>ERZ779832.8-NODE-8-length-116033-cov-77.2098_pt1 | contig 116033 bp, 101 predicted proteins | sample MGYA00511250_ERZ779832 | MGnify/ENA primary metagenome ERZ779832 (study PRJEB29588, sample SAMEA2154726) | human gut metagenome | biome: human gut; feature: human-associated habitat; material: faeces | place: Denmark | collected 2008/2010 ...
GCAAAGGTACGAATAAATGAGAAGACTACAATGGTATAAACGCGGAGCCGCTTACCATTATCTCACTTTTTCTTTACAAGATACTTCATTCCATCTGCAAATCTCTTATGTTTTAACTCACTCATATTCGCCAGTTTTCTGCCGAATCCCATCAAACTGTTCACCTTGAGCGATGAACCTATCTGCTTTTTCAGATAGTCGAAAATCTCGGCGGCAGTCAGATATTCACCCTCTTTCTCATTCTCAACCAAATCAAAATAGAGCTGGAAATACTGGTCTATCGGCTCAGCCACCTCAAACTGGCAGTTGTTCTTCATGATCAACTTCACCTGTTCCGCATCAAAATAACTCTTCTCGCCATTGTGCAAAGCAGTCAGCGCCTGGGCGAAAAGTTGCTGATAGTTCGGACGCACACTCACATCGATAGGTCCCGTCAGTTCCACACCTATAAACCTTCTGTTGCCGGATGGGTCGGTGAGAATATCCGTGATGTTGCTCGTGGCGATGAACGAGGCGAGACGAGGAAATTCCATGACATGACTGCCATACGGAGGCTTGTATTTCAGCGTAGGCAACTGGATGAGATTCTTCAGAAATCCCTGCTGCACCTGTGGCGAAATCTGGTTGAACTCATCGAGATTGATGACCATAAACTGCGCCATCGCCTGATAAACCTGACGTTTTTCTGACAGAATCAGATTATCGTTATATCCCCACTGCAGTTCTGGCGGTAACAGCCGGCGACAGAAAGTACTCTTGTTGTAACCCTGCTTGGAAATGAGAAGCGGAGCCACCGAGTTGCCATACTGGCGATGGGTAAAGCCGCGCCACTGGTCAACCATGCCCAGAAACCAGGTGTAGAACCAGTCTGCCCAGTAAGGATTGTTGGTAGGAACCGTACGAGCCAAGGCACGGATATGGTCCTTCCCGTCCCATTTGTCGTAGCATTGGAAGAGATATTCATCTATCGGATTATAATTCTTGATATAATCAGACTCCAGAAAATTCCTGACATCCTTGATGCTCACCCGGATGTCGGCGAGCTGCACCTCCAGCGTCATGCGCTTCTGTACTCTCGGATCTACGGGCTGGAAACCATACCAACCCTTCTCCTTCGGCATGTATTCCACGAATTTCATCACCGTGTTGTATCTGAAGTTATATTTACTTTTCAGCAGCTGCATCATGCTCATGATATTCTCGCGAACGCTGTTCTTGTCAACTTTCTTTTCTTCTTCCGAAGTATCGGAACCAGGATTCATCTGCTGATTATCTTCCGTGTTGAAAGCCTGGTTCTGAGGGTGCATGTTGCTGTCAATTTTCATCGCTACCGCCTTATTGTTGAAATAAGGTTTCGCATCGAGCGTCATCATAAAACTGTTGTGCATCGAAGGCTCAAAAGACAGGCTTGAGCCCGCTTCTATAGAAGGTTTCGGTCCGTCTGTGAGCACCGAAGCCTTGGCAATCGCCTGATATACAGGCAAAATCTGCTGGTAAGCGATGCGGTACAGTCGTTCGGCATCCGCTTCGTCGGCAGGCAGCAAATCATCTTCATTGCTGAATTTTACCAATACGATAATCGACTTACCATCAGCACCTTCCAGCGCAGCAAAGGTAGAAGGCAGCATGGCAACCGAGCGCTTCACGCCCTCCACGCCGTCCGCATCCGTGATGTTTCCGAATTTCAGCAGCAGGATACCGTTGCACGCCTTCATCTTCAGGTTGTTGTTTTCGTCTTTGGCGAATTCTGCAGCGGGGTAGATGTGCATCCATGTTGGCATATCCTTGTAATATTCGTAGCCGCTTTCCATATAGGTCACGTATTCGCGGAAATGGGTAACAGTAAGTCTGCTGTCATCTTTTGCGATACGTTGCAGCAACTTCTCCATCGTCTTTGTGCTGACGAGGAGCTGCTTCTTGTTGTTTGTATGAACGATTGTTACCTTCATTGAATATATTTATTAAGATGTTTGTTTGTTAACTATTAATTATAAACTGTCAACTATAAACTATAAAATCTTATCAGTGTTGCCCAAAGTTTTGTTGATAAATTGGGCACTCGTTTCCCGTTGTGCGGGCAATGGCTGCCCGTCACGTGTTCTCTAGTTGCCCGTCACGTGTTCACCGGTAGCCCGTCACGTGTTCTCTGTGGGACCGTTTAAATGGCATGGCTGGAACATCTGGAGGGCAGAGAAAAAGATTAGCTTTTAGTGAAATCAATCTCTTCTGAGAAATGGTCGAATTCAACATCTTTATATCCGTATCTGGCGAAGAGCTGTTTGATATATGCCTGTTGTTCCGGCAGGAGTTTCAGTTGTCCCAGTTTGTAACGGTAGTATTGTCCTTTGCTGCCGAGGTAGTCTCTCATTTCGGCGCGCAGTGCAGGAGCGTCTTTCACTTTCATTTCGGCAAAGAGTTTGTCGAATCCCCATGCCATTTTCACGACACGCAGCGGAGCGAAGTACTTGCAATTCCCGTTTTTCAGGGCATTTGGGAAAATGGCATCCCCTCTATCAGTCTTCTCGTTTTTGTAGAGTGCAGATAGATAGTGGATACATTTGTTTTTCATCGGACATGGTTCGGTGAAACAGTAGGTGATGTTGCTAGGTACGTTTCCGTACTCAAAAGCCTTTTTCAGTAATTCCTTTTCATCCATGTTTCTTAAGTATTAAGAATAAAACATTCTGTTTTACTAAACGCAAAAACATCCTGTTTATTGCCTTGCAAATGCTATTATTATCACTTCATAAAGCATTTTTTTTCGATGCAAGCAAGAAATCATGATACTTCTCGCTAATTTATGATACTTCCATGATACTTCTCCCTTCATTTTTAGAGAAGTCTCATTCGTTATAAAGTTCTGTGTATTAAAGATATAACTCTTATTTTATACCCAAAAATGAGACTTTGATACTTTTTTCAAAAAAAAAGATTTATACGTGCGTGTTAGCCTGTTTCGTAACAACTCTGCACCTCTATAGAAAATAATTATTCTGCTCATGAGGGATTGGGGAGTTGCAAGATTGCTTTTGCCTTTCCATTAGACTTTTGGGGAATCTTGGAGAAGATGGTTGCGAGTATTGTCGTTTTGGAAAATTTTCCTCGTTTTTCAATTAGTAATAGAAAGATTTGGTTGATTTTGCGAGCAAAACAAAAGTTTTGAATAAATAATTTGGTAAATACACTTAAAAAGTGTACCTTTGCCTTGTTAAAACAAAAAGCTATCCTATATGGAAATAAAAACAGAAAGCAACCAGATATATTCTCCGATAAGAGATAAATGGCTTGTGCTAAAGCCTGAGGAGGAAGTTCGCCAAAGATATGTTTGTCGTTTGGTGGATAGCTACGGCTATGGCATCAAACAAATGGGAGAAGAAGTAAAGGTGACAAACTCTCAACGCGGGCAAGGTGCTGCTCGTGCAGATATTGTTATTTGGCGAAATGAGGAGGATAAACGAAAAGGGAAGAATGCACTTATCGTAGTGGAGTGTAAGGCGGAAAATGTTACTATTCGCCAAGCTGACTATTTTCAAGGATATAATTATGCAGCTTGGGCTGGTGCTAAGTTTTTTGTCACAACCAACTTGAAGGAAACTCGTATTTTTAAGGTGGTAGAGGATGCTATGCCTAAAAAGTTGGAGGAAATTGCTGATATTCCTTCTGCCGATATGGTGAACGATGACAAGAAAATCAAGGCTATGCTGCTGCAGACAAAAGCGTTTACTCGTGATGAGTTCTCCCGATTGCTTTTTAAGTGCCATAACATCATTCGTAATAATGATAAACTTTCTCCTGAAGCAGCTTTTGATGAAATAAGCAAGATTCTGTTCATCAAAATTAGATATGAACGTACGAATTCTGGAACTCAAATTTTCTCAAAGGAAGAATTTTTGAAACAAAAGAAGATGTATGATGCCGTAAAGTCTAAAGAGTCACCTGATTATTATCAGTTTTTGTTTAATAAGACAAAGGAGGATTTTGCTAAAGACCATCTTTTTGATGAAAATGAAACTATCAAAATACGAGAGAATAGCTTTGAACAAATCGTGAAGGAATTACAAGTGTATAACTTGTCAACTACTTCTGATGATGTGAAAGGTATAGCCTTCGAGCAATTCTTGGGAAGAACGTTCCGTGGAGAGTTAGGACAATTTTTCACGCCTCGTACTATTGTTGATTTTATGGTATCTGTGCTTGACCCACAAGAAGGTGAGTATATTTGTGATCCTTGTTGCGGTAGTGGTGGATTCTTGATTCGTGCTTTCGAGTATGTTCGTGAGCATATAGAGAATGAAGTGGAAGTAAGAAAAGAGGATGTGAAAAAGTCTTTGTTTACAGACGATTATTCAAAGCTACCAAAGAAAGAACAAGAGAAAAACGATCAAAAGGTAATAGATGCTTTCAGCAAGATGAACTATGAGTTGGACATCAATAATCCAATGGGGCGTTTGCGCTCCCTTTCTTTCGATTGTATCTATGGAACGGATGCCAATCCTCGTATGGCTCGAACAGCCAAGATGAATATGATTATGCACGGAGATGGTCATGGTGGGGTTCATCATCATGATGGTCTCTTGAATGTCAATGGCATTTGGGAAGGCCGCTTTGATGTTATCCTTACTAATCCTCCTTTTGGGGCAAGAATAGACAAGGAATTAAAGATTACAGAAGCCGATAGGTTTACTGATATAGAGAAAATCAAGGCTTATGAAAAAAGATATGGTAAGGAAAATTATGACAATGCGTTAAAGCAAGTCAATGATCATATAAATCAACCTATACTTGACCTGTTTCAAATAGGAAAGTTTAGTGGTCTTACTGAAGTCTTGTTTATAGAGCGTTGTTTGAATCTCCTAAAGCCTGGTGGCAGAATGGGGATTGTGCTCCCAGAAGGTGTATTGAACAATACAAACCTTCAAAAGGTGCGCGATTTTGTGGAGAGCAAGGCAAAGATATTGCTGATTGTGTCTATTCCGCAAGATGTGTTTATGGCAGCAGGTGCAACAGTAAAGCCAAGTTTGTTGTTCTTCAAGAAATTCACAGAGACTGAGGCTGAGGAATACAATCGTATCTATATTCAAGCATCACATGAGGTGGAAGCTAAGTATGATGAAGAAATGACGGATATAGATGCGAAGTTGGCAAAACGTGGTAAGGAGGCTTTGACAAAAGATGAAAAGAAAAGCCTTCGGTCTCGTAAGAAAGAGTTGACGGTTTTGATAGAGAACGAAATTAAAGCTTTAGTGAAAGAAAGATTTGACTATGTGATTCCTATAGCAGAGGTTCAGAAAGCTGGTATCAGTACTACTGGAGCTAAGATTGAAAACGAATTGGAACCGCTTGAAAAGGAGTTTGCGGAATATCGAAAGGAAAACAAACTTTGGGAGAAGCATGTAAAGGCCACGAAATACAATGTATCTGATGACGGAACCATGTTGCGTACAAGATTTATTGATGGTGTCGCTTGCGAACCAGAACCATTCTATAGATATTAAAGAGAAATGAGTGTAAATACTTTTAAATATATCCATTTTGCCCACTATAAGGACATTCCGAATTGGAGTGTCCAATATGTGATTGAGGAGAAATTGGGCTTTACCAAGAAGTACCCAATGGCTAAGATTGGCTCGTTCTTGAAAAAAAGTAAGAATCAGATTGAAATCCAAGATGACGCAGAATACAAGCAGGTTACTGTTAAGATAAACAATGGTGGCGTGATAGCAAGAAATGATGGTCAGTTAAAGAGAGGTTCAGAAATAGGAACCAAGCGACAGACCGTAGTTCATGCAGGTCAATTCATTGTCTCCAAAATTGATGCTCGTAATGGTGCGTTTGGTGTAATTCCAGATGATTTGGAAGGGGCTATAGTTACAAACGATTTCCCTGTGTTTGACGTAGATTCTTCTAAGATTCTTCCTCAATTTATGGTGCTGATTTCTACAACTCCTCAGTTTGTAGAATTTGCCCGTAAATGTAGTAGTGGTACGACTAATCGTAAGCGCATAGATATTGATGCTTTTCTACAACAAGTGATTCCTTTACCATCGTTGGAAGAGCAAGAGAGAATTTTAGCAGACTATAATAGTTCTATATGTAAGGCGGAAGATAAAGAAAAGACAATAGAAGAGAATAAATATAAAATAGATAAGTTTATATTGGAAACATTGGGAGTAAAATCTGTTTCTCATAAAGAAGAAAAGAAAAATACGCCTTTGCTTTCTTTTGTAAAGTTGTCAAATATCGAAAGATGGGATTGTTATAATGAGCGAAAGTTATTCATTTATGGTACAGAGGCTACTCCTATGTTTAAGTTGATAAAGGAAAGGCCGATGTACGGTGCCCCTTATTCTTCTAAAACATTTGATAATTCGGTGCGTTATATAAGGATTACTGATATAAACGAAGATGGAACGTTAAATGAGGATAAGGTGTCGGCAGATATGTATAATAATACTTATCTACTGAAAGAAAACGATTTTCTGATAGCTCGTTCTGGCAATACCGTTGGTAAAACTTATCTTTATAAGAAGTCTGATGGGCCAGCAATATTTGCTGGGTATTTGATAAAGTTTGTAATAGATGAAGAAAAAATAGATCCAAAATATTTGTTGCTATATACAAAGTCTTCTATCTATAAAGATTGGATAAAGAACAATATGAGAATTTCGGCTCAGCCAAATATTAATAGTCAACAATATTTACAATCTCCTGTCATAGTACCTTCCAAAAAGGTTCAGCGAGAGATAGTCAATAAAGTTCAAACTTTGGCTAATGTAAATATTCGAGGTAAAAATGAAGCTTGGAATTTGCGTCGTAAAGCCTTGGAGAATTTTGAACAAACAATATTTGAATAATTATGAGATTAAAGAAATTATATATAGAGCATTACAAGAACATTCATGGTGAATATTCTTTTGAGGGGAATCAAGGCTATATAGCATTGATAGGTTTAAATGGTTCTGGTAAGAGCAACTTGTTGGAGGCCATAAGCTTGGTGCTTGATACCATGTTTGGGCTTCAAGTCAAGACTCCTATAGGTAATTTTTGGATAGAGTATGAGATGGATGGAGAAACTTGCTTTTATGGCAATATAGACCGAGCAGGAAATGCTATAGAATTAGATTCGCAGCCTAAGATGCCTTCCATGCTTATCTCATGTTATAGTGGAGAAGATGACCGTTTGTGGAATTTCTGCTATAAGGATTATTATGTTCGTTTCTTTAATGCAGCCATTGGTGGAGGTGAATATAAGCCACAGAGTCTTTATGTCAACAGGTATTGTTGGAAGATTGCTTTTATTTCTTTACTCTTTAGTGAAAATGAAGAGGTAAAATCCTTTGTTAAGAACATCTTAAAAGTAGATGCTCAACAAGTGACCGTGCAATTCACTCGTCGTGGAAAAAACAAGGCTAATAGCCATGATGCTTCTAATTGGTATGCTCGTATAGAAGAGAAATTTGGAAAAGGAAGAATTCCTATGGAGGTGTTGAAGTATGAGGACTTGATATGTAATTCATATTCCAACTTAACATCAGATGCCCAGGTATTTTATTACCTTTATTTCCTTTGTATGCCTGAGCGAAATCTTAATTCTGGTATGCGAGCTGATAAGTTGATTGAAAATATAGACATACAGGTAAATGGCTATAATTTCGAAGACTTGAGCGAAGGTGAGAAGAAACTCATCCTCATCGAATGCATTACAAAAGTGTTGGGTGATAAAGATGCCCTTGTCTTATTTGATGAACCTGATGCGCATACTCATATAGCAATGAAGAAAGAACTCCTTAGAGTTATTTCAGAATTTGAAGGTCAAACGATAATGACAACTCATTCGCCAATGTTTTTGAATAAACGTTGGGATGGATACCATGTAGAAAATATTTATTATATGCATGATGGTATAGTTGAAACAGCAGATGGGCTAAAACATCTAAGCGATTTGACTGATGGAGCAATAGATTACTTTGAAGGTTCTTTTATCCTAAGTTCAAAGAATATTTTAGTGACGGAAGGACCGTATGACATTATGTATCTGAAGTATGCTATAGATATATTTGCACGAGAAGATACGAAATATGCAAAGTTAAATAATATAGCATTTATGCATGCAGGTGGAGCAAGTAATGCTGTTGCTATGTATAGGGAGACTTTGTATCCTATGATTTCTAAAATTGAGCATCTTGTATTCTTGTTTGATTATGATATGGAGGGATATAATGGAAAGGAGAAGCTGATGCAGCAAGTTTCTGCCAATTTAGACAATGTAACCACGTCGTTGTTTTATCAAGACAATTATGGTGTGGTTAGGTTACAGAAGCCTAAAGAGAAAGATCCGAATTCTTATATATTGGAAGATTTGTTTGATAGTGAATCTTATAAACCTATTATGGATAAAATTCATGTGGTATCTCACAAAGAAATACGCAATGTTAAATGGGAGGTTAAAGGAAGTAAACGTCCAAAAACAATACCGGAGGCAATAAAAGTTTATATAGAAGAAAACTATCTTTCTTTTGGTAAGGAATGGATAGAAGGCTTTAGGCCAGTATTAGATAAATTAATACAATTGTTTAATTTGTAATTGATGGAAATTATGTTAAAAGAAAGAAACATAAAAATAGCAGTGTTCTCTGCGTTGCTTGTTAGTTTGTTTATTGCATTCATCTTCAATTTGACATTGTCAGTAGGCAAAGGTACAGTTATGCCTCTTTCAAATGGTGATTGGTTGAATTTTTGGGGAAGTTATGCTGGTAGTGTTCTTGCTTTGGTTGTTGGCTTGATGGCAATATTTTATACAAATGCTAATTGTGAACAGACATTATTGCAGCAAAATAAAATATTGAATTATCAGCAAACGATAAAGGAACAAGAAGAAAGAAATGTGTGTTTGAAAAATAATCTGAATTTATTGAATTACGCAGAAATACAAGGAATAACAGCAAGTATCAATCAAAATGATTTAATATCTTCAAAAGAAAAAATAGTGAACAAGAAAGCTGAGATATATTCTTGTGATTTGCAGCTTCGATATGTCTATGGTTATGATCTTAATGAGCCTAGATCAAAAGAAGAGCAAACGTATAAGGCTTGTTGGGAACAATGTATTTCTGAGTTGTCTGTCCTTTTGGATAAGCAGTTGGAATTGGTTATGCGTATAGCTCAAAATCAATCAGATTTAAGTATGAAAAATGGAAACTCTCAGATAATATCTAATGCAGAGTCTCTCTTGAAACTTGGTGTGACTTTAGAACAAAAAATTGAATATGAAAATACTATTATGAGGGCAAAAAGTGAGATACTTCTTTTAGATAAAAGAATAAATGCTTATGTCTCAGATATAAATTTGATTTTGACGGCAATTAATATGAAGTCTGAAGAATTGTTAAAAGACACCAAGAGGTTATTTGATTTATCTATTGTTGTTCAAAAAGCAAACAGAGAAAAATGTAAAATATAGGAGAAAATAATATGGACTTCGTTAAAATACAAGGTTATAGATCATTCAAGAAAATAGCGGTTTGCTTGCATCCAATCAATCTCTTGATAGGCGCAAATGGAGCTGGCAAAAGTAATTTCTTGTCACTATTCGAAATGTTGGGCAATCTCTATGAAAAGAGGCTGGCTTCATATGTAGCCCAAATGGGTGGAGTCAATAAGTTCTTTTATCAAGGTTTGAAGCAAACAGAGAAAATAGAAATAGAGATAGGACAGAAGTTAAATTCTTATGTTTTATCTTTGATGGAATCCGATGGAAAATTATTAATAGCTCATGAGAAATTGGGATATTCTTATTTTGGACAGTTGTCTACGGTAGATATAGGGAAGTATCAAGAAGAAGCTGGGTTAAAGGATTATGATGGAATGCGCAGGGGAGATTATATAAAAGGTTATATCTCCCAAATCCGCAAGTTTCACTTCCACGATACAGGTCGCCGTTCTCCATTTACGGCTGATAGCCATATCGTGAACGATGCTTATCGTATGTATGAGCATGGTGAAAATTTGGCGGCTATCCTCTATCGTATTCAGCGAGAGAAGCCGATGGCTTATCGTCGCATTATCCGTGTCATTCAGAGTGTGGCTCCCTATTTCTCGGACTTCTATTTCCAACCAACCGAAGCCGATATGGTGCGCTTGCAATGGCAGGATAAGTATAGTTCTATGATTTACGGACCGACCGACTTGTCGGATGGAACCATTCGCTTTATCGCCTTGACTGTGCTCTTTATGCAGCCATGGTTACCACGAGTTATCATCATTGATGAGCCGGAGCTTGGTTTGCATCCTGTGGCTATCGAAAAACTTTCGGGTTTGATTAAGATGGCGGCACAAAATGGTACGCAAGTTATCGTTGCTACTCAGAGTGCTGAACTGATTAGTAACTTTGAGCCAGAGGATGTCTTGACTGTTAATCAGAACCAAGATGGTACAACCATCAATCGGCTGAATAGCAAAGAGTTGGCACATTGGCTTGAGGATTATACACTTGGTGATTTGTGGAAACAAAATATAATGAAAGGAGGTCAGCCACGATGAAACGACTAATCATAGTATGTGAGGGTCCTACGGAACAAGAGTTTTGTACAGAAGTGCTTGGGGTGGAGTTTGCTAAGCATAATATTTATGTGGAAGCCCCTGTCATCAAGCACTCGCATGGTGGTATAGTTCCTTGGACCACCATCAAAAAGCAAATATTGAATCATCTTCAAGAAGGTGATGTCTATGTCAGCATGTTAGTGGATTACTATGGCATCAAAGACCAGTTCGGGTTTCCAGGATGGGAAGAATCTAAGGAAATAGTGGATAAGACGGAGCGTATTCATTTCTTGATAGATAGAATGGCGAAGGATATTTCTGAGCAATATCGCTTTCGCTTCATTCCATACATACAACTTCATGAGTTTGAAGGATTGCTGTTCAGTGATGTGAGTGCATTCTTGAATAGTTTTGAGGAGAGTGAGTTTGATTATGCAGAGTTGCAGGCTACGGCAGAGGCTTTCCAATCGCCAGAGCTTATCAACAATAGTCCTGAGACAGCTCCGTCCAAACGATTGATAGCTGCTATTCCTGATTATAATAAGGTAGTTGTTGGCATTTGTGTTGCTATAGACATTGGTTTGGAGAAGATTCGTGAGAAATGCCCTTTGTTCAATGAATGGATAGAGCGGTTAATGAAGTGATCAGAGTTTAACTATTCGGTAAATACATAATATAGCTCTGACATGTACAATACTGTAATCAACCATATAACAAGTGATAAGCTATGACTGGAAAGATTGGAAGAAAAAAGGTATTGAAGTTTCGCGACTTCCCAACACGCCTACATGGCGAGGTATTCTTTGTAGAGAATGGGTATGATGAAAAGTTGAACCTTTCCATCATCAACCATCTCGTGGATATCAACAACTTGTTTATCAGCAAGTCTATTCATTTTAATTATTTCCCATTTCTGGGTCCTCATATCAGGAAGACTGCTCTCTACAGCTATCCTGCGATGAATAAAGAGGATTTGAACATCTCTGTTCCTTCCGATTTGCTGTTGTCGCAATTGGTAGAAGAAAAGAATAAGGAGAAATTACATCCTAGCATCTTACATCTGGACCATGAGGAGGATGGCATATATTATGTCAATTCCTATTCTTTGTCTATAGAGGAAGATGAGGATTTTATGCCATTGATGCAGGCTGCGTATGATAAGTTGCCGGATTGCAAAGTGATGTTCAGCTCTGTCGATGATTTCCCATACAGTATATTTGATCCGACACCGATTCCGGCAGATGAAACATTCAGCTATGATATCAGGCAGAAGATGAAGGAGGTGTACAGACAGGTGCAGGACTTGCGTCTTGGTGGGGTAAGCGATTGGGTGCTGAAGCAGTATCTCTTTCCACCCAAGAATCTGAGTAGAATGGTCATCACGGAGAATTACGATATCATACTGCCCGACTATCATGATATGACTATTAAGATGGAGCCATTGGTAAAGGCGGTGTATATTCTCTTTTTGCGTCATGAGGAGGGAATCCTTTTCAAATGTTTGTCGGATTATAGGGAAGAGCTATATGATATCTATGTGGATATTCGCAAGAAATCGAACAACAACGGGGCACATCTTTCGGAAGAGAAGATTCGCCAGAGCATTGAAGCCCTGACGAATCCACTGTCTAATTCTATCAATGAGAAATGTGCCCGTATCCGCCAAGCCTTCACTCTCCAGTTTGATGAAAGTCTAGCCGGGAGTTATTTCATTGATGGCAATCGTGGCGAACCCAAGAAGATACCATTGGATAGAAAGCTTGTGGAGTGGAAGTGAATTTTCTTAGGTATTCTTCCTGTATAACAAATAAACTCCTATGGCAACCCAAACGCTAGGTCCGAGGTTTGGGTTGCCACGCATAATGATACTGATAAAGCCAATTACTCCAATCAGAATACATACCCATCCCCAAATCTTCAACTTAGTTTTTCTTTTCAAGCTCATTTGGCGTTTTCTTCTTAGAGCATAATACGACAATGAGACCAATCACCACATTGATGAGTGAGATACCAAAAGCCCATCCGAAACCAATCTTTCTGTTTCTTCCCAGGCAACCAACGCCGAATGCTAACGCAACGGCAATCACGAAAAAAAAGAGTCTTTCCATATTCCTATTATTTTTATTGTTATTTTGGCTGCAAAAATAATAAATGGTGGTAGATGCTGCAAATGTTTAGGCTCCACAAGGCTTGTGGAGGTAAGATTTTTCTCCATAAGGAACCTTTTATGCAAGAAAAGCGCTAACTTTGTACCTTCAAAAAGTATTAATTTAAAAAGTTATAGATATGATGCTTCCTTTTATATCGGTATTGATTGGAATTAGCTTGGTGTACTACATCCGTCAGGGAAAGGCAGAGAAAGAGATTGTTACTCTCAGGTTCTTGAAGACATGGATAAAGAAGTACTGGATGGTACCAAATAGCATGCTATATTAAATTAGGTGAAAAAATAGCTAATGGTTTGGTAGTATCGTAAGTCTTTTGTACCTTTGGGGCAAAACAATTAACAGAAAAAGTCAATGCAATATCCTTTGATATCTGAATATGTTAGAGCCATACAAGATGCTAGTAACAATCTTGATGAGTTGGCTCATTTGGTACCAGTGCAAGATGATCATGGTGAACCATATCGTAGCAGTGGTGCTTTTGCCGTCGTGTTCAAGATGAAAGATGAACAGACAGGGAAATGCTATGCCTTAAAGTGTTTTACTGAAGAACAAGAAGGTAGAGCTGAGGCTTATCGTCAGATTGCAGATGAGTTGGAATTCGTGGATTCCTCCTATATTACTTCCGTGAAGTACTTAGACAAAGAAATCTTCGTAGATAGCAGTTGTGAGGAAGACGAGTTCCCGGTTCTTCTGATGGATTGGATTGATGGTGAAACAATGGAGACTTACATTGCAGAGAACTATCAAGACAATTATACTATGGCAATGCTTTGCTATCGCTTCTGTAAAATGGCAGCTTGGCTTCGTTCTCAACCATTTGCTCATGGTGACATCAAGCCAGACAACATCATGGTTCGTCCTGATGGAAATCTGGTTTTGGTAGATTATGATGGTATGTTTGTTTCTGCCATGAAGGGTCAGAAGTCTCCAACAATTGGTACAAAGGACTTTTCTCATCCTTTGAGAACCGTCGATGATTTTGATGAAACCATTGACGACTTTGCTTTGGCAAGCATCGCTTTGTCGTTAAAGGCTATTTCTCTAAAGCCTTCGTTACTTGATGAATATGGTGCAGCAGATAGATTACTTTTTTCTGCTGAGGACTATCGTGACTTGAGTAAAAGCAAGGTGTTGGCTGCTTTGCAAGAATTGATGAATGATGAAGAAGTTAATACGCTTCTTTCGCTCTTTTTATTAGCTAAAACGAAGAAGAATCTTGTTATGTGTTCCCTCAGATTGTTAGAAGTAAGCAAACCGATTATTTCGCAAGAGTATAACATTATGTTACAGGAGGCTGATAAAATAATCAATTTAAGTACAGGCGACAAAGAAAAAGCTGTTGAAATATATAAGAAGTTTGCTGCTCAGGGGAATATGTATGCTATAGCAGGACTGGGTGTATGTTATTGTTATGCAAAAGGGGTAGAATGCGATATCAAAAAAGGAATAGAATTAATAAAAAAAGCAATAAAAGCAGGAAATCCTAAAGGTTATAATGTTATGGGGTTATGCTATAAACGGGGTATAGGAGTTGAAAGAAACCTAGAAAAAAGCGTTGAATATTTCTTGATTTCTGCGAAATTAGGTTTTGCTGCTGGGCAATATAATCTGGGAGTTGCATTTCTCGCAGGAATAGGAATTTCTAAAGATTATAAAAAATCAGTGCTATGGCTAGAAAAAGCGGTCAAACAAGATTATGCTACAGCTTTTGGAGTATTAGGTATGTGTTATAGAGATGGTAAAGGTGTTACTAAAAATTTGATTAAAGGGTTTGAACTAACACAAATAGCAGCTAGTCAAGGATGCGTACTATTTCAATATGAATTGGGAAATTGTTATTATAATGGATGTGGAACAAAGCAAAATTATAAACAGGCTGTATACTGGTATCAGATATCAGCAAATCAAGGATGTGCTAATGCTCAGTTTAGTTTAGGGAATTGTTATGCAAATGGGACAGGTGTAAGACAAAACTATAAAGAAGCTGTATATTGGTATCGTAAGTCTGCAAATCAAGGGTACGCTAAAGCTCAAAATAATTTAGGTAATTGTTATAAGTATGGTAATGGGTGTGAAAAATCCTTGGAGTTGGCGGTGGACTTATTTCTTAAATCTTCAGAACAAGGTAATATTAAAGCATTTTGTAATTTAGCAATTTGCTATGAAGAAGGGACCGGAGTTGAGAAGAATTTTGAAACGGCTATTGCATATTATAGAAAAGCTGCAAATCAAGGGGATAAATTTGCTGAAGAAAAATTGATGAAGTTGGAACAAAATAAGTAGTTTGTTATATATGAGCAATTATACAATAGAATATTATCGTTTAAAAGCAGATTGTCTTTTGACACAGATAAATGATGGAAGAGAGTTTCTCTCCCATCATAAACCATCGCTTGGTTTTTGGGGAGAACATTTACTTCGTGGCTTTTTACGTGAGAATTTGCCTAATGATGTCAAAGTAACACAAGGCTTTGTTACCTTAGATGAAGATTTTGACTCTATTAGACAGAAACTCTATTATATGATTCATCATAAAGAAGATAATGTTGATTGTGTTTTTTCAGATCCAATATCACCCCAGTGTGATATTATCCTTTATAGAAATAATGTTGTAAAATCTTTTGGCGAAATAGATATTGTGAACGCTAAAGATGTAGTCTGTGTGATAGAAGTGAAATGTTCTATTAATCGTAACGGTTTTAAAGATGTGCTGTCAAATTTTAAAAGATTGAGTGCAATGGGTGTTCAGAACAAGTATATATTCATTTATAATGCGCCAAAATATGACACATTGACGTCGTATTTTTATCCAAAACAAGATAAAATGAATGATGAAGTTATAGTAGATGATGGAGCAAAAGCTTTATATGATCATGGTGACGAAGCATATCTTCCTTTAGCAATAATAGGTGTGAATCAGGATTATGCGTTGTGCCAAGATTATATTATTGGAGAACGAGATCTATTTGGTTATATTGCATATCGGTTAACAAAAGAAAATGCGAGTTTGTCTTGTTTGCAATTATTTCTATCCTTTTTATACCAGAATATTGAAGGGAAGAATATTGTAACTAAAAAGCCATTTGAAATGAAATTTGACGGTATGGCTTGTGATTATAGATTCGGATTATATGACTTATAATTTAATGTTATGCAATACCCTTTAATATCAGAATATGTTAGAGCCATACAAGATGCAAGTAGTAATCTTGATAAATTGGCTCATTTGGTACCAGTGCAAGATGATCATGGTGAGCCATATCGTAGCAGTGGTGCCTTTGCCGTCGTGTTCAAAATGAAAGATGAACAGACAGGGAAATGCTATGCCTTAAAGTGCTTTACTGAAGAACAAGAAGGTAGAGCTGAGGCTTATCGCCAGATTGCGGATGAATTGAATATGGTTGATTCTCCATATATTACTTCTGTAAAGTATATGGAAAAGGAACTCTTCGTGGACAGTCAATGCGAGGAGGATGAATTTCCTGTATTGTTGATGGATTGGGTAGAAGGGGAGACGATGGAAACTTACATCGCAGCAAACTATCACAATCAATCAGCCATGTCATTGCTTTGTTATCGCTTTGGCAAAATGGCTGCTTGGCTCCGTACCCAGTCTTTTTCTCATGGCGACATTAAGCCAGACAATATCATAGTCCGTTCGGATGGCTCTCTTAGCTTGGTAGATTATGATGGAATGTTTGTGCCTTCTATGAAGGGCTGCAAATCTCCAACTGTAGGTACCAAGGATTTCAGTCACCCATTGCGTACTATGGATGATTTCGATGAAACAATAGATGATTTTTCATTGGCAAGCATCGCCTTGTCATTAAAGGCTATCTCGATGAAATCTACTTTGTTAGATATCTATGGTGCCTCAGACAGACTTCTCTTCTCAGAAAATGATTATCGCAATCCTTCAAATAGCAAGGTAATATCTGCCCTGCAGGAATTGTTGTGTGATAAGGATTTCTGCACACTTTACTCTCTTTTCATGCTAGCATTGGCAAGAAAGGAACTTTCTGCATGTTCTTTTAGATTGTTTATTGGCGAAAAGCCCAATATAACTCCTGTGATGAATGAAGATTTATCGACAAAACGAACAAAAGAAGAGCTAAAAGAGGCTTTTGTTGATGAATGGGGCGTGAAATATAGCAAAGATGGAAGAAAATTGTTGGATGTTTCACTAAATTTTCGTAGAGTTTATTCGGTCAAAGAGGGTACAAAAATAATATGTGATAGGGCATTTTATTTGTGTAGTTCTTTGGCTGAAGTTGTCATTCCAAATAGCGTTACAAGTATTGGAGACCGAGCCTTTTCTAGGTGTAGTTCTTTGGCTGAAGTTGTCATTCCAAATAGCGTTACAAGTATTGGAGACCGAGCCTTTTCTAGGTGTGAATCTTTGACAGAAGTTGTCATTCCAAATAGTGTAGTATGCATTAATGGCAATCCGTTTAAAGACTGGAATGGTAATCTTGAATGCTTATCACCGAGTTTTGTTTATGAAGACAACATCCTGTTTAACAAGGATAAAAGTAGAATCATCTCATTTAGAAATCAGAAACTGACATCGTATGTCATTCCAAATAGCGTTACAAGTATTGGAGAATTTGCCTTTTTTAGGTGTAAGTCTTTGACAGAAGTTGTCATTCCAAATAGCGTTACAAGTATTGGAAAATTTGCCTTTTCTAGGTGTGAATCTTTGACAGAAGTTGTCATTCCGGATAGTGTGACAAGTATCGGAGACTATGCCTTTTCTATGTGTAGTTTCCCATATGATCTTAAACAAGAATTAATTTCTCGGTTTGGAGATAAAATATTTTAAGTTGTTACAAAAATATTTCGATAATTATGATATTAATAGAATCTAAACGTAAAAAATACGAAAACATATTAAAGAAACACCCCGATGCCATCATTGCGGATGTAACTAGCCATGCTAAAGATAGCTTAATCAAATTAAGTCCATTCTATCCGCATGGTGGAATACCAGTTCCATTCAGCAATGGAGTGACAGCCACATGCGTAGAGGCTATTTGGCAGGGATTGAAAGTGTTTGAAGGAGCAGATGTAGATGTGCAGATGTTCCAGAATGACACGATGAAGAATATCAAGCGAACTGTACGCAAGTTTGGAAAGCCGTTGGGACATCGCAAGGGAGTAAATGGCAAGGAACTTCTTGGATACATAGAAGCTAGAAAGCAGATATATATTCCAACCTACCAATGGATGTTGGAGAATAAAGTGCCAACAATCATTGAACGGTTAAAGGAGGCAAGTAAAACGAAAACCATCATCTTGTTGGATTATGATACCAACTGTGATGTGGATGACCCAAGCAAACCCTTGTCTCATGCCTTTTTGATCAAGGCATACGTAGATGGTATTTATCCTTATGGAGAAAAACCGGATACGGAGGTAAAACTACAGGTTGATAAGCCACAGGAATTAGAACTTTTTGGATAGAATAACAACAAAATATAAATTATGAGTAAACGAAATAATTGGGAGGATTTTAAGAATATCCTTGAGCAGCATCATATTACAACGTTGTATCATTTTACAGATCGTGACAACTTAGAGAACATCATCAAGAATGGTGGCCTCTTTTCCTGGAAGGATTGTGAGGAACGTGGAATTACGATTCCTAAGCCGGGAGGTGGCGGACCTGGTTCTACTTCCTGGTCGCTCGACAAACGAGATGGGCTGGAGCATTATGTGAGAGCGAGCTTTACCAAGCAGCATCCAATGATGTATGTAGCGATGAGCGAGCAACGTATATCTAACCCCGTAATTTTGGAAATAGACCCAGAGGTGATATTTGATGAACAGACTAAGTTTTCAGATAGAAATGCTACAAGAAGCGGTGCCAACGTTGGCGGAAACCTGGAAGATTTCAAGAAAATTCATTTTCAGACAGTCAAGGCAAACAAGCATTTTGACCTGGATATAAATGAACAGCCTTTCTATCAAGCCGAGATTCTGGTAAAGAACAGCATTCCCCTGAAGTATATCAAGAACATCGGTAACTTTGGTATTCCAATTCCAAGCCAGCCACAGATATTGCAGAGCAAGAATGCATATACGGCTCGTGTTGACCGTGAGCATCCTACAGCATTCATCTTCCTGGTGGACCAGAGTGTTTCTATGCGTAGAATTACCACCTTTAATGGTGAGGATATGACTTTATCTGAGGCCGTAGCCCGTATCGTAAATGCCCAAATCAACGAGTTGGTGGAGCGATGTGTGAAGAATAATGAGACTCGTCATTACTTTGATATTGCCATGATAGGTTATGGCACAGAGGCTTATAGTGCCTGGAATGGCAATCTGGAAGGACGAGACTTCGTTACTCCAGAAGAGATTCGTGATAATCCTTACCAAAAGAAAATGGTGAAGGAAGAGGTGCGTACTCGAAAGGGTATAACCATCAAAGAAGTAGAGAAGAAACAATGGATGGTAGCTCGCCATGATGGTAGTTGGACACACATGGATAAGGCTTTCAAACGTGCGGAAGGTTTGCTCGAAAGTTGGATGAAAGAGCATCATGACAAGGATTGTTATCCTCCTACAATTATCAATATCACAGATGGTGAGTATAATGGAACTTCGCATGATGGGATGCAACAACTTGCTAATCAGTTGAAATCGATGTTTACCAATGATGGCAATGTCTTGCTCTTCAATATTCACGTTGTGCCAGGACATGCTGAATCAGTAGTGTTCCCTGCAACTGTAGATGAACTGAACGGAAATGGATATGGTGAGAAACTTTATAATATGTCGAGTCTCTTGCCACTAAATTATAATGAGCAGATTCGTGCCATCTTTGGTGATAAGCAAACGGACATCCGTTATCATGCCATGGGTGTGAATACCGGTATGGAGCGATTGGTCAAGATGATGAAGATTGGTACGTTGTCGAGTATGCTCGTTAATCAAAACCTATAATATATATGAATAGAGGCGTAAGCATAGCAAAATGGAATGACCATGTAGCAAACGAAGATTCCTTCTTCTCATCTGATACCTGCATAGCGGTATCGGATGGGGCAGGAGGCTGTGGCTTGTTTGCTGATGAATGGTCGCAATATCTCATAGAGCAGTTACCAAAGAATAAACCTATCACGTCTTTTACAGAACTTGACGAATGGGTGGATAGCATCTGGGAATCATTTTATAATGAGCATGAGGAAAAGGCAAAGCAAGGGGATGGCATTCTTCTGAATAAGTTCTATAACGAAGGTTCGTGCGCTACTATTGCTGCAGCATGGATAACAGGGGATAAGCAATGTAAATGGATGGCATACGGCGATAGTGTTGTTTTTCATTATAGTTTTCAAACAGGTGTCTTAGAACACAGTTTTACGAAATTGGCAGATTTCAGTAATCCGCCAAGATTGGTTAGTTGCAAAGACCCGTTGGAAGAAGAAGGCTTTAGAAATGGTGAATTTGTATTAGATGATTCGTCTATAGTCTTTGTTGCCAGCGATGCTTTATCTCATTATATTTTAATGATGTATGAGTTAGCTCATTGTAAGGAATTTGGCGAAGAACTTGCAGAGGAATATCTAAAGCAGTCAGGTAATTCTCAATTACTAAAAACGGCAGAAACAATAAAGTTTGATTTTGGAACGGATGTACTTCAGTCTTTGTTAGATGCAACTTTATCAAGCAGCCAATTTGAACTATATTTGAAAGAACTGAATTCGAAAGGAATCTTAGATATGGATGATTTTACGCTGGTTTATTTCAAAGGCTAACGTCAATCTTCTTTATGCCCCTATTTGTTGTCATTAAAATTTGTAGAAGCAGATAAAATTACAGTACACAATATGCAGTATCCATTGATATCAGAATATGTAAAGGCCATTCAAGATGCTGGCGATAATCTTGATAAATTGTCTTACCTGACTCCCGTATTAGATGATCACGGAGAGCCATATCGCAGTAGTGGTGCTTTTGCCGTGGTGTTTAAGATGCAGGACAAGAGTACCGGGAAATATTATGCCCTCAAGTGTTTTACGGAAGAACAGGAAGGGCGAGCTGATGCCTATCGCCAGATTGCAGACGAATTGGATTTGTTAGATTCTCCATACATTACTTCAGTAAAGTATATGGAGAAGGAACTCTACGTTGACAGTCAATGCGAGGAGGATGAATTTCCTGTATTGTTGATGGATTGGGTAGAAGGGGAGACGATGGAAGCTTACATCGCAGCAAACTATCACAATCAATCTGCCATGTCAATGCTTTGTTATCGCTTTGGAAAAATGGCGGCTTGGCTCCGTTCACAATCTTTTGCCCATGGCGACGTCAAGCCAGACAATATCATGATCCGTCCAGATGGCTCTCTTACATTGGTGGATTATGATGGAATGTTTGTGCCATCTATGAAGGGCTACAAATCTCCAACTATCGGTACCAAGGATTTCTGTCACCCATTGCGTACTATGGATGATTTCGATGAAACAATAGATGATTTTTCTTTGGCAAGCATCGCCTTGTCATTGAAGGCTATATCTATGAATTCTACTTTGTTAGATACCTATGGTGCATCAGACAGGCTTCTCTTCTCGGAAAATGATTATCGCAATCCATCAAATAGCAAGGTTATATCAGCTTTGCAGGGGTTGATGTGCAATAAAGACTTCTGTACACTTTACTCTCTTTTCATGCTTGCTTTGGCAAGAAAGGAACTTTCTGCATGTTCTTTCAGGTTGTTTATAGGCGAAAAGCCTATCCAGCCTCAAACATTTGAAGACTTATCAACCAAAGCTACAGAGGAAGAGTTGAAGGAAGCTTTTGTTGATGAATTTGGAGTGAAATACAGCAAAGATGGAAGAAAACTATTGAAAGCTCCACAAGGACTTAATGGTACTTATTCTATCAGAAAAGGAACAAAGATTGTTTGTGATGAGGCATTTCGTTGGAGTAAATTTATTGGTTGCGATTCTTTGACTGATATTGTCATTCTTGACAGGGTTACTAGAATTGCGGAATTTGAATTTTGTTGTTGCGAATCTTTGACTGATATTGTTCTTCCAGAGGGTGTTACCAGCATTGGGGATAGGGCATTTCATAATTGCTCTGCTTTGAGTAGTATTGTTATTCCTGACAGTGTTACTAGCATAAGGGAAAGTGCGTTTAAGAATTGCATATCTTTGAAAAGCTTCGAAATTCCTTCTAGTGTAACCAGCATTGGATTTGTTGCATTTAGTGGTTGCAAATCTTTGTGTAGTCTTGTTATTCCAGCTAGTGTAGTGAACCTGAATGGTAATCCATTTTGCGGTTGGTATGGCGAACTGAAATGTTTGTCACCTTACTTTATTTATGACAATAAAGTATTGTTTGATAAGGACAAAAGCAAAATTATCGCATTTAGAGACAAAGATACTACATTATATGTCATTCCTGATGGCGTAACCAGTATTGGGGATGGGGCATTTTGGGGTTGCACTTCTTTGACAAGCCTGGTTATACCTGAAAGTGTTACCAGCATAGGGGATTATGCATTTGTTGGTTGCGATTCTTTGACTGATATTGTCATTCCTGACAGGGTTACTAGGATTGGGGAATTTGCATTTGGAGGTTGCGAATCTTTGACTGATATTGTTCTTCCAGAGGGTGTTACTAGCATTGGGGGAAGTGCATTTAAAAATTGCATATCTTTGACAGATATAGTTATTCCTGATAGTGTTACCAGCATAGGGAATTATGCATTTAGTGGTTGCGGATTTTTGACTGATATTGTTCTTCCAGAGGGTGTTACTAGCATTGGGGATAGGGCATTTGATGGTTGCCGTTCTTTGACAGACATAGTTCTTCCTGATTGCGTAACTAGTGTTGGAGAGTATGCATTCCATTATTGCTTTTCTTTGACTGGTATTGTTATTCCCGATAGTGTAACTAGCATTGGAGGTGGTGCGTTTTGTGGTTGCTGGTCTTTGAGTAGTCTTGTTATTCCCGATAGTGTAACATCAATTGGAAGTGGTGCGTTTTATGATTGCAAATCTTTGAAGGGTCTCGTTATTCCTAATAGTGTAACCAGCATTGGGGATGGGGCATTTTGGGGTTGCAGTTTCCCATATGATCTTAAACAAGAATTAATCTCCCGTTTCGGTGATAAAATATTTGGGTAACTTTTTAGATTATTCCTTGATTATTACGGCGAGAAAGAGATACAAGCAAAAATAGATATCATCATAAATAGGAAGTCCTTCCCCTAAGACAACCTCCTTTGCCTTCTCCTTTTCCATATATAAAATAAGAGGTGGAGAGTGTTCTCCACCTCTACCCTCTTGTTTGGCGATTTACAGATGTACACGACATAGAATAAGTTCTGTGAACGCCTGCGTTTACTTGTCTGCAAAGATATTTCTTTTCTTTGAAGCAAGCAAACATTCATCATATTTTTTAGTGCCTCAGTCATACGCTATTCCAGGTCACGCAAGACATGAGCCAACACCATCACAAACAAAACTACATGTGGCTCAACGTGTGCAATCTGCCCGAAAAAATAATCCTAGCTAAAAAAACTTCAAAAAAAGTGGATTTCTAAGAATTTATTTATACCTTTGCAAGCACAAATAAGCCCTCGACAGCACGGTTAAGTCAAAAACAAATGAGAACATTCAATTTTATTGGTGACACCACCTATACAACAAGAGAAGGAATATCATACAGGATAGACAACAAGGAACATAATATTCAGCGAGTCGGCAAATCCTGGGTAGTGGATGGAAAGGCGAGTTCTCTTGAAGAAATGGTGAAGATGGGCATAGCTAAAAAAATATAGCACGAGTTTACAACAATACCGCTATTGATAAATTTGCGAGGGAGGTGGTCAAATATTTCGACTACCTCTCGATTTTATTAATACATTGGATATCAAAAACTGTGATTTCCAATGTTTAAGGTCGCAATTTGCGACCTTAAACATTTAATATTTTAGGAGTATGAAAAAGCCATATTTAACATACGCACTTAGTGCTGAAGGGAAATTGGTACATATCGATAGTGTGGCGAATGGAAAAGAGTGTAGATGCTTTTGCACCTATTGTGGCGAACCTCTTCAGGCGAAACAAGGTGCAAAGCGCAAGCACCATTTTTCTCATTTGTCAGGAACAGAATGTGAAGCTGCTTATGAGTCAATGCTTCACCTGTTGGCTAAAGAGAAAATACAGGAAGCATTCTATAATAGAACATCATTATATATAGAGTTTGAATATACTTCGTTTTGCAACCAAGAGAAATGCATTTTCATGTCCCATTCAAGAAGATGTTCCAATAAGGAGAGGAAAAGGTTTGACCTTAAGACATTGTATGACTCTTGTGAGCAGGAAATTTCGTATGACAATATTAGAAGGCGTAGCGACCTGAAATTTTTCTCTAAGGAATTTCCGAAACGTAAACCTATCTATATAGAGTTTTGTGTAACCCATGCAAGCGATGAAGCCAAGTTGCATAGCGGAAACAAAATAATAGAAATCCTTATAGAAGATGAGAACAGTATTTCTTCCTTGGTAGAATCTGGACTTGTCGAGAAGTCTAAAACCGTTGGCGAAGAGTGGGAAGGTAGGAAAATAGAAATAGTTGCATTCTATGGTTTCAAAAACAAAGATTATAACAACTCCAACATAAATGAAAGCGTATGGCTCACTCGCTGTGCATTTATGCCATCCGGGAAAATATATCTTTCTAATGAACATTGCAACTGCAAACAAATAAAGAGAAAAGACCATCGAGCATTATGTGAAGTTGTATTCTCTGCACATAACAGATATGAAGCATATAATTATGCCTATACCATTTGTTCTCAGAAATACCATATCTCTAATTGTAACTCATGTAGGAATTTCGTAACAGTTTCTTCGTGGTTTGATGCACCTTATAAAATGTGTAAGATGTATAAAAGTCTCCAGCTACATCTCGAAGACTTTAGAACCACAGGATCTTTTGATACTTCCAGGGCAAAAAAATGCAGGTTTTACTCCCAAGTAAATGTTATATTGGATGATACTGTAGAATATTTTATCATATAATATAGGTTTATAGCATTTGTAAAATGAAAACAGAAAACATGATAGCGATGTTAATAGATGCGGACAACGTATCTTACAGAAATATCAAGGATATGACCGATGAGTTGGCGAGATTTGGTAATCTCACCATCAAACGTATATATGGCGATTTCACGAAGTCTTCCATGAATGGATGGAAAGATGTACTCTTGGAAAATGCCATTAACCCGATTCAGCAGTATAATTACACAACCGGGAAAAACGCCACCAATTCTTCTATGATAATCGATGCTATGGATATTCTCTATTCCAATCAAGTGGATATCTTCTGTCTGGTATCTAGCGATAGCGACTTTACACGTCTTGCTATGCGTCTGAGAGAGGCAGGAAAGGAGGTAATAGGTATGGGGATGAAGAAAACACCTCAGCCATTTATTGCTGCATGCAACAAGTTTGTCTATATAGAGGTTCTTTCGCATTCTCTTGAATCTGGACAGGTAAAAGAAGTCTCTCCAGAATCTGCTTCTATTGTGGAGAAAGAGTCTGTTTCACCGTTAAAAGAAGGGATACAAATACTTCAAGCATCAGATAATCAATTAACTTTTGAGGAATATCTCAAAGGATTATATCACCAAGGAGTGATTGATATGGATGACTTTACGATTTGTTGGTTGTATGAATAGAAAAAAATGGAAAATGAAACTATAAAAGAAAGATTCCTCGGTACCATCTTCGGACAAGCTGTAGGAGATGCCTTGGGACTGAGCACGGAGTTTATGTCCAAGCAAGAGGTGGATCGTTTCTATCCTAATGGGATAGAGGACTATTCACAAATCGTGCAGGATGATCATCGTCGTCGTTGGCAAAGAGGCGACTGGACAGATGATACTGATATGATGCTATGCATCTTAGATTCTTTTGTGGCTTGTCAAAAGGTAGATATTCTTGATATTGCCAGAAGGTTTAAGGAATGGATGATGAACGGAGGCATGGGAATTGGCCGGCATACATATAATGTAATGGCTCTTGGTGACTATACTTCGAATCCACAGAAGGCAGCAGAGATTATCTGGAAGATGGGAAAGAAAAAAGCTGCAGCTAATGGAGCCGTCATGAGAACTTCGGTGGTAGGACTTTTGAAGGACAATGTGGCTATTAATGTAGCAGGGGCTATTCTGGGTGCTAAATTTGGAATATGCCATATTCCTGACGAATGGAAAAGTGGTCTTCTCTATGCTTCTATGCTCCATGATAAGGTGCAGAATTTATATGCAATGCTCCGATGAGAATTTCATCTCTGCTGTCCATAACATATAATAGCGCTGTATCGGTGTGTTCAGTACAGCGCCATCAAAAAGTTCGTTTGTTGATTTAGTTTCTATAGTTGTACTCATATCAATAACTCTAGAATAAATCAGCCAATACTATGGAGATGATTCCTGATGCAACAGCACTTAAAATCCATAGTAAGACTTGTAAAGCACGTCTTACTGTAAAATGTACACGAGCCCAGTGAACATCGGGAGCTGTTGTATCCATGAGAAGTTCCAATTCACTATATTTATTGTAGGCCTGCTGATAGAAATCTAACGCTTCGCTAGTATTGATACTTTCTAAAATCTTAGCTTTACGTACAGCTCTTACAGCATCAGAGCGTAGAGATTTATATTTTGGATAAAAAGTGCCGTTTTGCAGCACAGTCAAATCCACATGTCTTGTTTGTTTTTCAAATAATAAAACCGAATCGTGAATAGATAAGTTCAAACACTTATAGCAGTCAAGTATAATTCTAAGTACATGACGTTCTGCTTTATGAATTTCGATATTTCTTTGCTCTGGAGTTATATCTTTAAAGTAGCATCGGGCAATATGGTCATGCAATGCACGTATTTCATTAAATAATGGTAACGGGAACTGTTCAGTCCTCGCTTCTACTTCTGCAATAAGCGGTTTGATAATCGTATTGTAGTCGTCATATAGTGCTATAATTTGCTTGCTATTATCCATTTTAAATTCGTGCTAAACGTTTGTCTATATCATTTTTTGAAACTAAACGTTTGAAAAACAAATAGACAGACCCTCTATTAACCATGTTTTTGAGAGAGAATGCTGGAGTTAGTTTTTTGCCAATACGAGCCTCGACAAGTGCATCTAACTCTTCCGCACTCATCTGCAATATCTCATCGTAAGTTTTTCCTAACTTCCGACTTAATGTTTCTCGTGTCTGTTCATTCAGTATATGCATAAAACTCATTCTTACATTAATTAATACAAAGGTAATCATTTTTCAGTTATCTTCCAAGTATTTTTTACGAATTTAACACAAAAATTTATCAATGCGTAATAATAACGCAGAATCCTGCTGGTATTACAGCCAGCAGGATTCTACGCTTTTCTTATATGTCGATTGCAAAATAAACTCAATTGAACTTAATAGAACTTTCTTGTGAATTCTTATTCAGCATTTGCCTGCTGCTCTGTCTCTGTAGTCTCCTGCTGCTGAGTTGTCTCCTGCTGGATAGAATCCTCAGTGGTAGCCTGTGGCTTGATAGAAGTACCTGTTGCCAATGTATCTGAAGGAGCATCTGGAACCATGGTATCAACTGGTGCTACCTCTGCGTTACTTACCATTCTGCTTGATGCAAAAACATTGCTTACTGAAACCATTACCATAGCTGCGATAGCTGCAAACTACCCAAATATAACAAGTTGAGGTATCAAGTGCCTGCTATCTTTGCTGATACAACTAAGAACTATGGCAGTAGAACAAATGGAAAAATAAAAAAATATTGAATTATAGTTAATTTGAGTTTGAAATCATTGTAGTTTAAAGTAAAAATATTATATTTGTGGCTGATAGATTTCGAATCTGTATCATAGATATTGGTTCTAGAGATTATGGTATAAATATAGTAATTTTAAATGATAACATTATGAAAATGAAACGAACATTTATTACTGCATTCTTTGCGATGTTACTTGTAGTTTTTTCAGTTTCATGCAGCAGTGAAGATAAAGAGTTTGATAACGTAGTATTACCGATACCGGCACAGCTGTTTGTAAAGCAATATTTTGCTGATGCAACATACAGTCGTGTGGAAAAGGAGAAAGACGACGGCTTTTGGGAATATGAAGTATGGCTCAGTGATGGCTCTCAAGTGGAGTTCGATGAGAAGGGAGAGTGGAAGAGTGTTGACTGCAAATACTCTGTGCTGCCTATAGGCATTATTCCTTTTGTCATAGCTGAGGATATAGCAAAGAAGTATCCTGATCTGAAGCCTTATAAAATTGAGAAAGAGGTTGGCGGATATGAAATTGATATTCCTGGTTACGACCTCTATTACAGCTATAATGGTATGTTCATACGTGCTGAAATTGACAAATAACAGAAGAGGGTGTGTCATGGATTTATGACACACCCTCATGCATTTAAGAAAGTTTTAGGATGAATCGTCCTAAAACTTTTTATCTATCCCCATATTTAGGTATTTCTGCGAAACCATCATTTTTAGGTATTGCAAATGATGGAAAAAGGATGTATCTTTGCACCCGAAAATAAATGTAACTAAAAGTAAGATAGACAAATGAAAACAACAATCGTAATTTATGGCTCTTCCACTGGCTCATGCCAGTCGATTGCCGAAACCATCGCCTCTAAGTTGGGCGTGGAAGCTGTAGATGTAGCTAACATCGATGACGCTACTATCACAAGTCATGAGAATCTTCTTCTCGGTACTTCTACCTGGGGTGCCGGCGAGATGCAGGACGACTGGTATGATGGCGTGAAGACATTGAAGAGTGCCGGCTTGGCTGGCAAGACTGTGGCCCTGTTTGGTTGTGGCGACAGTGAGTCTTACCCTGATACATTCTGTGGCGGCATGAAGGAACTCTATGATGCTGCCGTTGAGGCTGGTGCTACCGTATTGCCTGGTGTTTCTACAGACGGATACACCTATGATGACAGTGAGGCAATTGATGGCGACAAGTTCCTGGGACTCGCACTCGACGAGGTGAACGAGGACGACAAGACAGAGGAGCGTATCGATGCCTGGCTCGAGGACATCAAGCCAGCGTTATAATTTTATAAAAATATTTTTCAAGAATTGGAGAATGATGGAATTCTCTGATTCTTGGTTTAAAAACAGATAAATTCGGATAGTATGCAGCAGGAAATCGCAACACCAGTAGATTTGAAGGTTCTGATGAATCATATATATGAATATAAGAAGGGCGTGCGCCGCCTGGTGCTCTACACCTTCAACAAGAAATATGAGTCTTTTGCCATAACTAGATTAGAGCGTCAGAACATTGATTATATCATCCAGCCGGTTGGCAACGACCGTCTGAATCTCTTCTTTGGTAAGAAAGAATGTCTGGATGCTATCCGCATGATAATCACCAAACCGTTGTGCCAGCTTACGCCGGAGGAGGATTTCATCTTGGGTGCCATGCTGGGATATGACATCTGTGCCCAATGCGAACGCTATTGTGAGCGGAAGAAGAAGGTTTGCTAAGCTTTTCTTTCATCTTCGTAATGTTTTATGTTTATAAGTAGAAAGAGCGTGATTGCCGTAATGGTGATTACGCTCTTTCTGCATATTTCGGAATAATTCCTCTTTTTGAGGGCTGAAATGAAAGAAAAAGTCCTGAAAACACTACTTATTTATTAGTACTGACTATATCAATGCGTTTAACCTGATACCAACTTCTAAGTATAAAAAATGTGAAAATCACAATTTCTCGGTATTGTACAATTTCTAAATAAGTCTTACCTTTGCAGCCCGAAAAAAGGAATAGATATGAAAAAAGGATTAGGAAAAATCAGAAAGATTAAAAAGAAACACATCTTCCTGGCCTTATTGGCCGTGATTGTTCTGGGAGGTTTGGCGAAGGCTTACTCTGCCTGGGTGGGTACTACCCGCATCGCTTTCCTTAACTATCAGGCTATTGCGCTGGGACAGATTTCGCATGCCAACGACAATGCGATGATTAAACTGAGTGAGATCACAACCGATGATTTCGATCATCTGGATGATTACGATATGATTATCGTGAATGGTATGGGACTCCGAATCGACGAGAACCAGCGCAAGCAGTTGGAAGAGGCTTCCTATAAGGTGCCGACCCTGACTCATGCTGCTACCAACCCAGCCAACAATATCGTATCAGTAGATAATTTCGATGCCGATTATCTGATGCAGTACATCGAGAACGGCAGCAAGAAGAATTATCACAGTATGCTCGCTTACATCCGCAAGTTTATCGACGGAAAGAAGTTCATGGCTCCAGAACCGGAACGTGTGGATGAGCGACCAAACTATCTCCTGACTCATTTCGACCCGAAGGATGAAAAGGGTGATGAACTGGGTTTCAACAGCATCCGTGAGTACAATGCCTTCCTGGCGAAGAACGGATTATATAAGAAAGGTGCTCCTACCATCTTGCTCACCGGTTTTATGGGTGCGGCTCCTGATATGGAGAAGGCTTTCGAGAAGAAGGGATTCATGGTGTATCGCATCAACCAGCTGCAGAGCTTTATCGCCGGTCATCATGCCGACAGTATCCAGGCGAATGCCGTAGTGAATATGGCGCATGGCAGACTGGGCGATTACTTCGTAGAGTTTCTGAAGCAGAAGAATATTCCTCTGTTCTCACCTCTTAATATCAACCGTTTGACCACCGATTGGGAGAACGACAAGCAGGGAATGAATGGCGGTTTCATGTCGCAGAGCATCGTGACTCCGGAGATTGATGGTGCCATCCGTCCATACGTGGTTTTCGGTCAGCGCATCAACAAGGAGGGCTTGCAGGAGGTTTACGGCATCCCAGACAGAATGGAGAGTTTTGTGGAGAGCGTGCAGGGCTATGTGAATCTGAAGAACAAGAAGAACAGCAGCAAGCGCATCGCCATCTTCTACTTCAAGGGTCCGGGTCAGAATGCACTTACCGCTTCGGGAATGGAAGTGGTTCCATCGCTCTACAATCTCCTGGTTCGCTTGAAGAATGAGGGATATAATGTAGGCAAGTTGCCTGCCAATCCTCAGGAACTGGCAAAGATGATCCAGGCTCAGGGTGCCGTCTTCGGAACCTATGCAGAGGGAGCCTATACCCAATTCCTCCAGTCGGGACATCCAGCCCTGGTTACCGCCCAGCAGTTTGCCGGATGGACACAGAAGGCTTTGTCTAAGAAGATGATCAAGGAGCTGAATCAGCTCTATGGTTCCTTCCCTGGCAAATATATGGCTACCGATGACGGTAAGTTGGCGGTGGCAAGACTGCAGTTTGGTAATGTGGCTCTGCTTCCACAGGTGATGGCAGGCGTGGGAGGCGACTCCTTCAAGATTGTGCATGGCACCGACCAGGCACCTCCTTACACCTATGTTGCCTCTTATCTCTGGGCTCGTTATGGTTTCAGTGCCGATGCGCTCATCCATTTCGGAACCCACGGTTCGCTGGAATATACCCCGAGAAAGCAGGTGGCACTCGACAGCAACGACTGGAGTGACCGATTGATTGGTGTGGTTCCACATCTTTATATATATACCATCGGCAATGTGGGCGAGGCGATGATTGCCAAGCGCCGTACCTATGCCCAGACCCAGAGCTATCTCACTCCTCCTTTCAAGGAGAGCGAATTGCGACAGACCTATAAGCAGTTGAGCGATGCCATCCAGTCTTACGAAAAGAAGGCATCTGCCGAACAGTCGCTGAAAGTGAAGGCGCTGACCGTGAAGATGGGAATCGCCCGAGAACTGGGACTCAATGCCAAGCAGATGAACAAGCCATATTCTGCAGATGAAATCGCAAGAGTAGAGAACTTTGCGGAAGAGTTGGCAAACGAGAAGATTACCGGCAAACTCTATACTCTGGGTGTGCCATACGATAACGATGATGTCCGCACCAGTGTCTATGCGATGGCTACAGATCCTATTGCCTACGGAATGCTGGCTGTGGATAAGTTGAAAGGTCGTGCTCTGGAGGGCGTGGAGAAGCATAAGCAGCTTTTCGACCGTCTCTATCTGAGCAAGGCACGCAACACTGTGACCCAGCTTCTGGGTTCAGCCTCGGTTTCTGATGAATACATCTGCCGTTATGTAGGAATCACTCCTTCCGAACTCCAGATGGCGCGTAAGGTAGAGGCGATGCAGGCAGCTCCGGATCCTATCCAGATGATGATGCAGATGGCAGACCAGATGGGTGGAGCGAAGGAGGCGAAGCCGAAGAGGGTGGACCACCGTACGGTAAGCGAGCTCCGTGCTGCCAAGGTTTCTCATAAGAAGAAGATTCCGCAGATGAGTCGTGAGGCTTTTGAGAAGATGGAGCAGACCGGTCGCTTCCCTGACAAGATGATGGAAGCCATCAAGAAGGGCCAGAAATGGTATCAGGAGGATTTGAAGAAGGCGAAGATGGCGAAAGCCGGCAAGGGCAAAGCATCTCAGAAATCTTCTAAAGATAAGGGTATGATGATGTCGAAAGCACCTAAATATACCCGTCAGCAGATTCATCTGGCTCAGGCGATTACTACCGTAGAGCATGCCTTGCAGAATGTGGGCAAGTATTCGGAGGCGCTCCGTCAGAGTCCGTTCAACGAGATGTCTTCTCTGATGAATGCCCTGAATGGCGGCTTTACCGCTCCATCTCCTGGTGGTGATCTGATTGTGAATCCAAACACCCTGCCTACCGGTAGAAACCTCTTCTCCATCAATGTGGAGAATACACCTTCGGAGGATGCCTGGGAGAAGGCAAAGGAACTTTGCGACAATACCATCAAGATGTATTGCGAGCGACATAAGGGTGAATATCCTCGTAAGGTAAGCTACACGCTCTGGAGTAGCGAGTTTATCGAAACAGAGGGTGCTACCATCGCCCAGATTCTCTATATGCTCGGTGTAGAACCGGTAAGAGATGCCTTCGGTCGTGTTACCGATCTGCGTCTCATCCCATCCAAGCAGTTGGGTCGTCCTCGCATCGATGTCGTGGTTCAGACTTCCGGTCAGCTCCGCGACCTTGCTGCATCCCGTCTCTTCCTCATCAACAAGGCGATAGAGATGGCGGCAAATGCCAAGGGTGATAAGTATGACAACCTGGTGAAAGCCGGTGTTACCGAATCCGAAAGAGTGCTTGTAGAGAAGGGTATGTCGCCAAAGGAGGCCCGCGAGGTAAGTATGTATCGAGTGTTTGGTGGCGTAAACGGCAACTATGGCACCGGTATTCAGGAGATGGTAACCGCAGGCGACCGCTGGGATAAGGAGAGTCAGATTGCCGAGGTCTATCTGAACAATATGGGTGCCTACTACGGTGATGAGAAGAACTGGGAGACCGTTCGCAAGGCTGCTTTCGAGGCAGCGCTGACTCGTACTGATGTGGTAGTTCAGCCACGACAGAGCAACACTTGGGGCGCTTTGAGTCTCGACCACGTATATGAGTTTATGGGAGGTATGAACCTTGCAGTGCGCAACGTAACCGGTAAGGATCCAGATGCTTATCTCGCCGACTATCGCAACCATAGCAATATGAGAATGCAGGAGGTGAAGGAGGCTATCGGCATCGAGGGCAGAACCACCATCTTCAATCCAGCCTATATCAAGGAGAAGATGAAGGGTGGAGCCAGCAGTGCCAGCACATTCGCCGAAATCGTAACCAATACCTACGGCTGGAATGTGATGAAGCCAAAGGCAATCGACAAGGAGATGTGGGACGAGATCTATAATGTATATGTCAAGGACAAGTACCATCTCGGAACCAAGGAGTTTTTTGACAAGCAGAATCCGGCTGCGCTGATGGAGATGACCGCCGTGATGATGGAGAGTGCCCGCAAGGGAATGTGGAAGGCTACTCCTCAGCAGCTCAAGGACATCGCCAAGCTTCATACCGAGACCGTGAACAAGTATAAGCCTTCATGCTCCGGTTTCGTCTGCGACAATGCCAAGCTGCGCAACTATATCGCCAGCAAGACCGATGCTGCTTCTGCCAAGGAATATCAGCAGAATGTAGAGCAGATCCGCGACGCTGAGGCTGCGAAGAACAGCAGCGACAAGGGTATGGTGATGAAGAAGGAGACGCTGAATGAGGAAGCTCAGAAGACCACCACTGTGGTGAGCGGCATCGTAGTAGGTGTCATCGTCATCGTAGCATTCGTGATGTTGGCGATTCTGATTCGCAGAAGAAGAAAGAATATGGTTGAATAGAAATGGAGACATTAGTTTTAGTAATGATGATATTGGTTTGCTTCAGTTTTGTGCTGAAGCAGACCTTCCACGGAGTGAAGGAGATTATGATCATCTCGGTGCTCGTAGCCTTCTTCGTGGGAATGACCTGGCCACTTGCCATCGAACAGTTGAAGACGCAGATTGCGGCCTGGATAGCCGACCAGAAGCTGATGCTCGATATGGCGGTGCTGCTGAGTATCGATGTGGCACTCACGATGCTTTTCTGTGTGCACCACGTAGATCTGAAGACTTCGGAACATGTGAGTCGCCGCAAATGGGTGTTCTTCATCTTCCTGAAGTACTTCCCGGGTTTGCTGGTTTTCCCAGTGCTTTTCAGTGTTCTGGTGATGACCATCTTCCTGCTTCCCGGCGTATCGTTCCAGGTAGTGGCATGGGTGCTTGCCGTAGTGCTGCTGGTCTTGACGCCGGTATTCACCTATGGTTTGAGATGGCTCTTGCCGGAGCGACCAATCCGCTTGGAACTGCTTTTTCTGGTAGAGGTGCTGCTCGGATTGATGGGCATCATCGGTTCGGTGAATGGCAGGACTGCGGTGGCAGGATTCAACAGTTTCGATGCCCTCTCGCTTCTCGGCGTTATCGCCATCGTCATCGTAGGAATGGTGATAGGATGGGCAATTTACAATTATCAAATTAAAAAATATAGAGTATAATGAATTACATATCAGACGTATTGTTTTGGATTTCCACAGGCATGCTGGTTCCTGTGATTATTTTGTTGATTTTCTTCTTCCTCAGAGCCTTGCTGCTCCTTGGAGGTTTCTTCGGACAGTATCTTGTAAAGCGCAAGTCGGGTGCGGAGATTCGTGAACAGATGAACACCCTGACGCTCGATAACATCGATACCCTGGGCGATCGCTTGCCAAAGAACAAGCAGGCTGTCATCGTATCCTATATGAAGAAACTCGTGGACAACCGTCAGAGCAAGGCGCAGGTGAACCGCATCCTCGACCAGTATGCCCAGTTTGTTGAGAAGGATCTTTCTCTTCCTTCTACACTCCTGAAGATGGGTCCGATGCTCGGTTTGATGGGTACCTTGATTCCGATGGGTCCTGCCCTGGTTGGTCTTTCTACCGGTGATATTGCTTCGATGGCTTACAATATGCAGGTGGCTTTCGCTACCACCGTAGTAGGCCTGTTCTCTGCTGCCATCGGTTTCGTAACCAAGCAGACCAAGAACCGCTGGTATACCGAGGATATGAGCAACCTCGAGTTTATGGCAGACCTTTTGGAGGAAAAGTAAAAAGGCTTTTAAAGGTAAAAAGGTAAAAAAGGCTTTTAAAGGTAAAAACTAAAGATAAATAATTTATGAGACAGAGACGCAGAAATAGGCTTGCACATGATGGCGAGGATGATGATCCGATGAGCGTAGTGAGCAACCTCTTCGATGTGGCGATGGTGTTTGCCCTCGCCCTGATGGTAGCACTCGTTTCGCGCTATAATATGACGGAAATGTTCAGCAAGGATGACTTCACGATGGTGAAGAACCCTGGCAAGGAGAATATGGAAATCATTACCAAGGATGGACAGAAGATAAATCGCTATACCCCTTCTGAAGACCAGAGCCAGAAGTCGGGCAACAAGGGAAAGAAGGTAGGCATTGCTTACCAGCTGGAGAATGGCGAAATCATCTATGTTCCGGAAGATAAATAATCGGGGATTACAAATCCCCTCAAACAGAAAATATTATAGTAACTAAAAGAAAAATAAAGAAAAATGAAAAAGTTTAAGACAATGATGGCCATGATGTTGGCTTTGGTTTCTATGTGTGTAGCATTCAGCTCTTGCAGCAGCGATGATGATCCTGTAGCAGTAGCTGCGGCAAAGGAAATTGCGGGTACCTATACCGGAAGTTTGGATATGACTGTAATGGGCACGGCTTCTACATACGATAACCTTACCATGAAGATTGAGGCTGTAGATGATGCTACAGTCAAGGTTACATTGCCAGCTTGTGGCGAGGGTATGATGGCTCTTCCTGCTCTGGAGGTACCTGCTGTGAAGGCTTCCGGTTCTAACGGTGCTTATGCTTTCTCTCAGGAGAACTATGCAGGTACTATTACCGTGAATGGTGCAGAGAAGAAGTACACAGTTACTTTGCATGGTACATTGAAGGACAAAACCCTGACCGTCAACTATTCTGTGCAGTATGGCAAAATGCCTATGCCAATGATTGGTAAGTTTGTTTGTACAAAATAAGAGAATAGTTTCTGGATAAACTTTGATATAACTCGATGAAACAAAAGATATTCGCACTATTCTTGATCCTTTGCGGATTGTGCCTGAATCTGAAAGCCGAAACCCAGGGCGATGTCGTGGGTAGGGTGCTCGATGATTCGGGCGCACCTCTGACGGGTGCTACCGTCCAGATTTTGCATGCAAAGGGTGGGGTAACAACTGATGAAGACGGATATTTCCGCATTCCTTACAGCAAGGATGGAGCGGTGAGAGTGAAGGTGAGCTTTGTGGGCTATCAGACTCAGACTTTCGTACTGAAAGCGGATGAGAGAAAAGGTGAGCAGCATGTGCTTCGCCTTCAACCGGATGCTACTGCCCTCGATCAGGTGGTAGTTACCGCAACCCGAACTCCGAAGGCTTTGAAGGATGCTCCTGTGGTAACCCGTCTGATTACCGCCAATGATATCAAGATAGCTGATGCTACCAATATCCAGGACCTCCTCACCGAGCAGATGCCGGGTCTGGAATTCGGCTATGCCATGAATCAGGAGACTTCTCTCAATATGAATGGTTTCGGTGGAAACGCCGTGCTCTTCCTCGTAGATGGCGAGCGATTGGCTGGTGAAACCATGGATAATGTAGATTATAGTCGTCTGAACTTGGATAATGTAGGACGTATCGAGATAGTAAAGGGTGCTGCTTCGGCGCTCTATGGCGCCAATGCCGTAGCCGGAGTCATCAACATCATCTCCCGTGAAAACAGCGAGCCTTGGACTGCCAATGTCAATACCCGCTACAACGACTTCAACAAGGAGTGGCGCCACGGTGGAAGCTTCAGCTTCAATGCCGGAAAATGGAATTCGCAGACCAGCATCCAGCGCACCACATCGGATGAGGTTCAGCTCACCAGTCCTTTCGATACAGAATCCAACATCCTCCATATCTATGGTGGAGAGACCTTCAATGTGAAGGAGCGTCTTACCTACAAGTTCTCTGATAAGGTAAAACTGATAGGTCGTGGCGGTTATTTCAATCGTATCAGCAAGCGCAGCAACTATGATGATCATTACATGGATTATTCTGCCGGACTGAAGACCGTGATGAATCTTTCGGAGAATGATAATCTGGAGATTTCTTACGGCTTCGACCAGTATGACAAGGCTCGATATGTGAATGATGAGCGTACTCACGACCACGATTATACCAACCGTCAGAACACCGTCCGTGCCCTCTATTCCCATATCTTCGGCAAGAATACATTGACGGTAGGTGCAGATTTCCTGAACGATTATCTTACCACCTATCAGTTTGAGGATAATGAATCAAAGAATCAGAATTCATGTGATGCCTTCGCCCAGTTCGATTACAATCCTTTGCAGTGGTTGAACATCGTGGCAAGTCTTCGTCATGATTACTTCTCTGCATCCAGCCAGCATGCTACTACCGGTCGTCTGGCTCTGATGACCAAGTGGAAGGGCTTCTCCATCCGTGCCAACTATGCCGGCGGATTCCGTGCCCCAACGCTCAAGGAGATGTATATGAACTTTGATATGGCAGGTATGCAGATGATTTACGGTAATCCGGATTTGAAGCCGGAGAAGAGCGACAACTACAACCTGGCGCTGGAGTATGCCGGAAGGGTGAAGAATGTTGGCTTCTTTACTGGTCAGTATAGTCTTACTCTCATGGGTTATTATAATAAGTATGATAAGCGTATCACTACCGAGGATTATGCCGATTATATCCCAGGAACCGGTCAGCCGGATGTGGCTTCGCGTTATTGCAACGAGGATGGAGTAGAGGTGAGCGGCATCGACTTCAGTGCCCAGTACCGTTCGGATATGGGACTCGGTGTGAAACTCGACTACAGTTATCTCCATGTGGGTGGCAGAAGTGTAGATTCCCAGTTCTCCCAGCCTCGTCCTCATACCGCCACCTGGCGTCTCGACTACGATCGCCAACTCTGTTCGTTCTATCGCATCAATGCCGCTCTGTCAGGCAGATACCTGTCTGCTCCTGATACGAACATCAAGAAGCATGACAGCAGTTATCAGTTGTGGAAGTTCACGCTTCAGCAGCGATTCCTGGATGCCGTCAATCTGAATTTCACGGTAGATAATCTTTTCGGTTATACGCCAAAGAACTATTATTGGAGTTCGGCGATGACCACCGGCCGCACCTTCTCAGTAGGCCTTTCTATCGATATCGACCGTTTCGTAAAGGTATTCTAATAAAAATAGCAGGGTGGACCAGTCTTCCATCCTGCTTCTTTTTTATTAATAGCACCCCCTCTAACTGTATAAAAACAGGTAGTTAGGGCGATTTTTCTTGTTTTGCCTAGAAATATCTCTTCCTCATTTTCTTCAAGAAATCCTTGGTGATAGGGAAGCCGGAGGCATCACCTATTACGGAGTCGGTATAACAGAAGGGACATTCGGCTGTAGGCGGCTCATCAGGGAGGTAATCCGTGATTTCGGATGGCGAGAAGATTTCGCCGCAGAAGAAACAGCCGCACTTTTCAGATTTTTCTATTTGTTCCTTGTTGCTGAAGCAGCAATCGTGAGCTTGGCGGAAGATTCGGTCTTTCTCCTCCTCTTCTTTCTGCTTTTTCTCAGCCTTTTCCAAATACCCCTTGAATCGTCTCTGAAGATAGAGCGGCACATGATAGTGAGGGGCGAAGACATACAGCGACGGAACGTGGTCGTGGTATTCGTAGCCGGGACCATCTATCACGGTATAGCTGTCATCCGTTTCATCGTATGGCAGTTCATCCAATCCCCTTTTATCCTTGACAGCCTGGTTTCTCTCCCAGATCCATTCGGTGGTAAGCGGAGTTCCGACAACGATGGCAAGTTTCACCTCATCGCCACGATATACTTCCACGATGTCACCTTTCTGGAATCTAATCTGTTCTGCGTTTCTGCCTCGGAAGGTCTCGTCAGGATGACGGTCGTATGCAGGCAAATCGCAGACTCCGGGATAGTAAATGCTGAAACGCGAACAGCAGTAAGACCGGTCGATCAGTTTTCCCTCACCGTCATACACTCTTTCAGAAAGACATTCGCGGTCGTAGTGCAACAGTCCCATTGGAATCTCCGAGATATAATAGCAGAAGGTATCTAGCGGATAGTTGTCTTCCTCCTTCATCTTCTTGCGGTAAAGGACATCCTGGTGCATCAGTCTCTCTGCCTCCTCCAAAGTTGTGGTGAAGGCTTGCGGACAATAGGTGTTCACCTTATATTTCGGATAATGTGAACGCTTTTTCTCCTCCAGCTCTTCTGTTTCTAAAACTTCGAGCTTGAAGATGACAGGAACATCCCGATGCTGTGGATGCTCAGCCAATTGCTTGAATTCTTCGTATGTCATAGGATGTTTATTTTAAGAATTGGTGTGTCTTCTTGTATTTTGTACCATCACAGTTGGTGATGTCGATTTCCATGACCAGTCCTTCCAGCTGAAAGTCGAGCGGGATGTTGATGGCACGTCTTTGGATATCCATTTCGTAGAAGATGCTTCCGTCCTTTTTGCAGAGCACGATGTCCAGATAGTCTGGCATATCAGGTATAGTTCCAGGCTCTGACATTTGTGGTTGAAACTCTCCAAACGCTTCCTTCACATACTCGAATAGTCCCCGAGTATATTTTTCGATATCCACCCCTACATATCGAGTATAGGTGTATTTGATAATACATAAAGACATTTTATTTGTCATCTTATTCTTGCTTTTTGGTTATACCTTTATAATATAGTAATATGAAGGGAAAATTTCAAAAAAAAACGCCAATATTTTGAAAAAAGTATTGGCGCTTGATTATTGAATTAGCGGCTTATAAGTCCGCCCTAACTATGTTAAAAAAGGTAGTTAGGGCGGTGGTATCCTAAGTGAGGTAAGGATGAGTGCCCTTTTCTTAGTCTTTTAATGTAGCCAAAGGTATAACCTTTACTCCATCTTCCCTGGTATAAGCCATTTCGCCTCCTGTCATGACAATCAGCAGGTCTGGCTCTCTGAGTGGCATCTGATGCTCTGTCTTGTTCTTCTCACGAATCAAATCCCGTAGTTGCAGGAGATGCTTGGCACCATCTTCTATCTCCCGACTACCCAACTTGCATTCTATCAAGGCATAGCGGCCATCTGCAAGATGAAGCACGATGTCTGCCTCCAGGTCATAGCGGTCGTGATAGTAAGAGACTCTACCTCCCAAGGCTTGCGAATATACCTTCAGGTCGCGAATGCACATACACTCGAATATGAAACCAAAGGTTCGAAGGTCTAATTCCAGATTTCTTGGTGACATACCCAAAGCAGCAACAGCTATGGAAGGATCTACAAAGCAACGCTTGGCTCCCGAACGGATTGCAGCGGCTGAGCGGATTGCCGGACACCATGCCTCCACATCTTCTATGACAAACAATCGTTGCAGGGCAGAAACATAATCATCAAATGTTGGCATCGACGTTTTCTCCATTTCTACCGTGATGTCTGCCAACATCTTGGATTTCTTGACGAAGGTGCAGATGTTCCGGGCATAAGAACGCATGATGAGTCGAGCCAAAGCTGGCTGTCTTCTTACGCCATCTACCCTCGATATATCTTCATCGCAAATCACATTTACGTAATCCTGTGCTATCAGTAATTGTGCCTCCTGCGAAGTGACGTCCAATGATGCTGGCCAACCGCCTCGGCAAGCAGCGAAAATCAGTTTCTCCACGGTCATGTCTGACAGAAATCCATCAATATCGTAAGCTGGGTCATCAAACAATAAACGTAAAGATATGGAGCCTGTTGATTCCTTTGACTCATAAAGGCTCATAGGATACATGGGCATCTTGGAGATGCGGCCAGTACCCGTATGCATGATTTCTCCGTTTTTGTCTTCGACGACTGTAGAACCGGTTAAGATAAACTGACCTTTCTGGTTTCGCTCATCTACGGTATTCCGAACAGCATCCCATAAAACTGGTGCTACCTGCCACTCGTCTATCAGTCGTGGTGTTTCGCCTTTGAGCAGCAAGGATGGTTTGGTGCGTGCCGTCGCCAGATATCCTTCACGCTTATCTGGATCTTGCATCTTGATTACGCTCTTTGACTGCTGCATGGCCGTAGTGGTTTTTCCGCACCATTTTGGTCCAACAATCTGTACTGCTCCAAAGGCTTCCAAACGAAGTTGGAGCATTCTGTCTGCTATTCTATCTAAATACTTCATGTTCAATATGTTTTTGTTTGCAAAGATAGTAATAAATAGTGGAATCTACAAATAATTTTGTATTTTTGTGGTATTTTATTTTGTGTTTTAACGGTATTTTACTTTGTATTTTTGCGATACTTTACTTTGTGTTTTTGCGGTAAACGGTATTTTAATGTCCGTTTTCATAACTGATACTATTCTTAGGAGGAAAATAAAAAACATTCATGGCAATTCGCTATTATATCAATAGGAAAGCCATGAATGTAATAAGTTTATTGAAGTTTTAATTTTCTAGAACCTGTCCAACTTACTTTGCTGATAGATTCTGAGGAAAGTTCAAGTGTCTTGTAATCTTTGGAAACGGTACCTCGTAGGACTAAATCGTTGGCGTAAACGGTTATGTCATAGCCATTCGCTTCCCATTCTCCACTCCAAGTAGCATCGTCTTGCAATGTTTCCTTGATGCTGACTTTGCCATTGTTCTTGAAGGTAATGCGCAATGACTCAGTAAATGTGCTCTTATCCAAGTCTCTTTCGTCATCATATACGATGTCGTCTTCTACTTGGCGTGTTACCTTATATACCATTTTCCCTCTTTGTGCAACTGTGTCGCTAAAGATTTTTGTAGAGTCCACTTGTGGCTCTACTTTTTCTGAAACGATAGAGTCTTTTATAGCCGTACTGTCTACGGTTTCTGCATCTTTAGTCTGTTTGTTGCCACAGGCGGTAAATGATGCGACTAGGCAAACGGCTAATGCTGTGATAATAGAATGTCTCATGAGGCTTGTCATTTGATTTCCTTTACAATTTTTGCGGATGCAGCACAGTCCTTGGCTCTAACCAGAGTGATGTCACCTTCATAACTGTCTGGCAAAAGGTTAAAGTTGAGATGATCACATTCAGCAAAGCCGTTCTTCATGTGATAACTAACATTTGTGAGAAACTTCTTGCCGTTTTGTATCAAAACCAAGGCATCTCCTTCGTGTTGTCCATCAAATGCATCTGCGCAATCTTTCTTGACGCCAGACTTCTGTAATGCCTCCTTTACAGACATTCCTACTGCCAAATTGTTTGATTTAGCAATACTGTCTGCTCTTGCAATACTATCAGCACGAACTATGCTGTCGACCCTAGCGATACTGTCAGCTTTAGCTTGTGCTATGGCAGCTGAGTCTATTCCATTTTCAGAACTGTTTCTATTGCTGTTGGAGCAACTTATGATGCTTGTTGTGAAACAGACAAGCATCATGATAAAAAAATGTTTCTTTTTCATTGTCTTGTAATCTGTAATTAACACTTTATAGTAGCCACTTTCACGTCTTTAGTATAGATTCTTATTAAAATCTGAATACAACAGGAACTTCGTTTTTTACACGAGCTGGAATACCTTTCAGTTTGCCAGGATTCCACTTTGGCATAGCCTTAACAACACGTAGGGCTTCCCTGTCAAATGACGGGTTAACACTTCTACTAATCTTAACGTCAGATATAGAGCCGTCTTTCTCTATGATAAACTGTACGATTACACGTCCTTGTATGCCATTTTCCTGTGCCTCAACAGGATATTTTACATTGCTGTTCAGATAAGACTTCATTGCACTTTCACCACCAGGAAAAGATGGCTTTTCATCAACTTTATCAATTTCAATGACTTCGTTGTAAGCTAGCTCTTCGTTTGGATTCCAATTTACAAGTTCATCGTATTTAAGTGAGTCGCTCTGCAATTGGAAAAACAGATCTTCTAAAATGACCCCATCGGGATTAGTTTGCCATGTTATCTTCTCCTCCTTCATCTTGACGTTGTCAATCTTGATATAGATGCTTCCGTTTGCAGTGATGTTGTATGAGAATGACAGGCCATGTTTAGAGATAGGTATCACGATATTTCCACCGCCTTTTCCTTCAGTATTAGCAGGTTTGAATACTATGTCCCACTCATTATTGTTCGACTTATTGTTGAAGAAATAATGGTTTTTGATTTTTTTGTTAAAGTCGTTCACCAAATTTGGGCTTGGCTTAGTGACAGTTGTTGTATTGGCTTTTTGTGTAGTGCCTCGTCTTGCTTGTCCGAAGGTCGGACTTCCTGTTAGCATAACGAATATTGCTAAAATGATACTTTTTCCGATTTTAGAGGAAAAAGTGGTGCTTAATGTTTGTAAAAATGAATGCTTCATAATAAATGTAATGCTTTTATGAGTCCACTTAATAATGTTATTAATATATGACATTTGTAACCTTTCCGTTTCTAACCTTTACGATTCTAGGGAATACCTTCCCAAGAAGATTGGCCAGTCGGAGACCATAGGAAGGGATATATTGTTTGTAAGTACCAACTAAGTCTCTGTAAGGACCATTGTATTTGTACATTTGATATCTGCTACCATCAGTCTCAAAAGTCCTGAATTCGGTAAGGATACCTTCTGGCATACCTATATAAACCTTTCCCTTTTTAATGTTGTCGTATGCTCTCTGTCCATATTTCGCTACAAGACTTTTTTCTTGTGCTATCATTGATTTATAATTTGGTAAATTGGCCAGAATAGTTTTCATGTCTTGATTTCCTTGTTCTGCACCAATTTTCAGATACTTAACAAAGTCTGCGTAAGAAAGATTTTTGCTAATACCTAAATCATTCTTACCTTCCATTTTCAATAAATAGGCACCAACCAAAACCTGAATTGCATCAAGGTTTTTTAGATCAGCTGCCTTGCGCAAATATTTGACTCCTTCTGGTATGTTTTTTGTTATACCCTTTTGTTTGTTACCGTTTAAGAGCATGTCACCATAATAATAGGCTGCTTCTGGAGAATTGTTTTTGATCGCTTTGAGATACCAATTCATAGCTTCCGAATCATTCTTAGCTACACCTTTGCCTTCATCATAGGCTTTTCCCAGATAGTATTGAGCCTGCGCATATTCTTGGTTGGCTGCTTTTGTATACCATTTCACGGCTTCTTCAAGGTTCTTTTCTACCCATTTGCCATATTCATAGCAGATTCCCAAGTTGCATTGTGCTATTGGTAGTCCTTGTTCTGCCGCTTTTGTATACCACTCTACGGCTTTTTTAGGGTTTAATTCCTCAATTTCATAATAGTATCCTAAGCTGTTTTGTGCTTCAGCATATCCTTGTTCAGCTGCTTTTGTGTACCATTTTTCGGCTTCTCCATAGTTCTGGTATACTCCATAGCCATAATAATAGCAGTTGCCTAAGTTGTATTCTGCTTTAGCATTTTCTTGTTCTGCAGCTCTTGTGAACCATTTTACTGCTTCAGGTAAATTTTCCGTAACCCCTTTCCCATCATAATATGCTTCGCCCAGAGCATTCTGTGCTTCTGCTTCACCAGACTTGGCTTTTAGCGTGAGGGTGACAATGTTGGCAGTTTGTGCAAATACTCCCGATGCTATCGCAAAGAAGAGTATCATGATTAGATAAATCTTTTTCATATTCTTATAGTTTTTATTTGTTATTATTCCCAATATCGTTTACAAGTGTAAATGTATCATATCTAATAGATGGTTTGCAAAAATTGCGTTCCAATAGTTTGCAATAGGTGAACCCTTAGTCAAAACAGGCATCTCTTGAAAATATGGATGCGTTACAACCATTGTATATTGATGAGTCCTTGCAAAATTTTTGAGATAGGCGAATGTCCCATGTTTAGTACGACAACACCCAACAATGATTTTGATAGTTGGAATGCTTGCAACAATATTATACCAATTTGCAAATCTGGAATCTACTCCATCACCAATGGTAATAACAGCAATTTCTGCCGTTCCATTGTGTTGTAGAATAGCCAGTTGCTCTTTCTTGAGAATGATGGAACGGCTGTCATAAAGCCATCCTTCACGATGTGAAATTAAAAGTTCTATCAATCTGGTAGCACTTAATGTTTTGCCATGATTGCCTAATGCACTGATGGCTATCAGTAGCTTTTCAGGCTTTTTGATTTCTAATTCTTCCATACGCTTATCATTTGCTTGTTTGTTATTTCATTTTTAGGCACAAAAAAGGTGCGAACCAATTTCATTCTGTTCTGAAGGTTCTGGACTACCTGTACACAAAGAATGAAAATCAGCTCACACCAATGGGTATATGTTGATACCCATCCCGCCGAAGCGGAATGGATACAATAATACACGGTTGGGTGAACAACTTCTGTCTTCGTTCTTGTGTACAATGAATTGTCCAGATTCTCAGTACGAACCAAGCATGGTTGTTTCCTTAACATGTCTGCTGCTTGTTTAGAACAGCACTGCAAATATACCATTTTTTTTCTAAAGTTGTTCATTGTGAGCTGATTTTTTTGCAAAAATAGGTGTTTTTTCTGCTTTTTCAGCGTTCCATTCCGTTCCAAGTTCAAAATATAGGGCGTTTTTAGTCGAAATATTGGCTTTTTTGTGTGTTGCTTGGATTTGTTTCAGTATCTTTGCAGCATGGAACAGATATTACGTGAAATGATAGAAAAGATGGTGGGGCGCAAGATGGTTGTGCCCCGCGACTTCGCTTGGTTGAGCGAAAAGGTGGAGGAACGTACCCAGCAAAGGGTGAGTGCCTCTACGCTGCGACGATTCTGGGGATACGTGAGCGAAGGGGTTTCTGCCAGCAAGTTTACCAAGAATGCTTTGGCGAATTTTCTCGGTTATGCGGACTTTGAGGAGTTTGGATTGTCGCAAGGGACGGGAGAGCGGCAGAGCCAGATGGTTATCGGCAAGGAAATCTCATGTGATGATCTTTATGAGGGACAGATGCTCAAACTTTCCTGGCTGCCCGACAGAACCTGCATCATCAGGTATCAGGGAAACGGAAGTTTCAAGGTGGTGTCATCAGAAAATACCAGATTGGCGAAAGATGATACTTTTGAGTGCCATCATTTTATCAATCATGAGCCTGCTTATCTCCATGCTTGGAAACATGGAGATGATGAACCGGTTACTTACGTCATAGGTAAGAAGAACGGCATCATCGTAGAGCATTATTTGGAAGATTGAAATCTCGACAAGGTGGGTTTCACATATCTCTCAGAGGTATAAGAGGACAGCTCGTAGATGATATCGGTCTTCTTGCTGCCGGCGATGTCTTTAGAGAATGTCTGCGGATAAGTGGTCGTGATGAAATCATTGCTCTTATCTATAAACCGATAGTATGCCTCGCTCTTTTTCACAACAGACCGGATGGTGTCTATGCCGGATTCCTTCCACATCTTGTCGATTGTTTTCTTGCCTTCGGATAGGAGTTCGGCGGCTTGTGCCTGTGATGCAGAAGATGGCTCGGTAGCTGTTGGCTGCAGGGATTTCCGGCCATAGGAAAGTGGGGCTGGCTTCTTGGTTTGCTGGCGGATGGATGTATCCTTCTTGGCTTCGGTATGTTCAGGGGTAGTGTTTATGCTCCTCTCCGGCTGATGCAGTAATGGGTAACTGATGAAACCTAATAAGATGATACAGACCAAAGCTGCGATTCCGATACGCTTGATACCGGATGGATGGCTGTTTCTTCGAGCCATGAAATCAGCTTTGAGTTCGTCAACATTGGCATATCGCTGGATTATGGGAGCCTTGCAACGCTTGATGATTGCTGTATAGGGTTTGCCTGGAAGTATCTTTTCCAGGATACAGCCTATGCTGAAGATGTCGTTGCGGATGTCTGCCTGTTGGGATACAATCTGTTCTGGAGAGATGTAGCCCGGTGTGCCGGCAGGCTGTTTGAGGATGGCAAAGTCATCGGTATCTGAAAGTCCGAAATCGATGAGCTTTACATGATTGCCGTTATGGGTAATCATGATATTGGAAGGTTTTAAGTCTCTGTGTACTATCTGCTTGGCGTGGATGTAATGCACAGCATCAAGCAACTGGAGGAAGATGTCTTCTCCCTCAGTCTTCCTACCGCTCCAGTGTTCCAGCGTGATACCATCTATCCATTCCATTACGATACAGGTACCCATTTCCGGTATTTCTTCCATGCTGTAGGCTGATACGATGTTGGGATGCTGCAGGGATATGAGAATATCGAACTCTTTGTGCAGCAGGTTCTTGTAGTTTTCGTCTTGACGGTATGGCTCCTTCAACCCCTTGAGTACCCACCATCTGCCATAGCGCTTTGCCTTGCAAAGAATGTTGAATCCTTTGCAAGGTATGGGAGTAAAGTCTGAAAATTGCTCAGACCTTCTACTTTCTTCTATGATGATTCCAGAATATGAATCCATGTTACGCAGACTGGGTTGATAATTCGGTTGCAAAATTAACTAAATAGAGATACCCATCCCACAGAAGCGGGATGGATATTAGTATACATATTGGGGCAAACAACTGGAACTGTCATTCTTGTGTACTGCGAACTGTCCAGATTCTCAGTCCGAACTAAGCGTAGTTGCTACCTCTTTATGTCTGCCGCCATTACTAACGGCATTGCAAATATAGGCATTTTAAAAGAAATTTTCAAGCGAAAGAGAATCTTTTAGTATTCTTTAAACTTTGACGATTGGTTCAAACTCATTCCTCCCCGAGCTTATACCTTATTTCATATTGGAACTGGTTGTCGCAAATCCACTCTCTTTTTAATACCTGGCTGGTTGGCTATCAAATCACATCAAAGCGGTCTTTGCCATGGCTGTGCGGGATGGGACCGCCTGGGGATAGCTTGCTATGGGGACGCCTTACTATAGCTTGCTGATTGGAACCGCTGAGTATCTCTGAATCACAATGCAAAGATACGAAATCGGTGAGGTGGCAACTCACAGTTGCTCATACTTGCTCACAGTTGCTCATACTTTTTCATAGATTCTCTTTGCTCTGGTGTTTGTAAGCCCTTTTACATGCCTTGTTTGGTATCACTTCTAAATGCCTGGCTTGTTTGATTTTTAAGGGCTTTATGATTGGATTGCGGTTCGTAAGCCAGGGGATTACGGGGCGTAAGTGCCTGACTTTTGCATCGTAAGTGCCTGACTTTTGCACCGTAAGTCTTTGACTTTTGATTCGGAAGTAACCTGCTTCTGGATGACAGGGTGACACGTATGACAGTGATTTCTGAAGATTTACTCTCGCGCGGGCAGGCAGGAAAAATCAAGCCGAAAGTTCCTGCCTGCCCGCGTGCGAGGCGAAAAGTTGAAAAACTAGTGTCATCGTGTCACCGTGTCACCGTGAACAGAGCAGAAGATGTTTGGTATCGCTCTTTGGCTTCAGACACAAATTCCCCTGTCTCCGCCTCCGTTGGCTTTCGGAAGTAGAGATCCACAAATTACTGTTTTTGTCGTGGCGCCTCCAAAGTGGTAATCTTTTGCAAAGATAGAAAAAATAAAATAAATGAGAGTTCCCACTATGGGAACTCGTAATAATATTTATTGATTTTTAGAATCTTTTAAATGATAAAGGCTAGAATTTACAGTTAATAGTTTATAGTTAACAGTTTACAATTAATAGTTTATAGGTTGCTGTTTTCTGATGATTTTGGGTAATTGGCTGATAATTTGCAGATTTATTCTGATTTTCTTGGTGGTTTCGTAGAAAAAGCGTATTTTTGCGGAAAAGTTGAACGTTTTAAAGGAGATAATTATGAATATAGTTGCTTTAAGTAATAGGCTTGCAAGTAAGGTTCCTCATTGGCATGAACTCGAAAAGTTAAGTAAGGAAGATAAGATAGAGGTTATTGCTTTACTTTCCATGTCGATAGCTGATGCAGAGGAAATTAAAACGCCAGCAGATAGGACTAAAGAAATGGTAGAACGTTGCTGTGGTTCATGGGTTGGCGAACAGTCGGCAGAAGATATTATAGCTAATATCAACGAGAGTAAAATGTCAAAGTCAGAACCTGTCAATTTTGGATGATATGAATTACTTGTTGGATACCAATATTTGTGTATATTTTATGAGGGGTAAACGTAATGTTGCTGCTAAAATTTCAGAAATTGGTCAAGAACATTTCTTTATCTCTGAGATGACTTTGGGAGAATTACTTTATGGGGCTCAGTGTAGCGATAGACCTTCTGAGAACATTAGAGCTGTTCATGTGTTTTGCCAGTATGTAACAATATTGCCAACGGCAAATATTTGGAATGAATTTGCTGTACAAAAGGCTTTTCTTCGTAAAAAAGGTCAACTTATTGAAGATGCTGACATAATTATCGGTACTACAGCTATCATAAATAACATGGTTATGGTTACAGAAAACGTTAAGCACATAGGGAGGCTTAATGGTATTGTTGTTGTAAATTGGATGGAAAAATAATTAGCTGTAGGAGTAACCGCTCATGGTAACGGCATGATTAAAATTCCATACGGATCGGATGCGGATATACACTTTAATTGCCTAATATCTGGAAAACACAAAAGGATAAAATTTTAAATTTTAATTATATACGATAAGATGGGTTGAGCTTTGAATAAAAGTTCTGCTCATCTTGTTGGCTTATTGCCTTTTCATATTTTTCTACTTTACTCTTCTTTAGTCCCACAGATTGCATGGATTACACTGATTGTGGAGTTGTGCGGCTGTGGTGAAATGTTTTCTTGACAACCATGACACGGGCGAAGTGTACGCCAGGACTCATCGTAGTGGATGAGGCGCACCACGCCATAGCAGACTCCTATCAAGACCTGTTTGACAGGAACAGAAAGGCTTGATATGCAAATCCCCAACCTGCTATGGGATAGCTGGTTGGGGAAATTATGATAGATTTTGCTTTCATCAGAAAATATCCGATTGTGAATTACAATGGATACTCCTCGAAAGCGTAGAGTACAGTGCTTAAATAACGCTCACCAGTATCTGGCAAGAGGGCTACAATCTTCTTGCCCTTGTTCTCAGGACGCTTCGCAATCTCGGTGGCTGCAAAGGCAGCAGCACCTGATGAGATTCCTACCAGGAGGCCCTCGGTCTGAGCCAGGTCACGACCTGCCTTGATAGCATCATCGTTCTGAATATCCAATACCTCATCGATGAATTCTGAAGAGTAGGTCTCTGGAACGAATCCGGCACCGATGCCCTGAATCTTGTGAGGACCGCTCTGTCCGCCGTTCAATACAGGCGATGTGGCAGGCTCTACGGCAATCACCTTCACGTTTGGATTCTGCTCCTTCAGGTACTTGGCGATACCCGAAATGGTTCCACCTGTTCCTACACCGGCTACGAAGATATCAATCTCGCCATCGGTATCTGCCCAGATTTCTGGTCCGGTTGTGGCATAGTGCTTGGCAGGATTGGCTGGGTTGGTAAACTGTCCCAGAATCACGGAACCCTGAATGGAATCGCGGAGCTCCTCGGCAGCCTTGATGGCGCCAGGCATTCCGTCCTTACCGCTGGTCAATCTCACTTCTGCGCCGTAAGCCTTTACCAGGTTTCTGCGCTCCACACTCATGGTTTCTGGCATGGTGAGGATGAGGTGATAGCCCTTTACGGCTGATACCAGAGCCAGACCTACACCCGTGTTGCCGCTGGTTGGTTCGATGATGGTGGCACCTGGTTTCAGGATGCCCTTCTGCTCAGCGTCTTCGATCATCGCAAGTGCGATACGATCCTTTACGCTTCCGCCAGGATTGAAGAATTCTACCTTAGCAATCACAGGAGTCTCCAAACCCTTGGATGCTGAATACTTACCCAATTCTACCAATGGGGTCTTACCGATTAAATCAGTAATCTGTTTATATATCTTTGCCATAATGATTTTTTTAATGTTAAGTGTTGAGTGTTGAATGTTGAATTTTAATGTTGAGTGTTGAATGTTGAATGCCGTTATTGTCCGTCAGGCAATTCAACATTCAACATTCAACACTGAAATTACTTCACATACGTAAATGCTTCATCGAGTGCCTCAATCAGGTCGTCGATGTTCTCGATACCGATGCTCAGGCGAACGGTAGAAGGATAGATGTGCTGCTCCTCCAATTCCTCTGGGCTCAACTGAGAGTGGGTGGTTGTTGCTGGGTGGATAACCAGTGACTTCACGTCGGCTACGTTAGCCAGCAAAGAGAAGATGCGCAGGTGGTCGATGAACTCCCATGCCTCTTTCTCGCCGCCCTTGATATCGAAGGTGAAGATAGAACCACCGCCGTTAGGGAAGAGCTTCTTGTAAAGTTCATGGTCTGGATGAGAAGGAACGGCTGGGTGATTAACCTTAGCCACCTTAGGGTTGTTCTCCAGATACTCTACCACCTTCAATGCATTCTGAACGTGACGCTCTACACGGAGGCTCAATGTCTCCAAGCCCTGAAGAAGAATCCAGGCATTGAATGGAGAGATGGTTGCACCGGTATCACGAAGGATGACCGCACGGATTCGGGTTACGAAGGCTGCTGCTCCGGCTACATCTGCGAATACGGCACCATGATAAGATGGGTCTGGTTTAGCGAGAGTAGGGAACTTGTCGGCATTTGCCTTCCAGTCGAACTTACCGCCATCTACGATAACACCACCGAGAGATGAACCGTGACCGCCGATGAACTTGGTAGCAGAGTGAACCACGATGTCTGCTCCGTGCTCGATAGGGCGGATGAGGTATGGAGTGCCGAAGGTGTTATCGATAATCAATGGGATGTTGTGGCGATGAGCAATCTCTGCCAACTTATCGATATCGGTTACATCTGAGTTAGGATTTCCGAAGGTCTCTGCATAGAGAGCCTTGGTATTGTCCTGGATGGCAGCCTCTACCTGCTCGAAGTTGCGAGGATCCACGATGGTGTAGCTAACCCCTTGTGTGGATAATGTATGAGTGATGAGGTTATAAGTACCACCGTAGATGTTGTCGGCAGCTACGATGTGGTCGCCATTCTGAAGGATGTTCTGCAGAGCGTAGGTAACGGCGGCAGCACCAGAAGCGACAGCCAAACCTGCTACACCACCCTCGAGGGCAGCTACACGGTCTTCGAATACACCCTGAGTAGAGTTGGTCAAGCGACCATAGATGTTACCTGCGTCACGGAGTCCGAATCTATCGGCAGCGTGCTGAGAGTTGCGGAACACGTAACTTGTGGTCTGGTAGATAGGCACCGCACGGGCGTCGGTAGCTGGATCTGGATTTTCCTGACCTACATGCAACTGAAGTGTCTCAAAGCGAAGTTTCTTTTCTGTACTCATAATCTATGTCCTTTCTTTAATTTTACGTTAATATTCAATCTTATTCATTTATATAAATTTGTCGCCCAGAAATCAGATTGATGTTCTCTCTCTGAAAGACATTCTGATGTCCTTCTGAAAGTCATCATGCTGTTTGTTCTGATTGACGCTGCAAAGGTACGGCGATTTTTTGGATTCTGAAATAGCATATGAGTAGTATTCCTGCTACCACGTTTGTGGTATTCGGGCATTTTTTAGCTGCTTTGATGGGTTTACACCTTATTATATATAGGAGCAATTTTTATTATATATAGGATTTTTGAGTCTGTATCCTATCCCAAACTAGTCTTTCAAGCAGCCGATAGGTACCACATATACTCCGTCTTCTCTGCGGTAAGCATAGTCTCCTACGGCAGTGAGTACCATCATGAAAGATGGAGCTTTCATCTTGGTCGTGTCTATCTTATCTGCAAGAGCAGTTAGCGTAGAGACTCCTTTTTCGATGGCTTGTGCACCACCCAGCTTGATTTCGATGAGACCGTATGAGCCGTTGCGGAGATGGATAACTGCATCACATTCCAAACCGTTCTTGTCGCGGTAATGATATACGTTGCCGTCGAAGGCATCAGCATATACACGAAGATCACGAACGCATAGGGTCTCGAAAAGCAAACCGAAAGTCTCCAAGTCGTTGATGAGATCATCAGGACCTAGACCTAAAGCAGCCACCGCAATGGATGGATCAACGAAATATCGGGTTTCAGCCGAACGGATGGCAGTCTTGCTGCGAAGGTTCGGATTCCAGGCAGGCATGTCCTCTATGACGAAGATTTTTTTGAGTGCACCGATGTAACTCTGTACAGTCTTGTCTGCCAGTGTCTCATCATCGTTTTCCATCATGTCTTGTCTTATGGCTCCGATACTTACTTGGCCACCTTGTGAACGGGCGTATGAACGCAGAAGCAGCTTGGTTCGTTCGCTGTTTCTGCTGATTTCATCCACTCTTGAAATATCAGTCTTTACCACCGCATCGTAATAGTCGTAAGCCTGTCGCAAAGCGGCTCTTGGGTTCTTGGTAGTGGCACTAGGCCATCCACCTCTGCAGACGAGATATGCGATGTCTTCTAGTTTCAATTTGTTGAAACCTTCCAGGTTTGCATTTCCCTTGAACAGTTCGCTGATGCTAACTTCGCCTGTAGATTCTCCCGATTCCCATAATGACATAGGTCGCATGGTAATCCAGGCGAAACGTCCTGTACCCGTGTGATGTATTTTTTCGGAAGATGCAGGCACGGCAGATCCTGTGAGGATAAACAAGCCTTCCTCACCCTGGTGGTCCACTTCAAATCGGATGGCATCCCAGATTTGCGGTATGATTTGCCATTCGTCAATGAGTCGTGGCTTTTCTCCTTTCAGGAGCATTTTTATCTTTAAATTTGCCATTTCCAGATAGTTGTTTTGGTTGTCTGGATCTGCCATATATAGCACGCTTTTGGCCTTTTGTTCTGCTGTGGTAGTTTTTCCACACCATTTTGGCCCTTCTATCAATACTGCTCCAACTTCTTCGAGTCTGTATTCCAATAGTTTATCTGCAATTCTTTTTTTGTATTCTTTCATATTGAATCTCTTTTATTTCGGCTGCAAATATACGATAAAATCTTAGAATTACCAAATTTGGCGGCATATTTTTACTTAATTTGGCTGCGATTCGTTACCTAATTTGACTGTGTTTTGTTACCCAATTTGGCTGCGATTTTCGAAATCTGTTACCCAATTTGGCTGTATTCAACTCCCGAATTTGGCCGATTATTTTTCCCGAATTTGGCCGTTTTTAATTCCCGAATTTGGCAGAATAAAAAACTGTCCTCATCTGAATGGGTGTTTCAGATGGGGACAGTTTCAGTTATGTTTTGCTACATTACAGCTATATTTCTGCTACATTGCAGCTATGTTACAATCTGAATCCTAAGCCGATGGTCATCGGGTAGCACTCGGGAGCCTTGGTCTTGTTGAGCAGCGGGGTTACTCCGGCACGGGCGTAGAGCATCACTCCTGAGTAGCCGGCACGGGCCTCGAGGTTCAGGCCAATAGGGTTGAGGTTGATATCGCCCGTTTCGGTATGTTTGTGCTTTCCGATGAAGTAGCGGGAATGCTCGTGCCAGCGGTATTCTACCGATGGACCTAACGCCAGGAATGCATCATGGCATCCTATGCGCTTCTGCCACTCCAGCATGATAGGCAGGCGGAGCACATTGTAGCTGATATAGCTTTTCTTCAGCGTCTCGCCTTCTATCGGAGTCATTGCTGATACCCCGTTTTCGGTACTTAATACATAATTGTCCTTGAAATGGTGGTGTACCTGTCCGATGGAGAGAGAGGAGGTGAGCGCCATTTCGTTGGAAAGGCGGAAGCAGAGACTGGTGAGGGTGATGCCCCATTCCCACGACTTGGAGTCGCGACTGTGCATCTCGTTGTTGCCTCCCATGCTTCCCCTGCTGCCTGGCAACTGGCTGCAGCCGAAGAAGAAGGTTGGATAATGACTCTCCAGACTGCGCTTGCGCTTGCTCAAAGTCTGAGGGATGAATGGTGAGGTGACAAATACCTTTTCTACTTCCTGACCATCTACGAATTGGGTTTCGGAAATCTTGGTCATCTCGTTGCCGTTCATCTTATATATCTTCACAGAAGTCTGTTCGCCATCCTGCTTGATGACAATGTTCTGGTCGTTCACTCTGATTGTGGTGTCGTTAGCCTCTACAGAGGCTGGTGCACAGTTGCTGTTGGTTTCAGCAAAGGCGAAGGCTGGCATCATGGCAGCCATCATCATTACGTTTTTGATATTCATAATACTTTATTTTATGTTGTTTCTTATTCTTATTGAGAAGATTCCAGAAGAAAAATGTTGCTTCTATCTTCTGGAATAGCAGAGTTTCATGATATCTTCGGGCGACAGCTCGCCTTCGATATAAATCACGGTTCCCTTGCTTTCACTCGGATTGCTGAAGAGGATAAAGCGGTTGTTGCCATTGCTCAAGGGTGCCATCATGTAATAGCCGCTCACCATCTTGCCATTTTCCACCACCTCTCTGATCTTTTTCGCAGCCTTGCGGTCGGACTTCAGATAGTGGGCTATTTCCGTGGCATGGTACTTATATACCAGGCTCTTGTATATCTTGAGTTTGTAACCTTTGAGTTGCGTATTCTGCATCGTAACCATCTTGCATCCCTTGGCGTGTCCGAAGCGTTGGAATATACTTTTTACGTACAGCCCCTCCTGGGCATTAGCCGAAATCGAGGCTACCACGATAAGAAGCAGTCCGATGAAGAAGCGTTTTATCAAGTTGCATCGTTTCATATTCTATACCTTATTATATATATTATACTTTATAGTTTGATTGATTGTTTCATCTAAAAGATGAATTTATTGTTTCATCATATCCAGGGCACTGAATGGATCTTCGGAATCTGCCGAAACATCTTCCAGGGCATCCAGGGCTTCGTTATGAACGAACTCCTGGTCAGTATAAACCTTTCCATCGATAACCGCATAACATTCAGGCTGAGGCTGGGCTATCTTCTGGATGCCCACAATCAGGAATGCGATGATAGCGGCTGCTGCCACAGAAGTGCCGAAATATTTGAGCCATCTGCTGCGAGAAGCTTCCTTCTTTGGGATTTCTTCCTTCTCGATATCTTTTTTTTCGAAATCCTCCTCCTTCTCTTCTTCTCCTTTTAGAATTTGAGAAAGATTCGTCTGTTCGAATCCGATATAGCTGAAGAGGGCGCGATAGGATTCCCATTCTTCCGGAATATCATTGCCATGCTCTTCGAAATATTTTCTGAGCGTTGCCTCCTCCTCATTGGATGTGGCACCATCCATATACTTGTCGAGCAAGTTCTGTATCGTCTTGAATTCATTGGTGTTCTTGAATTCATCGATTCTTTTTATTTCATCATTCATAACTTTTCCTCCTTCTTTATTTTGTTCTGTTCTGTTTCACGATATTCATATAGGTCTCTCTGATTTTGAGTCGGGCTCGGGAGAGATTCTTTCGGAGATTATCGGCAGTACATCCCGTTATCTGCATGATTTCATCGGCAGTATAGCCTTCTATCTCCTTCATGCGGAATATCTGCTGCTGCAAGGGCGGGAGCTGTGCCACTATCTGTCTGATGAGGTTTACCTCGTCCCGTTGCTCTGCCCGCCGGTCTTCTATGGGTACTTCCATTACCTTGTCGGTGGTGAAGTTCCGCTCCTCATGTCGGCACTGGTCATAAAACTTGTTGCGCATGATGGTGATGGCGAGCGCCTTGAGGTTATCTTCTGCCTGGATATTCTGGCGCATGTCCCACAGCCTGAGCATGACTTCCTGCACGAGGTCTTCGGCATTGTCGTCACTCTCAGTCAACCTTAGCGCATACGCTTTCAAGTTGCTGCGCATCGGTAGGATGATATGGTTGAATTCTTCTGTTCTCATAACCTTTACATTCTATAGACGTATGAAATTGAAAAATCGGACATCTAAGAAGAGATTTTTTTCAAAAAATGCTTTCTTTTTTCAAAGAAAAATGTTATTTTTGCAGTCATAAACATAAAATTTAGCAATCGAAAACATTAAAAAACTGAATGGCTTATGGCATCTGTAGTTTCTATTATTCCCATCGTGTTGCTGTTCATCCTGATGCTCGGCTTCAAGATGGCAGGTCATAAAAGCGCCTTGCTGACGCTCGTAATTACCGTGTTGCTCGCTCTCTTCGCTGCTTCGCCGCTGGGCATGATTGCCCCAGAACATGCGGAGGACAGCGTGATCGCCCTGACGGGATGGGCGGTGGTGGAAGGCATCCTGAAGGCGGTATTCCCGATTCTCATCATCATCCTGATGGCTATCTACAGCTATAATATCCTCGTGGAAAGCAAGCAGATAGAGGTAATCAAGAGGCAGTTTACATCGATTACCGATGATAAGGGACTGCTCGTGCTGCTCCTCGTATGGGGATTCGGCGGACTGCTCGAAGGTATGGCGGGCTTCGGAACGGCGGTGGCGATACCTGCTGCCATCCTCATCGGACTCGGCTTCAAACCGATGTTCTCGGCTCTGGTTTCCTTAATCGGTAATACCGTGGCTACGGGATTTGGTGCCGTGGGCGTGCCAGTTACTACGCTCTGTAACGAGGTGGCTGAAAGCGGATCGGCTTCGGCGGCACAGATTTGCGAGACTTCGGCTTTCGCCATCATCCAGCTGTCACCTCTCTTTATCCTCCTGCCTTTTATTATCCTGACGCTTACCGATAAGCATAATCTTATCAAGAATCTCATCATCGCCCTCTGGGTGGGAGTGATTTCCGTGGTAGTGCAGTTTGTCTGCGGCTATTATCTCGGTTCGGAGACTCCAGCCATCATCGGTTCGCTGGCAGCCATTATCGCCATCATCGCATACGCCAAGGTATTTGCCAGAAAGAGCAAGGTGCAGGATAAGGAAACCTTTACGCTTGCCGAAAGCCTGAAGGCATGGAGCGTTTACCTTTTTATATTGATATTCATCCTGGTTTCCGGAGCACTCTGTCCTCCGGTCAATGCTTTCCTCAAGAGTCATCTGGTGAGTGCGGTTCATCTGCCTGTGCTCGACAGCACCTTTAAGTTTGGCTGGATATCCAATGCGGGCCTGATGCTCTTCCTGGGTGCTACGATTGGTGGATTGGTTCAGGGATTGAGCCTTAAGAGATTGATGGTGATTCTTGCCCGTACCACGGTGAATCTGCGTAAGACGGTGGTGACCATCTGTTCGCTGATAGCTCTGGCGAGTGTGATGAACTATTCGGGAATGATTACTGCCATCGCCTCCGGACTGGTGGCAGTAACGGGGGATTTCTATCCTCTGGTTGCGCCGATGATTGGTGCCATCGGAACCTTCGTAACGGGTTCTGATACCTCTTCGAATATCCTCTTTGCCAAGCTCCAGGCTCATGTAGCCAACCAGTTGGGTATGACGGGGCAGAGCACATTCTTCGGTATGGAGGGCGGTCAGGAAAACTGGCTGGTTGCTGCCAACACCACGGGAGCCACGGGTGGCAAGATGATCAGTCCGCAGAGTATCGCCATTGCTACTGCAGCCTGCGATATGGAGGGAAAGGATGGAGAGATTCTCCGTTCGGCCATCCCATACGCCCTGCTTTATATCGTATTGGGCGGACTGATGGTTTACTTCGGTTGCTGATCTTCTTTTCTTATATAAAAAACTGTCCTCATCTGTTATCTCAGATGGGGACAGTTTCAGTTTTATAAATCGACATTAAATCTTTTAAGCATGCCTTTTCTCGTAAGCCAGGCTGTGGTCGTGCTTGTCGATATCATGCTTCGACTTACTCTTTACCACGAGCCATACGCCAGAGAATACAAGGATGGCAGCAATCGCCTGCATACCCTTGAATACGGCGAGACCCACGATAACACTCACGGTAACCGATACCAGCGGCTGCACATAATTATATACACTTACCACGGTAGGGCGCAACGTCTTCTGACCAATCATCATGCAGATATAGCCCAGATACGTACCGAAGAGAACTACGTAGCCCGTTTCCCACCAGGTGCTCATCGGAACATGGGCAAAGTCGATGTTCATCACGTGACTGATGGTGAAAGGCCATATAATGATGGTGGCCCAGAGGAACATCCACTTGTTGATGGTGAAGAGCGAATACTTAGACAGCAGGTTTTTGAAGAGCGACAGGTAGAGGGCGAAGGAAAGCTGCGCCGACATACAGAGCAGGTCACCCCAGATGTTTCCCACTTTGGCATTGCCTGCTGTGGCACTTGTCGTGATGATGATGACAGCACCAGCACATCCCATCAGCACGCCGAGCGCCTTCTTCCAGGTGATAGGCTCCTTCAATATCAGGAAGGAGAGAATCATGGCGAAGATAGGCATCGAGGTGGTCATAATGCTGGAATTGCTAGGCGAGGTCATGTTCAGACCGATGGTGTAAGAACACTGGTTGAACACGAGGGCGAAGAGCCCGGCAGCAGCAAACTTGAAGATGTCTTTTACTGGAACATGCTCTTTCTTGGTGAAGAGCGAGGTGAGCCAGAAGAGGAGGGCACCACCCAATACACGGAAGCTCACCAGGTCGATGCCGTCGATGCCGTGAAGCATGGCATCCTTGCCTACGGGAGCCATCAGTCCCCAGAATGCGCCGGAACAGAAGAGGCACAGGTGGGCGATAAGAGGTCGTTTGTTATCCATTTTTTCCTTATTTCTATTTAAATCTTCCTATTTTTGAATAAAATCGAGTGCAAAGGTACAAAAATTCGAGGAATTTTGCTATATTTGCGGTATATTTTTTGAAACTTAAAGGAGTTAAGAAGTTAAGACAATAGTCTTTTTCCGTTCTTGACTATTAAAGATAGGAGATTATTCTTATGCAGAAATATGCTGATTATATCAAACAGATAGAGATTGAATCTCTCTGGAGCGGTACCAAACATATTCTTTGGAACCTCGACCGCCGTGTCAATATCCTGAGTGGTGTAAACGGCGTGGGCAAGAGTACTATATTAAATAAGGTGGTAAAGGGTCTGGCGGCTGGCGGTGAATTCCCTAGTCACATGATCAAAGGTGTGCATCTGAAGGTGGAACCGGAGGAGGCAAAGTGGATTAGATATGATGTAATCCGCTCGGTAGATAGACCATTGATGAATGCCGAGATGATCAACAAGATAGACCTTACCCTGGTTACCGAACTCGACTGGCAGCTCTTCCAGCTGCAGCGCAAGTATCTGGATTACCAGGTGAACATAGGCAACCGCATCATCGCCGTCTTGCAGAGTGGCGAACCGGATGCAGCCTTCAAGGCTCAGAAACTGAGTGAACCGAAGAAGATGTTCCAGGATATGGTAGATAATCTTTTCAAGGATACCGGCAAGACCATCATTCGTACAGCCAACGAAATCCGCTTCAATCAGATAGGCGAGCAGCTTTTGCCTTATCAGCTCTCGGCTGGTGAGAAGCAGATTCTCGCCATCCTCCTCACCGTGCTGGTGGAGGACAACCAGTCATACGTCCTCTTTATGGATGAGCCGGAAATCAGCCTTCATTTCGAATGGCAGAAGCAACTCATCGGTCTGGTACTGAAACTCAATCCGAACATCCAGATCATCATGACCACCCACAGTCCTGCTGTGGTCATGGATGGATGGACCGATAGGGTGACGGATGTGAATGATATTACGATTTCGTAATGTTGAATGTTAAGTGTTGAATGTTGATTTTTTCAGCTTATGGCTAAACGTTTAACCGATAATATCAATTCCCAGTTCTTCGAGGCAGCCAACAGGATGACCTCGAAGAAGGCTCGGCGCAAGATTGTGGCTTACGTCGAGAGCTATGATGATGTCTTCTTCTGGCGTTCTGTATTGGGAAAGTTTGAGAATGAAAAACGCTATTTTGATATCATGCTGCCTACCCGTAACCAGCATTTAGACCGAGGCAAGAAGGCTGCTATCTCCAGTATGCTGAAGGGAGTAGGTAGGGATATGATAGCCTGTGTAGATGCCGATTACGATTATCTGCGTCAGGGCTCAACCGAGTCTTCCCAGCAGATGTTGGAGAATCCTTACATCTTCCATACCTATGCCTATGCCATTGAAAACTTCCAATGTTATGCCAGAGGATTGCACGAAACCTGTGTGATGGTGACGCTCAACGACCGTCGCATCTTCGATTTCGAGCGTTTTCTTGAGTCCTATTCCCGTACCATCTGGCCCCTCTTCTTATGGCACATGCTGTTCTATGTGCGTCATCGCAAGATGTCGATGCATTTTGATATGGCGGAGTTTGATAAGGTCATCATGCTGCCTTCTGTCCGAATCCAGGATCCTAAATGGGCGATAGATTATTTGGGAAAGAAGGTGCGCGCAAAGCTGTTCCAGCTGGAGCGCCGCTTCAAGAAGTTTAAGGATGAGTTGGATGATATGGCTCTTTACCTCAACAATCTGGGTGTAAACGAGAGCAATACCTATTTATATATACAGGGTCATCATCTCTTCGACCTGGTAGTTAGTCCTATCGTCCAGAGCGTCTGTGATGCTTTGCGCAACGATAGGGAGAATGAAATCCGCGACCGTGCCATCCATTCCGAGCAGGCCCGCACCGAAATGGCATGTTATGAGAATAGTCTGGGCAAGGTGAAGATGATGATGAAGAAGAACACCTTCTACCAGTTCTCTCCCGAATTCCAGAAGATTCAGGCTGATGTGGAAAAGTATTTGGAAAATTGATATAAGGAAGATAGCTACAGTCGGTAGATGATAACTGGATAATAAAAAAACGTCCAACAGGTGTTGTGCGATTGCACATCAGCTGTTGGACGTTTGCACATCAGCTGTTGTGTAAGCGCACATCAGCTGTTGTGCGGCTGAAGAAGGCTATATAGTCAACGACATATGTTAGTTCTTCGACCGACTTCTTATACTTGCTTCGAAGACTTCTAGCCTTTATTCGAAGAGGCTAAATATGGCTTGGATGATCCAGCCTATAATCATAAAGACAATTTGGAGGAGACTAATAATGATAAAGCCTCCAAGAATGATTATAATGAAACCTATTAAAAACCAAAACATGTCTTGTCTTATTTGTATGGTTAACGATATTTGTTCGCCTTATACATTCGCTGTATCTCACATTGCTTTTTGATGTAGTCGGAAAATAATTCCATCTCGGCAGATACTTCCTGGATTTTCTTCATGATGTTGTGTTCGAAGTTGTCTTGGAAGTTGTCGTAGTTGTCATCATTCCATACACTGTTTACAGTTTGGAGCTGCTGTCCCAGTCGGGAGAAAATCTCTAATGTTTGTGCGCTCACGTTGGCGATGTTCTTACCGAATTGGTCAACCATGTCAATGTTGAGCATAGAACTGTCATTTGCCATAATTCCTTGTATTTTAATTGATTAATATTGCATTGAATAGATACTGTGCGTCAGGTAAGAGGAATGGTGTAAAGAGCATCGGTTGTTCGCCATCTGGATAATAGTAGGCACGTAAGTGCTCTTTGTCATCGCTCAATGACTGTACGTCGATGTCTTCCCCGAAGCGGAGTGGTGCAAGATGCTTGTTTTCACTCTTTAGGATAACTCTATGTTTGAACAATCCTATTGCCTCTTTTCCGAACTCATCGAAGAGAATGTTGCCTGGCTTGTCTACTTGCATCAACACGTGAACATGATGCTTCGGTCCTTCGTCTAAGATGTACTTCAGTGCCTCTTGGTATTTCTTGACCTTGCTTCCATCAGTTATGTTGTTTGCTCCCAAATCAGGTAATGGGTCGAAAGAAAGCATTTCCAAGCCGCTTACAGCCGGTTTAATCTCCGTGACTTTCTTTTCTTCCATCAGCAAGCTGTTTCTCTTCATTTCACTGAAACGATCTTGTCCAAGAATGGTGAGAATCAAATTGGGTGCCGTGTCGCGGTAGATGTCGTCTGCTATCATTTTCAGATACTTGCCTCCTTCCGATTGCTGGATTATCTTGCAATATGCTCGCTTTTCGAGTTCAGCCAGCAATGGCTTGCATTGTGACATGGGATTGTTGGTGCAATCTAATACGATGAAATTGCAAGGTGTGTTGGACTGCTCATAATATGCCATGAGGGATACGAGCGCATTGATGGCTGTAGCGGTAGCTTGCTCCTGGCGATTTGCACCCCAAACAATGATGTTCTCGCTGAAGTCTTGTGTCAGTGTGATAGCTGTGCTTTGCTGGTTGAGACCGATGCTGCGACCTATGGTTGCAACAGGTGCGCCATAACTCTGTGTCTTGGCAGACTGCAAATCTTCTGTTTGCAGGTGATAGATAGAAGAACCACTGAAATAAGCCTCTCCATTGCTTTGCTTGGTAGTTGATTTCTCGCGAGCTTTCTCTATGGAATCGGCGAGTTCTTCGTCTGTGGCATAGAAGGTTTGTACCTTGCTCTGCAACTCACGCTTGTGGTAATAGCAGGCTTGACCTGTTGGTTGCTTGTTGGTTAGCTTATCACTGTCAGGGACAAGTTTGTTTGAGTCGGATGCTGCACTCATCAGCAAGAAACATTCTGTGAGGTTCTTCAATATTTGTCCAGAAATATCAGTCTCGTCGAGTTGTTGGGTCGCAAGAAGCATGTGGATACCTTGGCTACGTCCTTGTGTGGCGATGACATTGAGAATCTCGGAGATTTCTCTTTGGATAGCCATTCCATAGGAATTGGATGTTGGCTTGGCAAACATCACTTGGCATTCGTCTGCCACAAACAGAATCTGTGGAAGTCTGGATGTCGGATTTTTCTTGTTGTAACCATCGATGTTGTTGACTGCATTGTCTCGCCATAGTTTTACACGTCTTTTGTTCTCTTGCTGCAACTCTCGTAGAACTTCTAAAGTCATCTGAGGGTCAGAATTGTCAACCAGTAACGCCTTTACATGCTTTACACCACGATAGCGGTTGAATTCTACTCCCTTGAAGTCCATCAAGTAGAGCATCAAGTCTTCCGGTGCATATTTCAGTATGGCGGCACTGATGATGTTGTTCAGTAAGACAGACTTACCAGAACCTGACTGTCCAAGAATGAATCCATGGATATAGTCACCAGAGTTGAATCGCAAGGTAACAGGATGTTTGTCTTCTGTGTCGAGTCCTACGGTTATGCTGATTTCTGATGTTACATCCGTATATTCGCTATGAGATATAGAGGCATAGTCTGCCTTTAGCACCTGTCGTGTACCCTTTTCGTTGATACGTTTGTTGAAATCAACACGAAATGCATCTGCCAGTGCAGGATGCTCGGCGATAGGAGTGTGTTTTACCATCAGGTTGTTTCGAATTCCACTGAGAGTCTGTAAACTGATATTTGTTACAGTTTCACTGGTGAGAATGTCTACTGCATCCTCTTTTAATTTCGGAGCATCAGAGTTGTGCATCACAATAAAGTAGATGCCGCCCTTTGCTCCATTCTCAAACAGAGGTTGTAGTTCTGCAGTCAGATTTTCATAGCGTGCAGGATAGTCGTTCAATACGACAACCTCGTATGGCATGACAATTTCTTGGTGCTTCTCGTTATACCTTGCGATGTCACCATATTTGCCCATCACCATCTGCATACGTTCTCTTAGACGCTTGATGCAATCTCGTGCGGCAGCTTCGTCCATGATGACATTACCATTATAGACTGTTTCATCGTAGCCAACTGTAACAAAGTCTGCCATGCCACTCATCATCTGGTCGAAGATGTTGAATCTGATTTTTCCAGGAGCGAAGCATAGCAGCATATTCTGCATCAGTGCGGTCAGTTGTCTTTTAGCAACAGACTGTAGTTCGCCGTTATAGTTGATGACAAAGTTTTGCTTTCTATATCCGTCGTTCTGCCACTTTACATAAGTTGGAGTAACAAATGGTTCTCCATTGATATAATCAATGGCAGCGATATTGTCTGGAATGATAGGGGCGGTATATCGTTTATTGGCATCTAATGCTATTCGATTGATGGTTCTTCTTACTTCTTCGTCCGACATACTATCAGCAAAGTTGTATTGCAGAAGTTCTGGGGCAGAATCACGCATAGCATTAAATAAGGAAACAGTGCGTACTCTAACGGCTTTGGCACGCTCGTTGTATTCCGCCTCATTTTCTGTATCAATGCTTGAGAGGTCAAGAGCATAAGCTCCCATCAAAGCTTGTATGTAATTTAATGTCTCCATTGGGTCTTTCGTTATCTGTTCTTTACTGGTCGTATGACCATCTGCATAGCCTTGGCTATGCTATACAGGTTTCCTGTATATTGGCTAAACTCCAAATACATGGCACGATCGGCATATTGTGCATCCGAAGTGTCGCTCCAATAGCGTCCAGCCATTCCATAAGAATCATATTGCTGAGCAACACACGAACCACCAGCTGGTAGAAATATATTGTTGCCGTTGGCTGCCACTATTTGGAATCCTGGCATACCATTGATTACTGTCCATGTCCATTGGCAATTCTGCATCAGTTCGGTCATTTCCTGTTGGGTAGGAAGTCTCCAATCTTCCCCCCACATGTTGATAGCTTCTTTCTTGCTTGTCCATGCAGCATAAACACCTGGTTGCTCACTGCTGCGAGCACCTATGTTGTGGGAAGCCCAGAGTACAGACAATCCGAGGTCTACAGGTTCTGCGGTTCCTCGTCTTATTCTTTCTTCTGCAAGTTCTTTGGCTTTACGTTCGGCTTCCTGTTGGAGTCTTGTGCGTTCGGTCTCTTCCTTAGCCTTTCGCTCTGCTTCTTGTTTTCGGATAAGCCACAATGGTGTTATGGTGACCTCTTTGTCAAAGACGCTTTTTGGGGTAGCGCAAGGCTTCAAGGCGAAGGACAATGATTGTCCCCCGCTTTGAGCATTGATGATTATGTTTTCTAAATCTGATAAATAGCTATTCATATCCTTGTATGTTTATAGCGTTGGTGGTACTCCTGGAGGTGTTGGTGGGGTAGGAGGTACGGCCGATGTTGGTGGAGGTGGTGTTTGGGGAGCATTCAAGATGGATGCTACCTCTGGAACTTGAATTGCAGGTGTCCAGTTGATACCTTCCTTCCACACCAAAGTCTGTGCGGTAAGCCCTCCTGTTCTCACCATTTCTTTCAGCATATTGTAGTCGAATGGTCCTTGTGTCTGACCACCTATGGCTACATAGATGCTCACCTGTGGTATCTGTGGTGGGACTTGTGGGGCAGGTGGAGGAGTAGGGGTGCCTGAGTTGATGCCACCACCCATGTTTATGCCAGAAGGTTGACCGATTTGTGTGGCAGGTCTAGGTCCGCCAATGCCATTGATTCCCGAAGGATTAAAGCCTCCTACAGGTTGTCCCATGTTAGGCATGCCACCCATTGCCATTTTGCCGCTTTTCTGCATCTCATCGATTTGAGCATTGTAAGCCTTTTCGCCTAGATCGCGCTGGATGCGCATCTTCTCACCTCGGTCTTTGATGTCCTGGGCACGCATCTGTCTATCCATGTCGAGGTTTGCACCACGGTTGTACAAGTCTTGCTTTTGGGTTTCTCGCATGGCGTCGATGTTGAGTTGTGACTGAGCTTTCATCTGGTCCATGTTAATCTTATGCTGGGTCTGAGACATTTCTGCAGCTTGTCCTTGTGTTAATGCTCGGAGTTGCTTGTAGCTTTCGTCATCTGCATCATACTCGATGGCATTGAGGTCTACAGCACGCACGTTGATAGCGAAATCTATAGCCAGTCTCTGTTTGAGATACTGATTCAGAATCTCTCCTATCTCCAGTATCTTCTTTTCCATTTGTACGACAGGGATGCTGTGGTCTGTTGGAATGTTGCTTACCACAGACTTTACATATTTTATTACAGCATCCTTTATCTTCTTCTGAAATGCTTCCATGTCAAAGCCTACAAGTCGATGCATCCGAATGAATCCTTTGTAGTCTTCTATATTGAAATTGATAGAACCACGTACAGCCACAGGTACATTGAGATCTGGATAACGTGGGTCGTTAACGCCAAAGTATGGAACGGCAAAGCGTACTACGTTACTGCCAGCAAGGTTGATGAAAAACACCTCGCTGAGGTCTTCGCAGGCTGTCGTGTTAGCCGGTCCTTCGATTGTTGTCTGTGAAGAGCCTACCAATACAGCCACCTCGCCATCTTTCACAATGATGGAAGTGCCGCTTTTTACGGCACCTCCTTGATATTTCCAGATGAGGAACTCTGCCTCATCACAGCGGACGATAGTCTGACTATCATTTCCGCCTAGTATTTTACTAAAGAATCCCATGCTTACTATTGTCTTTACATTTAATTATATATTTTAAAGCTATGTCTTGTTCTGCTTGAGAAATTGAGGCTGATACCCAAATTGATTGCTTGCAATCTTCTTTGAATTCATATTTTCCTATGAGTATATAGGATCCTTTGGATTTCTGAAACAATAGTATTGGTTCCTTGTCAGAACTTTCTGTAGAACATATTATGTTTAATACTGCTTCATAATAGTACTTATATACTATCGGTTTACCCTCAAACTGCCTTCCAATAACCATAGCTGTAGCACAAGATAACTCTTTAGACTTGTCTTCATCAGAAGTCAAAAATGGGGTTATCTCATAATATTTGCAATTTGTTAGTCTTACCATATATTGACAAGAAAATTAGTTTTGGATACTTCCTGAATTATAAATATCATCAGGTGCATGTAAACTAGCTTCTAATCCATCCCAAGATGAAGCATCATTTTGACCAGGGTATATTTCTTTATAGATGGAATAAACTTGTGATGCAATAGCTCTTTTCTTTGTTAGGTATTTATCTTTATATCCGTCTATGGCTTTTAATGCGTTATCATACGACCACTCATTGCGATAGCCTGGGTCTGCCCATGTTAGATTTAGTAAATCGCGTTCTATCTGCTTGTAATTTTTTCGGGTTGGTACCTCAAAACTGTCCATTATATTACATAGACTGTCACATTGTGCTTTAGCCATAGCAGTTGCTTTTTCCCCTGCAACTGCCATTTCTCTGCTACTTATAAAATGGTACAATGAACCTCCCACTATAATGATGAATGCTATAATAGCATAAAGGATCGTTTTTCGCTGTCTCTTACTTAGTTTTGAAATTGAGAATTTTTCTGTTCTTGAAAGCAAGGCTTCAATTTGAGCATCTCCTGCAAATTGAATCTTTGCTTTGTTAGTGCATTCCTTATATTTGGCATTGTATGCTTCTTGGTAATAGGACTGGCTGCGACGTCTTGCATCAAGACTTGCAATGAACTCTAGCAAATCTTCCTTTCCCGTAGGAAGAGGGAAATTTTTAATGAACTCATTAACTTTGTTGATATTGTTCATGTCATGATCATAGCGAACTTTAGCTATTTTTTTGTCTAACATAAAGGCAAACTCTTTGGCTGTATTGTTAGCTTTTACGTTGGTAAAGACATAGCCACACTCCTTGCACTTTATTGCACCAGCCTCAATCGGAGCACCACAGTTTGGACACTTCACGATGTTGCCACGCTTTTCGGTAGCTGGAGTCACAGGACTTGCTGCCTTCTTCATTTTAGCAAGACGCCCATCTACTACAATCATGACCTCATCTGGGTCCTCACCACAAGCAAGTGCTCGCTTGTAAAGTACGGCACGTTCTTGGTCTGTTACTACACCATCAGCGAGTACGCTGTCAATAAGCTCTTCTAATTCTTTTGAATACATAGTTACAACAATATGTCCTATGGCTCCAATTCAGACGGTTAAAGATTGGGTTATGTGCCAATATGCACGAAAAAGCGTAAAGCCTACTGTTGCTCGCTCCACCTTTGAGGCCTTAGGACTTGCCCTTCACGTCAGAACAAGCAACGAGACCCCACGCCGATATGTGTAGGTACACTCCCATATAGACAGCTCTTTGGGAGCTGTCTAATGGAAGGTACATATATACATACCCCTAGGCATCATCGTTGCATGGTTCTTTGACGTGAGATTTGGAGTGTCCTAAGTTCCAAAGGTCAAAAACCAAGCGCAATAACGCTTTTCTTATGTTTGCCCTCAACAAAGTGTCACTCTTTTAAGCGATTTCTGTATAGGGCTGTTTGCTGTCATATCATACAGTAAGTACGAAACAGTACTGCAAAAATAATAAAAGTTACCGAAATAACCAAAAAAAAACGGAGAAATTTTGAAAATGAAGGTAAAATACGAACTTATATGCATGTAGATGTACTTTTTATCTCGCATGCATTATTATATAAGGTGAATTTGTTTTATAATTTGTGTTTGGGCTAAATGTGAGTCACTCGAAAATCGGTTCCAACTCAATGAAACCGGCTTTCGAGTTCTCGCTTTTATAGTGCCTTCAGCGAGAAGGCATAGTCGTAGTCTATTCGTCCATGACTGCCTATGTTGTCGAGCCATGCTGCTTCTTGATGGCTGATTTCCGAGATTGTGCTTGGCGTTTCATTTTTGAATGTTTCATAGACCTTAGCGAGACAACTTAGTTCTTCTTCACTGAGACTTGCTTCGTCAAATTCCAATGCTGACACAAGTTTTGTTCCACTGTTTCCATTCTTGCTTTCAATAGGCATTTGCTCTATATCATCCACGAGACTATATACCCGGTCCCATCGCTCTGGGACTGGTCCGTAAGGTACTGCCTTAAATACTAAGCCTGTCAATCCTAATCCTCTGCTCCTGTAGGCAAGAAAGTCGGCATAGAAGAGAAGTTTGTTCATTTGTGTAACGAAGACTCCGTTAAATTTCTCTATGAAGTACAGCATCGTGTTTTTTAATTTGCTTATTGAAGGCAGGGCATAGCCATTCCATTGATTTCTCCCATCGGTAGTAAAAATCAATTGTTTGATAAGTTTCGATGTGTTTGATTCATTTTCTAATTCCTCGATACACAACATAATCTTGTCGTATTCCTCTGTATTCAGTAAGTTTTTGGCAGCTTCAACAAATGTGGCAAACACTGCAGGTACTTGTATGGTCTTCAGTATCCTTCCGTTTGTAAGACTTGGCATATCACCATTCTCGTACAGTCGATATTGGTTTTCACCGAACCCCAATATCACTGACATCTTGGTGGCCGACAGACCATATTTTCTGCGTATACTGCGTATTTCGTCAGGGAATGGAATTCCATACTTAGTACGATATTGATTATATATCTGCATTGTATTGGCGGTATCCAATTCTGTTGTTGTAAACAGTTCGCGTGTATCTACGCACTGATAGCTAAGAAAAGTGTATTCGAACTTTTCTTTTCTGAAAACTGCTGTTCGTTTCTCCGAATGCAGTACTACATTTCCTCCTGTAAATGGACTTTTCATCATTTCTTCTTTTATTTGAATTGATAAACCAGTTTATACTCTGCGACATGGAAAGAGATGCACACGGCGCTATTGTTAGCGATGCCCATCGAAATTTTGATATAGACATCCTGCGATTTTACTTTCTTTCCAAACACCCATAAATCTGCCACTTTGTTAAGCGTGTCTTCTAAGGGACCTTCTACGAAATCATCAACTTCTAGGTTCTTGATGATTTCGAGACGTTTGAGGGGTGTAATTTCCAAGTCCAATAGGGCTTGAGTATTTTTTCCTCTATCGTCACGGAAGACTATGCCAAATATTTTAGCTTTGTCCTTGAAACGCTTTAGAAATAGCGAGACTTCATCTTCTTTATTCATTGCTTGATATTTATTTCGTGCTGCAAAGATACATTAATTAGTTGAAAAATACAAATTATTTTTCGCTATTTTCAACTTTTTAGTTGAAATTGTTTATTTTGGGATATTGAATGGAAAGGGTAAAAAGGGTAAAAAGAAAGCAGGCAGATGACATCCCGCCAGGCTCTTTTTACCTTTTTACCTTTAAATTTATACGTATGTCTCCAGGAACTTCAAGGTTCCTTCTACCTTCAATGTCTGGGTAGCGGCTGGAACTACGATGCTCTCGCCGCCCTGGAGCGTAATCTCGTTACCCTCGTTGTCGGTAATCTTAGCCTCACCCTTCAAGCCAATCAGAATCACGAAGCTGTCCAACTCTGAATAATCCTGTGTCATTGGCTCATCGAGATCATAAACGGCTGTGGTGAAGTAAGGGCACTGTACCATGCTTACACCCTGATTCTTGGCAGGAGTGTAGTGCTGGCGATAGTCTGGCAATACGGTGTAGTCAATGCACTCGGCAGCTTCCTTGGTGTGGAGCTGACGATAGTTGCCATCCTTGTCCTTGCGTTTGAAGTCGTAGATGCGATAGGTAACATCGCTGGTCTGCTGAATCTCGACAACGAAACAGCCTGTTCCGATGGTGTGGATTCTGCCGGCTGGGATAAAGAAACAGTCACCTTCCTTCACGTTATACTGAGCCAGGGCATCGGTGATGGTATCGTTCTCTACCATCTCCTTGTACTGCTCAGGAGTAATCTGCATCTTCAAGCCGTTGTAGAGTTTGGCATCCGGCTCGCATGGCAGCGCATACCACATCTCGGTCTTGCCGCGTTCCTTACCTTGCTTCTTGGCAATTTCATCATTAGGATGCACCTGGATAGAGAGGTCGCGGTTGGCATCGATAAACTTGATGAGCAGTGGAAACTCATTGCCGAAACGCTTGTAGTTCTCTTCTCCGAGGAAGCTTCCCTTCCGTTCTGCAACAACCTCGTTGAGGCTCTTGCCCTGCATCTCGCCATCGGCTACGATGCTTTCATTTCCTGGTACTCCAGAGATTTCCCAGCTTTCTCCCACATTCTCTTGCTTTACGTCGAGATGCTTGAAAGTGATAATCTTACTGCCACCCCAGATGGTGGATTTTAATAGCGGTTGAAATTTTAATGGTTTCATTTTTACCTATATTTAGTTTATAAATGTACTCTTCAGTACGGTTTCTTACTCTCCGGTAAGGCTCTTGCTGAACCTATACCTTATTATATATAACGCTTTTTGTGCGAAATATACTTAGTCTAGTAAGCGTATTTCTTACTTCAAATATCAACTTCTCTTTTATTTTCTAACTCCCCCTCTGGGTATGTTAGTTCTCTCTCCAGAATGCTGGTGTAAAGATAACCAGCACACTGAATATTTCCAGACGACCGATGAGCATCATCAGCGAGCAGAACCATTTTGCCACATCCGGCAGTTCGCTCCACGACATGGTTGGTCCGATTTCCGTACCCAGCGTAGGTCCCACATTACCCACACAACTCAGGGTGATGGTGATGGCATTGGTATTGTCGATGCCCATGGCTATCATCGTGAACGATATCACCAGACAGATGATGAGATAAGTGGTGAGGAAAGCAAGCAGCGTAACACGCTTCTGCATCGGTACGTTCACACCATCAATCTTCAATGGCAGCACGGCATTAGGATGCAGAATCTGGCGGAATTCATTCTTCACCATTCTTACCAGCATCACGCCACGGATACATTTCAAACCTCCACTCGTACTGCCCGAGCAGGCTCCGAAGAACATGCAGGCTGCCAATACCACCCAGGTAACATGAGGCCACACAGCAGCATCGTCGTTAAACAGACCGGTGGTGGTGATGAAAGAAACCACCTGGAAGATAGCACTTCTGAAGGCATGCTCCACATCGTAGTTGCGCATCACCATCAGCTCTACCATGATGAAGGCGCTGAATGCAGCAACCATGAATGCATAGAACTTAAACTCTGAGTTCTTGAACAGATCCTTGATTTTAAACTTGATGACGGCTGCATAGAGCAGGGTGAAGTTCACACCCGACAGGAAACAGAAGAACGTACAGATGTATTCCAGCGCTGGTGAATGGAAGAACTCGGTACTGCTGTTGTGGGTAGCGAAACCACCCGTTGCCGTCGTGCTCATCGCATAGTTGAAACTGTCGAAGAGATTCATTCCCGCCACATAGTAGGATATGATGCAGGCAATGGTGAGCATCAGATAGATACTCCATATCCATTTAGCCGAAGTGGAAAGACGGGGATGAAGTTTGGTCTTGATAGGACCTGTAGCCTCGGCAGCAAACACCTTGGTCTGTCCTCCTACAAGCGATGGCAGCAGGGCGATGGTGAAGAACACGATTCCCAGACCGCCTATCCATTGGGTGAGCGAACGCCAGAAAAGCAGTCCGTGGGGGAAACATTCTACATCGTCTAATATTGTAGCTCCCGTTGTCGTAAATCCCGACATGGTTTCAAAGTAGGCATCGGTAAAGTTGTTGATGTATCCACTCACCATGAAGGGGAGGGTTCCGAAGAAACTGAATACAATCCATGAGAGCGTTACCACGAGATAGGCATCACGGCGCGACATTGAGTTATCGGCTCCATGACCTCGCCATTTCAGCACCAGCCCGCCTCCGATGGTGGTAAGTGTTGCCACAATGAAGGCAAAGATGTCGTCCTGCTGGTAATAGAAAGCTACCAGCAGACTGACGAAGAGCAGGAATGCTTCTATGAAAAGCAGTTGCCCTAAAATCTTATATATTAATTTGCTGTTTATCATATATGAAGTATTTGTCTATCTCCTTCACGCTTAGATGAAGTATTTCTCAATTTTCTTCATGTTGATGTTGTGGCAGAAAACCATCACCGAGTCGCCCGGTTCTATCTGTGTATTACCCGAAACGAGCATTCCTTCTTCACCGCGAACCAGTCCACCGATGGTTACACCGATAGGCATGCCGAGTTCTTTCACCGGTTTTTGGGTTACCTTTGAACCTTCTTTGGCTATGAATTCAGCCACATCGGCATTGGCGCTCATCAGGAATCTCACGTTCATCACGTCGGCATCGAGCATCATCTGGTAGATGTAGCTGGCGGCAATCATCTTTTTGTTGATGATGGTACCGATATCCAGACTCTCTGCCATGCTCACGTAGTCTACGTTTTCTACGGCAGCCACCGTCTTGCGCACACCCATTCTCTTGGCGGTAAGACAGGCCAGGATATTGGTTTCGGCGTTACCGGTCAGTGCCACGAAGGCTTGCGTGCTGCGGATACCTTCTTCTACGAGCAGCGGAATGTCGCGTCCGTCTCCATGAATGATGAGCGTCTTGTTCTCATCGAGAATATCGTTGAGATATTCGCAGCGCTCCTCGCTCATCTCGATAATCTTGCATTCCATATATTCCGGCATCTTCTTCACGGCTCTTACGGCTGTGCGTCCGCCACCCATAATCATCACGTTCTTCACATCCACATAGTGTTCCTTGCCCACAATCTTGCGGATATATGGGATATAGTTGCGGGTGGTCATGAAGTAGGCAAGGTCGTAGAGTTTCAGCTCGTCGTTACCGCCAGGGATGATGGTCTCACTGCCTCGCTTGATGGCTACCACGTGGTATGGATCGTTAGGACCGCTGATGTTCTTGAGCGGTTCGTTCAGTATCTCGCATCCTTCGCGCAGTTTGATGCCGAGCATGACGAGTGCGCCGTCGTGCACATCCCAGCGCTGACGTACCCAACTCATTTTCAGTCCGTTATTGATATCTACGGCTGCGAGCATCTCCGGATAAATCAGTTTACTGATACCTAATTCTTTGAAGAATTCCTGAGCCTGCTGATCCATATATTCCGGATTATCCACGCGGGCCACCGTTCTTTTGGCACCCAGGTTCTTGGCAAGGATGCTAGCTGTGATGTTGGTACTTTCTACCGGAGTAACGGCGATGAAGAGGTCGGCATCTGCTACCCCCGCATCGCGTAAGATGTGAAGACTGGTTGGCTTGCCCAGCATGGTGAGCAGGTCGCAGTCGGAGCCAATGCTTGCCAGGCGCTCTTCGCTTTCGTCGATGAGCGTAATCTCTTCATTGCTGCGTGACAGGAGTCGCGCCAGGTGAGTACCTATGGCATATGCGCCAGCTATGATTATTTTCATTTCTTAATTGCTTCTTTGATTGATTCTTTATCGAGATGCACGATTTCTCTGAGCTGTGCCACAGTTCCGTGCTCCACAAACTCATCTGGCAATCCCATTCGGGTCATCTTTGGCTGATAGTCATGGTCGTTCATCCATTCCAGTACGGCTGAGCCCATACCGCCCATACGAACGCCGTCTTCGATGGTGATGATGCGGCTGAACTTTTCGCCCACCTCTTTCAGAATGTCTTCATCGAGTGGCTTGAGGAATCGCATATCGTAGTGGGCGATGCTCATTCCGGTTTCGGCTTCTACCTCAGCGATAGCCTGGGCTGCATCGTTTCCGATAGGACCGATGGTAAGAACGGCTACATCGGTGCCGTCTTTCAGCTTTCTGCCGGTACCGGTCTTGATTTCCTCCATCGGGTTGCGCCAGTCTACGAGCACACCCTTGCCTCTCGGATAACGGATTACATAGCTGCCATGACCTGGCAACTGGGCTGAATACATCAGGTTGCGCAACTCATGTTCGTTCATCGGAGATGCGATGGTGAGATGCGGAATCGGACGGAGAGCCGCCATATCGAAGGCACCATGATGGGTTGGTCCGTCTTCACCTACCAGTCCGGCACGGTCAAGACACATGATAACCGGCAGGTTGAGCAGTGCCATGTCGTGGATGATGTTATCGTAGGCACGCTGTGCAAACGAACTGTAGATATTGCAGAATGGGATGAGTCCGTCTTTCGCCATACCTCCAGAGAAGGTAACGGCATGTCCCTCGGCAATACCTACATCGAAGGTACGGTTTGGCATCGCCTTCATCATGATGTTCATGGAGCATCCTGTAGGCATGGCTGGTGTCACACCTACAATCTTCGGGTTCTTCTGAGCCAGTTCCAGCAGCGTCTCTCCGAAAACATCCTGATATTTCGGAGGCTGGTTGCTGGTATCGGCAATGATTCTCTCACCCGTTTCCGGATCGAATTTGCCTGGCGCGTGCCAGATGGTAGCACTCTTCTCGGCTGGTTCGTAACCCTTTCCCTTGGTGGTATGCAGGTGCAGCAGCTTAGGACCCTTCATGTTCTTAAGCTGTTTGAGCACTCTCGCCACTTCCTTCACGTCATGACCATCGAAAGGTCCGAAGTAGCGGATATTCATACCCTCGAAGATGTTCTGCTGATGACTCAGTGCCGACTTCAGTGCATTGTTCAGGCGCAGGATGCCCTTCTTGCGGTCTTCGTTGAGATAGCCTTTGGAGTGCAGCCACTGCGATGCCTTGAAACGGAGGCGGTTGTAGGTCTCGTTGGTATCGAGGTTCAGGAGATATTTCTCCATACCGCCCACAGCCCGGTCGATGCTCATATCGTTGTCGTTCAGGATGATGAGCATGTCGTTAGGTGTACTTGATACGTTGTTCAGTCCCTCGAAAGCCAGTCCGCCGCTCATGGCTCCATCGCCAATGACGGCTACCACATGCCTGTTGGTATCTCCGTTTTCGCGTGCGGCAACGGCCATACCGAGTGCTGCGGAGATGGAATTGCTCGCATGTCCGCAGGCGAAGGTATCATATTCGCTTTCTAAAGGTGTAGGGAATGGACGGATGCCGTGCAACTTGCGGTTGGTGCAGAAGTTTTCGCGGCGTCCTGTTAATATCTTATGTCCGTAGGCCTGGTGTCCCACATCCCATACAATACGGTCGTATGGGGTGTTGTAGATATAATGTAGGGCTACGGTTATTTCAACCACACCAAGAGAGGAGGCAAAATGACCGGGGTTGACGGCAACCTCGTCGATAATGTCTTCTCTTAACTCTTTGCAGACTTGTGGCAGCTGGTCAATGCTCAGCCGTCTCAAATCTTCCGGGTATTTTATACTATTTAATAGACTAAACTTGTTCTTGTCCATGTTTTCTTCGTGAAAATCTTGTGCAAAGATAATGCTTTTTTCCTATATAAAGCACTTTTGAGGCAATATTTTCGCTTTTTCCGATTATTCTTTGTATTTTTGCAAAGGAAATTTCTGAAAAAGGAATGAAATCCGGAATTAGTTATATAACAATAAGCAAATAAATACCTTTATCGTGATGAGAAAAAATGTATTACTTTTGGGAGCCATGATGATGGCTTCCATGTCTCTGATGGCGCAGACCAAGGGTGGCGGCATCAGTCAGTCTGCTCTCCAGCAGATGGAGAAAAGCCAGCAGTCAGGTATCGCCAACAAGGCACTCTTCAATGCGATTGCCAACAACAGCATTGATGACCTTGTGAAGAATCATGCCAACGAGGCCCCGGTTGATACTCATTTCAGCATCGAGACTCCTTCGCAGAGCATTCACAACCAGAAGAGTTCGGGCCGTTGCTGGATGTTCAGCGGTTTTAACGTGCTCCGTTCCAACTTTGCTGTCAACGACAAGCAGGGTAGAGTGGTGGAGTATTCTCAGGATTATCTCTTCTTCTATGATCAGCTGGAGAAGGCTAACCTGATGCTTCAGGGGGTTATCGACCTTGGCAAGAAGAGCATCGAGGATCCTCAGGTGCAGTTCTTCTTCAAGAATCCGCTCAATGATGGTGGTACTTTCTGTGGTGTTGCCGATTTGGCAAGCAAGTATGGTCTCGTACCAATGAGTGCCCAGCCTGAGACTTACTCAAGCAACAATACTTCCAAGATGAGCCGTCTCGTAAGCAGCAAGCTCCGCGAGTATGGTCTGGAACTCCGCAAGATGGTGGCTCAGGGTAAGAAGTCGGCAGCTATCCAGGCTCGCAAGAACGAGATGCTCGGTCAGGTTTATCACATGCTGAGTCTTACTCTCGGCGAACCGGTAAAGGAATTTACCTATGCTTTCCGCGACAAGGATGGCAAGCAGGTTGGCGAGGCAAAGAAGTATACTCCTAAGAGTTTCTATGAGGAGACGGTGGGCAAGGATCTGAACGGTACCTTCCTGATGGTGATGAACGATCCACGCCGTCCTTACCACAAGACATACGAGGTAGAGTACGACCGCCACACCTACGATGGTCATAACTGGAAGTATCTGAACTTGCCTATGGAGGAGATTGCCCAGCTCGCCATCGCCTCTCTGAAGGACGGTCATAAGATGTATTCAAGTTATGATGTGGGCAAGCAGCTCGACCGCAAGCGCGGCTATCTGGCACTCGACAACTTCGACTATGGAAGCCTCTTCAATACCTCATTCCCAATGAACAAGGCTGACCGTATCGCTACTTTCGATAGCGGTTCTACTCATGCGATGACGCTGACTGCTGTAGATCTCGACGCCAATGGCAAGCCTGTAAAGTGGAAGGTGGAGAACAGTTGGGGTGCTGACAATGGTTTTGCCGGTTGCTTCATTATGACCAACGATTGGTTCAACGAGTACATGTTCCGTCTGGTAGTAAACAAGAAGTATGCTTCTGAGCAGCTCTTGAAGGAATTCGACCAGAAGCCAACCATGCTGACTCCAGATGATCCTCTGTTCCAGTTGGAAGACTAATTCATCAAGAAATATAGATTTAAACCGTATTTTTCTCGAGAAAAGAGAAGAATACGGTTTATTTTTTGTATTTTTGTACCCGAAATAATGGTAAGAACGTTATTTATATAAAAGTTATATAGATTATGTTAGAGAAAAGTAAGCGTGAGCGCATCATTGCGCTCGTTAATAAAGAGGTGGTTCCTGCCATCGGCTGTACCGAACCGATGGCTGTGGCACTATGTACAGCCAAGGCTGCTACTACATTGGGCAAGCGCCCTGAACGTATTGAAGTTCTTCTGAGTCCTAATATGCTCAAGAATGCGATGGGTGTCGGCATTCCTGGCACGGGTATGATCGGTTTGCCTATCGCCGTATCGCTGGGGGCGCTCATCGGAAAGCCTGAATATCAGCTGGAAGTGTTGAAAGACCTCACTCCCGACAGTCTGGAGCAGGGCAAACAATATATCAAGGATGCGGATATCAACATCAAACTGAAGCAGGGTGATGTGGATAAACTCTATATCGAAATCATCTGTCATGCCGGTGAAGACCAGGCTACGGCAATTATCTCCGATTCTCATACCCATTTTGTGTATGTTGAGCGTAATGGCGAGGTGGTGCTCGATAAGCGTGGCGGTGCTGTGGGCGATGAGGCTGATGATGACATCCAGCTCAATTTCCCGATGGTTTACGAGTTTGCAACAACAGCTCCGCTCGATGAGATTTCTTTCATTCTCAAGACCAGAGACTATAATATGAAGGCTGCCGAGTTGAGTATCAAAGGCAACTATGGCCACTGCCTGGGCAAGACGATGGACCGTCCGTTGAGTCATGGTATCTTCGGCGATAATATTTTCTCGCATATCATCTCCCGCACCGCTTCAGCCTGCGATGCCCGTATGGGTGGTGCCATGATTCCGGTGATGAGTAACAGCGGCAGCGGCAACCAGGGCATCTGTGCAACGAATCCTGTGGTGGTTTATGCGCTAGAGAACGAGAATACCGAGGAGGAAATGATCCGTGCCCTGATGCTCAGTCATCTGACTGCCATCTATATCAAGCAGAGCTTAGGCAAGCTTTCAGCTCTTTGCGGTTGTGTGGTAGCCAGTACGGGCAGCAGTTGCGGCATCACCTATCTGATGGGTGGCGATTATACCCGCATCTGCAATTCTGTCAAGAATATGATAGCCAATCTCACCGGTATGATTTGTGACGGAGCGAAACCAAGTTGTGCCCTGAAGATTTCATCAGGTGTCAGCACCGCTCTTCTTTCTGCCCTCCTTTCTATGGAAGGCAAGTGTGTCACCTCTGCCGAGGGTATCGTAGATGATGATGTGGATAAGTGCATCCACAACCTCACGAGCATTGGTGCCGATGCGATGCGAGCTACCGATGATATGGTGCTCGATATCATGACGCATAAATAATATAGCTTTTGATAAGTTATTTAAATAGTCTTAGAAACCTATATTGTTTACCTTTTAAATATAGTTTCGTATGGTTGCCGGCAGCTGCCGGCAATCTTGCTGCCATATGCCGACAATGTTGCTGCCATATGCCAGCAACATTGCTGGCGGCTGCCGACTATTAGATAGATCTACTTCTTCATGCCGATAGATACGGCTTCTGTAGCTAATTCACATGCTTGCAATGGATTATAACACAAAGCAACAATGAACTTAAAGCATGATGTTTATACTATTACCAATATTATGATCTTGCGTATCGTTATCATCTTATTCTTAAAATTAAAAGATATTAAAAAACTGGCTTTGTCTTGGAGATAATCGCGGATATGTGTATAGTTGTACTGTCCGATAATCGCGGATAGGTGTAAAAAACGGAAAATATTAATCGCGGATATGTGTAAAAATCGAGAAATCTTAATCGCGGATAGGTGTAATTGTGGGGTGTTCGTATAGTTGTATATGTAAACAAAATTCCTTGTAAATCATTGTCTGGTCAACAGACGAGGATGAGTAAACTCGAAAGAAATAAATAGAAAAGGCTCGCAAGAATTCGAAACTTCTTGCGAGCCGTTTTATTATAGTGATGCAAGTGAATTCTTCACTCTTCTTTCTTCACTCCCAATTATACGAGTGTTGCAACGATTTCCTCACGGGTTCCTGGCAACATATCGATAACTGGAATCTCTGGCATGGTGTAGCAACCTGGCTGCAGACGGAATGAAGCACGAGCCACGTTAACCAATACCTGAGCGGTGAGGGCTGGGTTGTTGATGCTCATGTTGAACTCGAAGCGCTGGTTCTGAGTCTTGCCTGATACACCCTTGCGAACGAGGTTCACACCATGACCCATATCCTTTACATCATCTACTGATGCTACGGCGAATACGTGGGTCTCATCGTGAGCGAAGTATGGATCGGCCTTGATTTCGGCTGTTACATCCTCAAGCTTGGCACCTTCTTCCAACTCTACGTATACCATACGGCGGTGGATACCCTCACCCAATGGGATGGTTACAGAGAGCGCTTCCTTTACGCCCTTCTTGCCACGAACACAAACTGAGTGACCCATGCTCATACCAGGACCGAAGTTGGTGTATGTCAAGCCCTTAGGAGCAAGGCTCTCCATCAGAACACGTACGATAGAATCAGAACCTGGGTCCCAACCAGCAGAGATAACGCTTACCTTGCCAGCCTTCTTACAGTTCTCCATCTGCTTGGTACGGTAGTCGAGGATGCTGGTGTGGATATCGAAGCTGTCTACGGTGTTGATACCGAGAGCAACAATCTTCTCTGCATACTCAGGGCAAGAGCGGGTAGGGGTTGCGAGGATAGCAACATCTACATCCTTCAACTTGGTGATGTCATCTACTACTTCATAGTTTGCCAACTCAGCTGGTTTGTCCTTGGCACCCTGGCGACGTACAATACCTGCAATCTCAAAGTCAGGAGCTGCTTCGAGTGCCTCAACAGTAAACTTACCGATGTTGCCGTATCCTACTACGGCTGCTCTAAATTTCTTCATTGTCTTATTTCTTTTATTTTGTTGTTTTAATTTCTTTTATTTGTTGCGGTTTAGTCATCCAACGGATATGTTTTCCGCTTTTTATTCTATTTTCGGTTGCAAAAGTATAGCTTTTTCTTGAAATACGTGACGTTTTAATAGAATTTTAACTCATAAAAGTTGCAAAAAGTAGTAAAATCATAGTTTTTAGGTATGAATAAGCGGAGATTTGTAAGGTATCTGCTGCAAGAGCCTTACAGTTTCGTTATTTTGTTGCGAAACATCATACTTCCTTTTTCCGATACCTCCCGATGTGCTTTGAATTACGTCCTGACGTAGCTTTTGCTGCGTCCCGACGTCTCTGGCTCTGCGTCGGGACGTATTACATGCTACGTCGGGACGTAATTTTATGGAACTCTATTACAATAATCCCGCCCTTCGCACGTTATTAATATATTAATTTAATTAGGAGAAAAAGAAAATGATAGAATATATTCATGGCGATCTGACAGAGCTGACACCTGCGCTGGCTGTTGTTGAGACTGCGGGGGTGGGCTACGGACTCAATATATCGCTCAATACATATACTGCCATTCAGGGCAAACAGGAAGTGAAACTCTATGTTCACGAAGTGCTGGTGGCTGGTGGAAGAGATGACTCTTTCACCCTTTTCGGCTTTGCTACCAAACAGGAACGTGAACTCTACCGCCTCCTCATTACCGTTTCTGGAGTAGGCGGAAATACAGCCCGCATGATTCTCTCTTCACTCTCGCCACGCGAACTCTGTGAAATCATCTCTACTGGTAACGACAAGGTGCTGAAAACCGTGAAGGGTATTGGACTGAAGACAGCACAGCGAATCATCATCGACCTGAAAGATAAAATCGTGAGCCTCGGCATTGCTGACGAACTGCCAGCCAGCGGAGGCAATGTGGTGATGGTAAACAATGACGTAAAGGATGAGGCGGTAAGCGCCCTCACCATGCTCGGCTTCTCGCCAGCACCATCTGCCAAGGTAGTAGTAGATATCCTCAAGGCACAGCCTGATCTCCCGGTAGAACAGGTTGTGAAACTGGCATTGAAGCAAATCAAATAAGTTAGGAGTTTTTTATCGATGAAACAGAAGCAAAGATTCATATCTTTTCTATTGGCTTGGCTGATGGTGGCAACCTTCGGCTATGCGATAGCTTTGCCTCAACTTCAGGACGATAAAAAGAAAACCCATACCAGCACAGCCCAGCCCGTGCAGCTCGATGAAGATACCATTCCCGATTCACTGCTGCATACTCGCTGGCAGATTCAGCGCACCCAACCTTACTCCCTGAGCGACCTCTATCAGAGTCCGCTCGACCTGAAACGTCCTGATAATCTGCAATATCAGGTAGTCTACAACGATACCCTCGACCGCTATATCATCGGCAACCGCATGGGCTCAACCTGGCTTTCGGCCCCTCTCATGCTCACTCCGAAAGAGTATCTTGCATGGACCGAACAGCAGCAGCGCAACAGCTACTTCCGCAAGCAGAACGATGAAATCTTCCAGGCAAAAGGCAAGGAGAAGTTCGATTTCTCAGATATGCACTTCGACTTGGGACCTGCAGAGAAAATCTTCGGTCCTGGTGGCATCAGAGTGAAGACTCAGGGTTCTGCCGAACTCAAGTTCGGTATCAACAAGAAAAACATCGACAATCCTTCGTTGCCTATCCGCAACCGAAAGACGACGATGATGGATTTTGATGAGAAAATCAATCTCAATGTCAACGGAAAGGTGGGCGATAAGGTGAACATGAACCTGAATTACAACACCGATGCCACCTTCGATTTCGATGCACAGAACATGAAACTGAAGTACGACGGCAAGGAAGATGAAATCATCAAACTCGTTGAGGCGGGCAACGTCTCCTTCCCTTCCAACTCTTCGCTCATCAAAGGCGCCAGCAGTCTGTTTGGTGTTAGAACCGATATGCAGTTTGGCAAACTCAAGCTGCAGATGGTAGCTTCGCAGAAGAAGAGTGCATCGAAGAGCGTATCTACCAGGGGCGGTGTACAGCTCACTCCTTTCGAACTGAATGTAGCCGATTATGAGGAGAACCGCCACTTCTTCCTCTCCCAGTATTTCAGAAATCATTATGATGCCTGGATGCAGAAACTTCCTAATCTCACCACGGGCATCACCATCAACCGTGTGGAGGTGTGGGTTACCAACAAAACCGGCAATACCACCAATACCCGAAACATCGTAGCCCTGACCGACCTGGGCGAGAACCAGAAACTGAGCAACCCGATGTGGGCGGCGAGCGGACAGGTGCCTTCTAACCAGGCGAATACAGAGTATGCGGCGATGACAGGGCAGTATGCTGCTGCCCGTGACATCGACCAGGCAGCAACCACTCTCGATGGAGGCGGACTGGTTGGCGGAGCCGATTATGAGAAACTGGAGAGTGCCCGTCTGCTCAATTCTTCTGAGTATACAGTCAATACCGCTTTGGGTTATATCTCATTGAAAACCAGTCTGCAGACTGACCAGGTACTTGCTGTAGCCTATGAGTATACATCGGGAGGCATTACCTATCAGGTGGGCGAGTTTGCATCCGATCTCAGCGATACCAAGCAGGCACTCTTCGTGAAATCGCTCAAGAATACCAGCAACAATCCGCGACAGGGCAACTGGGGGTTGATGATGAAGAACGTTTATTATCTGGCTTCTACCGTAGAGAAGGAGAAGTTCCGCCTGGATGTAAAATACCAGAGCGATACCACGGGCGTATATCTCAGTTATATCCCTGAGCAGCAGGTGAAGGAGCAGCCTATCATCCGTGTGCTGGGCGCCGACCGTCTGGATAACAACAACAAGGCACACAGCAATGGATATTTCGATTATGTAGAAGGTTATACCATCTCTAATGGACGCGTGTTCATTCCGAAGGTAGAGCCTTTCGGCAGTTATATGCGTGATTATCTGGTCAAGCGGGGCGTGGCTGCCGACAAGGCTGAAAAGTATGCCTTTACCGAACTCTATGACAGTACGAAGACCGTAGCCAAGCAGATAGCCGAAAAGAACAAGTATCAGATTGTAGGACAGTTCAAGGGCTCTGCAGCCAATGTTATCTCGCTCGATGCCTACAATGTGCCACAGGGCTCGGTGGTCGTTACGGCAGGCGGTATCACCCTGAAAGAGGGCACCGACTATTCGGTAGATTACAGTGCCGGCGAGGTGACCATCCTGAACCAGAGCATCATCGATGCCGGTACGGCTGTCAACGTTTCTCTGGAGAGTAATACCGATTTCGGACAAACCCGAAAAACGATGTTCGGACTGAACTGGGAGTATGATTTTACCAAGAATTTCCAGTTGAGCGGTACTATCCAGCACCTCTCCGAACAGGCGCTTACCACCAAGGTATCCATGGGCTCCGAACCGCTGAAGAATACCCTTTGGGGCATCAATCTCAACTGGCGCAAGGAGAGTCAGTGGCTCACCAATGTGCTTGACAAGATACCATTCCTGCACCTCACCCAGCCATCGCAGATATCCTTTACAGGAGAATTTGCCCAGCTTATTGCCGGTGAGGCAGGCGGCACACAGGACAATGCATCTTATATCGATGACTTCGAGGGTACGAAGACTACCATCGATGTAACGACTCCTACCTCCTGGTTTATATCCAGTGTGCCTTCGCTCAATTTCAAGGACGATTACAGCGATAAGACCGGTCTGAGCAGCGGCTTCCACCGTTCGCGCCTAGCCTGGTATACCATCGATCCGCTGTTCACCCGCCGTGGAAGTTCGCTCACTCCGGGACATATCAAGGGCGACCTCAAGCAGTTGAGTAACCATTATGTTCGCGAGGTCTATACCAAGGAACTCTTCCCATTGCGCGACCAGAGCAGTTATCAGGGTGCTACCAATACCCTGAATGTACTCAATCTGGCTTACTATCCAAGCGAGCCGGGACCATACAACTTCAATGTAACAGATTTGCAGGCTGACGGAACCTTGCAGAATCCGCAGCGCAACTGGGGCGGAATGATGCGTAAGCTGGATACCAACGATTTCGAGCAGGCAAACATCGAATACATCGAGTTCTGGATGCTCGATCCGTTCATCTATTCCCGCGAAGAGGCTGATGCTGCCGATTATGGTGGCGATTTCTACATCAACCTGGGCGAGGTGAGCGAGGATATCCTGCGTGATGGCAAGAAATTCTATGAGAGTGGCATGCCGGTGGATGGCAGCAAGAGCTACACCTATACCCAGTGGGGTAAGATTCCTACCCAGAGCACCGTGACCTATGCCTTTGCTACCACCAGTGGCAGCAGAGCCTTGCAGGATGTGGGTTTCAACGGACTGACTGATGCCGAGGAGCAGGAATTCTACAAGAGTGCTTATCTCGACCAGATTCAGGGCAAGGTGAACCAGGCGGTGTTCGACAGCATCTTTGCCGATCCGGCACGTGATGACTACCACTATTTCCGCGGTTCCGACTGGGATGAGATGCGTGCTCCTATCTTGCAGCGATATAAGTATATCAACAATCCTCAGGGCAACTCGCCTGACAGCGACAGCCGTTCTGAGAGCTATGATACTTCTTATAAGTCAACGCCGGATGTCGAGGATATCAACCAGGATTATACGCTCAACGAATATGAGAAATACTTCCAGTATCGTGTCAGCATCCGTCCGGAAGATCTCGTGGTGGGTAACAATCATATTGTAGATAAGCGTGAATACAGCCAGACCTGGCGTGATAATACCAAGTCTACCGTTACCTGGTATCAGTTCCGCATACCTATCGATGAGTTTGAGAGCCGTCAGGGCAACATCAACGATTTCTCCAGCATCCGCTTCATGCGTATGTTCCTCACCGGTTTCAAGAAACCTATCGTGCTGCGTTTCGGTACCTTCGACCTCGTGATGGGCAAGTGGCGTACCTATGACCAGCCGCTTAGTGCAGCCAGTGGCGGAACCCTCGACGCAAGCAGCGTGAGTCTGGAAGAGAACGGCGAGAAGACACCGGTCAACTATGTCTTGCCTCCGGGTATCAAGCGCGAACAGGATCCTAGTCAGCCTCAGTTGGTTGAGGCGAACGAGCAGGCGTTGAGTCTGGTGGTCAAGAATGTGAGCACAGGCGAGGCGAAGGCGGTTTACAAGAATTCTACCCTTGATCTGCGCCAGTACAAGCGCATCCAGATGTTTGCCCATGCCAATGCATTGGAACAGAATACCACCCGTCTGCAGGATGGTGATCTCTCAGTCTTCATCCGTCTGGGTAGTGATTACAAGAATAATTACTACGAGTATGAAATCCCGCTGAAGCTCACCGAGCCACGCTCCAACTACAACCGCTATGTGCTAGCCGACTGTAAGGCGGTATGGCCTGAGGAGAATATGCTCGATGTGCCGCTGAGTGTCTTTACGGCATTGAAGAAAAACCGCAACAAGGCGAAGGCACAGGGTGTGGCTTCTTATCTCGCTCCTTATTCCATGATGGATGCAGAACATCCGCAGAATAAGATTACCATCGTGGGTAATCCGAGTCTCGGCGAGGTGAAGACCATGATGCTGGGTGTGAGAAACAATTCTGCCGACATCAAGAGTGGTGAGGTATGGATAAACGAACTCCGACTCAAGGAACATAATAATTCGGGTGGTTGGGCTGCCAATGCCAACCTCAACGTACAACTCTCCGATTGGGGTAGCGTGAATGCCACCGGCAGATACATCAGCGAGGGATTCGGCGGTCTGGAAGATGGCGTGGCAAGTCGCACCACCGATAATTACGGTACCTACAGTGTGACCACATCGCTCGAAATGGGTAAGTTCTTCCCTGACAAGGCGAAGGTGAGCATACCTTTATATTATAGTGTTACCAAGGAGAAGACCACTCCTAAGTATAATCCGCTGGATACCGATATGGAGTTGAAGGATGCCCTCGATGCTGCCGGATCCAAGCATGAGCGCGATTCTATCGAGAACATCGCTGCCACCAAGATTACGCAGACCAACTTCTCCATCTCGAATGCCCGGGTGGGTATCGCTACCAAGCGTCATCCGATGCCATACGATCCAGCCAACTTCTCATTCACCTACAGTCATCAGCATCAGTATACTACGGGTGAAACGACGATGTATGAGCGAAAGGATAACTGGCGCGGAGCCCTGGATTATTCGTGGAGCCCGGTTTATAAGGCATGGGAACCATTCAAGGGACTGAAGAACAAGAGCAAGTGGCTCGACATTCTGAAACGTTTCGGACTGAACTGGCTGCCGCAGAACATAGCCTTCAATACCGAGATGACACGCGACTACTACGAGTTGCAGGAGCGCGATATGGAAACCCTGATGAGTGGAGCTGCCGGAGTAGACTCCAAGTTGCCGCTCACCTTCAGTGAACAGTTCCTCTGGAACCGTGAGTTCTCCATCAACTGGGATCTGACCAAGAACCTGCACATGAACTTCCAGAGTGCTACCCATGCACAGATAGAGGAACCATATACACCGGTCAACAAGGATCTTTATGCCGACCAGTATCATGCCTGGAAGGATTCCGTATGGACCAGCATCCGCCACTGGGGTGCACCGCTCGACTACAGTCAGAATTTCCAGGCATCCTACAAGGTGCCTCTCAATCTGCTGCCTGTCTTCGACTGGGTGAACAGCGATGCCTCTTACAATGCCAACTATTCTTGGGAGCGCGGTACAGAGGATGAGGAGGGTAACTCGTATGGTAACACCATCAATACCCAGCGCGAACTGACATTGAACGGTAACTTTAACCTGGTGAAACTCTACAACCATGTGCCTTTCCTGAAGAAGGTAAACGATAAGTTTGACCGTACCCAGAGTAGGGCACAGATGCAGCGCAAGAAGCAGGAAAAAAAGAAAAAGAAGCAGGAAGCAAAGGAACAGGCGGCTGATCCGAAGAAGGCGCTGCCTAAGAACAAGCGTGCCTTCGAACGGGAAATCACCCTCCTGCCTGATACCACATTCAAGATACGCCACGGCAAGAATACCAAGCGACTGATTGTGAATGCCAAAACGGAAGACGGCAAAGTGTTCCCGCTTAAATATAAAAAGGTGGATAATAACCAGATCAGAATCATCTCAAAGGTAGATACTGCCATGAAGGTGAAACTCTCCGTACTGGCTAAGGAACCGCTTGATGATAAGAAATGGTATAAGGGATTGCAGTTGGCTAGTCGTCTGGCAATGATGGTGCGCAACGTAAGCATCAACTATCGCAGCAGCTATCAGCTCACCCTGCCGGGCTTCTTGCCTAGTGTGGGTGATGCCTTCGGACAGAAGAAGGTGGGACAGATGGCACCGGGTCTTGACTTCGCCTTCGGTATGGTTGGCGACGATTATATCGAGAAGGCTAGAAACAACGACTGGCTGCTCTGCAACGACAGTATCGCAACACCTGCTACTACCAGCAGAACGGATAATCTTACGTTGCGTGCCACCCTGGAGCCTGTCAAGGATTTCAAGATTGATCTCTCAGCCACACGTACCAAGACCACGCAGAAGAGCATACAGTATATGTATGAAGGAACGCCAACTACCCAGAGTGGAGCCTTCCAGATGACTACCATCTCGCTGGGTTCGGCTTTCGAGGGAATGGGCAATGCCAATTCGGGGTATCGCAGTAAGACCTTCGAGAAGTTTGTCAACTCGCTGGCTGGTTTCAGAGATAGGGTAGAGGCTCAGTATGCAGGTACCGTTTATCCGGCCGGTTCGGCTCTGGCTGGCGGCAAGTTTGATGCTTCCCGCACGCCGGTCAACCAGTATAGCAGCGATGTCATGATTCCTGCCTTCCTCAAGGCTTATACCTCGATGGGGGGCAATTCGCTCTCGGTATTCCCGGCATTGAGCCGGATGTTGCCAAACTGGACCATCCGTTACAGCGGACTGGGACGTCTGCCTTGGTTCAACGAGCACTTCAAGAGTATCAACATCAACCACTCTTACAAGAGCGTCTTTGCGGTTGGCAGCTACAACAGTTACAGCACCTTCCAGGAGTATATGAACGGTCTCGGCTTCGTGAGTGATGCCACTACGGGCAATCCATCTCCAAGCAGCATGTTCAACATTTCGCAGGTAAGTATCAACGAGTCGTTCTCGCCATTATTGGGTATGGATGTCACATTCAACAATAATATGACGGTGAAGGCAGAATATCGCCAAACCCGTGTATTGAACCTCAGTATGACGAGTGTGCAGCTGAACGAGGCATTGAGTAAGGACTGGGTAATCGGTATGGGTTACCGCATCAACAACTTCGATGTTTTCGGCTGGGGCGCCAAGGCCTCCCGTTCCAAGTCGAAGGGCGGTAACAAGAATGCAGCCAATAAGAATGCGTCAACCACCAAGACGGTTCAGAATGGTACCAACCATGACCTGAATCTACGTCTTGACTTCAGTTTCCGCAAGCAGGCAGCCATCGTTCGTGATATTGCCTCAATGGTAAGCAGTGCCAGCAGCGGCAACAATGCTCTGAAACTGAGTTTCTCTGCCGATTATACCTTCAGCAAACTCCTTACCATGAGTTTCTATTATGACCGTCAGACCAACACCCCGCTCCTGTCGAGCAGCAGTTATCCTACCACCACACAGGATTTCGGCCTGAGCATCAAGTTCTCGCTGACGAGATAAAAAGAAAATTCACCAGAACCAATAGGTAGAAAGAAAAATTCTCTAATTCTCAAATTTTTGAAAATAAAAAAGCTCGGATGCTTGTGATGCATCCGAGCTTTTTTTATTTTCTGATAATTATTGATTACTTCTTGTCGTAAGCATGAACAGGATAGTCGATGGTATAGTGGAGACCACGGCTCTCCTTGCGTTCTATCGCCATGCGGGTGATGAGATAACCCACGTTGATCATGTTGCGGAGCTCGCAGAGTTCCTTGCTTACCTTTACACGCTTGAAGAGATTCTCGGTCTCTTCGTAGAGAAGGTCGAGGCGGTCCCATGCTCGCTTCAGACGGAGATCGCTGCGCACGATGCCTACATAGTTGCTCATGCATTCGCCCACCTCTTTCACGCTCTGTGTAATCAGCACCTTCTCTTCGTTGGTCAAAGTACCTTCATCGTTCCATGCTGGTACCTTCTCGTTGAAGTCGTACTCATCTACATGTTCAATACTGTGCTTGGCAGCAGTCTCGGCATATACCACAGCCTCGATGAGCGAGTTGCTGGCAAGACGGTTACCGCCATGCAGACCGGTGCATGAACACTCGCCCAGGGCATAGAGACGGTTGATGCTTGAACAGCCGTTCAAATCAACCTTGATACCACCACACATATAGTGAGCGGCAGGACGAACAGGGATATACTCTTTGGTGATGTCGATGCCGATGCTCAGACACTTGGCGTAGATATTAGGGAAGTGACGCTTGGTCTCCTCTGGATTCTTATGGGTTACATCGAGACAGACATGATCCAATCCGTTAATCTTCATCTCCTTATCGATGGCACGAGCCACGATGTCACGAGGAGCCAGACTCAATCGCTCATCATATTTCTCCATGAAACTCTCGCCGTTAGGCAGACGCAAGATGCCACCGTATCCACGCATTGCCTCGGTGATGAGGAAGGCAGGATGAGTCTCGCCCGGATGATAGAGGGATGTAGGGTGGAACTGAACGAACTCCATGTCGGCCACGGTACCCTTGGCACGGTATACCATCGCCTCGCCATCACCGGTAGCGATGACAGGGTTGGTGGTAGTCTGATAAACAGCACCGCATCCACCGGTACACATCACGGTAACCTTACTCAGATAGGTATCCACCTTCTGGGTATCAGGATTCAATACGTATGCACCGTAACAGTTGATATAAGGAGTGCGGCGAGTAACACGGGCACCGAGATGATGCTGTGTGATAATCTCTACTGCGAAATGATTTTCCTTGATATCGATATCCGGACAGTTGCGCACAGCCTCCATCAGACCGCGCTGGATTTCTGCACCCGTATCATCTGCATGATGAAGGATGCGGAACTCGCTGTGACCGCCCTCACGGTGTAGGTCGAACTTGCCGTCCTGCTGCTTATCGAAGTTGACGCCCCACTGCACGAGCTCCTTGATCTGCTCCGGTGCCATGGTGACAACCTGCTTCACTGCTTTATAATCGCTGATATAATCACCAGCAATCATTGTATCCTGTATGTGCTTGTCGAAGTTATCCACTTCCAAGTTGGTAACTGACGCAACACCACCCTGTGCAAATGACGTGTTAGCCTCGTCGAGCGAGGTTTTGCAAATCATACACACCTTACCTTTATGCGCTCTGGCTACTTTCAGGGCGTAACTCATACCGGCAACTCCTGAGCCGATAATCAGAAAATCATACTTATAAACCATGAGTTTATTCTTATCTAATTTCAATATTAAGAACGGGTGTTTTTATCTATAAAACAGCCCCATTCTCTCAGAATTAATTCTTAATTCGTTGCAAAAGTAATAATTAATCTTTAAAATGAGTAATAAGAGAGGGATTTTTTGTAATTTTGCAGCGAAATTTAAGGTTATATAGTCTTTTAGACTATCAAAAGGTCGTAAAAACGACAATAATATAAGGTAATAAATCAAAGTTATGGCAGATAGAACTTTTCATAAGCGCTTTACGCTGACGGCACGTATCGGTGTGGCGGTGTTCGCAATCCTGGCTCTCTACTTCTTCTGGGTCAAGCTGGCTATCATCGGCATCTTTGTGGCTATCATCATTGTGGGCATGATAGAGCGCATACTGAATACAACCTATACTTTCAAGATGGTAAAACCGATAGACCAGGATGAGGAAATGGAATATCTCATCATCAATGAGGGCAGGTTCTCTTCCAACAGAAATGTGCCGCTATGTGATGTCATTGATGTACACATCGCCAAGACTTTCTTCGGATTAGACCATTGTGTGGTCATCGAATACGGACATAAGAATATTGTGACCGTTCAGCCGGATAATGAAGAGGCATTTATGGAGAGAATCAAGAATAAATAATTTCTTTTAAGTTCAGGTGAACTGATTGTGATGAAAAAGATAATATATATGATGTTGGGTCTGATGATGGTATGGATATCCGTACCGATGCAGGCCCAGAATGTGATTGAAGATGAGGGAATAGAAACGGTTGATGAGGAAGATGTTTCCGACTCTACACTCGTTGACTCCCTGGCAGCGGATACGCTGACGCAGAAATTGCCTTGGCCGGAATCGGTGAAGGTGGGTATTGATAAACTCCTTGAAAGCAAGATGTTCGAAACATCACAGGTAGGACTGATGGTCTGGGACCTGTCTGCTGACTCTTGTATCTATCAGAGAAATGAACGACAGCTGATGCGTCCGGCAAGTACGATGAAACTCCTGACTGCCATTACGGCGCTCGATAAGTTGGGCGGTTCTTACCAGTTTAAAACCACTCTGAAATATACCGGTACCATTGAGAATGGGGTGTTGACGGGTGATGTCTATTGTATAGGCGGTATGGATCCCCGTTTCAACAGCGATGATATGTCGGCATTTGTCAATAGTCTGAAGGATATGGGTGTTGACACCATCCGTGGCAGCATCTATGCCGACCGCTCTTTGAAGGATGCCGACCTGTTGGGTGAAGGCTGGTGCTGGGATGATGATAATCCGGTGCTTTCGCCACTGGTGTTCCAGCGCAAGGACATCTTTATGGATAAGTTTCTTGCCAAGCTCCGTGAGGAAGGCATCGAATATTCCTGCTTTGGGGCTTCAGAGAAGACTTGCCCTGCGAGTGCCTTTACGGTCTGTACCCGATTCCATACGATGGATCAGATTCTGCACAAGATGATGAAGGAGAGTGATAATCTCTATGCCGAGAGCATGTATTATCAGATTGCGGCTTCTACGGGCAATAAATGGGCGAGTGCCAAGAGTGCCCGGAATGTGGAAAGACAGCTTATCCGTAAGATAGGACTCGATCCGGCAAGATATAAACTGGCTGACGGCTCGGGACTTTCGCTCTATAATTATCTCAGTGCCGAACTGGAGGTGAAACTGCTTCGTTATGCTTATCTCAACGGCAACATCATGGACCATCTGAAGCATTCGCTGCCTATCGGTGGGGTAGATGGTACATTGAAGAAGCGTATGAAGAACAGTTTTGTGCATGGCAATGTGAAAGCAAAGACGGGTACGCTGACGGGCATCATCTCATTGGCGGGTTACTGTACCGCAGCCAATGGTCATGAACTCTGTTTCGCCATCATCAACAATGGTATCATGCATGGTAATAATGCCAGACACTTTGCAGATAAAGTATGTACTTTGCTCTGCCAACCGTGAGCGTTAGTTGATAGTTTATAGTTGATAGTTAATAGTTTTATGGAGGAAATTCGTAAGTTTGTAGATGAAATGATAACATGGGCAGGAGTCACCGGTGATTTCGTGCCCATGCTGCGCCATATCTTGCTCACCATTACTGCCATCCTCTTGGCGATGTTGAGCGATTTTCTTTGTCGCAAGATACTGGTTCCGCTCATCAGTAAGATTACTGATAAGACGGACGTCACTTGGGATGATGTGCTGCTGAACAAGAAGGTGCTCACCTCGGCTTGTCATATTGTGCCGGCTGTGGTGATATGGTCGCTCATGCCGCTGATTTATCTGGAGTATCCGATATTCAAGGAGATATTGGAGCGGGCTACGGGCATTTATATCGTGGTGATGTCGGTGCGTACGGCTCTGGTCTTTATCGGGTCTTTCAAAGGATTGGAGGATTCTCAGGAACGACGCTCGTCGGCTCAGCAGTATTTCCATACTTTCTGCGGTGTTCTCAGGGTATTGATGCTCTTCGTGGCTGCTGTGGTGGTGATTGCCATCCTGCTAGGCAAAAACCCGATGACCCTCTTTGCCGGTTTGGGTGCTACCTCGGCAGTCCTGATGCTGGTCTTTAAGGATACCATCACGGGATTGGCGGCTGGTGTGCGTCTTACCAGCAATGATATGTTGCATAAGGGCGACTGGATTACGGTGAAGTCGGTGGATGCCAATGGTATCGTTGAGGATATGTCACTCACGACCGTGAAGGTGCGCAACTTTGATAACACCATCGTTACTATTTCGCCTACTACCCTGGTGAATGGTTCGTTCCAGAACTGGATTGGTATGCAGAAGAGTGGTGGACGAAGAGTGAAGCGCGTGGTTTACTTCGATTTCCGTAGTGTCCGTCTGGTGGATGAGACATTAAAACGTAATCTGCTTGCCAAGCATTTCGCCACCGAAGATTCGTTTAAGTTGAAGGAGTCGTTGCAGAAGGCGATAGATAAAGATATACAAGAAGGGAAGGATATTGAGGATTTAAAGAATCCTGCAGCCCTTGCCCCTACCAATCTCCAACTTTACCGTAAATTCATGGAGAAGTATCTGCGCCAGCGTCCGGAGGTCAATACCGATCTCACATTGATGGTGCGCCACATGGAAGCCACGCAATGCGGTCTCCCTATCGAGTTCTATTTCTTCATTAAGGATAAGGTATGGGTGAATTATGAGCACATTCTCGCCGATATCATGGAGCATGCCTATGCCTTGGCGAATGAGTTCGATCTGAAAATTTACGAGCAATATCCGGAACAGTAATTACAGCTCCGGCGGATTTGCAATCCGCTAAAAGGACCGAAGCAAGAACGTAACGCCCTGAAAGGGCAAAAGCACTTAGCCCAGGGCATCGCCCTGGGTTATAGTTGTTTATAGAAATACGCCCTGAAAGGGCAAAAGCATTATAATGATCAATAACTCTTTTTTTTCAACAGAAATAATCCATTGGTTTCGTGAGAATGGTAGGGATTTGCCTTGGCGCGAAACCAAGGACCCTTATGCCATCTGGCTGAGCGAAATCATCCTTCAGCAAACCCGCATCGCACAGGGATGGGAATATTGGGAGCGGTTCATGAAGACCTATCCCAAGGTTGAAGACTTGGCTGCTGCCAGCGAGGATGATGTCTTGAAACTCTGGCAGGGATTGGGGTATTACTCGCGAGCCCGCAACCTTCATGCTGCTGCCAGACAGATTGTGGCACTCGGTCGTTTCCCTGATACGCTTGAAGGTATCAAAGCCTTGAAAGGGGTGGGCGATTATACTGCTGCAGCCATCGGTTCTTTTGCCTTTGATATTCCGGCGGCAGTAGTAGATGGCAATGTGTACCGGGTTCTTTCACGTTACTTCGGAATAGATACTCCTATCAACTCAACGCAGGGGAAAAAAGAGTTTGCTGCGTTGGCTCAATCACTCTTGCCTGCTTCGTCTGCTCAGCAACTTTCTGATACAGCATTATCGCCTGTTGCTGCCTATAACCAGGGTATGATGGATTTCGGAGCTATCCAGTGCACTCCCCAATCTCCAAAATGTCTTGTCTGTCCGCTTGCCGAAACCTGTGAGGCTTTGAGAACAGGAAGGGTAGAGGAGTTGCCGGTGAAGAACAAGACACTGAAGGTGAAAACGCGCCATCTCTCCTATATATATATAAGGTGTAAAGGCGAAGTGGCTATCCACCGTCGCGGCGAGGGTGATATCTGGCAAGGATTGTGGGAACCATATAACGCATCAGATGCTCCGCAACTGCCTGCCTTTGTCCATAATCCTCTTCTCCTGGCTAAGGATGTGAAGCATGTACTTACCCATCGCATCCTCCTTGCCGACTTCTATCTGCAGGAAACAGAAACCCGCCCCCTGCTCCCTGATGATTATATCTGGGTGAAAGAGGACGAGGTAGAACAGTATGGTGTTCCAAGGTTGATAGAAATCATGTTGGAAATGGTTCAAGCTAAATCACAAAAAAGAGGGTGTGTCATAAGGCCATGACACACCCTCTCTTATTTATATATGTTCTGTTAGATATTTCGTCTCAAGCAAGAATTAGTAATTCTGTGCTTCAATCTGGAAGTAGCTCTGTGGGTGGTTGCAGACTGGGCAAACCTCAGGAGCCTTCTTGCCTACTACGATATGTCCGCAGTTAGAGCACTGCCAGATGCAGTCGCCGTCACGAGAGAAGACGAGCTTGTCTTGTACGTTCTTCAAGAGCTTGCGATAACGCTCCTCGTGGTGCTTCTCGATTTCAGCAACCATCTCAAACTTAGCTGCAATCTCCTCGAAACCTTCTTCGCGAGCCTCCTTTGCCATGCGTGGATACATATCGGTCCACTCATCGTGCTCACCATTGGCAGCAGCTTCCAGGTTCTTCTCTGTATCCTGGATAGCACCGCCCTCCAGATACTTGAACCACAACTTAGCGTGCTCCTTCTCGTTAGCAGCTGTCTCCTCAAAGATATTAGCTATCTGTACAAAACCGTCCTTCTTTGCCTTGCTTGCAAAATAGGTATATTTGTTACGAGCCTGTGACTCACCAGCGAAAGCCTCCTGGAGGTTCTTCTCTGTCTTTGTTCCTTTTAATTCCTTCATAATGTATTCTGTATTAAGTTATTAATATGTTCTTTATTAAATTCTTTTGCAAAGAAAATGCAAACGAGCGCAATGAAAGTTTGCTTTCAAATTGCCGAGTGCAGCTTTTCTTATGCAAAGATATTGAAAATATTTCAAATATACAAATAAATTAAGAACTATTTAACTTTTTGGCGCTTATTTAAATAAAATAAAGCAAAACAGAGCATGGCAACACCGAATATCCATGAGATAATGGCACTCGTTACCATACCCAGCGTATGAGTGAATCCCGCCACAATGAAGGTGAGGAAACTCACAAAGGCTACAGTCAGGGCGTAAGGCAACTGTGATGATACATGATGCACATGCTTGCATTCCGCTCCTGCACTCGCCATGATGGTGGTATCGCTGATAGGAGAGATATGGTCGCCACATACCGCTCCAGCCATACATGCCGAGATAGAGATGATGCGCAAAGGATCAGCACCAGGGAATACGGCGATGCAGATAGGAATCAGAATACCGAAGGTTCCCCAGGAGGTACCCGTTGCAAATGCCAGGAAGCCTGCTACCAGGAAGATGATGCCCGGAAGAAGCATCTGAAGTTCTGAGGCACTGCTCGCTACAACCGATGATACATATTCTGCCGCACCCAGCGAGTCGGTCATACTCTTCAGCGTCCATGCCAAAGTAAGAATCAGAATGGCTGGTACCATCGCCTCAAAACCCTTGATGAGACTACTCATCGCCTCATCGAAAGGCAAGGTCTTGCGAATAGTAAACATCATGATGGTAAGAATCAGAGCAGCCAATGAACCGATTACCAAGCCCACAGAGGCATTGCTCGCAGCAAAGGCATCTACAAAGTTGAGATAGTTGGCATTATCGGCATCGAAGAATCCGCCCGAATATACCATGCCCGCCATGCAGAAGATAATCAGCATGATGATTGGTATCACCAAGTCGCTCACGGTTCCCTTGTTCTTGGAATCCTCTTTCTGTTTGGCTCCCACACCATGCTCAACAATCTGCAGTTTGGTATCGCTCACCTCATCGAGTTTCCCGCCATTGGTTCGTTCGTACCATTCCTTCAGTCTTGCATCATATTTGCTCATCGCCTTGAAGTCGAAGCCCAGTATCACGATGCCAAACATAAAGAGGATGGTAAAGAATGCGTAGAAATTAAAAGGTATCGCCTTGCAGAAAAGTGCCAGTCCGTTCTCTCCGCCCGATACGAAGCCCGATACCGCAGCTGCCCAACTCGAGATAGGGGAGATGATGCAGACCGGAGCGGCTGTAGAATCGATGAGATAAGCTAGCTTCTCCTTGGTAACACCATTGCGCACAGCGATAGGACGCATCACCGAACCCACGGTAAGGCAGTTGAAGTAATCATCGATGAATATCAGAATGCCGAGCAGGATGGTAGCAATCTGTACGCCAACCTTCGAGTGTACGTGCTTGGAAGCCCAACGGCCGAAAGCAGCCGAACCACCCGCCTTGTTCATCAATGAAACGATGCTGCCTAATACCACCAGAAATACTAGAATGCCCACGTTCCATGGATCGGAAAGGCAATGTATCAAACCGTATGCCTTGGCATCATCGCCTTCACCTACAGTGTGGTTTGTCAGGTGAACGAGGAATCCGTCGAAACCTGTTCCCATCGAAATGCAATATTGAACGGCACCCAGTATGATACCGATAAAAAGAGAAGAATAGACCTCTTTCGTCTTCAGCGCCAGAGCGATGGCGACGATAGGAGGCAGTAACGACCATGCGGTCCCAATCATGTTGTAATCCATTTTATTGTTTTTGGGCAAAGGTAGTTTTTTTTGGTAATATATGCAAGCTTTTTGGCAGAAAAAATGGTGCTTATGGGTTGATATGGGCAGTTTTAGCATATTTTATCATTATAAAGTGTCGTTTTTCTATATTTTTATTGTATCTTTGAAAACTCAAATTGCAATTCAATCTGAGATAGAATGGAAACTCAATTTTAACAACTTAATAATGGAGGACTAATTATGAACATCAATTCTGGTATTAAGCAAGCCGTGATTTTAACCATCGGCATCATCATGCTTGGATTTTGTATCAAGTCGGGACTTGAAAGTGTGATTAGTAAAGATCGAAAGGTTGTAGTGAAAGGCCTTGCCGAAAAGGAGGTGGAGGCTGATAAGGTGACGTGGCCTATCGTTTCCAAGGAAATAGGCAACGACCTGCCTGAACTCTATCAAAAAATCAATGCCACTACGAGAACCATCAGAAACTTCCTGGTGGAGAATGGTGTTAAGGCTAATGAAATCAATGTGAATGCGCCTGTGGTCATCGACCTCAATGCTGAACGGTATGGCGAGAACCGACAGGGCTATCGTTATAACATTACTTCCATCATCACGGTTACATCCAAGAATGTGAAACTGGTTCGCAGTATCATTGCCCGTCAGGGTGATCTGCTTCAGAAGGGGGTTGCCATTGTGGATGGTGGTTACGAGAATCCGGTGAAGTATGAGTATGTTGCCTTCCGTCAGATGAAACCTAAGATGATGCAGGAGGCGATAGAGAATGCTGAGCAGACTGCTGCCCAGTTTGCTGAGAACAGCAAGAGTAAGATAGACAAGATTATGAATGCCGACCAGGGCCAGTTCTCTATCGAAGACCGCGATTCCAATACCCCATATATTAAAAAGGTAAGGGTTGTTACTACCGTTACTTATTCTTTGAAGGATTAGGAGTAGTGATTAGTGAGTAATGTGTTATCTCAAATTTCCATGCCTCTCCTTACCTATATGTAGGTATTTTCGGGCGAATACCTACTTTTGATGATGCCCGAAATTTGGAGATTTGTCAGATAATACCTAAATTTGCACTCGGAAAAAATGTTTAACGTAATTAAAAGTATTATAGTATTATGATTATTGAAAATGTTCATGCAAGAGAAATCTTGGATTCTCGTGGCAATCCTACAGTAGAGGTTGAAGTTTCTTTGAAGTCAGGTATCGTTGGTCGTGCATCGGTTCCTTCTGGTGCATCAACTGGTGAGAACGAGGCGCTGGAACTTCGTGATGGCGACAAAAACCGCTATGGCGGCAAGGGCGTCTTGAAGGCAGTAGAAAACGTGAATCAGGTAATTGCTCCTGCTTTGGTTGGCTTCTCTGCCTTGGAGCAGCGTGCCATCGATTATAAGATGTTGGAACTCGACGGTACCAAGACCAAGTCTAATCTGGGTGCCAACGCCATCCTCGGTGTTTCTTTGGCAGTGGCTCATGCTGCTGCTGAGTATCTCCATATCCCATTGTATCGCTACATTGGCGGTTGCAATACTTACACCCTTCCTGTTCCTATGATGAACATCATCAATGGTGGTGCTCACTCTGATGCGCCTATCGCCTTCCAGGAATTTATGATCCGTCCTGTGGGTGCTCCTTCCGAGAAGGAGGCTATCCGTATGGGTGCTGAGGTGTTCCATGCCTTGGCTAAGCTTCTGAAGAGCCGTGGTCTTTCTACTGCCGTAGGTGATGAGGGCGGTTTTGCTCCTGCACTCGATGGTATTGAGGATGCGCTCGACAGCATCTGCCAGGCTATCAAGGATGCCGGTTATGAGCCAGGAAAGGATGTGAAGATTGCCATGGACTGTGCTGCCAGCGAGTTTGCCGTTCAGGAGAATGGTGAGTGGTACTACGATTACCGCCAGTTGAAGGATGGTAAGAAGAAGGATCCTAATGGTAAGAAACTGACTGCTGCTGAGCAGATCAAGTTCCTGGAAGAACTGATTACCAAATATCCTATCGATTCAATCGAGGATGGCCTTGACGAGAACGATTGGGACAACTGGGTAAGGTTGACTGCTGCCATCGGCGATCGTTGCCAGTTGGTAGGTGACGACCTCTTTGTTACCAACGTGAAGTTCCTGGAGAAGGGCATCAAGATGGGTGCTGCCAACTCTATCCTCATCAAGGTGAACCAGATTGGTTCTCTTACCGAGACACTGGATGCTATCGAGATGGCTCACCGTCATGGTTACACCACCGTTACTTCCCATCGTTCTGGTGAAACCGAGGATACAACAATTGCTGATATTGCCGTAGCAACTAACTCCGGTCAGATTAAGACGGGTTCTATGAGCCGTACCGACCGTATGGCTAAGTACAACCAGCTTATCCGCATCGAAGAGCAGTTGGGCAATAACGCAGCTTACGGTTATACGAAGTTGAAATAGGAATGATGATATGAAATTGGAAAACACCAATTTCACCATAACAAAACATAATTAGTAATAACTGAATAGATCAGATACGAAATAGATGGGCATGGATGACTGTGAGGGTTGTCCATGCTTTTTTTCTTCTATGATGTATCTGCATCTTCATGTGTTTAACTGGATAACTTCGATATATTTTATTGATTATGACAAACGTATTGATTAGTGCCGCCGGGCTTTGCGGTGCCACGATTATAGGTGCCATTTTGGGATTCTTCGTCAAGGAGTTGCCCCATAAATGGAACGACGCCGTATTGGGATATTGTGCCGGAATCATGCTGGCAGCTTCCACGTTGGGACTGATAGTGCCAGCCTTCGAACAGGCCAGTCTTTGGTGGCTGGTAGTAATCGGCGTGATGGCAGGAGCCCTGTTTCTGAATGTGCTAGATCTGGTAACTCCCCATCTTCATCATATCACGGGACTAGACCCCGAGGAGCATCGCAACAATGCCCGACTCAGTCATGTGATGCTTTTCGTGATGGCGATAGCCCTACACAAACTGCCCGAAGGCATGGCTGCTGGAGTGAGTGTCTGTTCGGCAGAGGGAGCAACGGAGTGGGGCGTTTCCTTCGGCATCGCCCTGCAGAATATCCCTGAGGGTATGGTGATTATTGCTCCTTTGATGATGGCTGGTGTTACAGCAGTCCGCACCTTCTTCATCTCCATTTTCATCGCCCTGCTCGAAGTGGTAGGCATTCTGTTGGGTTTCGGCTTGGGTTCAGCCTCTGCCACTTTCCTCCCCGTGATGTTGGGCTTTGCCGGTGGCGCCATGCTCTATGTAACGAGCGATGAGATGATTCCCGAAACCCATGCCCATGGCTTTCAGAAGCAAGCCACCTATGCTCTTCTCCTGGGCTTCATCACCTTTGTGTTGATGGAGAAATGTGTGTAGTCAGATTCTGATGAGCAGCATTATCTAGAGATGGAAGTCGATTTCCTTCAGCCATTCCTTGACATCGAAGCAAAGACAGCTCTTGCGAACCCAGGGGAGGTCACGATGGCCTAGAATCTCGACATCGGGATAGTCGAGGGCGAGACTGTAGAGGAGGTCTTCCAGAGATTCCTTCAGGGCAGGAGTGCGAGTGTCGGCAGGAATGACACGAAAATGGCCATTGAACAGATTGATTCGTTCGATTCGTGTAATTCGTGTTCAAACGCTATCACTTGCAGCTCTGCACACAGAAGGAGCTGAGGACGGCAGTGAGGACGGTGATGACGAAATTGATTATTTTCTGAATTGTTTCCTTTTTCATTTTTATTAATGATTAATGTTGAATGTTTAATTTTCCCACAGATAACACAGATTTTCACAGATTTTCTTTACTGTGAGACTTGATGTGTATAAGACCGTTGCTTGCAACGAGCGTATCTGTGCAAATCTGTGAGAGACTCTTTCTGAATCACAATGCAAAGATACAACATTTCTCTTTCCCAACTCACCGATGCTCATTGTTGCTCACCGATACTCACCGATTATCACTGATAGGGTTATGCTCCATAAGTATGATACTTAGCCATCGTAACCATGATACTTAGCTATCGTAACTATCTTGTTTACGCCAGACTTACCCTACCCACCCCTAGAAGGGCAGGTCGGGGGCGGTATTCTGCTGGGGCTTGCTGTTGTTCGCAACGTTCTCTAAATAAGAGTGAGGGTGAACACTTGGCAATGAAGTCGGTGAAGGGTGAACCCCGATGCCAACCTTTAGCGTTAATAATGTGTTAAATATACCCCATAACCCATTATAATCTAGACTCTTATATTTCTAGCATGCGCTGTATATACAAAGTTCTTTTTACTAGGGTTCACCCCGAAGCCGAAAAGGTGAATACTTTGGGCAAGTGTTCACCCCGCTGTTCACCATTCGGTAACTTAAGATTGAAAGTACTTGTTTATTCTATGTTTATTCTTCCTTGATTTTCCAATCTCTGATAGTTCTCTGGGTACTGTCGAAGCTGATACCGATTTTAACCAGTCGCTTACCTTCAGAATGATAAGGCAACATGTAGCCTTTTTCGTCTATCTGAGCCAAAGCTTCTTCTGCACTCTTATCTACCTTCAGTTCGAAGACGTATATCGTATCTGGCATGTGCATTACAGCATCAGCCCTGCCGATGGCGCTCTTCACTTCCGTACGGATATAGATGTTGAGGAAACTGAACATCAGATAGAAGATAGTCTGATAATGCTTCTCGCTGTGATTCTCCAGATCGTATGGTATCGTAGCCATATAGGTGCGCATGTGTTCCAGTGCCGCCTCGATATCATTCCGGTAAACCGCCTTGCAGAACCCCAAAAGGAAGGCATTGTTGTCAGAACGGCGAGGATTCACATAATGGGGAATCAATGAATTGAGCAGTCCGTCGCGTACCTCTTTGTTTGGGATGCCCAGGGTATATTCCTGAAACATCGGCTCATATTTCTTGATGGTCAGATAGCCACTCTGGTAAAGCAATGGCAAGGCATCTGTCATTTCTTCTGTAGATTGGTCGAAGGAACTCAATACCGCCTCCTGACTTTCCAATGTAGAAAGATTGACATGATACTTATCCAAGAGTTTCAAGAGGAAGGACGGCGTGCCGGAACCAAACCAGTAAGGAGCAATCTTTCCTGCATTCAGTGCCTTTACCAGACTGAAAGGATTAAAGATATCTTCTGATTTCTCACTGAAATGATAACCATCATAGAATTGCGTCAGCTCTTTCAGGCACTCCTCATACGTCATATTCAGTGCTTCACCCATAGCTTCAATGTCCGGTTTCATCTGCGTGGTAAGTTCTGTCTTGCTGATGCCGCAGATGGCTGAATACTGGTTGAACATGCTAATATTATCGAGGTTGTTGAGTCCACTGAATATGCTAGATTGAGGAAACTTGGTGATACCCGTGATGAAAGTGAACTCCAGGTATGGATCAAGCATCTTCAGAGGACTATAGAAGTTCTGCATGATGCGGCGGAGCGGTTGCAGGTTCTCTTTTTCATGCACTACGTCCAGCAAAGGGGCATCGTATTCATCGATGATGACTACAGCCTTTTCGCCCGTCTTCTCGTAAGCTTTCTTCACTAGGTCTTTTAGGCGGAGGTTTGCATCCACCTGATGAGTCTTATACCCCCAGATAGTCTCCTGCTCTTCAAGCATATCAGCCAGGTATCTTTCCAGTTGCTCTATGCTCATGTGCTTGGCACCGCTCAAGTCGAAATGAAATACAGGATGCTTCACCCAATCCTTTTCATAATCAGCAATGGCTAATCCCTCGAAAAGTTCCTTTCTTCCCTCGAAATAGGCTTGGAGGGTAGAGGCAAAAAGCGATTTGCCGAATCGTCTTGGGCGACTCAGAAAAACATATTTCATCCCTTTTTCTCTAAAATCCACGATGTATTTGGTCTTATCTATATAGAGATAACCTTTCTCGCGGATATCTTCAAAGGTCTGAATTCCTACAGGATATTTATTTACTATTTTTGCCATATTCTTACGCACTTTACGTTTTGCGCTGCTAAGGTACGAAGAAAATCTGAATTAGCCAAGCATAAATGCAAATATTTATTCTACCCGTCATCTTATTCTTGGTAACCTGGTTTGCCCCAAAGGGTATGTAAATCAGGAAATAAAAAAGCGGAGCGTGATTTCACAACCACACTCCGCGCAAACTTAAACAACCAATAAAAGAAATAGATTGATCGTTCAATTGTTATATCTGATGAAGAGTAGCTCTTATTAGAGCTTTGTTTTTTATCTGTCAGAAATATGTCTTATGTTGGAAGACATAGCTGATTAGCGGATGAACAGAAGTTCACGATACTTAGGCAATGTCCAGAGCTCATCGGCTACTGTCAACTCCAATTTATCAATCTGATAACGGATTTCTTCCATCTTTGGAGCTACCGTGTCATGATAAGCTATCGCCTTATCGTGCTCATTCTCAATCTTGTTGGCTACCTTGCGGGCATTAACCAACTCCTCAACACCGGTCTCGATAATCTGAGTGCGCTCGGCAATCTTCTTGATGATATTGATGTTGCGGGCAGTCAACTTTTTGCCTTCTTCGTCACCGAAGATGTCAATCATGTTCTCCACATTCTTAGCCAACTGACTCTGATAATGAGTAGCCACAGGGATGATGTGGTTCATGCTCAAATCGCCCATTACACGAGCCTCAATCTGAATCTTCTTGGTGTAGGTCTCCCATTTCACCTCGTTGCGGGCTTCCAACTCGTTCTTCTTCATGACGCCCATATCCTCGAACATCTTGATAGACGCAGGGTCGAGATAACGCTCGAAAATCTTTGGACAGCTCTTCTCGCAGTCCAGACCACGCTTGGCAGCTTCCTCTACCCACTCATCTGAGTAGCCATTACCGTCGAAACGGATAGGCTTGCAGGTCTTCAAATCCTGACGAACGATATCGATGATGGCAGATGTCTTGTCCTCACCCTTGGCAATCAACTCATCCACACGCTTCTTGAAGTCGGTCAAAGCCTCGGCTACGGCTGTGTTCAATACAATCATTGCTGATGCACAGTTAGCCTCAGAACCAACGGCACGGAACTCGAAACGGTTGCCGGTGAAGGCGAATGGAGATGTACGGTTACGGTCGGTGTTATCAATCATCAACTCTGGAATCTCAGGGATATCCAACTTCATGCCCTGCTTGCCAGCCACGGTGAAGAGATCCTTCTTGTCGGCTTTCTCAATGTGCTCGAGAAGGTCGGTCAACTGCTTGCCGAGGAATGAAGAGATGATTGCTGGAGGTGCCTCGTTGGCGCCCAGACGATGCGCATTGGTTGCACTCATGATAGATGCCTTGAGCAAACCGTTGTGCTTGTATACACCCATCAAAGTCTCTGTGATGAAGACTACGAAACGGAGGTTATCCTCCGGTGTCTTGCCAGGGCCATGGAGCAGAATGCCTGTATCTGTAGCGAGACTCCAGTTGTTGTGCTTACCGGAACCGTTGATTCCTGCGAATGGCTTCTCATGGAGAAGTACTCGGAAACCGTGATGGCGAGCTACCTTCTTCATCAAACTCATCAGGAGCATGTTGTGGTCAACGGCAAGGTTGGTCTCCTCGAAGATAGGTGCCAACTCAAACTGGTTTGGTGCTACCTCGTTGTGGCGGGTCTTGCAAGGAATACCGAGTTCGAGAGCCTGGATTTCCAAATCCTTCATGAATGCCTGAACACGCTCTGGGATGGCTCCGAAGTAGTGGTCGTCCATCTGCTGGTTCTTGGCAGAATCGTGACCCATCAGGGTGCGGCCTGTCAGCATCAGGTCAGGACGTGCTGCATACAAGCTTTCATCTACCAGGAAGTACTCCTGCTCCCAACCGAGATTGGAAATAACTTTCTTGACATCTGGGTTGAAGTAGTGGCAAACCTCTGTTGCTGCTACGTTTACAGCGTGCAATGAACGGAGCAATGGAGCTTTATAGTCGAGTGCCTCACCTGTGTAAGAGATGAAGACGGTAGGGATACAGAGTGTATCGTCGATGATAAATACAGGAGATGTTGGATCCCATGCTGAATAACCGCGAGCCTCGAAGGTAGAGCGGATACCGCCAGATGGGAAAGATGATGCATCAGGCTCCTGCTGAACGAGCAACTTGCCTGAAAATTCCTCGATCATACCACCCTTGCCATCATGCTCGATGAAGGCATCGTGCTTCTCGGCAGTACCTTCTGTCAATGGCTGGAACCAGTGGGTGTAGTGGGTTACACCATTCTCGTCAGCCCACTGCTTGATGCCTTTGGCTACGGCGTTGGCGATGTTACGGTCGAGACGAGCTCCGTTGTCGATGACATCTACCAGTTTCTCATAGACATCTGCAGGGAGATACTTGTACATCTTCTGTCGGTTGAATACCTTCTTTCCGAAGAATTCACTTGGTCGCTCGCTAGGAGCGGTTACCTCAACAGGCTTTCTCTTGGAAGCCTCTGAAACAGCTTCAAATCTTAAGTTGCTCATACCTTATATATTTTAAAATTTCTGATTTTCAATGTTTTTATAATCTGTTGGAACGTTTATTTTCCCAGCCATTTGGCAATTCTCTCCATGGCTTCCTTGCAGTCCTCATGCTCGCCGAAGGCGGTGAGGCGGATGTAGCCTTCGCCCGATGGACCGAAGCCAACACCTGGAGTGCAGACTACGCTGGCACCATAAAGCATCTCTTCGAAGAATTTCCAGCTTGGCGTGTTGTTTGGCGTCTTCACCCAGAGATAAGGTGCATTCTCGCCGCCATATACTCTCAAACCGAGTTTCTGGAGTTCTGCTCTCATGAAGTGGGCATTCTCCATATAGTAGTTGATGGTTGCCTTCACCTGTTCCTTACCCTCAGGGGTGTAGATGGCTTCGGCAGCACGCTGGCTGATATAGCTTGTACCATTAAACTTGGTGCACTGGCGGCGGTCCCAGATAGGATTCAATGCCACTTCCTCACCTGCCAATGTCTTTGCCTTCAACTCCTTAGGAACGATGGTGTAACCACAACGCACACCGGTGAATCCGGCAGTCTTCGAATAACTGTGGAATTCTATCGCTACCTTTCTGGCTCCACGAATCTCGTAGATAGAATGAGGAATTGATGGGTCGGTGATATATGCCTCGTAGGCTGCATCATAGAGGATGATGCTCTCGTTCTTGATAGCATAGTTTACCCATTTTCTGAGTTCTTCCTTCGAGATGACCGTACCCGTAGGGTTGTTTGGATAACAGAGATAAATCATGTCCACACGGTGGTCTGGAATCTGAGGGATGAAGTCATCGCTCTCATCGCAAGGCATGTAGGTTACATTGCTCCACTTGCCGTTCTCGAAGATTCCCGCTCTACCTATCATCACGTTAGAGTCTATATAAACCGGATAAATCGGGTCAGTAACGCCGATGTTGTTATCCCATCTCAAAATCTCCTGGATATTTCCCGTATCGCTCTTGGCTCCATCGTTTACGAATACCTCGTTGGCGTCAAGATGAATGCCACGTGGCAGAAAGTCGTTCTTGATGATAGCCTCGCGGAGGAAGTCGTAGCCTCGTTCCGGACCATAGCCTCTGAAAGAAGCCTGCTCAGCCATCTCGTCTACAGCCTTGTGCATCGCCTTGATGACGGCAGGGCAGAGAGGCTGGGTTACGTCACCGATGCCCAGACTGATTACACGCTGCTTTGGATGTGCAATCTTGTAGGCGTTCACCTTCTTTGCGATGTCGGCAAACAAGTAGTTGTTGGCCAACTTCAGGAAATGTTCATTAACTAATGCCATATTTTGTTTCTCCTTTTATTTGTGGTCATTATCGACCATTTGTTATTTAAGTTTGCTCTTATTTATAATTCAATTTCTCCTTCAAAGGCGAAGGCTGCAGGCCCTGTCATGTAAACATGATCATCAGCCTCGCTATATTCTATTTCCAGCGTTCCGCCATCCATCACGATACTGCTTTTTCTGCCGGTACGGTTGGTAAGGGCTGCGGCTACGGCTGTGGCACAGGCTCCTGTTCCGCAAGCCATTGTTATTCCGCTTCCCCTTTCCCAAACTCGTGTTCTTATGGCGTCTGTGTCAGTTACTTGTGCAAATTCTATGTTGCATCTCTGGGGAAATGCCTTGTCTCTTTCCAGGATTTTACCATAGTGGGCGATGTCGATGGTGTCGATGTCATCCACGAAGGTAACGAAATGCGGATTACCCATGCAAACATAGGTGCCTTCAAATTTTCTGCCGTCAGCTTCGAGCACCGAAGGGCCTATGAATTGCTCGGGATTTTCAAGTTTGGGTTTCAGCATGTCTACTGTTACCGATTCCACAACTTTCTTATTATCCTGAAGATGAAGTTTCAATATCTTGATACCCGAAAGCGTTTCCAATCGGATGGTGTCCTTTCGGGTCAATCCTTTTTCGTAAAGATACTTACCGATGCATCGGCTTGCATTGCCGCACATCATCGCTTCTGAACCATCGGCGTTGAAGATACGCATCGAATAATCTGCTCTTCTGCTGTCTTGCGGCTTTCCGATGAGAACCAGTCCGTCGCTTCCTATGCCTGTGTGGTAAGCACTCCAGGCAATGGCCGCCTTCTCTGGGTCAGGGATGTCGTATTGTTGGGTATCTACATATATATAATCGTTACCCGCTCCCTGCATCTTTGTAAAATGAACTGTTTCTTTCATCTGCGTTGTTCTTTATGTTTGAATACTCTTCTTTTATCTCTCATGTCTTATCTCTTTTGAGATTTGACTTTTTGCTAGTCTTTCGAATATTTCGATGACTATTTGTTTGATTTCGGTTGCAAAGGTACGACGATTTGTTGAAATATGCAAGAAAATAAATACAGAAATCTTGATTATTTTTCGTAATCTTACAATTTGTGTTATAAAAATGCTTTCTGCCTTACAAATTGTAAGGAGAATATGATAAGCCTCGATAAATTTAAAATGTTCGACAAAAAGTGAAAGCGAAATGTTTTTGTTTTCTTTAAAATGCTGACAAAATGTATTAATTTTGCAGCCGAAAACGAACATAGTGTAAAAGAAAGGCTTGATTTGGATGGCAACCAATGAAGGTCCGTTTTCGAAAAGAGACAATCAATAGAAGTATTAACACATTATTAATTATTAAAGGATTATGAAGAAGATTGAGGCAATTATCCGCAAGTCTAGATTCGAGGATGTCAAGAAGGCGCTTTTAGCAGCAGACATCGAGTGGTTCTCTTATTATAATGTAAGAGGTGAGGGTAAAATGCGCCAGGCTCGCATTTACCGTGGTGTGATGTACGATACCAGCAGCATCGAACGTGTGCTTCTGAATATTGTGGTTCGTGATAAGAATGTGGAGCCTACCATCGCTGCCATCCAGGGCGCTGCACAGACCGGTGAAGTAGGAGATGGCAGAATCTTCGTGATTCCTGTACTCGATACCGTTAGAATCAGAACCGGCGAGCGAGGCGACATCGCATTGTATAATGCTGAGAAAGAGGAATAATTTAAAATGTTGAATGTTAAGTATTGAATGTTGAATTAGGCATTCTTACTTATCTTTAATAAATATTATTTAGTATTCTAATTTAACTATAAGATATAAGTATGAGCAGTTTATTATTAACTACACTTGATACGGGTAACACAGCGTGGATGATCATGGCCACCATCTTGGTGCTTTTGATGTCAATCCCGGGTATAGCACTTTTTTATGGTGGTTTGGTGCGCCAGAAGAATATCCTCAGCATCCTGATGCAGACGGTTTTCATCGTGGCAGTAGTCAGTCTGATATGGGTAGCCTTCGGTTATTCCTGGGCATTCTCTACAGAATATGCCGATTCGGGCAATCCTCTGGCTTGCGTCATCGGTGGTTTCGATAAATGTTTCCTCCACGGCATCGGCTTGGATGCCATCATGCCTACAGGCATTCCGGAGCTCACCTTTGCAATGTTCCAGTGCATGTTCGCCCTTATTACTCCAGCCTTGATTCTCGGTGCTTTTGCCGAGCGCGTTAAGTTCAGCGGTTATGTACTTTTCACCATCCTTTGGGTTATTATCGCTTATCTTCCTATGGCTCATTGGGTATGGGGTGGTGGTTTCCTGCAGCAGATGGGAGCCATCGACTTTGCAGGTGGTACCGTGGTTCATATCAATGCCGGTGTAGCCGCTCTGGTCATGGCACTCTGTGTAGGCAAGCGAGATGATTACCGTGCGGGTCATCCTATCACACCTCACAACATCACCTTCGTGTTCATGGGTATGTCATTCCTCTGGTTGGGATGGTTCGGTTTCAATGCCGGTAGCGGATTGGCAGCTGATGGTCTGGCAGCCAACGCCTTCCTTGTAACTCATATCGCAACAGCAGCGGCAGCCACTACCTGGATGCTCATCGACTGGATTGTGAACAAGAAGCCAACTACAGTAGGTGCTTGTACCGGTGCTGTAGCCGGACTGGTAGCCATCACTCCTGCAGCCGGCAGTACCGATATTTTCGGAGCTTTCTGCATCGGTATCATTTCCACGATCGTCTGCTTCTTCATGGTAGCTGTAGTAAAGGAGAAGTTCAAGTATGATGATGCTCTCGATGCCTTTGGTGTTCATGGCATGGGTGGTATTCTGGGATCTGTCCTCACCGGTGTCTTCGCCACTCAGTATGTAACAGGAGCCGAAGGTGTACAGGGTGCCCTCTATGGTGACTGGCATCAGCTTTGGATTCAGGTTGTAGCCACCGTGGTAAGCATCATCTACAGCGTTGTAGTTACCTACATTATCTTCAAGGTAGTAGATAAGAGTGTAGGTGTACGTGTTGACAAGCGAGTAGAGGAGGAAGGTCTTGACATCTACGAGCATGGTGAGAGTGCTTATAGCAACTAATTGCGAAATTCGATTATCAGCATAAAATTTAGGTCAATGGTGTTTCATTTTGAGGGATGAAACACCATTTTTTTTACGATAAATCCTCAACTTGCACAATGAAAATGCCTCAACTTGCACAATGAAATAGCCACAACTTGCACAATGAAATTGCCTCAACTTGCATAATTTAACGTTTAAAATGCTAGTATTCAGTAACTTTTGGTTATCTTTGCAGCGATGTTTAAAAAATATGATTATGAAGAAATATAAGACAAGAATAGCAGATAAAATGTTAAGTCGGAGACTTTTGGGGAGTGGCGCCGTTTTGATACAAGGCCCCAAGTGGTGTGGAAAGACGACTACTGCAGAACAGCAAGCAAAGAGCGTTGTGTATATGGATGATCCTGAATACATGGAGCAGAATGTGGAACTTGCAAATCTTTCTCCCAAAAAGTTGCTTTCAGGAGAAGTGCCTCGTCTTATTGATGAATGGCAATTAGCCCCGCAACTTTGGGATGCTGCTCGTTTTGAGGTTGATCATAGAGATGAACTAGGGCAATTCATCTTTACTGGTTCTGCAGTCCCTGTTGATACAAGCAAAATTCACCATTCAGGGACTGGTCGATTTGCATGGTTGACAATGAGAACAATGAGTCTTTCTGAATCTGGCGATTCTACAAACGAAGTCAGTCTAGAAGAATTGTTTGCCAATCCCGTAGCAGATGTTTTTGCAACTAATCCTCTCAACATTGATTCTTTGGCATGGTTGATATGTCGGGGTGGTTGGCCAAAGGCAACGATGGTTAGTAAGGAGGTAGCACTTGATATGGCATATAGATATTATGAAGCCGTGGTGCACTCTGACATTTCTCGTGTAGATAATGTGAGCCGTGATCCAGAAAGAGCAAAAAGAATATTGCGTTCTCTAGCAAGAAACCAATGTGCTCAGGTAACGGTAAATACTATCTGTGCTGATTTGAAGAATAATGATGTTGTAGTCACCAATCGCAATACGGTGGCTTCCTATATAGAGGCTTTGAAGAAAATCTTCGTGTTGGAAGATTCCTTGGCCTGGAATCCAAATTTGCGAAGTAAAACGGCTATTCGCACTTCGGATACTCGATATTTTTCTGATCCTTCTATTGGTGTTGCAGCTTTAGGTATAGGTCCAAATGATTTGGTGAATGACCTCAGTACGATGGGCTTGTTCTTTGAATCAATGTGTATCAGAGACTTGCGTGTTTATGCCGATGCTATTGATGGAACAGTGTATCATTATCGTGATGGTAATGGCTTGGAGTGTGATGCTGTAGTTCATTTGCGTAATGGGAATTATGGACTGATAGAAGTTAAATTGGGTGGTGAGAAGAACATCGAAGAAGGAGCAAAGAATCTAAAGCTCTTGGCTTCTAAAATCGATGATACGAAAATGAAATCCCCATCTTTCCTTATGGTTCTAACAGGTACATCTCGTTATGCAGTTCGCAGGGACGATGGCGTCTATGTTGTGCCAATTGGTTGTTTGAAAGATTAATGTAGTTATGTCGGTGTAAACATGCGCCCCGCCGGATTTGTAATCCGGCGTAAAAAATGTCCTAACTTATTTTAGCTTGCTGCGGATTTGCAATCCGCAGCAATCAAGACTGCTGTTGATAGATAAGGGGATTATCCCCCCGGTTTTAATAGGTCGAACCTTTTTGATGCCGGATTACAAATCCGTCGGGACGTCAGTGTACCCTTCAATTAATTGTTACCACTCTTTATCTTCATATGGAGTTGATTCAATACCTTCATGCTGAAGAGCATAAACAAATTTGTCCAAAATAGGTTTTAAAGTTTTCTTAAATAAAAGCGTTTTGCCAAACTATTTTACAAGAGTTGGACTTGTAGAATAATATAGCTTAATGAAAGAACGTCCAAATACAGATTCCGCCAACTTCAAATCTCTAAATCTTCTTAATGTCCAAACTTCTGGACAATCATATGAGCCATATATGGCTGTCGCAATATAGCAACCCCCACTTGTAGTTTTATTCCGTGATGTGTTTTGAATAGGCTTGAAGGTATAATTTGTCTTATCTAAATTTTCTTTCCTTCTTGACTCAGCTTGTGAAATTAATATTTGACGTGGCATCTGCAGAGTAGAACGGGGAACGGCTTCAGAGCTATATGAAGTATTTTGTATTCTCGGTTTGGATTGGTTATTAATTGGGGTTTGATTATGTTTGCTCAAAATAATACTTTCTTTGATGTTGTTAACAGAAGGAATTATAATCGTTGCAGCTAATTTAGAATGCCAACCATCATGTATTACTCCTAATGAAGCAACTATATATAAAACTCCATATCCTGATTTGTATAGAGAATTATCCAACCTTAATCGATTCAAATAATCTGGGTCTGTAATTGGAAAATCATATTCGTAACCATTGTAGTTAAATTTGATTCTCGGTTTAGGCGTATATCTTTCATCTAAATAAATCTCACTACCCTCTGTTCTAATAAGCATGAGCGAATAATCACCATTTTGAAAAGCATCTGGTGTTAAAGCACGACCTTTATTGCCAAATATAAGATTATGCCATGTATCCGTATACTTTTTAAGAAATTCATCTGAAGGGTTTAAGGTGTCTAGTAACAATAACTTCGCATAGTAGTAATCTTCGGAGTGAGAACTACTACCTGCATAATTGGCATTGACAATTTTAACAACGGAAAGAACTTTAATTCCTATAGCATCACTTAATGGAACTTCCCCAGCCGCACTATGTGAAACAGGACGAATCCAAATAGGAATTCCATAAGAAGACTTTTTTATAGAAATTCTCCCTTCTTGCAATGATACTTCTATACCTGCGATACATCTTCCACCATGTTTATAGGAATTTGCAAGGCATAAAATAAGTTTGTCCATAATATTTTAAACTAAATGAATAATTTTGATTTCCTCTGTGGAATGTTTTTTCAAATATTCCACCAATAATCTTCGATGACAGAATTCAGGTGTTTCTTCACTACATAAGAAGCAAGCATTATCAAAATTTTTAATGCCATATTTCTTTATAACAGACCGCTCTTGAAGAAGGTTTAAATAGACATTTGTATATTGACTCCAGTCAACTTCTTCTTTGCGCCATTTGCTCAACAAATCTTTTGTTGGTGCAAAATCAACAATATGTTCATAAGGAGCATTGCAAATTTGCTTTACAAAATATTGTAAATCTTTTCCCTTTGCAAAGCCAGCAAGCTGGCTAGCATTGTTTATTCGAATATCCACAAGCTTTGAAATGTGATTATTCTTGAGCAATTCAAAAAACTGCTCGGCACTTTTTTTGGTAAATCCAATAGTGTATAATGTAATCATATCTTTTCTTTATTAATCTATTATTTTTTCTTCCATCATTGGTTTATAACCAATTTCACGATTCTTAATTCTATAAGCTTCATCTCTCAGTTTTTTTTCATCGTTTGATTCTGAGAAGAGATCGCCTTCACCCGAAAGTTTTCCTTTTCTAACATACTCATTTATCATACGAGACTCTAATTCTTTGTGCGTTTTGAGTTGTATTTCATGAGTTTCTTTATTCCTCATAATATGCATAATATCATATTTGTTATCATACAAATACCTTGAAATAAAAGAGAAACGATGACAATCCAGTGGATTAGCTTCTGTACACATTAAAGCAATTGTTCGACCTTGGCTTAACGCTTTATCTAATCGATTTATGCCAGCTTTGAAATTGTCCGTTTTGACACCCAACTCAAAATTTACTTGCATAAAGTCTTCATTGCCATTATGTACATATTGTAAGCAATCGTCACGCCTTGCACCAAATTCTTTTCCGAAATGAGCATACAAAACGTTTTTGCCCTTCAAATATATGCATAATGATTCTTTATTAAATTGAGGGGCATGTTGACTAAAAGGCATACTTCTAACATCGATGATACAATTAACATCATAATGTTGTAGCATATCATAAAAGTCATCCAAACTTTGAATTGTATGTCCTATTGTGAAAATCATATCCAAATACTTTATTACCACAAGGCAACTTTTCCAGCAACTCCCAAATCAAGTGTTGCGGTTGCGATACCCAATGCTTGAAAAACGCGACTAAGCGTAGGAAGCGTAATTGTGCTACTTCCTTTTTCCAAACGCGAAATTTGTGCCCGTTGTACACCAATACGTTCACCAAGTTGTTCTTGTGTAAGATTCTGTGCTTTACGAGCATTACGAATTGCTTCGCCCAAATAATAGGCATTGACCTCTTCTTTGAGCAACTTTTCCATCATGTCACGCTCTTTAGTACCAGTCTTGCCCCAAACTTCATCAACCACCTCAGAAAGTGGAGTTAAATGCATCTGTGCCATATCTATTGATGTTTTAATTCAAAATATAGTTTTCTAATCTCTTCTGCCTTTGTTATTTCCTTTCGAGGAGTCTTTTGTGTCTTCTTGACTATACCATGTGTGGCGACAATCAAAGTATCCGTTTCTGTGTCCCAAAAAGAGAATAGGCGATAGCAGTTTCCATTGAATAAAGTACGAAACTCCCAAATTTCAGAATTCTCTAATTTTTTAAAGAGTTCCTTGTCCATGACACCTTGTTCTATTTTCTTGTAATTGTAGGTTATTTTTTGTTGTACCTTCAACGGCAAAGAACGAACGAATGACAAGGCTTCATCCATTAAAACCACTTTAAATTTATATTCGCTCATTATTATTTAATTTCTGGTTACAAAGATATAGTTTTGTTTCTAAACAGCAAAACAAAATAAGAAAACTTTAACTTACTTTTGCATTTGTCTCACTCCACGTAACTACTCAGCACCCCTATAGAAAACTTCTCGTTAATAAAGCATAAACTTGAT
>ERZ779832.20-NODE-20-length-80176-cov-79.7352_pt1 | contig 80176 bp, 59 predicted proteins | sample MGYA00511250_ERZ779832 | MGnify/ENA primary metagenome ERZ779832 (study PRJEB29588, sample SAMEA2154726) | human gut metagenome | biome: human gut; feature: human-associated habitat; material: faeces | place: Denmark | collected 2008/2010 ...
TCAGCTGTTACTGCTTTTTTGGAATTATGCAAGGTATAAACGCGGAGCCGCTTACAGATAATGATACTTCTATGAGACTTTAATGAGACTTCTCGGCATCAGAACCGAGAAGTCTCATTCTCTTTATCTTATTATATATCAAGTCTTTAAGCCGATATTTTCAATAAAAAATGAGACTTTGAGACTTTTTTCTCAAAAAAAAACTTTTTCACGTAAGAGAAAGCTTTTGCCCTTTCAGGGCGACAGGCTTGCGTTTATAAATACCCAGGGTGTTGCCCTGGGCTAAGAGCTTCTGCCCTTTCAGGGCGTGTGGAGCCTACATCTGAAAACACTTATCCTTTAGATAGCATAAAGGAAGGTGCGGATGAACCAGTAGCAAACGATACCTGCGATGTAACCAACGAAAGCAATCCAGGAGATATGCTTCATATACCAGCCGAAGGTAATCTTCTCCAAACCCATTACTACCACACCAGCAGCACTACCGATAATCAGCATTGAACCACCGACACCGGCACAGTAGGCGAGCAACTGCCAGAAGACGCCATCCACAGCCATATCACCAGCGGCTGCCACAGGATACATTCCCATACATCCGGCTACCAGAGGCACATTGTCAACAATACTTGAAAGCACACCGATGATACCAGTTACGAGGTAGTGGTTGCCATCGAATACGACGTTCAGGCCCTGACCCAAAGCAGTCAACACGCCAATCTCAGCCAGACAGGATACTGCCATCAGAATACCGAGGAAGAAGAGGATGGTACTCATATCAACACGAGAAAGCAACTTGGTTACTCGCTTCTGAGTACCCTCGGCATCAGCTCCACGATGCAAACTGCGATAGAAAACTTCGGTAGCAGTCCAGAGAACGCCCAATACCAGGAGGATTCCTACGAATGGAGGCAAGTGGGTAATACTCTTGAAGATAGGAACGAAGATCAAACCGCCTACTCCCAACCAGAACACTGCCTTGCGCTGACCTTCGGTGAAATCGCTGACCGCTGCATTCTGCTGGGCAGAAACCTCAGGCATCACGAGTTCGCCCTTCAACATGGTCTGAAGGATGAGGGCTGGAATCACCATGGAAACTACAGACGGGATGAAGATTTCGGCGATAACGCCGGCTGCAGTAATCAATCCCTTGTTCCAGAGCATGATGGTGGTAACGTCGCCGATTGGTGAGAAGGCACCACCCGAATTGGCAGCGATGATGACGAGGGATGCATAAACCATGCGATCCTTATGGTCGGTGACGAGCTTTCGGAGAATCATGATCATCACGATACTGGTGGTCAGATTGTCGAGGATGGCAGAGAGGAAGAAGGTAAGGATAGCGATACGCCAGAGGAGCGCACGCTTCGACTTGGTCTTCATCACCTTGCGAACCCAGTTGAATCCGCCGTTCTGGTCAACGATTTCCACGATGGTCATCGCACCCATCAGGAAGAAGAGTGTTGTGGCAGTATCGCCCAGATGTTCCTGAATGATTCCGGTCACCTTCTCCACCATTCCAGCAGCACCGCCTGAATAGTCAGGGTGCATCAACTGGAGATACTGCATTGGATCCACCATGTAGAGGGTCCAACAACCTACCAACATCAACAGGGCAATTGCTGCCTTGTTAACCTTTGTCAAGCTTTCGGTAGCTATGAGTGCATAGCCGAGCACGAAAACGACAATAATAGAAATTGTAAGTGTAGTCATTACTTTTTATTTATTATTAGATATTCTTTTTTCCTTTAGATATGATTTGGCACGTATGTTAACCAAACGGCTGCAAAGATACAAAAAGAAAAGCAATAACCATACGATTCCTTATTATAATTGTATGAAATCGTTTACTTAATTACGGATTTAACTTAAATAATAACAGATTTCGCCCTGTATGGTTGAGGCATTTCATAAAACATGTAACATAAAACATGAAATAGATATAAAACGTTATGGAAATGCAAAAAAAATCCGAAACAGATAGCTGACAACGCTTCTGTTTCGGATTATCTTTTCGTATTCTTTCTTATTTTTCCTTAAAATCCATGCGGATTCTGATATTTAATAAAGCTAGCAATAATCATGTTCACAGGTTACTTAGCCACCTTGAATACGGCGGCACTAATGCCTGAAGCCTTGATGGCATCGGTCTTCTTACCTGATTTATATACAACCTTGCCTGTAGAAAGAACAGAAACTGCCTTGCCACCTACAGAGCTGATGTTGAGAGAGGCAGCCTTGGCACCAGGATTCACGACAACAACATACTTCTCATCACCCAAAGTGCGCTCATATACCATCGGATATTCCTGACCCTTCTGGTTCAGGAGCTTCCAATCGCCCTCATTGTCAAGAGCCTTGGCTGAATGACGCAAAGCGGTCAGCTTACGGGTATATGACAACAGAGAATTCTGATCTCCCTGCTGAGCTTCAACGGTCAACTTTCCGTTTTCCGTATCTACAGGGAAGTAGAGTTTATCAGGCGCACTCGTTGAGAAGCCGGCATTCTTGCCCTTGGTCCACTGCATCGGAGTGCGGGTACCAGAGCGCTCATTGCTACCCTCCTTGTTAGGGAGATTCATCTGATACTTCATACCAATCTCATCACCATAATAGATAAATGGAACACCTGGCATGGTGAGGAAGAAGGTCATCGCCACCTTCAGCTGGTCTGGCGTATTGCGGGTACCGATGTTAGGGCGCTGGTAATCGTGGTTGGCAGATGGTACAGCGATGTAGCCGAGATTCTTGGTGGCATTGAAAGCCTTGGTATAGTTCTCGCTAAATTCCTTAAGCGAACCCTTGCCCTGCTTGTCGAAATAGCAGTTCTGATAGCTCTGCTCCCACTTGCCCCATGGAGTCTTGCGGTCGAAGAACAGAGAGGCATAGCCCTTAAGACCGAAATGGATGTAGAAATCGATGTTGAAGCCGGCAGGAATGGCTTGCTGCGGATTAGCCCACTCTGAAATCAGGACGGTCTCAGGATAGTACTTGTCCTTCCATGCACGCATCTCATTCCAGAGCTTGGAAACCTCCTTCTTGTCAGGGTCGTTCTTAATGAGCGATGACGCCATATCAACACGGAATCCATCCACACCCTTATCAAACCAGAAAGCCATGATGTTACGTATCTCCCTGCGAACAGCCTGTGGTCCAGGCGCATCTACGCTCTGCTCCCAAGGATGATTTGGGTCTGGATGAGCAAAGCCATAGTTCAAGGCTGGCTGGCACTCGAAGAAATTCTTCTCATAATACTTGGCACGAGGAGCATTCGCCTCCACATATCTGCCCCGGGTACTAGACTCCGGACTTGCCTCCTGATGACGGGCTTCTATTTCTTTCTTCTCGCTCTCAGGAATATCGTTCATCCATATATAATAGTCGCTGTAACGCTGGTTAGGATCTTTCTCGGAAGACTCCTTAAACCAGGCACACTTGGTGCTGGAATGTCCTGCCACCAGGTCGAGACAAACCTTCATGCCACGCTTATGGGCCTCATTGACCAATGTAACCAAATCGGTATTGGTACCGAATCGAGGATCTACCTTGTAGAAATCGATGACATCATAGCCACCATCAAACCATCCCGACTCAAAGATCGGATTGAGCCAGAGGGCGTTCACACCCAGCGACTTGATGTAATCCAACCTGGAAGTGATACCCGGCAGGTCACCAATACCATTGCCATCAGTATCCATATAGGAAGATGGATAAATCTGATAGAAAAGTGCATCACTCAACCAAGCTGGTCCCTTCTTCTGTTCTGCCTGAGCAGAAAGTGTGGTTGCCGCCAAGGCAGCAACCAACAACATTTTATTCATTCTTTTCATGAGCATCATTATTAATTCAAGAAAAATTTCTTTCATAACAACTTAAAATCCTGCATTTTATTGCGCAAGAAGGCTAATTGCGAATCCGCCACCTGCAACGGAGTTCAACTTCAAGACAGACTTGCTGGTTACAGTCTTCTTGGTGATGACATAAGCCTGCGGATTGGTCTTGTAGTTGGCATTCTTTGCATCCTGATAGATGGTAGCCACATACTTCTTGCCCTTGTCGAGGAAATCGAGCTTTACGGTAGACTGATGAGCCTTCATGCCCGTAACGCCACCGACAAACCAGTTATCAGAGCCCTTTGCCTTGCGGGCAGCGGTGATATACTCCATTGGTTCAGCCTCCAGATAGATAGACTTGTCCCAATCTACAGCCACATCCTTGATAAACTGGAAGGCATCCATGTGCTTCTCGTAATTCTCAGGGAAATCGGCAGCCATCTGCAATGGACTGTACATCGTTACATAAAGTGCCAACTGACCGCAGATGGTAGAGTTGCAATGAGAACCATTGGCGCAATCCATTTCAAAGATACCCGGTGTATAATCCATCGGACCACCCTGCAGACGGGTGAAAGGCAAGATGGCGGTATGTCCCGGTTTGGTACCTCCGAAAGCCTGATATTCAGTACCGCGAGCACTCTCATTGCCAATCAGGTTAGGATAAGTGCGGCAGAGACCGGTAGGACGCACAGCCTCATGGGCATTTACCATGATGTGATAATCGGCAGCACGGGTTACGGCATGCAGATAGTGATTGATTTCCAACTGACTGTAGTGATGCTCGCCACGAGGAATGATGTTGCCCACATAACCGCTCTTCACTGCATCGTAGCCATAATCCTTCATCAACTGATAAGCTCTGTCCATATACTTCTCGTAGTTCATTACAGAAGAGGAGGTCTCATGATGCATGATGAGCTTCACTCCCTTGGAATGCGCATACTCATTGAGCGCCTTGATGTCGAAATCAGGATATGGAGTCAGGAAATCGAATACCTTTTCCTTCATATAGCCACTCCAGTCTTCCCAACCGATGTTCCATCCTTCTACCAGGACTGCATCGAAACCATGGGCTGCAGCGAAGTCGATGTAACGGCGCACATTGGCATTGTTGGCAGAATGCTTGCCCGATGGCTTGGCATGTACATAGTCGGTTCCATCCAACTTCACGGTAGGATAATCATGGGTATAAGCCCACTCACCCTTACCGGAAATCATCTCCCACCATACACCCACGTACTTCACTGGATGGATCCAGGAGGTATCCTTGATCTTACAAGGCTCATTGAGATTGAGAATCAGGTTGGAAGACAATACCTTGCGGGCATCATCTGTAATGACCATCGTACGCCAAGGGCTCTTGAACGGAGTCTGCATATATCCCTTCATACCCTGGGCATCAGGGGTAAGCCAAGAGGTAAAGGTCATGGTCTTGTCATCCAGGTTCAGATGCATGGCTGGATAATCTACCAGGGCAGCCTCATGCAGATTGATGTAGATACCATCATCAGTCTTCAACTGGAGTGAGGTCTGTACACCGGTATCTGAAAAGACAGTCTGTGAGAGATTGCTGCTGACAGCAGCATGCAGTGCTGGACGGATGCCAGACAGACGGGTCTTGGTGTATTCATACTCCTGGGTATCGTAATCACCCGGAATCCACCAGGCGGTATGATCGCCCGTCATGGCAAATTCTGTACGCTCTTCCTTGATGGTAAAGTAGTTGAGATTGCCTTTCTGAGGGAACTCATAGCGCAATCCTACTCCATCGTCATAAACACGGAAGCGGACGTTCATATAACTGTCTGTAGAATTCTGCTTCAACTCTACCAGCATATCATTATAATGATTGCGGATCGACTTGTTCTCTCCCCAAACAGGAGTCCAGGTCTCATCGAAAGTGGAAGTCTTCTCACTGATGACACTAAAATCAGAAAGCAGATCCTTGCCATCCTTGCCGCCCTTGGCGAGCTGATAACCCAGACGGCTAGGCTTGATGATGGTCTTGCCCTGATAGGTCACACTATAGGTAGGCACAGTGCCATCCAAGGTGAAGTTCACCTTGATTTGTCCGTTAGGAGAAGTGATGTCTCCTGCATCTGCTGAGATGCCAAAAGCCATCAGAAGGCTTGCGAGCAAAAAGAGTTTTTTCATATTTTTTGTTTAAAATTGTTTGTTGCTGCAAAAGTACGGCAAAAATCGATAAGTTGGTACGAATAGTAGGTTCTTGGTAGATTACCGCTATCTACCAACCTCCTCACCTCTCTGAATATCAACATTTTGCAAATTCTCAAAAATAAACGGCTAGTAGATGCGAGATTCTCAATGTTTTTTATTATTTTTGCAGCAGAATCTAAAAACATAGGAAAAATGAGACATCTTTTCGTTATAATCATCACACTGCTGATGCTACAGCCGATATACGCAAAAGCAGACAACAGCCAGCTCTACAAACAGCTGGATGCTGCCCTGGAAAAACGTGCGCATTATGTAGAAGTAAAAGAGAAAAGTCTGAACGACATCAAGCAGGGTGCCAAGTATGTAACCAGCAACGAGGACAAGCTCAAGCTTTACGAGCAACTCGCCAATGGATACAAAGCCTACGAGTATGATTCGGCGATGACTTACGTAAAAAAAGGCCTTGTTCTTGCCCAAAAGAGCAACAACATCTTATATCATAAAAGATTCCAACTTAGCCAAACCAGCCTGCTTATCACACGTGGATTCTATGCTGAAGCAAAAAACATCATGCAGAAGATAGAACCCAAGAAAGAAGATCCACTTGACTATCAGTTTCAATACTATTATACACTTTACGGACTATACAACAACTGGTCAACCTATTGTGAAAACAATGAATTCAGCAAGATTTACGACCAGCAGAAAGTGAAATACCTGAAGAAAACATTAGAACTGTCGTCAAAGAAAGATGCATTCTATTACTACCTGCTGGGAGAGTTTTACTATTACAGCAATCATTCCAACAATAACAAGACCATCCAATACTACAAAAAAGCACTGAGTATGGAAAAGCCTGATAGCCGTCTCCATGCCATGACCGCCTTTGCGCTATCCGAAGTATACAAGAAATCCAACAACCAAAAACTGACGGAACATTACCTGCTGGTTGCAGCCATCTCAGACATCACTTCTGCCACAAAAGAAAACGTAGCCCTGCAAGACATCGCACTCTTCATCTGCAAACATAAGACCAGAAGTCTGAATAAAGCCCAGGAATACATCAACCTATCCCTGGAAGATACTTATGCATACAACAACCGATTGCGCCGCATTGAGATTTCATCCAAATTGCAGATGATTACCAATGCCTATACAGATGACATCAGAGCCACCAACAGCATGCTCTACATTGCGCTGTCGGTCATTTTCCTGCTCTTGCTCGGAGTGGGACTTAGCAGTCTGTTCATCCGTAAGAAGAACAAACTTCTGAAACAGAAGAAAGACGAAATCACGGCTACATCGGCAAAAATGGAAGTTCTCAACAGCCAGTTGCACCTCATCAACGACGAACTGAAGGACACCAACCAGAAGCGCGAGAGACTGATAAAGGTGTATATTGACCTGTGCTATAAGAACATAGAGAGAAACTGCAAACTGCGCACCTTGGCAGTAAGAAAGATCAAGGCCAACCAGAGTAAGGAGCTGCTGAGCCTCCTTTCTTCCTCAACCAATACAGAGAAGGAGAACAAGGAGTTTCTGACGGAATTCGACAAGGCATTCCTGTCTCTGTACCCAACTTTTATAACCGAGCTGAACAAGCAGCTTACAGAATCGGCACACATCCAGCTGAAAGAGAACGGAGAAATGCCCCCTATTCTCCGTGTGTGCTCCCTGTTAAGATTAGGCATCACCGAAAGTTCAAAGATAGCCGGCATCCTGTCTTATTCGCCACAAACCGTATACAACTACCGTTCCCTGCTCAAGAACAATGCCATCGACAAGGAGCACTTCGAAGAAAATGTACTCAGACTCTGTATGGTTATCGCAGACTGATTGGAGAAAGAAAAAGATACCTATATTTATAACAAATCCCGACAGGCAACAACATACCTGTCGGGATTTGTTAATTATCTGCAATTGATGAGAAATCTACTTTACTATATATTTCTTGCCACCACGGATATAGATACCATCATGTTTCACCGGGAGCGATACCTTTCGGCCATTGATATCATAAACATCGGAACTGCAAGGCTTAGTAAAATCGGTAACAGGAGTTAATCCTGAAGTCAAATCATAATCTATTTCACCATCATCAGGGCAATGAATAACCACCATTTCCTGATACCACTGATACTCCTCATCAACGGAGACACCATTATCCGTATACTCCAGAGGAAGGAGGCTCAAGTCGAAATAGCCATCACCTAAACCACCATAGCCCCAATTTACTCCTACGTTTCCATCAGCATCATAACCATCCAGCACAAAAGCATGGGAAGACATCTTGTCGTTTCCCTGCTTATTGGATGTACCGGCATACAGAATAGGATGCCCGGCGCTCAATTCCCGATAAATAACCTTTTTCCAGGCTGCATCATCATAGTTATTGGTCTGGGGATAATCCTTATAGCCATAATACTGGGTAAGATAGCCGAAATGCTTCTTCATGCCAGCCGCAGCATCTTGCAAAGATGCGCCACTGCCATCAAGAGAATAATTCATACCAGCCACACAACCGCAATGAAACATCAACTTGGCTACGGCGGCAGCCTGTTCCGAACTGTAGTTATTACCCGAATAAGCAGGCAACATCTCCGTCCACTTATACTCTCCCATACTCAGCATAGCAGTACGTTTCTCATCGCCAACGCTATAAGAAGCGACACCCTTGCCACGGGATGGATACTGGTATACAGAAATAATCTGTGCCATAGCCGTAGCCACACAACCCACCCAGCAGTTTTTGCCATTTACTTGTGGGCACTGGCTATTGAAAGGAGCATCCTGGCCCCATTTTACGGCAATAAGATGCTCAACACTCGACTTACAACCTGCAGGGATAACCTGATAACCCGTAGAAGCAGCACGAAGTGAAGCGTCATTAATTCTAGCCAAGAACCAGCCCAAGGCAGGATTATCACCAAAAGTACCCTCGTCAGAATAACCTATCACAGCCTTGAACGCATCATCATTGGCGAGAACTACAAATCCGTTCCGGTTGCGTCCTACAACCGTATAAGCATCCGTCTGTCGCATAACCCGAAGGCTCTCACCTACTCCTCCACGAGAAGTTTTCCCGCCAACAGAAGGCAAACGCTCCCTCAGCACCTCACTGGCTATCTCCAATTTCTGCTGAAGGCTCCTTTCCTTTGCCTCAGAGCAAAGGAAAGAAGCCAACATCAGAGAAAATATAAGAATCTTCTTCATAAGTCCAAAATCTTTAGGAGATCATTCGGTATTTCTACCAAACGCCATACACATTTACAGACTGCTGCTCAACACTGGAATCTATATATCCATTCAGATAGATGTATTTCTGTGTGAAGTCTATATAAGAATAGGTACTATAGCTATATCCACCATACCACATGAAAGAGTTGATATTTACATCTCCTACCGTCCAGTTCCACAAATAGTCGCCTGTAGAAGAATCAACACCAGCTACGATATAGTTTTGCTTATAGGTCTGATAGTCATATATGGCAGCACCCTTTCCTTCCACAGGAACCAGTTCACCGGAGCAATCAGCCAGATTATCGGCATTGAAAGTGCCATTAATCTTGAAATAAAGATCAGCACCCGAACCCAACATATTGGTGATATAAAACTGATTGACACCTTCCAGCTGGTAGATATCAGAATAGGTAACAGGCAAATCTGTGAAACCTGCGTAATAGAACCGCACATTCTCCAGTACTTTCTTCCACTGAGAAACCAGCACCGTTGACTGCAGCACCGTGCTTCCATCCTGCTTGGTATAAGGATCGGCATAGGCTTCATCGACATCTATCTTGAAACCAAATTTCTTTTTAGGTGTCAAGCCCTTTACAGAAATGGTCAGCGTAGCCTCCTTCTCGCCCTGGGCAAACTCAACCGTAGCAGGCACCTGAATGGCAGTTGTATCAGTATACTCTACCTTGACAGGAACACTCGCAGCCTCAGCGGCTTCCTTACGGCAAACCTTCACATCAACGGTTTCCTGGTCTGGAGTAAGAATAAACTCTGCCGCATTGCCGGCATCAAAATACACTCCCATGCAATTGTCTGGGGCAGGATTGCCTGGCGCATAATCATCGTCATCGCTGCAGGAAGAGAACCCCAACAGGAGACCAGCTGAGACAGCAAGTCCCAAATATCTAAAAAACTTTATATTCTTCATTGTCAATTCCATTTTAAAGATTGAAAAATCTCCTCATTTACTCACTCTTTGCCTCTACCACACTTGTAGGGTCCGGATTCAGTTCCACAGCCGGATTAGAACTCTTCTCATATTCAGGGATATAACAATCCATCCACGGAGCCACGAAACCATACTTGGAATTCAAGCGGTGACTCTCCAGGAAGTTGGTACCCGTATAGGTACGGACAACAGCTTCCTTAAGACGCTTATAATCAAAATACAGCAGTCCCTCTCCCCAGAGTTCGATACGTTTCTGAAGCAGCACGGCATCTTCAAGTGATTCGATGTCTGTAGCCTGACACTCATAAGAGCCATCTGTATAGCGATAAGCATTCATGAAATCATTCAAGACGGTCTTGGCAGCATCCACCCCTTCTGTATGGGCAATGGCCTCAATATAGATGAGATACATCTCTTCTACACGCATCAATGGAATATCACACAAACAGCCCACATAGAGATCAGACAAGTTACCTGAACCCGGATGATATTTCAGGTTGGTGTAAGCAGGCAGTTTAGCCCATCCTGCTCCATCCAGCAAGGTAGAATAGCCTGCCGGAACCTCAGCCTTGCCAGCATCCTCAGGGGCAACCCAAGTCTTCTTTCGCCAGTCGGCATCAGGTATCTGATTATAGAGCGAAGCACCTATCATACGGTAAGCCTTGCCATAACCACCCATGGAGAATGCGGTAGATTCAGAAGATACCGTACCCATCCAGGAATAGAACCAGCTGCCCAATTGCTCCTTTGTTCCCAGCGAAGCCTTCCATATCCAGGAAGAATTAGCAGTATTGAAACCTGTCTTCTTATTATACCATTCGCTCTGAGACATTGGCTGGCAACCGGAATTGTCGATGGCAGCCTGTGCATATGAGGCAGCCTTGGCAAAACAGTCATTAACCGCCGTAATGCCCAAGGCATCATAGCCGTCAGCATCATTCTCATGAGCCAACTGGGCTGTCAGATCATCTGCCGAATCATAAAAACGAGAACCCAGTTCCAACCAGAAGCGTGCCTTCAAACCATCTACCACGCTCTCATCCGGCTGCTCCTTGCCCGTACGCTTATAGCCCTTCAAGTATGCCTCAGCCTTATTCAGGTCGTGCAGGATGAAGCGATACATGGTATAATAAGGTACACGAGGATTGTTCTTACCCTCCTCGCCTGTAGTCTTCTCAGTCACGATAGGCACGGTAAGTCCCATTATCTTGGCTGCTTTGGCATCAAAGTCAGAGAATCCGGTCTTCTTGAATTCAAACATTCTTGCCATATCCAGGTATGCCAAAGCACGGTAAGCATAAGCTACACCGGCAGACGCCTTTGCTGATTCAGATGCTCCTTCCACATCGAGCGACGAGATGATACTGTTGGCATTGTTCACTAAACCATAATAGTAGAAATAGGTGTAATTGAATGGGCTACGGAGTCCCTTACCATTCTCTATATATGAGAAATAGTCGTAATCTGCATTGTAAACCGGAAAATCCTCTGTCATCACATCACGGATAATCATCTGGCTGGGATAACCGTTGTCGTAAGCCGAACCGTCGCCATACACACCACTCTTTACCATATAGGCACTCAAGCCGGTCAGCAAGCCCTGCTGAGCCGTCTCAGACCCCTGCACCTGACTGCCTGTTGCATAATCCTTTGGCAGTTCCTCCTCCAGACAGCTCTGCATCATCAAACATGAAGAGAGCACTACTGTGAACAGAGAAACCTTGCGAAATATATTGTTCATCATATAAAATTCTCCTTAATCTATATAAAAATCTCCTTATCTAACAGTTTAAAATTGAAGTGTAATACCACCAGAGATGGTACGAACAAACGCATACTGCTCGTTGCTAGGTGAGCCGGTGAAACTTGTGCGAGGATCGAATCCCTTTCGCTTGCTCCACAGATAGACATTGTCTGCCGCACCATAGACACGAACCTTAGTCAAGCCCAAACGACGTGTCAGGCTCTTTGGCAAGGTATAACCGATATTGATGCTCTGCAGGTTGAGGTAACTTGCATTGATCAGGAAGCGGTCAGAAGATGAGCTTGCATCCGTATCATTATACTGGAGGCGAGGGATGTTGGATTCTCTGTTACTTGGAGACCAGGCATCCAGCATATCCTTATGGAAATTAAAACCTGTCCAGCTATCATAAGGAACACTCATCAGACTCTGATAACCTGAATCGTAAGACTTGCCGCCGATGGAATAAGTGAAGTTCACACCGACATCAATACCTTTAAACGACAACGATGTGCCAAAGCCACCATAAAAATCAGGAGTAGGGTCGCCACAGGCAAAGTAAGAGCCTTCCGACCATTTTGCAGACTTGCCCAGCGAACCATCTTCTTTCTCAACATACCATGTGGATTCTCCTTTCTCATTTACGCCCGCATATTTCTTCAATCTCCAGGTGTAGATAGGCAATCCTTCACCATAATAATAAGAACCGTTATGATAACCGGCATATCCGCTCAGCATCTCGTTCTTGTTCTCTTCATAAAGCTTCGTTATCTCATTGGTATAGTGGGTGGCATTGAGATTGATGTTCCACGCAAAATCCTTGGTGCGGATTACATCTCCTGCAAGATTCAGTTCTACACCACGGTTCACCATGTTACCCACATTAGAGTAATAGCCTGCATAACCCATTGACATAGGCACGCTGATGAAACAGAGCATGTCAGTGGTTTTGCGGTAGAAATACTCCACATCACCGGTCAGACGACCCTTGAAGAGTTCGAATTCAAGACCTGCGTTGATATTGGTATTGGTCTCCCAGGTAATCTTATCATTACCCTTTGAAGCAAAGGTCAGCGCCATGTCGCCATTCATGCTACCGATGCCATAAGTATCCAGATAACGGTTGTTACCGATGGCATCGTTACCCTGCTGACCGAAAGAGAATTTCACCTTCAGCATGTCGAGCCAAGACTTGGTGCCTGCCATCCAATCTTCCTTGGTCAGTATCCAGGCACCACCGAAAGAATAGAAATCGCCCCAGCGATGGGCTGGAGAGAAGCGGGATGAACCGTCACGGCGATAAGATACCTGACCGAAATACTTGCCATCATAATCATACATGCCACGGAAGAAGAAACCTTCGGTGTTGTAATTGGTCTGGTTGGAATATGTAGGCTCATTGGTGATAGCACCTGCCAACTCATGGTTTTCCTTGAAAGAGAACATGTTGGAACGGCCGCCATATACGTATTCATAAGTCTGCTTATAGTTCTCATGACCCAACAACAATGTCATGTTGTGCAGACCAAAAGAACGGGCATAGTTTACCAACTGCTGGAAGTTGACTGTATAATAACGGTAATGTCCTACGGTTACCTCACCGTTAGGATAAGTCGTTGCACCAAATCCATAATAAGGCTGCTGGGTACTCTGATAGCGATATTCATAGTCATCCACCGTACCGTTCAAGGTAATCTTCAGTCCCTTGACAAATGTTGGGGTAATCTCAGCAAAGCCATTGATACCGAAAGTATTTCCTACAGAATGGGATGCCTGAAGCTGGTCATCCTGCAACAGGTTGAGCTGAGAGAGTACAGGTCGATTCAAGCCTGCATTCATTCCGTTACCATAATCATATATCTTACCATTATCATCGGTCATGATATTGCCATTGCCATCTCTGAGATACAGCGGATAGATAGGAGCGATGGTATTGACCATGTAGAAGGTATTGGTAGTACTGTTGTTTCCATCAGAATCTACCTCTGTGGCATTGTCTGTAACGGTATGGGCATAGTTTACGTTACCACCCACCTTCAGCCATTCATTTGCCTTATAGGTAGCCTTCAGGCGTGCAGTATATCGCTTAAACTGAGATCCGTATGCGATACCTGGGTTATCCAGATAGCCCAATGAAGCATAGAACTGGGAGCTGTCGTTTCCACCATTCACATTCATATTATACTCCTGTCGGAGGGTGTTTCGGTAAGCCGCCTTGAGCCAGTCGTCCGGGCTAATCGTATAGTCCTTTCCGTTATAAGAGATTTTGTTGCCCAATGTGGCATTAGGATTCAGCTTTCCATTATCGCCAATAAGATACTGTCCCTCAGGCACATTGTAGCAGATATAGCCCAATCCGCCCTTTTCTGAAGAACCACCAATTGCGTTATTGGCAGCCACATGAGCTGCATAAGCTGACATACCCTTGCCATTGGTATAGTAATTATACAATGACTTATAGTGTGTCTCATAATATTGACCGGGATCTGAAATCATATCATAAGTCTGAGAGCCACGGCTATTGCTGCCCCATTTGGCATCAACTGTGATGACGGTCTTGCCCACCTGCGGATTCTTGGTGGTAATCATAATGACACCATTGGCACCACGGGCTCCGTAGAGTGCATTACTTGCCGCATCTTTCAACACGGTAACAGATGCCACATCCGCTGGGTTGATGTCACTCCAGGAACCATAATAAGGTGCACCATCTACCACGATCAACGGATCCTGACCTGCATTGATTGAGCTGATACCGCGTACACGGATGGTAGGGGTAGAAGACGGATCGCCAGATGTATTTATCATCTGCACACCCGCTACCTGACCATTGAGGGCATCTACCACATTGGTTACCTGACGCACGGCAATTTTATCTGCATCCACTACGCCTGCAGAACCCGTGAAAGAGGATTTCTTCTGCTCACCATAAGCCACAACAATCACTTCGTCGAGCTGGCGGTCTTGAGAGTGCATGCTTACCTTCATACCTGGAGCCGCCTTCAATGTCTGGGAATCCATACCGAGATAGGTGATGACTATCGCCTCTCCTTTTTTAGCACTTGGCAAGCTGAACTTACCGTCAATGTCGGTCACGGTTCCGGTCTTGGAACCTTTCACCATGATCTGGGCACCTACTACAGGGTCTCCGTTCTCATCGAAGACCTGCCCCCCCACCTGTGCGGAAGACTGTGCCAGCACTTGCCCCGAAGCAGCCAGCAACAGGGAAGCAAATAAAACCTTCATTCTCATAATATCTGTCTCTTCTTATAATTATTATCTCTCTTTATCTTGAATACACCTCTTTATATATTGCTAGTTATCCTTTACAAGTTTTATATAAAATATGTATTCGGTTGCAAAGGTATAATAAAATCCACTAACCACCAAACAAAAATTCAAATATTTACGCTTTTTGTTTACAAAAATTATTTTCTTATCCTAAATCAATATCTAAATGCTACCAAAAGCTTCTATTTCTCTAAAAATTGAAAACGCTATTTTTAGCCGTAACACCTTTGTCGCAGTATCGACAAGAATCAGAAGTCATACAGCAACACCTTCTTCTTCTCAGAGCAGAGCAACAAGTATTTTGACAGTTGGACCTCATTGGTAGGTGCAGATGGCTATACTCCTATCGCCGGAAGTCCATTGCTCGGTGCCGCAAGTTTCGCCGGCTGGACCGGTTTCGACACCGTAAACTACATCGGAGCCTTCGATGGCAGCAACAACTGGATGAGCGGCTGGACCAACTTAGCCCCTCAGAACGCAAAGTACTAAAAAAGAATAGCTAATTTCTATTTTGACTATAAGGTTTTCTTTTATTGTGGCATGGCACAGCGATTTGCGCCATGCTTTTTTGTTGTGTTATGGAGGGAAACGAGGTTATTGCATTTTTTTGCAACAACCACGAAATGCAACTGTTGCATATTTTTCGACAGTTCAAAAGCATAGAATCTGCTCTCGTTAACAAAGATCATCTGTTGGCGGCGTTTGATGGAGTTCCATCCTTACGCAAACGCCCCGAAAGTTTGACGTTGTGTTTCACAACGTCAAGTATGTTAACTAGCAGATTTTCAGCACTATATTTTTCGTTCAGTGCATAAAATCCGCTCTCGTTAACATAGAGCATCAGAGTGCGATGCATCGCTGCGGTTCCATCCATATTCAGTATTCAGTTATTCAGTTTTATTTTAAACCCTTACATGGATAAAGGGTTTGAAAACCCGGAAGAAAGGAATTTGTTATTTTGTAATGTATTTTTTATTATTATATTATATTATATATATTTATATATATAGATAGATATATAGATAGTATATAAACTTTACTTTTTTAGGGAGTAAAAAGTACCCCCTTAAAAAAAAACTGAATAACTGAATACTGAATAAGCTGCTATGTTTTCTTCTCTTTAACTCTATGTTTTCTCTTTAGAAAAACTATGAGTTATGGCGCGCGAAACGGCGAGTTAGATTGTTTAACAGGTTTCGGATTGAAAGCGTGCTGAAAATCGCCCCTTATCACACGCTGAAATTTGGTGGTATCGGGAAATTGCAGTATCTTTGCTTCGTCGTTCGAAGAAAGGCTGCACTCTTTAAAGGTAAAAAGGTAAAAAGACCTTAGCTTATTAAAAGTCCCTGGTGCACTGGGGGCTTTTTTGCCTTCGGGGGACGGGGGCGCGAAGGGGTTAAGGCTCTTTTTACCTTTTTACTTTTTTACCTTTTTACTTTTAATTAGTATATATCATAGCCAAACATTTTCCACCTATTTTGCTAGAATTTCCCAAAAACTTCGTATCTTTGCAATGGCTTTATACAAGATAAGCTGTTTATAAAATCATCAAACATAGAATTATGGAAAGAAAAAGTTATTCTATAGATATAAATCGCATTGCACAATATGCCATGTATGCATATTGCATTTTCGCATTGTTTTCGCTGGCATTTTCTGTTTGCAGACAAGCGGGCTTATCCTTCAGAACAAGCCCCATCCTGATTCCAATGAGTCCCATCCTGGTTACCATCAAGCAACTGGTCTTGCAGCTCGCCCCTATAGCTTTATGGGGAATATTCCGTTACACGCTACCGGCAGGCGTAAAATTGCTACGACGCAGCAGCGAGTTGATGGTACTTTACTATGTGCTCTCATTCATCCTGGGCCAATGCTTCAATCTTCATCTCGTAACGATGATGCAGAACGGACAGATAACACCCACGGCAACTATTCTTACCTGGATACAAAGCTCTATGGGATTGATTTCCGTCATCGCCTCCCTGGTAGCCGGCTGTCATCTGTACAGCAAGCATAGGGGCAACATGCGCAAACTGGGCATAGCCCTTGTCCTGGTTTTCATCGCATGGCTGCTATGCTCGAATCTCCTCCCTGCGGCAGTGTTTTATCTGGCAGGCAACACCCGGCAGACAGCCTTCATCAGCATGTACATCATCAGTATGATAACAACGACATCGGCTTATATATACGCCTACTACATGATGTATCGGGCGATAAAAACTATAGGATGTATCGGGCAATAAATACAAATTCTCGGATATACAGATTACAGAAAGTGTTATCAGTTTTACAGAAAGAAATTTGCAATACGCTGCAAATTTCACCAAGAAACACAAGAAATTTGCAATGCGCTGCAAATTTTCCAAAAAAGTTTCGTATATTTGCAGCGCATTTCATTTTTAGCAATCAAGATAGAATGCAAAATGAATAGCAAAGTGAATAAAGAGAATATGTGCTCGACTGGCTTATGGAATGCTATGATTCGCCAAAAAAATAAGACTCACACAGAAAAACAATGATGGTAAAGAATCAGATTTTTGAAAATATCATGAGCCGTACATCGGTGAGAAGTTATACAGACATGCCACCGCTCGCCATCGTGGTTTGCGGATGCCTTGACAAGACGCTGGAAGGCACAGAGCAGGAGTTCTGGATTCAAGACTGTTCGGCAGCCACGGAGAACATTCTGCTGATGGCTCACGGCCTGGGACTCGGCGGTGTATGGACAGCCCTCTATCCCCTGAAAGAACGATACGAGGGAATGCAGCAACTGCTGCATCTGCCCAAGACGATGATTCCGCTCAATACCCTCATCATCGGATATCCGAAGAATCAGGCGGAAGCAAAGGATAAGTGGAAGGAGGAGAATATTTCCTATAATAAATGGATGGAGAAAAAATCATAATACTAGAAAAAAGTTATAAAAAACTCCGTTTCTGAGTTTTCAAGACATCAGGAACGGAGTTCAAATATTAATCCTCGAACAGTTTATGAAATTCAACGGCATCCATAAATTGATAATTTGGATTATTTCCTACATTTCTTCTAAGCCTATTTAAATTGGAAGGAGTTGCAGCTTTCTTTGTCAGCAAAACATAGAAACAGTTATCAAAAGAATAGTTAGAAGTAACCATTGCCTTTGATTCACTAACCTTTTTTGCTATCTCCTTTGAATCCAAATTCCTGGTATTGCTTAGTCGGAATTTTGCATCGGCCAAAAGTAATCTCTTATCATTCACATGCAATAGCATATCTGCAGAAGATTTCTTATCAGCATGATGCTTTTGAGAAATTCGTCTCTGAACATCATCAAGTTCTATTGCCTTATCTGTGTCAGAGAAAAGATTTTCAGAATTTGGGCATCCCTCCTGCTTCATCAAATGATGCAAGCCGACTAAATCTTTTGCTGTCCAACAATCAATCTTGATTCCCTGATAATTGCCAATCTTAAATTTCGCCATAATTCTCTACGTATTTCTGAAGAGTATCAAAAGACTTGTTGAATGATTCAAATACAGGTTCGATGTCACAACCCAAATTCTTATAGTAGAACGAGTCTGTACCTTCACTTTGCTCTGCCAGATAAAAACGAGTAGTATTCAACAAGCCCTCTTTTTCAGAGATATACCTGATAGCCGATACCATATCGGGATTGTGACTCGTGATGAGTATCTTGGTTCCAAATGTTTTGTTGATGCGAACAAGAAGATGCGCCAACTCAACCACCCATTGTGGATGAAGATTTGTTTCAGGCTCATCAATCTCTAACAAAGTGTTTTCTGTCAGCCACCCGTTTTCTATCAGACGAAGCATATAAACCAGCGGTTTGAATCCCGATGCTATATCTTCAATTCTAATATCCTTACCATTGTTGCTGTGATAAACTAAATCAACAGCATCGAAATTTTCCTTTTCTACAATAGAACCATCTATCATTTTATTAATAGAATGAAGTAATTCCTGTTTGCCGGTAATCTCACTTCCTTTTTCATTTACATGAACCACTTTATGTGCCAAGGAAGTCATCAGAACCCTATCTGATTGACGAAGAGAAATAGCTGCTGGTGTTCCTATATATATGGCATTATTTAAACTATATATCTTTCCAAGTCTATCAACAAGCAATTCCACTTCATCTTCCTTAAAGCTTATGCTGGCAGGAAAGCCATCCTTTTCCCGATATACAGCAGCGATTTTCTCTTTCAAGTAACTGATGGGACGATTTTTTTTGTTGTTTTCATATTTCTGAAGACATTCAGAAAACAACTGAATGGAATTTCGTTCTATATCCTCATGAACATGATTTTGTTCAGTAATCCCAAAAAGATTAAGCACTCGACGCACCTGCTGAGGATTCTGCTCTTTCTGAAGAAAGTTAACCAGCATGTCATCAAGTGAACCAATCGCTCTTTTATAATAAAAATCGAGCTTCTCCACACCACCATTACCCAATGTTACCATTGTCATTAATGATAAGGTATGGTCAAAAAATCGTTTTTTATCATCATCCAGATAATTTGAGATATCATCCAGCGCATTAGAATATTTCTCTAATGATTTGATAATCACATCTCTGAAATCAGAGAAAAAGAAACTGTCTAACACAGACAATGTATTGACGATATAATACAACCAACGGGACATAGTGCTTTTTCCACAGCCATTGCTACCCACGATAACTGTGATACCCTCTATTTCGATATCAGCATGCCCTATAGCATGATAATTGTCTATATTAAAATTATACTTGCTCATTATTCAAACTATTTTAATGCAAAAATACGATGTTTTTGTGTAACCTCCAAATTTTTCTGCTATTTTTAATTGAGTTCCCTAAATTCTTCGTATCTTTGCAGCATTTTAATTCAAGCAATTATGGAAAAATATACCCCTCCTGCTCATATCCCCTGCGATAATGATGAATCATATTGACCAGCGGCTGAAGGCGGACATCCGTTACTGCCATATTTCTGAATCTGGCATATTGCTGATTGTAAAGCGCGGCATTGCCTTCGGCCAATCTTTCCTCGATATCAGATGGCACCAGGAAGGAAGACCGATTACCCAGATGGGCATAAAACTCTGAAAGATAGATATGAACTCCTGCCAAATCAAAATCGCCGAAATGAATGTAATGATTGGGAATGCGGAGAAGCCATGACCTGAGATGCTCCAGGTTTTCCTGTGGATAACGGCAGACAAACAGGAGTTGCTTACCAGGAAACAGGGCATCGAAAAGCCAACGCTGCAACCGAATCTGCATGAAATTCTCAGCATTCTCCATACCCACAACTATCACGTCTTCCGGTATCTTGAAACGATCCGGCTGATTGATGAAAACGGAACTGCCCTCCATCGGCTGAAGTCTGAATGCCTTTCCATTCAGCATAGCATCTATCTGAACATAGCAATCTACCAGAAAGCCACGAAATGTATTCACCTTCTTAGCCTTTGAATCACCTACCATCCTAACCATATCAGCCCTCGTCTGCATAGAGGAAGAAGCAGAAATCCATTCTTCTAAAGAACATTTCAAGCCAAAATCCTGAACCAATAAGGTACGGCAACTCTCTCGCATGGCCTCGGCTATGCGATATTTGCATCTACTGCCATTGTTCTTCAACATCAGGAGCCCTTCCTGCCTCAGCAAAGCCGTGAGGCGAGGAGACAGCTTCGACGAAGCTATCTCCTCACCCTTCAACATTGCCAATATCTGTCGGGCATCGCCCAATCCTAACTTTTCCATATCATCCAGTATTTCATTTTATCCAGTATATCATATCAGCCGATATTTCCATACACGAGAGGTTTTATAATCTCTTGATTAATTGAGTTACCTTTGTATTTGCCCTATTGTCCTTGCTGAGCAGATAGGTGTATTTGTAATCCTCCACATTATAGGTAGTTGGAGAACTGTTTACCAGCAGGATGTTGCGGCGATTGGCAAACTCGAGGATTCCCTTCACGTTGTTAGGATGCAACTTGCCTATCTCGTCCATCATGCAATGAATCTTGAAATCACCCGATTTCTTCGATGCCTTCTCCTTAAACACGTTGATGAGCATGATGTTAACCATCGCCTTCACCAGAATGTCGGTGCCATCAGAGCCCACATTTGCTATCTTCTCTACCCATCCCGTATCATTATCATTTTCCTTGATGCGAAACTCCAACTTAAAAGTATCTGCCACCTGCAACTGCTTACGGTTAGGTTCATCCAGAAGCCCCTTCATGAAAGCAAGCAGATATTTCACCGCCTTGGCATTCACATCCTGGCGTGACTCGGTGGTAAAGAGATCCATCTCTCCCATATTGAACTGATTCTCTTCCGCAAAGTCTCTGATTTGCAAGAGGAGGATCATCAGCTGATCGTTGCTCTTCAACGGGCGCAAGGCGATTTCCCTGATAACACCTGCGAAATTCCGCTCCTCGAAATCGTGGTTGATATCGTTGATGGTCTTGCCGATGTCGCCTTCCCTTCGGGTAAGATCACCCACCTCCTTGGAGATTCGGAAGATGATGTCGGTATATCTTCCACTGATGCGCTTCTGATATTCCGAGATTTTATCATTATCCACAAACTCGCAGAGATTGGATGCGAAGGCGATGAACTCCTCTTCCGTTACCGGACTTACATTGAAATGGAAGGTGTTGTGAGCAGAAAACATACCCAGGAACTGCTGCGATTGCTTCTTGAAATTGTCGAGCGTACGGCTATCCTCATATATCTGGCGCTTCAGCTCTTCTACGATGGCAAGACAATCCTTGGTGGTGATTTTCTCCCCAATCTCACTACTACCCAACGGGCACAAGGTTGCATCGCTCCGGAAGTTCTTTACTGCATTCAAGCCCGCCTCCAGCTTTCTTAAAGCAGCCTGCTGTTCAGCCAGTTTTTCCTGTGCCACAGACAATTGCAGCTTGAGTCTTTCACTGCGCTGCCTGAATTTATCTTCAATCGTCATCAAAGCCTCAGCCTTGTTTTTCCGTTCCTGTCTTACGGAAGATTCCTGGTCAAAGAGTTCTATCTTGTCGTTTCGGTAAACCGCCACCACATCACGATTCTTCCTGATAAACGCCAATTCAGCATCCAGTTCTGCTATGCGCTTGTTGTAAGCATCCAAAGCCTGGGTATCCATACCCTTGCCATGCAGTTCATCGTGTTGTGCTTTCATGATTTCCAGTCTACGGGCATCCATCTGGTTCTGCTTATCTTCTATCTGGGTACGAATATCCTGGGCAAAGACTTCATATTTCTGAGTCTCCACCTTAACCTGCCGGTTGTATTCCGCCTGATGCGCTTTCAGTTTGCGCAGTAAATCCGTCTCCAGCTGGTGCTTCAGTTCTTCCTTTTTCACCTTATCGGCAACCAGCGCATTCTGTTTATCTTCCAATTCAGCCATCTGTTGGCTGCGCCATTTCTTCAAACGGTTTTTCAACTCCATCGCTTGCATTTTGAGCTTCTTTTCCGTCTGAGGCAGCAGTTGCATTTCAGCCTTTTTAGCATAAAGCGATTCATTCAGCTTTCTTATCTGAAGCTGATATTTCCCCTTCAAGTTTTTATTGTCCTCCTCATGCTGGTTCTGTAAATCATTCAGCAGCTTGATGATGTCTGCACGAAGTTGTTCTTTTTCTGCGAGTTGCTCCTTCAATTCCTTGGGAGTTCTGAATTTTCGCTCTACCGCTGCCAGATTGATGCTTACACCATAGAGAGAAGCAGAGGTTGATGATGAAGATGAAGACGAAGAAGACGAAGAAGATAATGATGACGAAGAATCGGCAACCAATTGCGGATTCAATACATTATTATATAGTATCGCCTCCTCATCTACCACTTTTCCGATATTCTCCTGCCATCCCTTTCTGTTCTGGTCGAGCCATTCGGAAAACGAGCCTTTGCTCTTCTCCAGGAGATTCTGAATTTTTCTGATTTCAGCCTCAACATCCGCTTTCTGCTTCTTGGGTTCATCGAGCGAAGCCTGGTATTTCAGTTCTGCTATCTCCAATTCCTTCTCAGCTTCCTGACGCAAGGTTTCAATGCGCAGTTCCACTTCCTTAATCTCGGTTTCTACCTGAAATTGTCTGGCTGTAAATTCGGCTAACTCCTGTTCGTTTGTCTCCATCTCCCGGGCAAAAGGATTCTCGTGAGCCACCTTTGCCTTCTGAATCTTCAAGGCAGTTTCCTCATGCACCAGTTGCGCCATCATCTCATCAACAGCAGAAATCTTCTTCTGAAACACCTCTCGGGTTTCCGTTTCAGCCTTTCTCCATTCCTGCATCAGCGTTTCCTTCTGGGTCATCAAGGCTGCCTGATGTTCATTGAGCAAGGTGGTCTTGCTGTTTCTGAAAGCACGCAAATCCATATCCAGCTGTTCGAGCAGAGCCTTATACTTATCCACCACGTTCTGATAGGATTTCTCCAGTTCTGCCTTCATCGCTTCCTGTCGCCTGCGCTCATCTTCTATGATGGTTTCCTGCTCTACTCGCTGCAAGATATCTTCTATATGAATTTCCTCATAATGCTTGCGCTTGGCGGCAGTTTTCTTTAGCTGCGCATCGAATACGCCCAATTCACGGGAGAGTTTATCACGCTCCTTTCCATATTTTTCCTGTTCCTCACCTATCAGGCGACTTACCCGGTTGCATTCCGCTTCACTTTCCTGGATATCAAGACGATATTGCGGCAGGAGTTCCTGTGCCATATGCTCTGCATAATTGAGTTCCCTGCGCCCCTCGCCAATCAGGCGACGATTGTTCAGCAAGGTGCGATACGCATCTATCACCTTATCGGCTATGCGGAGAATCAGCACTTCGCCATTTTTCTCTTTCTTCGTCCAGAGGCTCACATCCTTATACTCCTGTTCAAACTCCTTGATCTGTTCACGATAAAAGTTGAGGTCAATGCTGTTATCCTCATCACTCATCGAGCGGATGATGGTATTCTTGATAAAATCGGCATCCAACTTGGTATTGAGGAAGACATTCTGGATGGTGCGGGGGATATTCTGATACTTGGCACTCTCAACAATGGCATACTTGCGGAAAGGCAGGAGTTCCTGGCGTCGATTGTTACCGAAAATGATGTCACGATACATCTCATAACTGCTTACCTGCGAAGATATATCATGTTTCTTACCCACCTGCTCACGTATCTGGCTCCACTCGCCATACACCTGCTTACGCTCATCAATAAACCATTTGCTATCAAACGGGGCATCGATGAAACGGAACATCACTCGTCCCTGATTCTTCAAGGCAAGCACACAGTAGGCCCCATTCTCACGCATCACCTCATAGACGATATATGAATTGGGATATGGAAAATAAAAGGCATCAAACGATTTCTTCTCCTTCGGGATGCCCAGACGCAACTTATCAGCATTATAGAAGAACAGCAGCGCACGGAGCAAGGTACTCTTGCCCACACCCTGGGTGCCGATGAAATGAACGTTTCCATCGAGCTTCACCTCGGCGTATGGGATATGGGCACTATTCAAAAATATGATTTTATTCAGATATCTCATGGCTGTTCCTCCTCTTCTTTTTCGTCAGTATCATCAGTAATCGATATGCAATCTATCAACTCCTCGATATAATGGAATGAAGCCAATACCTTCCAGGTTTTCTCCACTTCATCCTGCTGCTCAACGAATCCCATTCGTTCCAATTCACTGATCAGTTTCTCCACTATCTCGTCATACGATTTTTTCTCGCTGAAGAGTTTTCCTGCCAAATCCTTCAGTTCCATATCGCAATTGATTCTTACCACGATATCCGCCGCAGAGAATACCAAACCGGTTCCGAAAGCTGAATTATAAGTCTTCAGAAAGGTGAGATAATCTATCCACTTGCTCACCGCCTCTAATTTACGCAGCAAATCAACCTTGGTTTCCTTACGGGTAAAAAAGAAGTAGCCGTCGCCTGCTTCCAGATGGAATCCGATGCCCTGATAGTACTCATCATATTCTGCCTGATGGTCTTCGATGGCATCATAATATCGCTTGATTTTTGTCTGAACACTATTGTTGGATATAAATCCACCCCTGCTCAGGATATTAAAGATTTCTTCTGTATAATTCAAATTATTCATTGTTCTGTCTTCTTATTTTATCTGGAAAGAAAGCATTCTTATCTCGGGAGAATCATCGGATATTCTACTCCATCCGATTCGGCATAATTACCCGTAAACTTCAACTTATCCACATATTGCGAAGCTATCTGGCAAAAATACACGAGCTTATCTTCCCAGCTTTGTTTCTTATCATAGTGATAATTCATGACGAAAGCAAAGAGATGGGTACTCGATGCCGAGAAGGCATTATAGATTTCCTGCAGATTCACCGCCTCCAACTTCTGCCTGTTACCTTTGAGATAATCATCGGGGATAGGTTCTGCCAAAGAATCGAGCCGGCGGCCTTTCCTCTTTTTCAGTTTTTCAGAAAGAATGCTGATGCATTGCAGAGCCTCATCGGATGTGCGAAGATTATCTATCGACAACTTGATGTAATACTTGGGTTGCGGTTCCATCCATACGGCATTCCGGGTGGCAATAACCTGTCTTACATCCGTAGCCTCTTCCCATCGGAACTGGTCTTTCAGATATTTCAGTTTCTTCACCTTTTCGAAGATGCGGTTCTGATAATCTATCATATTGAGGTACTGGATAATCTGGCGTTCTATCTCCAGCAGATTATGATAAGACTCGTTAAGCTGAAGGCGCACATCATTCACCACGTTTTTCATCCGCACATCCATCGCCATGGAGAAGAAGACGGGCTGATCGGTATCTATCACCCGTTCGCTCTCGGTGATGAGCTGAGATATGTTCTTCAACTTCTCGCTCAGTCGCTGGAGTTTCGTTTTCTTGATTTCGTAATTAGGCTCATTCTTATAAGTATTATCCATATTACGCTTCAAATCCAACACATTTCGAACGGTGGCAAGGGCTATGGTCTTCAGGCACCGGCGCACCTCCTTGAGATACTTATATTTTCGGGATTCGTTATTTTCCTTGAGATAATAGTCGATATTCTCATTCAACACAGAGATATAATCACGCACCGAAGAAACATTGATTTCCTCGTTCACTTCCAGCACATCCTCGAAGAACTTCTGATACACGTCTTCCATCTCCAGACAGTCGCCCGTATCACGAATCACTCCATTTTCTATCAAATATCGGATGCGCTCCTCCTTGTATTCGGTCATTTCCAAGGCATAGTCATAACGAAACTGAAGGGAATGTCGCTTGGCAAACATCTCCTTCAGCAAAACCTTTTCCCGGTCAAGAGTTTTAATCAATTCATCTATAGAATGGAAAGTACCCATTGGCTTGTCATTTAAATAGCTATTTTTATTTCGGTGCTAAATTACTTATTTTTTATAGAACAGCCAAATTTTCATAGCACTTTTTACTGCCAAGGGTTCATAAAAGCCAGATTCCTATCACGAATATAAGTATAAAAGACTTAAAATGAGAGAATTTATTTTGGAAATCTAGATTTTATCCCTAATTTTGCACATCAAAAAAATCATAATAAAGAAAAAGTATGAATATCAAGGAGAATTATCAACAATATGTAAGCCGATACGCTTCTGAGGTGGCTGCCCTGAAGCGTAAGAATACGGGATTTATAACGGGCGAGCTGCTGGCTTTTGGCGGCATCCTCGCCTTTCTGGTCTGCTATTTCGCATTGGATGGGGATACACAGAACTATCTGATGGGGGCGGCGTTGTGCCTGATTGCCTATCTGGGAATCAGACGACTTGACGACAAGAATAAGGAGAAGATAGAGCATCTTTCGGCATTGCTCAAGGTTTGTCAGGACGAAATCAAGGCTTTGGAGGGCGATTTCTCGCCTTTCGAAACGGGCGATTGCTATCAGAATCCGCAGCATCCTTATTCCTTCGACCTCGATGTCTTCGGCAAGAGTTCGCTGTTCAACCGCATCTGCCGAACCATCACATCGGGCGGTTCGGAGGTACTCGCCAGGAATCTTAGCCGGGAAACGCCTCTGAGCATGGAGGATATCAAAAGAAGAAGGGATTTGCAGAAGGAATTGGCTGGAGAAGGCGAAAACTGGCGAATGGAATTTCTGGCACTTGGCGAAAAGAACAGAAGTCAGACTGTGAATGGCAAAATGGTGAATGGCAAGATGAAGAAGATTGATTCTGCTGCGGTGATGGATGCGATGCAGAAGGTTTCGAAGATGGAGGTGCCGGCATGGTTTGGGTCTCCGGTTTCGCTCGTTATCGGATGGCTGCTGATTATCGGAGTCATCGGTTCCGTGATTTTATCGATATGCAACATGGTTTCGGTGAATTTCGCCTTGTGGTGGGTGTTGGTTCAATACATGGTGGTATTCTTCGTCTGCAAGCAGACACTTGACAAGATAGACAGCAATGGCGGCAAGCTTCGCCATCAGCTCATCGCCTATGCCCAGATACTCCAGCTTATCAACAGGCGCAATTTCCATAGCGAATCAGGCAAGGAGATGCAGAATTCCCTGGCAGATGCCCTGCCTTCCTTTGCCCAACTGGAAAAGATATTGAAGGGGTATGACAGAAGAGGCAACTTCCTGGGTCTTTTCTTCACCGATGCCTTCATGCTGAGCGATTTCTTCCTGGTTCGCAGTTTCCTGAAATGGAAGAATACCTATATGGTGAAGATGGAGGAATGGATGCATATCATCAGCGAGATGGATGCGATGGTTTCGATGGCGGATTTCAGATATAATCATCCAGAGGCGGAAGAGGCGGAATTTGTTTCGGGAAGTCCGGAAGCAGATACAGATAGCGATGTTTCTGAAAATGCAGGAATCGGAAGTCCGGAAATCGTGTTCGAGGGAAAGAATCTCTATCATCCTTTCCTGGGTGCCAAGGCGGTGAAGAACGATTTCACCATCAAGGACGACAACTATTATATCATCACCGGAGCCAACATGGCGGGAAAGAGTACCTTCCTGCGTTCGCTGGGCGTGAACTATATCCTGGCTATGGCGGGTATGCCGGTGTTTGCGGATCAGCTGAAGATTTCACGTTTCAGATTGTTCTCGAGTATGAGAACCACCGATGATTTGACGCACGGCATCTCTTACTTTAATGCTGAGCTGATAAGACTGGAAGAGCTGCTGAAGTTCTGCAGGGAAAGTGCTGAGGGAAAGTGCTGCAAGGAAAGTGGAGAAGACAATAAGGAGCCACTCCGAACGCTGATTATTCTGGATGAGATTCTGAAGGGAACGAATTCATTGGATAAGCTGAATGGTTCGAGAAAGTTCCTCGAAGCCATTGCCAAGCAGCCGGTGAGCGGCATCATCGCTACCCACGATCTGGAGCTCTCCAAGATGGAAAATGATGCATCAGGAAAATTCCACAACTATTGTTTCGAGATAGATTTAGGCACAGATGTTACCTATACTTATAAGATACAGAAGGGCGTGGCAAGAAACCAGAATGCCACCTTCTTACTGAATAAGATTCTGGAGAAATATTAGAATAAAAAGAGAAACTCCCGATAATTTGATCAGTTTCAAATTATCGGGAGTTTTCCTTTTAAATTAAACATTATAACTCCACGCTATCCAGGCGGAATTTGAGCAAGCCGGCTGGTACCTTTACCATTACCTCTTCACCTGCCTTCTTACCCAGAAGGGCCTTGGCGATAGGCGACTTGATGGAAATCTTGCCACTATGGAGATCTGCCTCGTGAGGATTTACTATGGTATAATTCATGCTGCACTTGTTGGCGAGATTGGTAATCTTAATCTTGCTCAACAAGCCAACGGTATCGCTCTTCAATCGAGACTTGTCGATGACACGGGCATTCTCCAAGACCTTCTGTTTGAAGCTGATGCGGCTCAACAGCTTGCCCTGCTCACGCTTGGCTGCATGATACTCGAAATTTTCACTGAGGTCGCCCTTATCGCGGGCCTCAGCTATCGCATCGCGAACGGCTGGCAACTCTACGTTAACCATGTGTTGAAGTTCGGCCACGAGCTCATCGTAACCTTCCTGAGACATATATTCCATTTTCTCTGATAATCTTAATGAATGATGTTTTTAATTTTCGGGGTGCAAAGTTACTAGTAATTCATGAAAACACCAAACATTTTTGATAAAAAGTAAATAAAAAAAGAGAAGATGTGCAGCCATGACAGACAACACATCTTCTCCTTGAATATATCATTATCCCCAAACTTCCTCGGAAATCTCTCTCACCAGATCTATCTTTGCCCACTGCTCAGCATCGGTCAGTTTATTACCAATCTCGCAAGAGGCGAAACCGCATTGAGGACTGAGACTGAGCCGATCGAGGGGGATATATCTGGCTGCTTCTCGGATGCGGGCGATGACCGTAGCCTTATCTTCCAACACCGGAGATTTGGAGGTTACCAGCCCCAGCACCACCTTCTTGCCATCAGCCACATATTTCAACGGCTCGAAACCACCCGAACGCTCATCGTCATACTCCAGATAGAAGGTATCTACATCTTCATGAGCGAAGAGATAAGGAGCCACGGCATCGTAGGCACCCTTGGTGGCATAGCAGGAATGATAATTGCCACGGCATACGTGGGTGTTGATGGTCAACCCCTCAGGTTTGCCCTCGATGGCAAGATTGTTCACCTTCAGATATTGCAGGGCTTCCTGCTCAAGGGTGAAACCTGTGCCCACCTTAGCCTTCCAGTAATCGCTATCCACAATCATTCCCCAGGTGCAGTCATCCAGCTGGACGGTACGGCAACCGGCTGCATAAATCTCCTGGAAGAAGGTGCGGTAAGCCTGAGCAATATCCTCAATCAGCTGGGTAGTGTTAGGATAGAACTTGCGGGTATTCTCGGCATTCTTGCCACGGAACAGTTCGGCAAGAAACTGTGCAGGAGCAGGAACCGTCTGCTTTGCCTCGAAGATATATTCACCATTGGCATCCAACTCCTCAAACTGCTTTACAAAGAGGAAATCCTTGATAAAAGGATGATTCTCGCCGGTAATCTTGCCGGTCAGTTGGATAGAACCCTTGGTTGTCTCCTCGCCATGAAACTGGTAGCCATGCTCCAATTCGATATGCTCCACGCCATTGAATCCCCACATAAAGTCGAGATGCCAATAGCTGCGGCGGAACTCGCCATCGGTGATATAAGGCAGGCGATGCGCCTTCTGCTGACTGATGACCTCAGTAATCAGCCGGTCTTCTACGGCGCGAAGGTCGGTGGCAGAAATCTTGCCATCAGCAAACTTAGCTCTCGCTTCCTTCAACTCTGCAGGGCGCAAATAGCTGCCCACTGCCTCAAAATGTATATTTCTTACGTTGCTCATATTTTTATCTCCTTATTATTATTTGATGTGAATGACTCTTTATCCTGTCATTACAGATGAATGACGCTTTGCATCCGGAATTGCGGGTGCAAAGGTAAGAAGAAGAATTTTATTTGCCAAATATTCTCCGTAATTCAGAAAAATATACTATCTTTGCAGCGAATTAAGCAAATCAGCAGAATATTATTCTGCAAGAATCAGTAAAAATAGAAATAAAGAAACAATGACAACAGAAGAAAAGCTTGATGAAACAGACATCAGAATACTGAAGTTACTGCAGCAGAACTCCCGACTCACCGTGAAGGAACTTGCCGCAAGAGTACACCTCTCCCCTTCTCCCACCTTCGAGCGGCAGAAGCGGCTGGAACGCGAGGGATACATCCAGCGATATGGAGCCATCGTAGACCATCACAAGTTGGGGCACAACGTAATCGTGCTCTGCAATATCCGGCTCAAACAGCATACCCATGACCTGATTCAGCAATTCATGGATACCGTGCAAACCATCGACCAGATAACGGAATGCTACAACACCACCGGTGATTACGACTTCCAGATCAAGGTATATGCCCGCGACATGAAAGCCTATCAGGACTTTATGCTCAACACGCTGGGAAACATCGACTGCATAGGAAGTCTGCACAGCATCATCGTGATAGGTGAAATCAAGGATTCGCATTATATACCCGTAGCAAAATAAGGAGAAACGTGATGAAAGCAAAAAATATATTGATGATATGCCTGTTTATTTCCGGACTTTTCTGCCTCCCATCCAAGGCACAGCAGCCTGGAGAAAACGTCAGTTCTCAAACCATCAGAAAACTGGGCGAGAAGCATTTCTTCTCCATCTCCACTATTCCTGATGATATCTTCCGCCTGATGCAGGGCAAGACATACAAGAAGAACTGTACCGTGGCAAGAAGCGAACTGAGATACATAAGATGCCTGCACGTAGACAAGGACGGCAGAAACATCGTAGGAGAAATGGTGGTGAACAAGGCGATAGCCACAGATGTGCTCGATATTCTGAAAAAGCTATACGAGGCAAAATATCCGATAGAGCGGATGAGACTCATTGACTACTGGGATGCCGACGACGAAAGGGCGATGAGAGCCAACAACTCCTCCAGCTTCAACTTCCGCTTCATCTCTCATACCCATACGGTATCGAAGCACGGAAGGGGACTGGCCGTAGACATCAACACCCTCTACAATCCTTACCACAAACGGCTGAAGAACGGCAAGGAAGTGGTGGAACCTGCCACCGCCCGCCCCTATCTGGACCGCAGCAAGAACCACGCTTATATGATAAAAAAAGGCGATCTCTGCTACCGGCTCTTCAAGGCAAAAGGATTCCGATGGGGAGGTGACTGGAAACACAGCAAAGATTACCAGCACTTCGAAAAATAGAAATGCAGGAAAAGAACAGCCAGCAAGGAAAGGACATAAAAAAGACTATGCCTATGTTACATCATTTCTTTAGTAACTATGGCATAGCCTTTTATTATCCTAACGATCTTTTTTATATGTAAAACAAATTTAATAATTCTGCTACAGCCTTATTATAATACATTGTAACTAACTGTACCAGACAGAATTATATTCTCTACGTTCATCGTCCTCATTATAGAGGTTCTCATATTCAAGGTTCATAGCCTCGAATGATTCCAGTGTCTGTTTCATGATAACTCCTCCTCTATTTATTAAGTTCAACTTTTAATATGGCAAAATTACTAAAAAAAACAGATTACTGATGTCAATATTTCAGAAAACTTTTGTATTTTTGCACCATCTCTGCACATCAGGGGCAAAAAGTGCAAAAAAACAGCTCTGTTCAAGAGCCATGCAAGATAAAAAACAAGAAACAAGATGAAGATATTACATACTTTACGACTCGACAGAATGAAGTGGCGCCACTGGGTACTGCTGCTGTTGCTCATCCTCGTCACCCTTACCAAGATGATTCCTCTCTGGGGAGTTATCTACACCTACCGTGTTTATCCCGTTATCGGCAGCCTTCTTTCGCCCATCTCGGGCATCTTTCCCTTTGCCGTGGGCGATATTTTCATAGCTCTCAGCATCGCCTGGGTCATCCTCTATCCTATCTACGAGATGGGATTACGGAAGAAACTCGCCCGTCGTTTTATCTTTCTTGCTGCAAAGAGCGGCGGCTATCCGAAGAAAAAGGCGGTTTTCGGGAGGGTAATTGAATATCTGCTGTGGATATATGTATGGTTTTATGCAGCTTGGGGACTGAACTATTCGCAGCCTGTTATCTATTATAGAGTTGGCATGCAGCCTGCTGAGGTTTCGGAAGAGAAGTTCCGGAAATTTGCCTACCAGTATGCCGACAGCCTCAACCTTTTGAGTGAAGAACAGAGAGGGAAGAGTGAAAAATTCAATTGTATTGTGGATGATAAACTGAAGAATCGGGTGCGGGATGCGGTTCTGAAGGAATATAACAAGATAGGCTATCGGGAGGGCATCAATCCGCCTTTCAACCAGCATCCACATGCCAAGACGATGGTGTTTTCGCCCATCAGTTCGATGTCGGGTGTAACCGGCAGCATGGGACCATTCTTCTGCGAATTTACGCTGAACGGCGATATTCTTGCACACGATTATCCTGCTACCTATGCCCATGAGTTTGCTCATTTCCTGGGTATTGCCAACGAAGGAGAGGCGAATTTCTACAGTTATCTCGTCTGTACGGCATCACAGGATAAGGCGGTGAAATTCAGCGGATATTACCACATTCTGCCCCATGTATTATATAATGTATTCGACATCCTCGGCGAAAAGGAAGGTGAGAAATATCTGAAACATATCCGTCCTGAGATAATCAGGCTGCTGAAAAGCGACCGCCAATACTGGCAGGGCAAAAGATGCAAGGCACTGGATGCTGCCCAGGATTTCTTCTTCGAACTCTATCTGAGAGGCAACCATGTAGAAGGCGGCAGAAAGAGCTATGCCGGTGTCATCGGTCTGATTCTGGCTTGGAAGGACAAGCAGGAAAAATCTCTTATGAAAAGATGATAGAAATAACTACATGAGAAAGAAAAGACGATTGGCGCGCGCTCTTGCACCAATCGTCGTTCGCATATATTTGAATATAGAAAGTAATCTTTTTTCCTTGTATAAGAGGACTAATATATTATTACGCTAAACCTATTCTGTTTTTTACTTCTGCTGTGCAGGTCTCCACATTCTTGGTCCTGGTCTTCCATTCTTACCCATTCCCTTGCGAAAACCTCTCTGGGCAAAGCGCTTCATCATCTGTCGCTCCAGTTCGTAAACACGCTGAATCTGCTGCTGGCTCAGGAACTGCGAATACTTCTTGTAGTATTTCTGACGGATGTTGAGAATCTTCTCGCTCATCTCAAAACGCTGCTTGATTTCCTGTTCGGTTTGAGCATCCGTTTTCATTTCGCCCTTCTTGTGATGAGGGCGAGGACCTAAAGCCCATACCTCTTTCTGATAATCAGTATAGGTCTCGATAAACTTAGCGTTGGTCTTTTCATCAAGCCCCAAATTTCGAGAGATGTACTGAGCCTGCTTTTCTGCCAACTGTTCACGACTGAGGCGCTGCTTCTGGTTAGGCGCCTGTGCACATACATTTGTAGTAACCGTCATCATGGCGATGACCATCATTAAAATACCAAAAAATCGTTTCATAACTCTATCATTTTAAAATATTATTGAATCGGTTTAATTGTTGAGGAACACATCCTCCTGATATACAGAGAGAAGATAAGCCTGATCGGCAGAAGACAGCTGAGCGAAAGCCTTATCTACCTCCTGTATTCCGTTATTCACCTGTGAAGGCTGGGAAGAAGAGGCTGAGAAATCGATGTTGAGTACCAGAAGTACTGCCACCGATGCAGCCACAGCTATTGCAGCCGTCCAAATCACCTTCCTCAGAGATCGTTTCTTCGGCTGTATCCTGACAGGCTGCGTTTTGTCATTCTTCACCTGCTCCAGGATATTGGCTTCCATCTCCTTGAAGAATCCTTCTGGCGTAGAATAAGGCATCCGCTTACCCACCTTACCGAAGTCAAACTTCCCGGTTTTGTTGAAATCAAAATTTGTATCCATATTCTTTTCCATTTTGAATAACCATTTAAAAACTCACAGAACTCTCACTTAATCGTTCGAATTCATGTACTTGATAATTTTCTCCTTGGCAACATGATAGCTTGCCTTGATACTGGCTGGCGTGGAATCAGCGACCTTCGCTATTTCGTCGAACCCAAGTTCATCGTAATATCTCATATTGAATGCCAGCTGCTGCTTAGGCGGAAGCGAGAGAATCGCTTTCTGCAGTTTTACTGCCACCTTATCATCGAAGTCGATATAATTATCTGCTGGGATGAGACTGACGCCCGTTGAATCTGATTCTAGAGAAACTTCTTCCTGTTTCCGTTTACTGATGAGCCGCAGGGCCTCGTTGGTAGCGATGCGGTAAATCCAACTTCTCAGTGAGCAGTCGCCCCGATATTGATTGAACGAGCGATAGATTCTCACAAAAGTTTCCTGCGAAGCATCCTGTGCATCATCATGCGAAACCACCAATCGGCGTATATGCCAGTAAACCGGTTCCTGATACTTCATCATCAGCATTCTGAATCCGTTCTCCGGACACTCCTTCAGCGTATCCACTATGCCTTTGTCATTTACACTCATATTCGTTTATTTTCATGAACGTTACGATTATATGACCTTCCAAAATGGGAAAAGTAAAAAGCGGGATGCATTTTTTCGATACCTGCTTAATTTTTCCTCCTCTTTTCTCTTTTAATATCATAGAGAAGAGAAAAAAGGAGCTATTTCTCCGCTTTCTCAAAGAAAAAGTATATATTTGCAAACGGATTGCGGATATCAAAAAGATATATCGATATGAAGAAAGAAAAGAATTTTTCAGAAACTGATTTTCACCGACAACCAGTTTGAGCACGATCTTTACCAGACGATAGAAGACATCGGCAATTTCTATTATGGCAGAGACAGCAAGAACAGCATCATTCTGAAGATGCTCTATATAGAGGGATTCCGGGGCAAGGACGTAGCCGCTCAGTTGGGGATTTCCCATTCAGCCGTCACCCAGCGTTGTCAGAAGATGATGCACGATGTGGTGATTCCTTATTTCAAGAGATACTTCGATGCATCTGAATACGGAAGCTATCTGTCGTTCGGCGACAAAGACGCATGTATCGAAAGTGCTCCGAAGATGTCGATGCCGAGAATGATGTCCGAATGCATGCGCTGCGAGGAAGCGACTGATAATGGCAATAACATATTTAATAATAAGAAGAATATGGAAGATATGAAGAAGGGAAGAATCACTCCTAGCTGGATTGATTCATTAAAGGAGAACGAGATTTTTGTGTTTGGCAGCAATCTGGCTGGCATGCATGGTGGCGGTGCAGCCCGCATTGCCCGCCTGCATTTCGGTGCCGTCATGGGCAAGGGTGTAGGCTTGCAAGGTCAGAGTTATGCCATCCCTACGATGCAGGGCGGCGTGAAAACCATCCGTCCATACGTGGATAGATTCATCGCCTATGCCAAGCGACATCCCGAGAAGCATTTCCTGGTAACCCCAATAGGTTGCGGCATCGCTGGCTTCGAAGCCGAAGACATCGCCCCTTTGTTCGAGAGCGCAAAGGAGATGAAGAACATCAGCTTGCCGGAGAGTTTCTGGGAGGTGATAGAATAAAGTTATAGAGAATTAGTAGCTTATGTTAGGAGCAATAATAGGAGATATTGCTGGCTCAAAATATGAGTTCAACAATACGTTTGATTATGATTTCGAGATGTTCGGCGAGGGATGCGACTTCACCGATGATACCATTTTTACGGTGGCGATAGCCGATGCGATACTGAACGGACGAAGCTATCAGGAAAGCCTGCTGGATTGGTGCCGCCGCTATCCTTCCCCGAAAGGAGCGTATGGCGGAAGATTCGCGGGGTGGATTCGTTCTCTTGATCCGCAGCCATATAATAGTTTTGGCAATGGTTCGGCAATGCGAGTATCGCCGGTGGCTTGGCTATTCGATGACCTGTCGCAGGTTTTGGAAGAGGCAGAGAAAACGGCTCTTCCTACCCATAACCATCCCGAAGGAATCAAGGGAGCCAAAGCCGTGGCTCATGCCATCTGGCATTTCCGCAAGAGCAGATTCTCAGAAGAATCTAAGGAGAGTAAAGATAAGAATTCTAAAGAATCTGATGATAAGGCAATGAAAGCCTTCAAGAATATCGCCCGCAGCTATTACGAGGATTTCGATACCCGAGATTATCCGAAAGGCAAATTCGACGAAACCTGCATGGATGCCGTGCCATTATCTTTCTATCTCCTCTCGCAAGCCTCATCCTTCGAAGATGCTATCCGCTTAGCCATATCTCATGGCGGCGATAGCGATACCATCGGAGCTATCGTTGGCAGTATCGCCGAAGCCCGATTCGGTATTCCGCAAGATATGAAAGAGAAGGCAATCTCTTTTCTTCCGGATGATATGAGAGAAATATCGGCTAGAATATAGTGTTACCACTAGGCTCAGCAAAGCTGCTGACTGCAGTCAGCAGACCTGCCGACTAGGCTCGGCAGACCTGCTGAGCCTAGTGGCAACTTCTGAGAAGGTATCTTCTGCAACCCAAGGGGTAATGTCTTTCAACTCACGAAGACGCTTGCATCAACCTATAGAGTCGACTCCTTTATTCCATCGAGCCGACTCCGTCATCCAGTAGAACCAACTCATTCTGCTAAATCAACCCTATCAACAACCTTCTCCAGGCAGTTAATCATTTTGATACTGCTTATCAGAAATCGTGGTCACAATAGCACTCAACTTCTGCATTTTCTCCTCATTTATTTCCTGCACATAAAAGTTTTTTCCGAAAAAACTTTTCTCGTGTGCGTATAAACTCGACGTTAAATCTAAAAAGAATCTGATATGATACCTTATAGATACCCCAAAAATTACGTCCCGACGTAGACTTTACTACATGGCGACGTAATCTTTCCTACGTCCCGACGCAGAGATTCCTACATCGCCATGTAATTTCAAGGACAATGGGAAATGAAAGATGTATTAAAACAATTTGCTGGAAAATGCGAAATAAAGCCCAAATAATTTGGTGTTATCGAAGAAAAACTATAACTTTGCCACCAATAGAATTTATCAAACAATATAATTTATGACAAACCATGATTTTTGGATGTCCATCAGTGACATAATCAATGAAGGATTTACATCTGAAGGTCTAGCAAAATTAGATGATTATGCAGAACAATTCAGTACTGGAAAGATCTTATATAAACGATTTTCACCGTCAGAGCAGCTTGGCTGCGTTAAAGGGGGAACAATACATGTTATTGCATCCTTACTCGCGGGAGCAGAAGTTGGCACAGATCAACTCACTGCGCCAGAACACAGTTTCAAAAGAGAACAGCAACTTGGAAAGGTCCAAGAAAAGAGAATTAGCCATGATTGAAGTAATCAAGAAAAGAGGATTGATATAAAAAAACACAATTATAATACACCCCCAGGAAATTCATTACATTCTGAGGCTACTCCAGAAGAATTAGCCATGATTAAAGAATTCAAGAAAAGAGGATTGATATAAAACAAAAAAAGCGGCACGTGAAATCATGCTGCTTTTTTTAATTCTTATATAATTTAGTTTACTCGCTTGCAAGTAATTCTCTGCTTATACTGAGGTCCTTCCTCTAAAGTAACTTCCAATACTACTGTATCATTTTTGAAGGAAACAACAGTATAAGTTATATCTATATCACCTCTATTGTCATACAGAATGATTTTATTGCCAGATACCTCATATTTATAAGTAGAACTAGATGAATGCCAATCACCACCATAATACCAATACCACTTGTAAGTTCCATCACCCTTGAAAAGGATTCTCTCACTATCCCCTTCAGGAACATCCTGATCAACCTTAATAAGATTTTCATCCTCTGTATCATCATATCCCCAGCCAGAAATGTGAGTTGTCTGCCACATTCCTATACAATTAGTCTTGATATCATCTTGTGATGGAGCATCGTCATCATCAGATGAACAAGCGGTGAAAGACACCATTGAAAACAAGGCGAAAAGAATCGCCATTAAAGAAAAATGTAACTTTTTCATAAGTTGTGCCCGTTATGCCGATAGCTAAGCTTTTAATGTTATTAAATTAGTGAATCCGATAGATTATAATTGCGAAGCCATCGTTCTCTACATCACCTACGGATACAAAACACGTGGACGAAACTTGTCCACATTGCAGCCGTAGGAAAAGCTGAGAAAAACGACAAGTAACGCCCACGCTATAGCGGACGCTTACTACTGTCGGTTTTTCTGCTCTTTATTGAAGTTTCCTACGTTCCAATGTGCATGACCGAATAGCAAACGCTAATTTAACCATCAAAAAAATAGAAATCAATCTCATGCGAGAATTCATTCTGATTGCAAAAGTACAAAAACTTTCTGAATAATCAGCATTTACCATTCACTTTTTTCGTCAACTTCTTCTTTTTTATCTTTATTTCTCCCCAAAATAACTGCCTGCTTCCATCTTGCAATCCATCGCACGGCACTTGTTGTAGCGCTCTCGGGCTCTGTTTTCTCTGGCAAACATCGCCTTGGTGCCAGCCTCATCTTCTGAGAACTGGAGGTGGTTGTCGATGCCCATACCATGAGCAATGTTCTCCACATCAAGATCATCGGTACCGATGAAGGTAAAGGTCCAGTTCAGCTTCTTCAGCTTCTCTATGAGGTTCTTGATCATCTTCAGATCATACTCCTCGCTACAATTCTCCTCACCATCCGTAATGATGGTTACCAATACGCTGTCATCCTCGGTAGTCAGGGCGTTGATCTTAGCGATACCCATACCTATGGCATCGTAAAGAGGGGTGCCGCCACATGGGTTGTAATCCCTTGACTTCAAAGGGTTAGCACGACGGGCAGACACATTATCATAGAACAGATTCTTGTGGGTGCTGTCGAAGGTGATGAGCGTAACCCGCTGCTCCATGTCTTTATGCGTCTTCTGCATTTTTTGAATCGTGGTCAGGGTCTCGTTGATGCCCACCAGTGCCTGGCGCTCGATAATACTCATGCTGCCACTCTCATCCACTACCAAAAGATTGAATACTCGTTTCATAACTTGTTTCTCCTATTTATTTTAAATTGTTCAACATAATTTTATAAGCAAGAAGAACTATTCCCTGCTTCTATTTATCCCTTAAAAGAAAGAATAGAGGGAAAAATTAAGAAAAGGATTATCTTTTTTCCAAAAATATTTTTGTCAGTAGAAATAAAACCCGTACTTTTGCACCAAATTATTATACATATATTATATAAGGAGATGAAAGAAATATTGATAGTAAGCATTGGCAGCTTCTTCGGGGGCGGCATGAGATATTGGATTTCAAAGTTGGTGCAATCCTGCACGGTGATTGCCTTTCCGTTCGGAACGATGGCGGTGAATGTGGCGGGATGCCTCATCATCGGGTTCCTCTCGGGATTGAACTGGCGGGAAGGGGGATGGATGTCGCCATCTGCCAAGCTGCTGCTCACCACGGGATTCTGCGGAGGATTCACTACCTTCTCTACCTTTATGAACGAGGGAGCAGGACTGATGAAAGAAGAGAATTACCTCTATATGATGCTCTATCTCTTCGGAAGTCTGGCGCTGGGACTTATCGCCGTTCTCGCCGGACATTATCTGGCGAAAATGATTGCATGAGAAGAAGTAGGAGAATAGAAGAAAAAAGGCTCAGATTGCCGAAAAATATACTGAAGATAGTATTCCATCAAATGAAGAAATGATGAAAATACTATCTTTTTTATTATTTTATATTTCCAAAATGCCTTAATTACGAAATTTATTCGTAAATTTGCAGAAATAATCTGCATTCGACAATTTGAAAGCAAGCTTTCATCATGCTCGTTTGCTTAATTTTTGCACCAATGAATACATTAGATACAAACAACATAAAATGGAGCGAGAATGTAATTATCGCTGATGCCGACTATATCGACCGAGTGGCTTTCGACCTGATAGTCAACTTCGAACGAATGATTAACCGTCGCATCCAACCAGCCGACATGGCACAATGGGCAGTCTGCATTGCCCTTGACGGAGGTCTGAGAGAGGGCGAGCACGAGACACAGGTTGTACTTATTCACGACAAACAGTCGATGGCGATGAAGAACTTCCGCCCTGCCAACTATGAGAAGGATCTGAACGCTCAGGCTTTCAAGGATGATAAGCTCGGAGAATTCATCATCTCTTCATATCCTACAGAGGAGAAGATGGTAGGCAAGGATGACTTCCTCGTAGATGTGGCACGCACCGTATGCAACGCCAAGGAGGTGAAGCGAGTGATGGTAATCCCAAATTCTGAGGATGGAGATGCTTACGACCGACTCCGCGAGATACTCCGTAAGGTAGATGACGATGACAAGCGCATCACCCTCTTTGCCATGCAGCCCATGCCAGGCGGCAACTTCAGACAGGAGATTCTCGGTTATTCGCTCATGAATGCCCTGGGGATTTCGGCAGATGAAATAAAATAAACATTAAAATAATAAACATAAAAAAAATAAGATTATAAATGAGTAGAGTACTTATGATTGGCGCAGGTGGCGTGGCTACCGTGGCTGCCTTCAAGATCGTCCAGAACCAGGACGTTTTCACCGAGTTTATGATTGCTAGCCGTCGCAAGGAAAAATGCGATAAGCTGGTTAAGGATATCCATGCCAAGGGCTACAAGATGGATATTCAGACAGCTGAGGTGGATGCCGACGACGTTGAGCAGTTGAAGGCTCTCTTCAATAGCTACAAGCCTGAGCTTGTCATCAACCTAGCTTTGCCTTACCAGGATCTCACTATCATGGATGCCTGTCTGGCTTGCGGTTGCAACTATATGGATACCGCTAACTATGAGCCTAAGGACGAGGCTCACTTCGAGTACTCATGGCAGTGGGCATACAAGGATAAGTTCGAGCAGGCTGGTCTCTGCGCTATCCTCGGCTGCGGTTTCGACCCAGGTGTATCAGGCATCTTCACCGCTTATGCAGCCAAGCATCACTTCGATGAGATTGAGGTGCTCGACATCGTGGATTGCAACGCCGGTAACCACCACAAGGCTTTCGCAACCAACTTCAACCCAGAAATCAATATCCGCGAGATTACCCAGAAGGGACTCTGGTATAAGGATGGCGAATGGATTGAAACCGATCCTCTCTCTATCCACAAGCCTCTCACCTACCCAAACATCGGTCCTCGCGAGAGCTATCTGATGCACCACGAGGAGTTGGAGAGCCTGGTGAAGAACTACCCTACCATCAAGGAGGCACGCTTCTGGATGACCTTCGGTCAGCAGTATCTCACCTACCTCGACTGCATCCAGAACCTCGGCATGAGCCGCATCGACGAAATCGAATACGAGGCTCCATTGGCAGACGGTTCAGGCAAGACAGCCAAGGTGAAGATTGTTCCTCTGCAGTTCCTCAAGGCCGTATTGCCTAACCCACAGGATCTCGGTGAGAACTATGATGGCGAAACATCTATCGGTTGCCGCATCCGTGGTAAGAAGGATGGCAAGGAGCGCACCTATTACGTATATAACAACTGCAAGCACCAGGAGGCTTACAACGAAACCGGTATGCAGGGCGTAAGCTACACCACCGGTGTGCCAGCCATGATTGGTGCCATGATGTTCCTCAAGGGCATCTGGAAGAAGCCAGGCGTATGGAACGTTGAGGAGTTCGACCCAGATCCATTCATGGAGCAGTTGAACAAGCAGGGATTGCCATGGCACGAGGTGTTTGATGGCGATTTGGAAATCGACTAAACTTTAAACTAAATAAGATATGGCAAAAGAAATGCAAGAGGGAAAATTGAATCCCAATGAAGGCAAGCTGAAAGCTCTTCAGGCAGCCATGGCTAAGATAGAAAAGGACTTCGGTAAGGGCTCTATCATGAAACTCGGAGATGAGCACGTTGAGAACATCGAAGTTATCCCTACAGGCAGTATCGCTCTCGACAATGCACTGGGCGTAGGCGGTTATCCTAAGGGACGTATCATCGAAATTTACGGTCCGGAATCTTCTGGTAAGACAACATTGGCTATCCACGCCATCGCAGAGGCGCAGAAGGCTGGCGGTATCGCTGCTTTCATTGATGCAGAGCACGCTTTCGACCGTTTCTATGCGGCTAAATTGGGCGTTGATGTTGATAACTTGTGGATTTCACAACCAGATAATGGTGAGCAGGCGTTGCAGATTGCAGACCAGCTGATCAGTTCTGCTGCTGTAGACATCGTAGTTGTTGACTCTGTTGCCGCCTTGACTCCTAAGAAGGAAATCGAAGGCGATATGGGTGACAATGTGGTAGGTCTTCAGGCTCGATTGATGAGTCAGGCTCTCCGCAAGCTCACTTCTACCATCAGCAAGACCAACACTACCTGCATCTTCATCAACCAGTTGCGCGAGAAGATTGGTGTAATGTTCGGTAACCCAGAGACAACCACCGGTGGTAATGCTCTGAAGTTCTATGCATCAGTGCGTTTGGATATCCGCAAGGCAACAGCCATCAAGGACGGCGATGAGGTAGTAGGTAATCTGGTTCGCGTGAAGGTTGTGAAGAACAAGGTGGCTCCTCCTTTCCGCAAGGCAGAGTTCGACATCATGTTTGGCGAAGGCATCAGCCGTGCCGGCGAGGTATTCGGTCTGGCTGTAGCCAACGATATCATCGAAAAGAGCGGCAGCTGGTATAGCTATGGCGGTTCTAAACTCGGACAGGGTGCCGATGCCTGCAAGGCATTGCTCAAGGATAACCCTGAACTTCTCGATGAACTGGAAGCTAAGGTTCGCGAAGCACTTGCTGCTAAGGAACAGAAATAAAGCCAGATAAGGTTTCACACCTTATTATATATAGGAGCTTTATCTGAAAAGAAAGATTTCTCAATCATATTATAGGAATCAAGATAGGGAGAATGCGACATTTTATCGCCTCCCATATCTTGATTCCTTTTATTTTGTCAGCATTATCTGACACCTTGTCAGCCACTTTAAATTTTACAATCCCTTGGCACATGCTTTGTTATGACGGAAAGCGTGAACGCTGAATATAGAGGTTCCCGACAGATGCATATCTTCGGCAGACTTTCAATAGCCAGCGGTTCATGAGATAAATAACATATTAATAACGATAAAAATAAAAAAAGATATAATTATGGGAAAAGTAATTGGAATTGACTTGGGTACCACAAACAGTTGTGTTGCCGTTTTCGAAGGTAGCGAACCAGTTGTAATCGCTAACAGTGAAGGTAAGCGTACTACTCCATCAGTAGTAGGTTTCGTTAAGGATGGTGACCGCAAGGTAGGTGATCCTGCTAAGCGTCAGGCCATCACAAACCCTAAGAACACAGTATATTCTATCAAGCGTTTCATGGGTGAGACATACGCTCAGAGCCAGAAAGAGGCTGAGGCAATGCCTTACACAGTAGTAAACGAGGGTGGTTATCCACGTGTTGAAATCGAGGGTCGCAAGTATACTCCACAGGAGATTTCTGCAATGGTTCTCCAGAAGATGAAGAAGACTGCAGAGGATTATCTCGGACAGGAGGTTACAGATGCTGTCATCACAGTTCCTGCTTACTTCTCTGACTCACAGCGTCAGGCTACAAAGGAGGCTGGTCAGATTGCAGGTTTGAACGTTCAGCGTATCGTAAATGAGCCTACAGCCGCAGCTTTGGCTTACGGTGTTGACAAGGCTAACAAGGATATGAAGATTGCCGTATTCGACTTGGGTGGTGGTACATTCGATATCTCTATCCTGGAGTTCGGTGGCGGCGTATTCGAGGTACTTTCTACCAATGGTGATACTCACCTGGGTGGTGATGACTTCGACCAGGTAATCATCAACTGGTTGGCTGATGGCTTCAAGGCTGAGGAAGGCGTAGATCTCCGCAAGGACCCTATGGCTATGCAGCGTTTGAAGGAAGCAGCTGAGAAGGCTAAGATTGAGTTGTCAAGCTCTACATCTACCGAAATCAACTTGCCATACATCACAGCCGTTGACGGTATGCCAAAGCACTTGGTTAAGACTTTGACCCGTGCACAGTTCGAGCAGTTGGCTCACAACCTGATTCAGGCTTGCTTGGTACCTTGCCAGAATGCCGTTCGTGACGCTAAGCTCTCTACATCAGATATCGACGAGGTTATCCTGGTTGGTGGTTCAAGCCGTATCCCAGCCGTTCAGACACTCGTTAAGAACTACTTCGGCAAGGAGCCTTCTAAGGGTGTTAACCCAGATGAGGTTGTTGCAGTAGGTGCAGCTATCCAGGGTGCCATCCTGAACAAGGAAGAGGGTGTTGGTGACATCGTATTGCTCGACGTTACTCCATTGACTCTCGGTATCGAGACTATGGGTGGTGTGATGACTAAGCTCATCGATGCCAATACAACTATCCCTTGCAAGAAGAGCGAGGTATTCTCTACAGCAGCTGATAACCAGACAGAGGTTACCATCCACGTATTGCAGGGTGAGCGTCCAATGGCAGCTCAGAACAAGAGTATCGGTCAGTTCAACCTGACAGGTATTGCTCCAGCTCGCCGTGGTGTTCCTCAGATTGAGGTTACCTTCGATATCGATGCCAACGGTATCTTGAACGTATCAGCTAAGGATAAGGCTACCGGTAAGGAGCAGAGCATCCGCATCGAGGCTTCATCTGGCTTGAGCGAGGACGAGATCAACCGCATGAAGGCTGAGGCAGAGCAGAACGCTGCTGCTGACAAGGCTGAGCGCGAGAAGATTGACAAGATGAACCAGGCTGACAGCATGATCTTCACCACCGAGAACTTCCTGAAGGATAACGGTGATAAGATTCCAGCTGACAAGAAGCCAGGTATCGAGCAGGCATTGCAGCAGTTGAAGGATGCTCACAAGGCAGGTGATGCAGCAGCTATCGATTCAGCTATCAACAACTTGAACACCGTCATGCAGGCTGCTTCTCAGCAGATGTATCAGGGCGGCCAGCAGGCAGGTCCTCAGGGTGCTCAGGGCGGTCAGCAGGCGCAGGGCGGCAATGATGGCGCTCAGGATGTACAAGACGCTGACTTCGAAGAAGTTAAGTAATACAGGCTAATATTATAATAAAGGCGTACAATGCTCAGAAATGAGTTTTGTACGCCTTTTTTGTTTCATTATGTTTTTTTATATCCCAATAGTTTGCTAATTCGCTGAAAATTATGTATATTTGCAAATTAAGGGAGAAAAACATCCCCCGAAAGAGATAGATAGTTTAGGGTAAATATAAAAGAAAGGAGAACGAGATATGGCAAAGAAGAGACCACAGGTAGCGCTGGTTTATGATTTCGACGGCACACTGTCGCCGGGCAATATGCAGGAGTTTGGATTCATACAGGCTACAGGCAAGACAAAAGACGAGTTCTGGGAGAAAAACAGAAAGTTTGCAGAGGGTAAGGATGCCAATGGCATTTTGACCTATATGTATCTGATGCTCGACGAAGCCAAGAAGAACAATATCTCGCTCACCCGGGAATCTTTTCAGAAATTCGGCAAGGATGTGGAACTGTTCCGCGGCGTAAAACAATGGTTTTCGCTCGTGAATGAATATGGCAACAGCATCGGACTGGACGTAAAGCACTACATCAACTCCTCGGGACTGAAGGAGATGATAGAGGGCACACCTATCGCCCAAGAATTTGAGAACATCTACGCCTGCTCTTTTCTCTACAACAAGGAGGGAATCGCCTATTGGCCAGCCGTAGCCGTAGACTATACTACCAAAACGCAATTCCTCTTCAAAATCAACAAAGGTATCAAACAGGTGAGCGACAACAGAAGAGTGAACCAGTATATCCCCGACGAAAAGCGCCCTATCCCTTTCCCCCGAATGATATACTTCGGAGATGGAGAAACCGATGTGCCTTGCATGAAGATGGTAAAGGAACATGGCGGTCACTCGATTGCTGTATATGATAACGAGGATAAACAGAAAACTGCCTGCCAGCTTGTCAAGGAGGGACGAGTAAACTTCATGTGCTCTGCCAACTACAGCAAAGGAAGCGTGATGAATATCATCGTAAAGAGAATATTGGATAAAATCAAAGCCGATTTTGAATTCGACCGTCTGATAGAGCTGAACCAGAAGAAGGCATGGAAGTGATTTAAAGGTAAAAAAGTAAAAAGGGTCAAAAAGTAAAAAGGTAAAAGGGTAAAAAGGGCAAGAAAGTAAAGGGAGAAAGGGATTCTTTTGTGAATTCCTTGAAACTTTTCTTGGTTTTATCGAGGATTATGATTAATTTTGCACGCAAAAATAATAATATCAAATCATATTAATGGGAAGAAACAAATACTCAGCAGGAGAAATCAAGGAAATCGGCAAGTTGCTGCGACTCAAAAACGCAGGCAACCGTTTACAACAGAAAATGATACGCCACGACCTTCGTGTGGATTATGAATTCAATATCTCTGACTTCAATGAGCCTGGCAAGGCTTTCGGAGAAGAGGAGTTGCAGGCAGCCATCAAGCGTGGCGCCATTCAGATTCTCGACGATGCCACCATAGAGGCAATGAAGGCAAAACGTGCCCGAGATAAGGCTCGCGACGAGGCAGAGAAACAGAAGGAAGCCGTAGCCAGAGGTGAACAGACCGACTGGCAGGAGGCTATGAAGGAGTGGAATGAGTATTATAAATAATTTTGAATGTTGATTGTTAAATGTTGAATGTTGAATTGCACAATGGGCTATGCTAGCCAAAAGCAAGATATAACTCAACACTCAACATTCAACACTCAACATTCAACATTCAACACTCAACATTCAACATTTAATTAAACGATTATGGCTAAAGTATTGATAAAGACATCAGAGGGCGACATCAAGGTACGCCTCTACGACGAGACACCTCAGCATCGTGACAACTTCTTGAAGTTGGCAAAGGAGGGATATTTCGATGGCACTCTCTTCCATCGTGTCATCAAGGATTTTATGATTCAAGGCGGCGATCCAGACAGCAAAGGCGCTCCTAAAGGCAAGATGCTGGGCACAGGTGGTCCTGACTATACCATCCCTGCCGAGTTCGTTTATCCACAACTTTTCCACAAGCGTGGTGCCTTGAGCGCAGCCCGTTTGGGAGATGAGGTAAACCCTGAACGAGAGAGCAGCGGTAGCCAGTTCTATATTGTATGGGGAAAGACCTACAAACAGAATGAACTGAAGCAGATGGAAAAGCAGATGGGCATGCAGATGGAGCAGAACATCTTCAACCAGCTTGCCAAGGAGCATCATGATGAAATCATGAACTTCCGCCGCAACCGCGACCGTGAGGGTCTGATGAAACTCCAGGATGAACTGGTGGATGAAACCAAGAAGCGCTGCAAGGAGCAGGGCTATCCTAAGTTTACCGAAGAGCAGCAGAAGGCTTACACCGAAGTAGGCGGAACACCTTTCCTCGATAACCAATACACCGTTTTCGGTGAAGTGGAGGAAGGACTTGACATCGTAGAGAAGATTCAGAACTGCGAAACATTGCGTGGCGATCGCCCAAAAGAGGATGTTTCTATGCAGATTTCAGTCATTGAGGAATAAGAAATTTCCATAACGCTCCGCCGGACGGTAAATCCGGCGGAACGCCTAATGAAAACCTAAACAAATATTATATAAGTAATAACAACTATTCATTCGTATTACACAAAAAGACAAATCAATATGGAAAAATGAAAAGCAAAATGGTAAAGAGCATCATGATGCTCTTAGCATTGGCTAGTTCTAACTACAGCTATGCTTCGTCATTTTTTATTCCGCCTTCGTCATTCTATCCGCAATATACATACCTGCCAGGATGCAGCAGGCACCTGCCAGGAAGTAAGGAGTTATCTTTTCGTCCAATACCAGAGAGGCGAAAATCATAGTGGTGATAGGGTTGAAATAAACCCAGTTGGTAGCTTTCACGGCTCCCAGCTTAGAGATACACCAGTTCCAGGTAAGGAAACATATCATGGATGCCAAACAACCCAGGAACAAGAGATTACCCACCACCTGAGGCTTCATAAACACATCCCATGCCGGCCACCCAGGAATGATAAGATAATAAGGCAAGATGGTAAGCACACCATAGAAGAAGACCTTGCGGGTAATAAAAGCTGCGCCATAATCGCCCGATACCGATTTCATCAGGAGCGAATAGACAGCCCAGCTCATACATGCCGTAAAAGCCAAGGCATCACCTACAGGCGACAGATGCAGCACGAATCTGCCATTCAGCACCACGATAATCATACCTACAAAAGCAAGCAGAGAGCCCAGCAGCTGTATCATGTTGATACGCGAAGAATGGCGATAAGCCAAACGAACCAGCAAGGTAGCAAAGAGCGGACAGGAGCATACGATGAGCGAAGTATTGGTTGTTGTGGTATAATTCATCGCCTCGTTCTCGCTCAGGAAATAGAGTGAACCGCCCGTAATACCCAGCATCGCCATTTTAAACTCATCTTTCCAGCTATCAGCAAACATCCGCTTATGATTCACCATCAGCATCAGGATGTATGCAATACTGAAACGGAGCGTAAAGATCTGTGCTGGTGAAAGTCCGTTCAGCATCAGCACCTTGGTAGAAACAAAGGTAGTTCCCCAGATGGCTACGGTGACAAAAGCCACAAGATGATATAATAAATTACTATTATTCTGTTTCATTCTATTTCTCTGATTTTTGAAATTCAACTGCAAAATTATAACTTTTATTCGAAATGAGCAAATTGTAAGCAAGAAAAGCAGAAAAAGACAATAAAAAGAGCGAAATTGGAACAAAAGAAAAAGTCTTAGGAGTAAGTGCAGATACGACTTCTCCTAAGACCTTATTATTTATATAGTTAAAAAAATCAAGCCTTATTTTTTCTGGAATACTCTCACGTAATCCACTTCCATCTGAACAGGGAGGGCGCTTTCGTCAACACCCTTCATGCCGCCCCAATCACCGCCCCAAGCCAGGTTGAGGATAACATAGAATGGTTTATTGAAAGGCCATGAACCCACATCATTTTTACCATCATTGTTGAAATTGAGCAGTTCCTTACCATCCACATAGGTCTTGATATAATCAGGAGTCCACTCCAGGCGATAAACGTGGAAACCGTCTTCAGCACCCGTAGTCAGACGCTCCTTGGTAATCTGGGTTCCCATCACGTGATTAAACTTCTCTGTATGGAGCGACGAAGAAGTATAGTTAGGATTAACGCCAACCTCTTCCATAATATCAATCTCGCCACATTTAGGCCAAGGATTTGCTCCGAAATCATTGTTGCAAGGCATCATCCAGAAAGCAGGCCATGTGCCTTTACCTTTAGGCAATTTGATGCGAGCTTCGAAGATACCGTAAAGCCAGCCCTGGGTTTCGTGAGCATATACGCGACCCGAATAAATCTTGCCGTTGCTGCCCTTGAAACAGTTGATGTAAAGCCGGTTATCTGCAATTTCTGTTACGCGCTTACCATCAGCAGAGCCGTTCGCATAATTCTGAAGTTCTTTATTCACCCAGCCCGACTTCTGCACCTCATGACGCCAGTCGGTACTATTCAACTCAGAGCCTTCATTAAACTCATCATTCCAGACCAGTTTGTAACCTTCCGGAATCACCATTTCGCCCCCTTCAATAGGAGTAACCTGTTTTCCAGCCTGATGCACTGGCACCGATACCTTCTTATCCTCTAATGAAATCTCGACACTTCCGTCAAGAGCTACAGACGATTTATTCTCTTCCACATCTACAGTTACCATACCCATAGCTTTGTTATTACCGCTGGCACTCACTTTAAACCAAGGGTATACATTTGCCGTAGGACCTTCTCCAGGGAAGGATGCTCTCGCTTCCCAGCCTCCTTCAGAAGCCACAACCATGATTTTATAAGTACCGCCCTTAGCAGGAACATCTATGCTCGTAGGAGAGCAGGATATCGTCACCGCTCCATCGCCGTCAGAAGAACTACTGCTGCAAGAAAGCAGCATAAGCGAGAGAAGGAAGGAAAATATTTTCAAGAATTTCATGTCATTTAAAATTTAGAAAGGGAGCCACTCCTACTTATTCATAGGAGCAGCTCCTGTATAATTCTATATAAACCTATAAAACCTAAAGCCTATTTCACAATCAAAACAATATCACTGACAGTTATTTCTGCATCCTTAGGAGCACCGGCAAAGTCCATTACAAGTTTTATTTTTGCCATATCTCCAGGATTTTTACCTTTAATCACGGCATCATCATAACGGACAACATATTCACCTTGTATATCAGTATACATATCAGCAAACAAGAAGCTATCATCATTGCCTGTATCACAAAGTTTAAAGGTTGCAAGAGGTAACGGAGCAGAAGTTTTTACTTTACAAGAGAAATCAACTTTCTGTCCCATCTTGATAGCGACAGGAACTTCTGTCAAAGCCCATTGTGCGTGCCACTGCTCAGCTGGAGTTTCTACAGGTATCACGATAGAATGCTTGTTACCCTCATGCTTGACAACAGGAGTACACTCGATAGGTGCCCATCCTGCATCACCAAACCAATTGGTGTTTACGAATGACTGATTCTCATCTACATCCTTCCAAAGGTTTCCAGCTGTATTATAGTCGAATGGCACCTTCAATTCTACCGGAACCACAGTACCGTCATCGTTGGCATGATCTTTTAACACCAGACTTTCTATCATGATTTCATCATCAGCCTGATTTCCACCAAAGTCGAATACCACCTTCAGGTTTTGAATATCCTTACCTTCGAGGTCTGAGCCGAAAATACACTTAGGCTCTCCTGCCTCAAGACCGGTATTTACATCCTTAGAGTCAAAGAGAATGATGTCATCACCACCTGCGCCAGAATCACAAAGTTTCACTTTAACGGCATTATGTCCCTTGGCAGACGTAATGATGCAAGAGAAGTCATAATGCTTATCTGCACTAGTAGAGATACCTAAGTTTTTGAAAGGAACCTGAGCTTGCCAACGCTCGGTAGTTGCCTTAGGGAGCTTCAATGTATAGCATCCCTTGCTGTAGCTACAAACCGGGTCAGCAATTGGGGTCCATCCTGGAGCATAATAGCCAGCAGAAGGTTTTTCAGGGAAGGTAATTTTCTTGAAGAGATTAAACTCGCTGTCCTCTACGAAACCTGCGAAGCCATTCATCTTGGTTTTCTCCACCGTGAAATGCTTCTTGACGCTCTCCTTGCTAATACCATTACGGTTCTTCACAAAGCACTCCACATCGTAAGTACCCTTCTTGCGATAATACTTAGAGAGGTTGAAAGCAGAAGAATAGGCACCATCTATCACCCATACCGGGCTTACTCCCTCTGCACCACCAAAAGAAAAGTTGGCTGTGTTGGTCTCTTGGTCTACATCAATCTTGAAGTTGTCGGCAAAGTCGGCTACATTAGGCAACTCACCGTTGGCACCAGAGAACTCCTCTGCAGAACATGCGCTGAGCATCAATCCACCCAGAAGAGCATAAGCCATATTTCGAAATATCTTTTTCATATTGCTGAAATCTTAAAGTTAATATTTTATTAGGGGGTAGAGGAAACTATTGTTCCTCTACCTTAATAAGTTTTAATAATTATTCTGAACCAAAGCAGGATCAGAGTCAAGCTCTGCCTGAGCGATAGGAATATACTTCTTGGATTCTGTCCAGGAGTTGGTGCGATAGCCGTAGCTGTCTGGTACCAACACGGTAGCAGCCTTGCCTGTGCGAACGAGGTCGAAGTAACGCTTACCCTCACCTACAAACTCCAAGCGGCGCTCATTGATAACATCATCCAGAGTTACGGCTCCAAGCTCTGCGATTCCTGCACGGTTGCGAATCTTATTCACATAATCCTTAGCCTGATTAGCATCGCCACCTGTCTCCAACAAAAGCTCTGCAGCATTGAGGTAAGCCTCAGCCAAGCGATATACACGGAGATTGTTATTATAGTTAAGGTTATTATCGAAACCTGCGTCAGCATTGTTCTCTGTGAACGGACGATACTTGGCCAGCCAAAGACCAGTATCCTCATAACGTTTGGTATATTTCACGCCACGACAGTCCCATACAGTAGCATCACGGCGCTTGTCGTTGTCAGCAAACAGAGCATAGGTTTCGGTACGAACAGGTAGGAATCCCCAACCGTCACCGCCTTGGTTCCAACCATCGCCACCAGGCCAAGAGTTTGGAGAAATCAAGGTAGGCAATATTGTACCACCAATAGCCAATGGTGACCCCCAACCACGCTCGTTGTTACCATCCTCATAGTTTACTTCCCAGATGCTCTCCTTGCACCATTCGCCGCTCTCTTTCCAAATAGAGGCGTAATCGTCTACTATATCATAGTCACTCTTGTCGGCGATGAGCTCCTGCATATACTGGAGAGCCTTAGGATAGCGAGTCTTGTCATTCTGATACATCACCATCTCGGCATACATCATATAGCACATGGCCTGCGACATTCTTCCACAGTTGGCATCGTCCCAACGCATTGGCAGGACCTTGGAGTCAATTACAGCCTCAAGCTCTACTATCAATTTGTCATATACTTCATCAGCCTTGAGCTGTGGGGCTGTGTAAGGAGCAGACAAGTTCTCCAGATAGAAAGGAATATTGCCGAAGTAGTGCCACAAGTTATTGTAGAAATATACACGGAGGGCTCTACCCTGCATCTCATAAGATGCCCTGTTTTTCTCGGTCAAGTTTGCCTCTGCCCAAGGAATATACTTCAAGAGGTCATTACAACGCTTGATGCCTGAATAGTCCACTGTCCAAAGTGAGCTAAGGGTATTGCTGGCATTTGCCTCATAGTTGGCAAGCATGTGCCAGTGCTGTTGATCGGTTTTGTTAGAACCGCCTACCCAGAAGTTATCGCCCATTATCTCGGCATCGATATTGAGAGCATTATACTGTCCCAATCCCCAGTCTGGCCAGTGGATAGGATCGTAAGCCGCATTCAGAGCCTCATTGATATGGGCATCTGTGGTATAATATTCTTCGAGGTTTTCACCTGATGGGTTCTCCACCTCTAGGAAGCTGTCGCTGCAAGATGTGTTTGCCAGTGTCATACTGGTTGCCAACACTCCTAAAGCTATATATTTTATTGTCTTCATAATAGTCTTTATTTTAAAGGTTCTTATTTTAGAATGAAAGGTTTACGCCGATGGTGTAGGTGCGAGCCTGTGGATATACACCATAGTCTACACCGAGAGAAGTTCCACCTGATGAGATTTCAGGGTCGAAGCCCCAATACTTGGTCCAGGTAATCAGGTTCTCTGCCATCACGTAGAAACGCAAGTGACTGATAGACAACTTCTGTGTAAGCTGCTTTGGCAAGGTGTAACCCAAAGAGATGTTCTTCAATCTCAAGTAAGAGCCATCGCAAAGATAGAGGTCAGAAACCTGCCAGTTGGTAGCATCGCCATTCTTCAGGATAGGATACTTATTGGAGGTACCCTCACCAGTCCATCTGCCGAGCATCCAAGTAGGGAAGTTGCCAGAGAACACATCTGTACGATAGGTAGCATCAAATACCTTATTACCTGTTACACCCTGCAAGAAGAGGTTGAGATCGAAACCCTTCCACTCAGCATTGAAGTTGAAACCGAAGGTCCATGAAGGTGTACCATTACCGATGTTGGTGCGGTCATCTGGATCGATTTTACCATCACCATTGACATCAACAAAGCGTACATCACCTGGCTTGGCATCTGGCATGATCAAATTTCCATCTGCATTGGTATAAGCATTAACCTCTGCCATATTCTGGAACACACCAGCTGTCTTATAACCATAGAAGTATGGGAAAGGCTGACCGTTAGATCCACGAGTGCCACCACCAGAGATACCCAGGAAGCCATCGAGGTCGATGTAACCTGTATCATTACCGAGGTTGGTCAACTCATTGTGCAGATAGGTAACATTAGCCTTGGCATTGAAGCGAGCATCAGAGATGTGCCACTTATAGCCGAGCTCAAACTCAAGACCTGAGTTCTTCATGTCACCCACGTTACCGATTGGCTTGGTCTCACCTACGTAGCTTGGGATAGGCATAGTAATCAACATACCGTTGGTCTTCTTTACATAATAGTCAGCTGAGAATGTCAGCGCACTGCCGAAGAAACCGAAGTCGAAACCGATATCAGTCTGCTCACTCTCCTCCCACTTCAAGTCTTCATTGGCTGTGGCATTCGCCTTAGAACCATTAAACTTGACTGCATTCTTTCCGAAGAGCACGTTGTTGCCCATAGCGGTCAATACGGTATAACGGAAGTCACCGATGTTATCATTACCATTCTTACCCCAGCTGGCACGGAACTTCAAGTTGCTCAACCAATCGCGAGTACTTTCCATGAATTTCTCGTTCATAATATTCCATCCGATAGAGGCAGATGGGAAGGTACCATATTTATGAGATGGTCCGAAACGGCTTGAACCATCTCGGCGGATTGTAGCCTGAAGCATGTACTTCTCATCATAGTTATAGCTCAATCGACCGAAGAGAGAAGATATAGCATGCACTACATTATTGCCACCTGATACATCATGCTCAATGGTTGGAGCACCTACAGAGATGATGTTACCTTTAGCATCCTTCACGATGGTCTGGCTATATTTACCAGTAGCATAGTCGATAGAAGGCTTGTTTACATTCACAAGATTCCAACGGCTGCCGTTCAGATAATCACTCTTATTCTTCATTGCACTCTGACCTAAGACAACAGCAAAACTATGCTTGCCAATAGTCTTATCGTATGTCAAAGTATTCTCCACCTGCCAGTTGATACCCTTGTCAGAACTCTTGTAAGCCTTGGTATGCTCAGCCTTGGTGTTACCAGAGAGGTAATACTTGGATGCGGTGTAGCTATCTGAACCCCAGAAGCTGAGGTCTGCACTATAAGTGAAATGATACTTCAAGTTATCCCAGAGCTGGAGGTCGATAGAGAACTTAGGCACAAACTTATGTGACCAGTTCTTAGCTGCTGGGCGCGCCATCATGGCAAGAGGGTTGTTCATCTCCTGATAGGTACCTCCCATACCTGGGATGGTATAATAGTTGCCATTGGCATCACGAAGAAGCTCGTAAGTATCACGAGTACCTGTAATATTACCATCTGCATCGTATGTATTAGGATCCTCGTAGGTATTATAATACTTCTTCGCCACATTGCTATTGGTTACCGTAGGAGCCAATGTTGGAGCAAGATAGAGGGCACTACCCAATACTGAGCCATTACTATTAGTATCGATACCTGTACTCTTTACACGGGTGTAAGCCATGTTGACGGTTACATCGAGCTTGTTGAGGAAGTTGCGATCCTTGCTGGCATCCAATACATTATAAATGTTGTTGCTACGCATAGAGAGACGCTCATAGTTGCTCTGTCCGTAGTTACCACCTACGATACCTTCCTGCTTGTAGTAGCCCATGGAGAGGTAGTAGTTGATTTTTTCAGAGGCACCACTGATGCTCACCTCATGGTTCTGTACAGGGGCATTGTCGTTGAATACCAAATCCTGCCAATCAGTACCAAATCCATTGATGGCATTACCATTGGAGTCGGTCAGTTTGTATGGATCAGCATAGATAGGAGCCTGACCACCATTCACTGCACGCTCGTTCTGAAGGATGGCGTAGTCAGTGGCGCTTGTCACATCACGCTTCTTCCATGCGCTTTGCCAACCGTAAGAGAAGTTATAGTTGATCTGTGCCTTTCCTATCTTACCCTTCTTGGTGGTTACGAGAATTACACCGTTGGCAGCACGGGCACCATAGATAGCACCCGAAGCAGCATCCTTCAACACCTCGATACTCTCGATATCACTAGGGTTGAGATAGTCGAGACCACCCTCGATAGGCATGCCGTCTACGATGTAGAGAGGATCTGAATTGCTGATAGTACCTGTACCACGAATACGAACCTTAGGAGATGCACCAGGCTGACCTGAAGAAGAGGTTACGTTGACACCGGCAGCCAGACCCTTCAATGCGTTATCAACACGCACTGGGCTCTTGCCAGCCAAATCTTCGGTGCTCACTTTAGCGATAGCAGCAGTTACCACGCTCTTCTTCTGAACACCGTAACCTACAACAACCACTTCGTCCAAAGCTTTGTCGTCTTGTTTCAGAGTAATCTTCATGTTGGCTGAAGGACGAATCTCTGCATCCTTGTAGCCAATGTAGGTAATAACCAAGGTCTGGTTAGCATCTGCATCGATGACAAAGTTACCATCAAGGTCGGTAATTGCACCGGCACCCTTGACGCCTTTAACCTGAACGGTGGCTCCGATAACGGGTTCACCCAGGTCATCCAACACGACACCCTTAAAGGTGTTTTTCTGTGCGAGCGCTGACGTCGACATCAATAATGCAGTCGCCAGCAATAGACTTTTTGTTTTCATACTCGATTATTAGTTTAGAAAAATATCTGTTTGTTAGTTCACTCTATTATAATAATGTTTAAGACTGTGCGGCTGTGCATTTCTTAAAATGCGTTAAGCCGTGTTTTCGTTTGCAAATATAATATGATTTTTTGATAATTCCTAACCCCTTCAACAGAAAAGTGGAAGAAACACTTGCTTCAAACAACTTATATCGTTAGTTTTCAGATACTTATCTGTTTTTAATAGCTATACGAAAGTGGATGGGGTAAAATGGAGAAAATGAGGCTAGAACACCCATGAAACGTTATATCAGTATATTTCAGTGTTCACACTCTGCCACTTTTCATTCGCGCCACAACACATTTATTTTCCTAATTATCAGCGGTTTACAAAAAGTCCCATTTTTACACCCATCCACTTTTCACTTATCACCCACCATTTTTTCATTATTTATTTAGTAATTTTGCAGATGAATGAGCAAATACGCCTAAACGCACAAAAAAACGTGAGAGGCGGTGTGCAAAACAAACAACTGCAAGAAATAAACAAACCATAATAAATATTACTTATGAAACAGTTCATTTTATCATGTGTCCTGTCGGTTGCAGCCATCGCTCCATCTCAGGCACAGCAGACTACCAGACAATTGCCTGTCTATCTCGACCAGACCAAGCCGGTAGAGCAGCGCATCGATGATGCCATCTCCCGCATGACGTTGGCTGAGAAGATACGCATCATCCATGCTCAGAGCAAGTTTTCATCAGCCGGTGTACCACGCTTGGGATTTCCTGACTTCTGGACGGATGACGGACCTCACGGAGTGCGTCCTGACGTATTGTGGGATGAGTGGGAACAGGCTGGCCAGACCAACGACTCCTGTGTAGCCTTCCCTGCCCTCACCTGTCTTGCCGCATCATGGAATCCGCAGATGAGCCGCATCTATGGCGAAGCATTGGGCGAAGAAGCCCTGTATCGCGGCAAGGACATGATTCTGGGTCCTGGCGTCAACATCTACCGCACGCCTCTCAACGGCCGCAACTTCGAGTATATGGGCGAAGATCCGTTCCTGGCAAGCATCATGGTAGTGCCGTATATTCAGGGATTGCAGTCTAAGGGCGTATCAGCCTGCGTAAAGCACTATTGCCTGAACAACGATGAGGAATACCGCCATCAGGTCAACGTAATTGTCAGCGACCGTGCTCTCCACGAAATCTATCTCCCTGCCTTCAAGGCGGCTGTTGAGAAGGGTAAGACATGGGGTATCATGGGAGCCTACAACCTATATAAGAATGAGCACAACTGCCACAACCAGTGGACCCTGAACAAGATTCTGAAGGGCGACTGGAAGTATGATGGTGTCGTGGTAAGCGACTGGGGCGGTGCTCACGACCTGGAGCAGTCTGTAAAGAACGGGCTGGATATGGAGTTCGGCACCTGGACAGACGGTCTTACGATGGGCGCTACCAATGCCTACGACAACTATTATCTCTCCATGCCTTACATGAAGGCCATACAGGAAGGCAAGTTCACCCAGAAGGAGCTGGACGATAAGGTGCGCCGCGTATTGCGCCTCTTCTATCGCACCACGATGAATCCGAACCGCCCTCATGGTTTCCTCTGTTCCGAGAGCCATTATGCAGCTGCCAGACAGATTGCTGAGGAAGGCATCGTATTGCTCCAGAACAGGAACAATGTGCTCCCTATCAACACCCAGAAGGCTAAGCGCGTGCTGGTAGTAGGCGAGAATGCCATCAAGATGATGACCGTAGGCGGAGGCTCTTCTTCGCTCAAGGTACAGCGCGAGATTTCGCCTCTCGATGGCCTGAAGACGCGCTTGGGCAAGGACGGCATCGAGGTAGATTATGCCCGCGGATATGTGGGCGATGTAACGGGCAACTACAATGGCGTTACAACCGGCCAGAACCTGGAAGACAAGCGCAGCGAGGCTAAACTGATAGCCGAAGCCGTAGAGAAAGCCAAGACTGCCGACTATGTCATCATGTTTGGTGGTCTGAACAAGAGCGATTTCCAGGACTGTGAGGGTCACGACCGCAAGCATTATGAGTTGCCATACCATCAGGATAAGCTGATAGAGGCTTTGGCTAAGGCAAACAGAAACTTCGTTTATGTCAACATCTCGGGCAATGCGGTAGCTATGCCTTGGAAGGCTAAGGTTGCCGGCATCGTACAGGGCTGGTTCATCGGTTCGGAGAGCGGCGAAGCCCTTGCAAGCATCCTTACAGGCGATGCCAACCCTAGCGGCAAGTTGCCGTTTACATGGGTCAACTCGCTGAAGGAAACAGGTGCTCATGCACTCAATACCTATCCGGGAACCTGGCGTCAGGAAGGTGGAGCCAGCACGAAGGGCAACATCATTGATGAGGAATATAAGGAAGGCATCTATGTAGGTTACCGCTGGACAGATAAGGAGCGCATCAAGCCTACCTTTGCATTCGGTCACGGCTTGAGCTACACCCAGTTTGCCATCTCTAATCTGCGCAGCGACAAGGTGCAGATGAAGCAGGACGGCACAATCACCTTTACCGTAAACGTAAAGAATACAGGTAAGCGTGCCGGAGCCGAGACGGTTCAGCTCTACATCCACGATGTCAAGTCATCAGTAGACCGTCCTCAGAAGGAGCTGAAGGGATTCCAGAAGGTTTATCTCCAGCCAGGTGAGAGCAAGGATATCAGCATCACCATCAGCAAAGAGGCCCTCAGTTTCTACGATGAGGCATCTTCATCCTGGAAGGCTGAAGCCGGAAAGTTTGAGGCTCTTGTTGGTAATGCAGCCGATAACCTGAAGCTCAAGAAAGCCTTCGAGCTCTTTTAAAAAGAATGATTCGATTCTGAGAAATTGAACGGAGGGAAGAAATAAATATAACGCATAAAAGTTTGTTACGGTGAAACGCCGTAACAAACTTTTATTGTTTTTCCCTGCTTTTCATCCTATCGACAAACTCGTAGAAACGGGGACTTTCAAAAAAAATACCAATATCTTGATTATCAGAAGATTAGCCCACTTGACGTTGTAAAACACAACGTATGGGTACCCCGAAGTATTCACTCTTACCATAAAATAATTAACACTCTAATTATCAGAAAGTTAACCAACTTGATGCTGTAAAACACAGCGTCAAACTATTATGCGATTTCTCTCGCTCCTCATCCATCACCAAGTTCGTAGAAATAAGGGATACACAAAGCATCAATATTTTGATTAACAGATGACTACCCATGTGTCGTGAAACACGACGCATGGGTACCAGAAGCATTTACTCTTTCCCAGAAAACAACCAACACCCTGATTATCGGTTAGTTAACCCACATGATGCTGTAAAACACAGCACATGGGTACCTCGGAGCGTTTACTCTTCCGAAAAATAATCAACACCTCAATTATCGGACGTTTTACCCATACGCCCTAAAACAGGGCGCATGGGTATCTGCAGCATTTACTCCTAAGCTTTTGCAAGTTTGCGCCACACGCCCTGAAAGGAACTTTGGATTTTCAGGCGTCAAGGTTCTATGCTTATAAAAAAACTTGACATATCATTTCTAGCAACAAGATTTCAGATGATCTTCGGGGAATAGGAGCAAAGCGTTAAAGCGTGACAGTTGTGACAGTTTTCAGCGGAGGGGTACATGCATTTCCCCTACTTTCAATCTGTAAGTATTATATATATACTTATATATTTATTAATAAATATATAAGTAACTTCTAAATAGAGAAAAAGGGAGGGGTACCCCTGAAAACTGTCACAACTGTCACAACTGTCACACTGTAACGATTAGGTCTACCTGATGAAAACCAATACGTCCATCAGCAAACCTATCTTCTCTTCCGGTAAAACTTATTGATATCTGCTCGCCTACTCATAGTTTCTCTCCTGCTAAAACTATGAGTAGGCTTTATTGGCTCGGAAAAATACGAGTGTTAAATCCGTTTAACAGGACTCTGCAGTGCGATTTTTGGCAGTAACAGAAATATGTTGTACCTTTGCAGCACATTTCACCCATCACGCCCTGAAAGGCTTATTTCATGCCCAATCTGCTTCACACGCTGCTCGAACTCTTCCCTGTCACAGATAGCACTATTCTTGATTTTGGCGCGATAATTATAGATAGTGTTCACAGAATAGTGAAGGAACTCGGCAATCTTAGAACTGTCCTCGATGCCCAGACGGATAAGGGCAAAGATACGGAGGGTGGTAGAAAGACGGCTGCCATCTTCGAGCACGATACGCTCTTCAGGCCTCAAGAGGACATTGAACTCCTCAACAAAGTCAGGGAAGAGCTTCAGGAAGGCGGAATCGAAATACTCATACAGCTCGCCCATGTAGGCCTCGCCAGCCTGCATCTGCTCCAGCAACTTGTTGAGTTCTCTTGCCTTCACCAGTTTTACTACTCGCTTGCGCATGGTCTCTATCTTGTCGACATAGATGGCACAAAGGCGCAGGAATCGACCAATATATACTTCCTTCATCTTGTTACTCTCGTTGAGTGACTGGTTCATCTCGTTGAGAGAATGGTTCATCTCGTTAAGAGAATGGTTCATCTCGTTAAGACGCTCATTTGCCAACTGCAAGGCATGGTTGGTTTCCTTCAGCTTATGATGGGCCGCAGCAATGCGCTTGCGCTGCTTGTTGACATAGTAGAGCAAGAGCATAACCACAAAGAGAAGCAGGACAGAAAACGCTACCATGAGCCGCAGATGCTGGTTGCTCGAAGAAAGTTCTTTCTGATATCCCTCCTCAATCTGCGTGAGCACAGGCATGATCTGGCGGCTGCGGATAGGCGTATTGAAAACGGTAGCCGACTTCCAGGCAAACTTGATATACTCGTGAGAGCGCTTCTGCTCGCCCGGTTCGGCATTGAGCAGATTGGCGAGTTCCCAGAGCGACCCCTGGTCCATCACAGCCAACTGGACATCGCAGATAGCAGAACGCAAGAGGCAGCTGAAAAACTGCTCTTCATCGCCAAACTGATTGTAGGTCAAGCCGCGATAAAACTGTACAATGGCATACTGATGGGTGCCCGGTTTCGTCATCGCCAGCCGCTTATCGCTCAATCGCAAAGCCTCCTTCATATTGCCTGCATCGCGTGCCCTCACCTCCTGCATCTGCAGATAAAGGTCATCATCATGGCTGAATGTGCTGTCTATTGCAGCCTGATAGGCATTACGCTTGCCGGCATAATATTTCTTCAAGGAAGGAACGTTGGAATAATATGCCATCTCGCCATACAGGTGCTGGCAAGCCCAGAGGTAGTTGCGTTTGCCCTCAGCATCAAGATCAGCGATATTGACAGACTTCAGCAGGTCGTACGATTCGGCATAATCGCCCGTGGTAGATTCCTGGAAAGCAAGCAGCGCCTTGGCATTCCCCACCTTCTTTTTATCGCCCATTCTGAAGGCAAGTTCCATACACTGGTTGATGTATTTCAGCGCCAAGTCGTTCTTGTAGGAGCGGTATTCCTCAAAGAGCGCAAAGCAGGCATCATACTTACTGCTTAGGCGCCTGGCGGTCTTCAGTTTCTGCTCCCAATCGCGAATTCGGGCTTCACGTACCTTCACATAATCAGCCGAATGGGCAATGGCGTTGTCCAGACTCTGAAAAAGCTGCTCTATATTATCTGTTGTTTTTGCTGCAAGAGAAAGAGGCATCAAGACAAAGAGCAGGAAGAAGAATGCCTTTCCCCATAATTCATTTACGCGATACATCAACTTGATTCCGTTTAAGATTGATTTATTTTCATGAGGTTTCATGTGCAAAAGTAATAAAAAAATCGGAAACGACAAATCAAATATAGAAGAAATGTAGATTTCTTCGCATTTTTCGCCTATACCGCATCCACTTTTTATATATTCTTCATTTTTCTTATCCATCTCATTATCAGACACTTTTTTATCTAAAAAAGAAAGATTCATCCACATTTTAACATTCGTATCGCGCATCGTATCATCTTTTTTATTATCTTTGCAGAAGATAAGTACCAAAAATAACAATTAACATAATAAACAATGAGAACAGCACTTTTATCACTCACATTTCTTTTGGCTGGTTCTATGGCAGCACCTGCTTTCGCCCATACCGCAGCCCCTAAGAAAAAAGTAACTGCCACAACCAAGAAAGGCAAGATTCTACCCATGAAGGAGTATATCGACCAACTGATGGCGAAGATGACACTGCAGGAGAAGATTGGTCAGCTGAACCTGATGGTAGCTGGCGACATCACCACCGGCGGCGCACTTGATACTCAGGTAGGCGGCGATATCGCCCAGGGCAACATGGGCGGAGTTTTCAATATCAAAGGGCTCGACAAGATCAAAGCTCTGCAGGAAATCGCCATCAAGAACAGCCGTCTGGGCATCCCGCTGCTCGTAGGTATGGACGTGATTCATGGTTACGAAACGATGTTCCCTATCCCTCTCGCCCTCTCCTGCTCATGGGATACCGAGGCGATGAAGAAGGTAGGCGAAGTATCGGCCAAGGAAGCCAGTGCCGACGGCATCAACTGGACTTTCTCTCCTATGGTAGACATTGCACTCGATGCCCGCTGGGGACGAATCAGCGAAGGAAATGGCGAGGATCCTTATCTGAGCGGCGTGATGGGAGCAGCGATGACTCAGGGCTACCAGGGCGTGGACATGCGCACAGAAGAGATTCTGAAAGCCAACCGCATCATGGCGTGTCTGAAGCATTTTGCCCTGTACGGAGGCGTTGAGAGCGGAAAGGAATATAACACGGTAGATATGAGCCGCGTGCGCATGATGAACCAGTATCTGCCACCTTACGAGGCAGTGGTGAAGGCTGGCGTAGGCAGCGTGATGTCTTCATTCAATCTCATCGACTACATACCTGCTACAGCCAACAAATGGATGATGACCGATGTCTTGAGAAAGCAGTGGGGATTCAACGGTTTCGTGGTTACCGATTACGCTTCTATCGCCGAGATTCTGCAGCACGGAACGGCAAAAGACATTCAGGAGGCTTCAGAACAGGCGCTGAAGGCTGGTACCGACATGGACATGTGCTCCAACGCCTTCGTAAAGCATCTGGCAAAGAGCATAGCAGAAGGAAAGGTGAGCGAGGAGGATGTGAACATCGCCTGCCGCCGTATTCTGGAAGCGAAATATAAACTGGGCCTGTTCAGCGACCCTTACCGCTACTGCAACACCAAACGCAGCAAGAGCGAGATTTATAACGCAGAGAACCGTCAGGCAGCCCGCGATGTAGCAGCAGAGACCTTCGTGCTTCTGAAGAACGAAGGCAATATCCTGCCACTGAAGAAGGAAGGAAAGATAGCCCTGATAGGTCCGCTTGCCGACACACGAAACAACATTGCCGGTACATGGAGCGTGGCACAGGTACCATCGAAATATACCACCATCAAGGAGGCAATGGAGCATGCACTTGCCGGAAAAGCCACCTTATTATATGCCCAGGGAAGCAATATCTGGCGCAATAAGGAACTGCAGCAAAACGGCGAATCCGGTAAACCGATCAACTGGGGCAACGAGGCTGAGATGAAGGCTGAAGCGCTGAAGATTGCTAAAGAGGCCGACGTGATAGTATGTGCTATGGGCGAAAGTGCCGAGATGAGCGGCGAATGCGGTAGCCGTACCAACCTGGAGATGCCGGACGTACAGCGCGAACTGCTTGCCGAACTCCTGAAGACGGGCAAGCCAGTAGTACTCCTCAACTTTGCGGGCCGTCCTACGGTTCTTACTTGGGAGAAAGCCCATGTACCAGCCATCATGAATGTATGGTTTGGAGGTTCAGAGATGGGCGATGCACTCTGCGATGTCATCTTTGGCGACAAATCGCCATCGGGTAAGCTCACCACTTCGATGCCTAAGACTACCGGTCAGGAGCCTCTCTACTACAACCATCAGAACACCGGCCGCCCTGTAGCAGACGATAATGAGAAGTTTGCCAAGTTTGCCAGCAACTGTCTGGATGTAAGCAATGGTCCGCTCTATCCTTTCGGTTACGGCTTGAGCTATACCAACTTTTCATACAGCAACTTCCGCCTGAGCAGCCAGGAGGCGGGCATCAGCAATGAGGAGGCTACCGAATGGCAGGATGGCAAGAAGATTACAGCTAGCGTCACCGTTAAGAACAATGGCTCCCGCGATGCTGACGAGATTGTGCAGCTCTACATCCGTGACATGGTAGCCAGCATCTCCCGCCCTGTAAAGGAACTGAAAGGTTTCCAGCGCATCCATCTGGCAGTAGGTGAAAGCAAGGAGGTAAGCTTTGATATCACCCCAGATATGCTCAAGTTCTACAACGCAGATCTGAAGCACGTGATAGAACCAGGCGACTTCCAGATTATGATAGGAACCAACAGCAAGGATGTAAAGACAATGAAACTGAACGTGAAATAAACAAGAAAAATCGCCCTGTAAAGAGCAAAGCATAGCTTGAAAGATGCTTTACTTCTTACAGGGCGATTATCATCTACTGAGCCCACTCCAACAGAAGGCTCAGTTATGGATTCTATCCTTCAGGATTACTTAGTCATCTCGAAACCTACACGCATACCATCGTAATTATTGGCGATAGTACCGATAGCGCTGAGGGTAGAACTGCCCTTGAGGGCACCCATGGTCTTGATGAGGTTGAGCAACTTTGTCTGGTCGAAGAGCAGGCTGATGCCGTTGGTAGTCTTCGTAGCATAGCCCGACATACTCAAGAGCAAGCCCTTCATCTGAATGGCATGAGTCTTCTCATCAAAAGTATAATTGCCCTGCCATGACTTGCCATCTATCTTGGCAGCGAAAGTTCCATCAGTTTTGAAGGTGAAATAGGTATTTGAGCCGCTGAAACCAAACTTGCTGTAATACTCACCCAACTTCTCCTCTACCTTGTTGGCAGCAATCTCACCGCCAGCCTTTGCCAGGAGATTCTCAGAGGTAAAGGCACATCCCGGCTTGCTGTACTTCCAGGTATGGGCACAGAGATCCTGCTTGCTGAAGGTACCTGAACCGATTACATTATTCAGAATGCCATTGATAATGCTGCTACCTGCAGAACTGCTGCTGTTAGAGTTCCCACCCAGTACAGCACCCAAGATACCTGCAACGGTTGAGCCTGCATTGCTGGTTGCACTGGTAGATGTAGCGGTATTGCTGGTTGTTGCTGCAGTTGTTGTTGTCGCTGCTGTTGTGTTAGATGCAGCAGAAGTTGTATTCTTTGTAGAAGTCTTCTTGGTCGTAGTCTTCTTTGAAGTCTTCTTAGAAGTCTTCTTTGTTGTCTTCTTAGCCGTTTTCTTAACCGGCATCATCTCAGACATTGAGGCATTGAGCGCTGCCTCGTTCATAGCGCTTGCATTGCTGCCAGCTGTGCATGCGAGCACGAGGGCAGCCAAAAGAAATACCTTTTTCATTGCTTTCTATATATTTATTTTTATCACTCTTATTTATATATACCCAATACTTCCTATTGTTCTTTCGGGTGCAAAGTTCGCAAAAAAATCGGGAATACGATAAGAAAAATCCCTATTTCGCAGTATGAATCTCCCTAAAAACTCATCATTTCTGCTCTTTCTACGTTATTATAGACGAATACTATGACAATTCGTTTAAAAGACTATGAAAAAATCGTTCAGGAAATACTAATTATCATTCTAAAGGGGGAAAACTGCTCAAACGTTTGCACTTTTTTTTGACATACATCAAAAAATAACGAATAAAACACGTATTTTCATGCATTTTATACCTAGAAATAGGTAGAAACCCCTATCTTTGCAAGCGGTTAACAAATATCAATAGGTTATGAATGATTTAATTAAGGTAAATTCAGAAAATCAGAATCAGGCTATCGATAGATGCCAACAGATTCTTCAGGATCGCCGAGAGGCTCTTGCCTCTAAGGCAAAGAGAAGAGGTTAATACTCTTCAGAAACAAGAAGTAAAGGAGGAAAGATGATGCTCTTATACAATATAAAGACGCATCCTTTCTTTTTAAAGAGAGATTTTTCGAAACGACTCTTAAATGATGAGTTTCAAAAATTTTGGGAAAAGAAAAAAACGTAAAAATCCCGTTGTTAGCCATCTGGCTTGTACAACGGGATTTTTTCGTTTATTATATCAAGTCCGAGATTTTACTTCTCGTTCTTCACTGCCTTCATGATGATCTCGAAATGATTACCACTCTTCAAGATGACATTCTTCAGGAAGTCTGAAATCTCAGATGCCTTCAGATTCTTCACCATCTCCTTGTAATCGCTATGAGTATCAACACCCATACGCTCGTATGTGCTCAATGCACCAAGCCAATAACCGTTAGACTTCTCGCTAACAGCAGCCTGCTTCAGGAGAATCTCCTTTACCTTCTGAAGGTCTTCTGCATTTGGCTGGGCTACGGTTTCTTCCATACCCTTGAAGAAGTAAGGAATAGCGATATCCGACTTCTCTGGGTTCAACTGAGCCACGGCTGAAATAGAGATGGCAGCCTTGTTATCATAATCGCGAAGCAAACCATAGTTTGCACCTGCATGATAAGCAGCGCTGAGTTCCTCACGGATAGTACGCAAATACTTCATCTCCAAAAGGCGGGCTGAAACATCAGCAAGAACCATATACTGCAAGGTGAATGGAGCCTTGGTATACCAGATCTCTGTTGCCTGGTTCTGTGGATTCTCCATTGCCTTGGTAAAGACATTGCTTACCTTACCCTTAGCATAAGGAATCTGCTTGTTCTTAAGCTTGAAGCCATTGTTTGGCAGACTGGCGATATACTGCTCGATGAGTGGGAGGAGAGTCTTCTCATCATAGTTACCTACGAAATAGAAGGTGAAGTCCTTGGCATTGCCGTAGAACTGCTTACCAATCTCCAGGATACGGTCGTAGTTGATATCCTTTATGTCGCTTGCCTCTGGCACACGGGCAAGTTTGCTACCCAAATAGAGGGTGCTCTGAACAGAATCCTGATATACGAGGCTTGGGTTGTTGCTCTTGTTGGCAAGAACAGTAGCCATCATACTCTTCATATTGTCGAAGCTCTTCTGGTCCTTGCTTACTGCGGTCATCTTGAGATAGATGAGCTGCATCAGGGTTTCGATGTCCTTAGGAGTAGAATTACCCTTCAAACCATGATTGAAAGGACTCAAGCTGAACGAAACACCAGCCTGCTTGCCTGCCAAAGCCTTATCAAGCTCATTGCTTGAAAAATCGCCAAGACCACTAGCATCGAGCACATCTGCTGCAAATGCAGCATTCAGGAAGTCTTCCTTGCCGAAAGTAGAATAGCCCACATTGGCTGAAGCTGCGAAAGCAATCTCATTGTCCTTGAAATCGGTCTTCTTCAATACCACCTTAGCGCCATTAGAAAGAGTCAACTCCTTGAAGCCCAACTTCTTGTTCTCAACAGTCTTCTTAATCTTACCAGCCTTAGGAGCCTGAGCGATGAGAGGTTCCTGCTTAACATTATCCACATAAGCCTCGAGCTTCTCAGCACGTACCTGCTTTACAATGGCAGAGAGTTCCTGCTCGGTAGGATAAACAGCACCAGCCTGCTCGCGCATCATTACCAATGATACAAGGTTGGTATCGCTCTGGCAAACCAACTGCTTGGCATAGCTGTTGATAACCTCAAGAGGCAAGTTTGGAACTACCATCTTCCAGATCTGGCTCTCCTCTTCTACTGACGGAATAGGCTCGTTAGAAGTGAAGTTATCCACATACTGGGTGGTAAACTGCTCGTTCTTCATCTTATCCTTGTTGGCAAGCGCCTTGTCAACCTGGCTCATGAATTCATCCTTGGCACGCTGATACTCAGTAGCAGTGAAACCGAACTCATGCATACGCTGTGCCTCGCGGAGAACAGCAGCATAAGCCTCCTTAATCTTTCCTGGCTTAGCTACACCGGTAAGGGTGAAAGCATCCTTAGTGCTTGAAATCAGGTATGAACCATCACCGGCACTTGCCTGGAGATATGGACAGTCTGGCTCCAATGCCTTCTCAGCATAACGGGCAGCAATCATAGAAGAAATCACGTTATCCATGTATCCCTTCAGGAGATAGCTCATATTGCCCTTCAGAGAATCTGGCACAGGATTGTGCTTCATATAAACCTGGAAGAGATCAACCTGCTGCTCCTTATCCTTGTCGATAACATAGATGGCAGAATCATTATCAGATACTTCTACCTTCTCTATCTTAGCGGCATTCTTAGGTACCTTGATACCTGAGAAGAGTTCCTTAATCTTAGCTTCGATATGATTTACATCTACATCACCTACGATGATAATAGCCTGATTGTCTGGGCGATACCATTTGCGGTAGTAAGCACGGAGAGTTTCTGGCTTACAACCATCGATAACGCTCATCAAACCGATAGGGAAACGGTAGCCATACTTTTCGCCCTGATAGAGCTTAGGAAGTGAACGCTCTATCATGCGCTGCTGACCTACGATACGCATACGGTACTCATTGTGTACCACATCGCGCTCGTCATTGATGGCTTCCTTGGTAAGAGAGATACCGTTGCTCCAATCCTTGAGGATGAGCATGCATGAATCTACGGCTGTAGGGCGGGTAGTAGGTACATCGGTGAAGTAATATACGGTTTTCTCTACGCTGGTATAGGCATTGAGATTTCTACCATACTCCACGCCGATGCTCTGCAGGTAATCCTGGAGGGAATTACCTTTGAAGTGATCGGTACCGTTGAAGGCGAGGTGCTCGAGGAGGTGAGCCAAACCGCGCTGGTCATCATTCTCATTGATAGAACCCACTTTCTGAGCGATGTAGAAACTGGCTACATGCTCAGGATAACTGTTGTGACGAATGTAGTAAGTCAATCCATTATCAAGACGACCTATCTTCACATTCTTGTCTACAGGAATAGCTGGCATCTGCTGTGCCATCGCTGTACCTGCAGAAAGGAACAGCACAACTGCTGCAAAAATCTTTCTTAGTTTCATCTGATTTTAATTATTTATATATTTATTTTTTCTATATCATTCTTTCTATATACCTTATTATATATATCATGCTACTTAACAAGTTCACCTATATATAACGGCAAAACCAGTAACATGGTTACTGTCTGCGATGCAAAATTAAGAAAAATAAAAAAGATTTGCAAACATTTTAGAGAATATCTTCCCGATGTATGCAAATCTTAACCTAAAACTAACATTGGAGGCAGAAAACCAATCCTAACCTACATGAAAACTCTTCATCCATGAACCTCTGAAGAGGCGGATAAGAAAGAGGATTCCCCTGAATGTGAGTTCGGTAGCCATCGCTATCCATACTCCCTCCAAGCCATAGCTCTTGGAAAGCGCATAAGCCAGAGTGAGGCGCACCAGCCACATGGTACCGAGATTGATCATCGCCGGTTTCCTGGTATCGCCCGCTCCTACACAAACACAGTAGGTCACGATGCTGGCTGCAAAGAATGGTTCAGCAAAAGCCTCGATGCGCAAACAGATGGTTCCCATCTCACGGATGCTTTCTACCGGAGAAAGAACGCCTATCATCTCAGGAGCAAAGACATACATAACCACTCCCATCACAGCCATCACAGCCATTCCCAGTCCTACTGTCATATAAGCAAAATTCTTGCACAAACCTACTCGCCCTGCTCCATGCGTCTGTCCCACCAAAGTGGTAGCCGCATCACCAATTCCATAACCCGGCATATAGCAAAGACTCTCTGCCGTAATAGCAAAAGAATGGGAAGCAATGGCTATATTGCCAAGGGGTGCCACAATCATGGTACTCACTATCTGCGCCCCACTCATCAATATGTTCTGTATGGCTATCGGAATGCTGATTTTACAGGCATTATGAACATACGACCTGACCCAACGGAAACGGACATGGTCCTGACGGAGATTCAGTATTTTATTCTTGAAACCTGCAAGATAAAGATTAGGCAGAGAGATGCAGACATAAGCCATCGCCGTTCCTAAGGCAGCCCCCACAACACCCAACTTCAGGATATAGATAAACAGGTAATTGAATATCACATCGCAGATGCAGATCAATACAGCCATCACACTAGGTGTATGCATATTGCCCGCAGATTTCAGCATCATCTCGGATATATGATAAAGGAAAACGAATGGCAGTACCAGACCATATATCAGAAAATAGCGAGAGGAATTGGTGGCAATATCAGCACCTCCACCCAGCCAATAAGGCAGATAAGCATGAATGCCGACACAGAGAAGAGAAACAAAAATGCTGAACGCCACACCGCAAATCAGCGCATGACGAAACACCTGACGGGCATTTGCAAAATCATTAGCTCCAATAAAATGAGCTACCTGTACTGAAAAGCCAGTAGCCGCTGCACTGAGCAAACTACCAATAAGCCAGGTAGTTGACTCAATCAATCCGATACTGGCAGAAGCCTCTGCTCCCAGATGTCCAACCATAGAAGCATCGATGAAGAACATCATCACCGTAGAAATCTGAGCCAGCATAGAAGGTATACTCAATCCTACAATAAGATTGAGTTTCTCGCGCCGATCCATCTCCCTACCCAGGCGAATCGACTCCATCAAATAATCTGTCTTTTTGCTATAAAGCATAAATTAATTTCTCGTATATCGCTCATACAAAAAAATATGTGCATATATCATTTCAAACATATGCACATACTTTTCTCTAATCTTTATTCTTATTCAGTAATCCACTTCTTGCCAGAAGCTCTCTTATAACTATTGAGCACTATCTCAAAACGGAGCATTGAATAGCCTTGGATTGAAGAATAACCGCTCTCGCCATAAGCTAGCTGGTATGGAATGAACACCTGCCAATGGTCACCCGGATGCATTTTGAGCAATGCGGTGGTAAAGCCATCAACATATCCACCGGACACATTACGGGTAGGATTAGCTGTAGCTGCATCAAAAGTACCCGTAAAGCTCTGGTCGAAGACGTAACCTTCCTTATAATTATCAGTAGGAATATAACGGCCACGATAGCTCACCTGTACCGAATCGGTAAGGATTGGAGAAGTTTTCCCCTCTCCCTTCTTCAGAACATGAACGATGATATTATCGCAATCCTTATAAGTAAGGGTCACTAAATTACCATTCTGATCTTTGTTCAGAGTCGGAGTCTGGTTTTCGAACGTCCAGTTCTTATAAACGTACCAGCCGTTAGCTTCGCCCATCTTTCTGGCATAAGCCAATGTATCGGCAAAAGCCTGCTCGTTACGCTCCTGCCAGTTGGCATATTCCGAGACATTATCATCATCTTCGCTACATGATGACAGTGTGATCACTGCCATCATGAGGAAGAAAAAATATTTCAAACTCTTAAGATTCATCTAAATGTATTTGATTAATTAGAAGTTCTTGATTTCCTTGCCAAGCTTCTTCAATACGCTAGTGATGCTTACGCGCTCCTCGATGATGCTGCGAAGATCTGAGATAGCTACGCGCTCCTGCTCCATGGTATCACGATAACGCAGAGTTACCTTATGATCGTTTGGAGTCTCGTGGTCTACGGTGATACAGAATGGAGTACCGATAGCATCCTGACGGCGATAACGCTTACCGATAGAATCCTTAGGATCGCCATAGTGAGTATTGAAGTGGAACTTCAGCTCGTCTACAATCTCGTGTGCCAACTCTGGCAAACCATACTTCTTATCCAATGGGAACACAGCACACTTAACAGGTGCCAAAGCCTCTGGCAAACGCAAGACAACACGTGTCTCACCATTCTCCAGCTTCTCCTCGCAGTAAGAGTGGCACATTACGCTGAGGAACATACGGTCTACACCGATAGATGTCTCTACATCGTAAGGTACATAGCTCTCGTTCTTCTCTGGATCGAAGTACTTGATAGAACGGCCGCTGTACTTCTCGTGCTGAGAAAGGTCGAAATTGGTACGGCTGTGGATACCCTCTACCTCCTTGAAACCGAATGGCATCTTAAACTCGATGTCGGTAGCAGCATTGGCATAGTGAGCCAGCTTCTCGTGATCGTGGTAACGGTAGTTCTCATTACCCATACCGAGAGCCTCGTGCCAAGCCAGACGAACCTTCTTCCAATATTCAAACCACTTCATCTCAGTACCAGGCTGGCAGAAGAACTGCATCTCCATCTGCTCGAACTCACGCATACGGAATACGAACTGACGGGCTACAACCTCGTTACGGAAAGCCTTACCAATCTGGCAGATACCGAATGGCAACTTCATACGGCCGGTCTTCTGAACACTCAGATAATCTACGAAGATACCCTGAGCTGTCTCAGGACGGAGATATACCTTGCTTGTAGCATCGCTGGCAGCACCCATCTGGGTAGAGAACATCAGGTTGAACTGACGAACGTCTGTCCAGTTCTTGGTACCGCTGATAGGGCAAACAATACCCTCATCCTCGATAATCTGCTTCAGCATCTCCAGGTTAGGGCCCTGCATAGCCTCAGTATAGCGGGCATGGAGATCATCAAACTTTTTCTGGTTCTCCAGAACGCGAGGATTAGTTGCACGGAACTGAGCCTCATCAAAGCTATCGCCGAAACGCTTCTTAGCCTTGGCAATCTCCTTGGCAATCTTCTCCTCATACTTAGCCATGTGATCCTCGATGAGCACATCGGCACGATAACGCTTCTTTGAATCGCGGTTATCAATCAATGGGTCATTGAAAGCATCTACGTGTCCAGATGCCTTCCATACTGTAGGGTGCATGAAGATAGCTGCATCGAGACCAACAATGTTCTCGTGCAACAACACCATACTCTGCCACCAGTACTGCTTAATATTGTTTTTGAGCTCAACACCATTCTGACCATAGTCATAAACGGCAGCCAAGCCATCATAAATTTCACTACTTGGGAACACGAAGCCATATTCCTTGCAATGGCTTACAATTTTCTTAAAAACATCTTCCTGTGCCATGATTAAATCTTATTTTTTTCAAATTTTCGGCAAAGATACTCTTTTTTCTCGAAAAATTGTTGTATTTTTGCCATAAATTAATAAAATAAGTATTAAAAGCTATATATGAGCGACGAAATTAAAGATAAAAACGGTCTTGAAGAGGAAAAATCGCCAAATTTGGAAAATTCTTCTGCAGAATCTGAACAGGATGCTGCAGAAGATGCCAACGAGGAGATTTCGACCGAAGAACATTCCGATTATAAGCCGGTGAACCGATTCGATGCTTCTGCTGTACATCACCTCAGCGGAATGTATCAGAACTGGTTCCTCGACTATGCATCGTATGTGATCCTCGAACGTGCCGTTCCTCATATTGAGGATGGTTTGAAACCGGTACAGCGACGCATCCTCCACTCTATGAAGCGCATGGACGACGGAAGATACAACAAGGTTGCCAATATCGTGGGACATACCATGCAGTTTCACCCTCACGGTGATGCGTCTATCGGAGATGCTTTGGTACAGATGGGACAGAAAGACCTGCTCATCGATACGCAGGGTAACTGGGGAAACATTCTTACGGGCGACCGTGCCGCTGCTCCCCGATATATCGAGGCACGCCTCTCTAAGTTTGCTCTCGACGTGGTTTTCAATCCTAAAACCACCGACTGGCAACTCTCTTATGATGGCAGAAACAAGGAGCCTATCACGCTCCCTGCCAAATTCCCGCTGCTTCTGGCACAAGGTGCCGAGGGTATTGCCGTGGGATTGAGCAGTAAGGTTTTGCCACATAATTTCAATGAAATTTGCGATGCTGCCGTCCACTATCTCAAGGGCGAGCCATTCCAACTCTATCCCGACTTCCCTACAGGCGGTGCCATCGATGTAAGTAAATACAATGATGGACAGCGAGGTGGTGCATTGAAGGTAAGAGCCAAGATAGACAAGCTCGACAACAAGACACTCGTTATCAGCGAGATACCATTCAGTAAGACTACAGGCAGCCTCATCGATTCTATCACCAAAGCGGTAGAAAAGGGTAAGATTAAGGCACGCAAGGTAGACGATGTTACTTCAGCAAATGTTGAGATTCTTGTGCATCTGGCACCAGGAACCTCATCAGATAAAACGATGGACGCACTCTACGCATTCAGCGATTGCGAAATCAACATCTCGCCCAACTGCTGCGTCATCGAAGACAATAAGCCTGTTTTCCTCACCATCAGCGATGTGTTGCGCCACAGCGTAGACCGCACAATGGGATTGCTGCGCAAGGAACTGATGATCAGAAAGGGTGAATTGGAGGAGCAACTTTTCTTCTCTTCTCTCGAACGGATTTTCATCGAGGAACGTATCTACAAGGAGCGAAAGTTTGAGCAAAGTAAGAGTCAGGATGAGGTTGTTGCCTTCATCGATTCAAAACTCGAGCCATTCAAGGACAAACTCTTTACTGCCGAAGTAGACGGTAAGGGTATGGTAGAATATGCCTTCCATCGGGAAATTACCCGCGAGGACATCCTCAAACTCCTGGAAATCAAGATGCAGCGAATCCTTAAATATAATAAGGATAAGGCAGACGAACTGCTGATGAAGATTAAGGCAGAACTTGCAGAGATAGAGAACGACCTGGCTCACATGACTGATGTAACCATCAACTGGTTTGAATATCTCAAGGGCAAGTATGGAAAGAACCATCCTCGCAAAACAGAAATCAGAAACTTCGATACTATTGAGGTGACTAAGGTGGTAGAGGCTAACCAGAAACTCTATATCAACCGTCAGGAAGGATTCGTTGGTACAGGGTTGAAGAAGGATGAATTCGTATGCAACTGCTCCGACCTCGATGACATCATCATCTTCTATAAGGATGGTAAGTTTAAAGTCACCAAGGTAGCAGACAAGATATTCGTCGGTAAGAATATCCTCCATGTTCAGGTATTCAAGAAGAACGACAAGCGCACCATCTACAACTGTGTTTACCGCGACGGCAAGCAAGGCGATTACTTCATCAAGCGATTCAACGTAACCGCCATGACCCGCGACAAGTTGTATGACATCACCCAGGGTACACCTGGCAGCCGCGTCATCTACTTCACCGCCAACCCGAATGGAGAGGCAGAAATCATCAAGTGTACGATGGAGCCCGACCTGACGAAGAAGCGCCAGAGCATCTTCCTGGAGAAGGATTTCTCAGACATTCTGATCAAGGGACGTGCTGCCAAAGGTAATCTCCTTACCAAGCGCACCATTCGCCGCATCGGTCTGAAGAGTCACGGCCACAGCACGTTAGGAGGCAGAAAGGTTTGGTTCGACCCAGACGTAAACCGCATCAACTACGATGAGAACGGCCGCTTCCTGGGCGAATTCAATGATGATGAATCTATCTTGGTAGTACTCGACAACGGTGAATTCTACATCACCAATTTCGATGTCAATAACCACTACGAGGACAACATCATCCGCTTAGAGAAATGGGATGAGCACAAGGTCTGGACGGCTATCCTTTACGATGCCGACAATCAGGGATATCCATACATCAAGCGATTCACGATGGATGCCACCAAGCGCCATCAGAATTTCATGGGAGAGAACCCTAACTGCAAGCTCATCTTGCTTACCGATACGGTTTATCCACGCATCAAGGTTACTTATGGCGGTGTGGATGCCATCCGTCCTGCTGAAGAAATCGATGCCGAACAGTTCATTGCGCAGAAGAGTTTCAAGGCAAAGGGTAAGCGCCTCACGACATGGAAGATTGAAAGCATCGAGGAACTGGAACCAACCCGATTCCCAGAACCTCCTTCTGAGGATAATGATGAGGAACCGGATGGTTCTGACTCAGAGAATGAAGGTGAAAACCTTGATCCAGATGCTGGCAAAAGCGAGCAACAGGTGATTGACGAACTGACTGGTCAGACCAACCTCTTCTCTGAAAAAGATTTCGAAGAAGACCAGAAGGATAAAGACTGGTTATCGAAGCAATAAAAAGCGCTAAGAAAGTAAAAAAGAAAGCGCAAGGAAAGCACAAAAGAAAGCGCAAGGAAAGCAGCAAGAAAAGCAGCAAGAAAAGCGCCCATCATAAAAAAAGGAGCTTAAGCCCAAAAAGCTTAAGCCCCCTTTTTTATTATCTAGCCATTTGCATTTCGCGCTTTAACGTTTCGCGTTTCAGCATTTCGCGTTCAGCAAAAAAGAAGCCAGTCCCCCTCCTGCCCCCGTTCCAGGCGATTCCATCGCCTGTCCCCCAGCAGTCAGTAGCCTTCATTTTTACCTTTTATACCCCGCCAGCTTTTTCAGGCAGTATTCCTTAAAGTCATTCCAGTGGTAATAAGGTGCCACATCGCTCTTGATAGGCAAAGTAGCCTCATCTTCATTCAAAAGCACCTTCACCAGCACATCATTCGCCTTGTTTCTATAAAAAACAAACTGCAAATTCGTAGCCATCGGGGTAATCTTATAATCCCACCATTGAGAAGCAATCTTCTCCGGATCCTTAATCTCTTCGCCATATCCATTCAAATCCAGCAAACAGGTAAGCGGAGTAACCATTGTATCGTGTCCATATCTCAATGTAGCGCCCGGATGCGGAAGAGCGATGCAACTATCTGCCTTCTGGATGATATTCCTCAAGAGATTGCGCTGGGAGAACGGCTGCACATTGCCCGTATAAGGCGAGTTGCCGTAAGCCATCTGCCACCAGATGTTGGCATTCAGCCAGTTCTGATACAGTTCCTCCTCCGTAAAGAGGTCATAGAGCGAAACCTTGCCTCTCAGTTCCGTGCCTTGGATTGAGCTTGCCATCTCATAGAGTTTTCTGTTCAGGTCACTCTGGTTGATATTCTGCTTCACCCAGGCAGGGTCGTTGAACAGTTCCTGCATCACACGGCTATAGCTAACGTGCTTCTGTGCAAATTCCTGCTGTGCCACCTTGATACCCACGCTATGCTTCAAGCTATCCAGGTATCTGTCGTCCTGGTTCATATAATACATATCATGCTCGCTGGCATCATGGAAGATATGAAGTTTCGGATTGATACGCAGCATCTGCTGCAAACCGTTCTCCATAGAGAGGATGCATCGGATTACCAAAGTACTTCGGGCCTCAATATTCGTATTACCGGCAAAAATCTCAGGGAAGCGCTCCATCATTCTTCTGGTAATACCCTGATGCTGGAGAGCTCCGAGCGGAGTCAGTTCGCCATCGCGCCCCTTCGCCTCCTCACGAATCATCTTCACCTTAGCCAGCGTTTCCTCGCCCTTAGCTGTCAGTTTGCCCTCCTGCTTCGCTTTGAGCAGAGAGAAATAAGGCACATCATAAGCCTGCTTGCCAATCATATAGCGGGAACCATGCCGGCCATAATGGCTCAGATAGAAAGGCTTATACCCCTTAGGAGCCGCAGTCAACTGCTTCTGCGGACCACGATAAGCTACATAGTTACTACCCGAAAGCGTAATATCCCGCTTGAAATCCTCTTGCGGAGTCTGTGCTGTCAGAGGCATCGTCAATGTAAGAGATGCCAACAATAATAGATTCTTTGTATTCATTGTTATCATATAATTTTGTTTGAAAAACATACAGTCTCATTTAATTCCAATTCATCAGTTTTCTCAGGAACGGAAGCAATTCTGCCGCCATCTTCCGATGCTGCAACATACTAGGATGCCAGCTGGCGCCATAACCTAAATCTCCTTTCTGGAAACTGAAATCGAAACGGTAAATATTCTTATCGGTTTTATTGGCATCAGCACAGATTCTATCAAGCACAGTTCGCTGCTTGCTACTCTCCTTCTCGCCGAGCATCGGACCTGTCAACATCACAATCTTTGCATGAGGATACTTGCTACGTACCGTTTTAATAAACATGCGATAATTCTTCTCGTAGAGTTGAATATCATAATTCTTGGTAGAAAGATCGTTCGTACCCAAATTGATGCAGACTAACTGAGGCTGATACTTGGCAAAATCCCATTTTTCATCATGCTGGTCAAATAAGGTATATTCATATTGCCAAGGCATGTTATCGGCATTACCTGTCTTCGGACCATTATAATTACGATATACACCGATACCACTACGGGAGATAGAAGTATGCTGAGCCTTCAGACTGTCACTTACGATATTGGCATAAGTAAGCCAATGGTTCTCCGTTTCATCCTCAAAAGGATCAGACATGTTGATACTTTCTACGCCATAACCGCAGGTGATGGAGTTTCCGATAAATTCAATCTTCCGTTCCGGGAGAGCCTGAGCCTCAACAAGATGACACCCCTTATCAAGAACGAATCCCCTGAATTCCGGTTTGCGGAATAAGCCTTCTATCACATACATCACCTTAGCATGATGCACCCCCTTTGGCAAAGCTGCAGCCAGGGTAACAACCGAATCGCGTTCGGCATTAAAACCCACTTTGAAAGGTTCGCAACCATCAATCTGCGCCATGAAATATCCAGTCTTCGGGCGACACAGCATTTTCAGAGAAGGCCCTTGAAAACTAGCCTCAATCGTAGTTCCCGGATAATTGAAACTGGCTACATCAGGATTCTTAGCAAAGCTCACACGCCCAACATACTGAATCATCGGATGAGAAGCCTTTACGATCTCTCCCCCAATAGGAAGAGTAGTTGATTTCTTCACATTTCCAGCCATCATCGTGGAAGAAACCATGAATGTAGCCAGCATCATAACCCATATTTTTTTCATATTCCTGTTATTATAGTTTTTATCTGTCCTTACCATTCAGCCTTCATTTTTGCAAAGTAAAGACAAAACAGTATCTGTTTGCAAAATTACCATTATTTCTCGTAAAAAGCAAGTAAAACCATCATTTTTTTCATTTTTCTTCTTTTTATTCAAATTATTATTGTATCTTTGCACCCAAGAATGCGCTTGTGGCGAAATTGGTAGACGCGCTAGACTTAGGATCTAGTGGTTCAGGCCGTGTAGGTTCGAGTCCTATCAGGCGCACCGAAGAAAATCCTAACTGCTTGATAATAAGCGGTTAGGATTTTTTTCTTTTCTATTTTTGGCAACATTTTGGCAACATATTTCAATGCTAATCTATAGTAACAGCCAAAAGCAAGGTATCATTTCACATACTTTCACACTATTTCATGCCATTTAGTAACGCTCTTTTAATACGAATATTCTTCTAACCTATTTAAACAAAAACTAAATGAGGTATTCATCCATGTTTGTCCACGTTTTGCCAAAATGATACAACTGAACAAATATTATTGTATCTTTGCATTCTAGAAATGTTCAACTCTAAAATATATAAGTAATGAAGAAACTCACTGCTGTCCCGTTTAGAAATCATCGGGCCTGAAAAGGCTAGGATATAGCCAAT
>ERZ779832.29-NODE-29-length-65513-cov-71.8449_pt1 | contig 65513 bp, 69 predicted proteins | sample MGYA00511250_ERZ779832 | MGnify/ENA primary metagenome ERZ779832 (study PRJEB29588, sample SAMEA2154726) | human gut metagenome | biome: human gut; feature: human-associated habitat; material: faeces | place: Denmark | collected 2008/2010 ...
TATGTATATTTATAAACAAGCAAGTTGATATTTATTCACTTGCGAAACTTCAGTAATTTAGAGCTGAATCTCAAAGATTTATGACCACCATCTGCATAATATGTCAGTGTGTGACTATTTGAGATTATATAACCATTCCGTTCGTTAATTGCCTTGAGGGTGAATGTCAGTTCCTTTTCTTCCTGTGAATCGTAATCAAAAGAAAACTCTTCACTGTTGACTTCTATTTCTGATATGGCTATAGGATATTGGCTAGTTAGATCGGAAATCTTTTTGTTTAACTTATCATTCTCTGCCTTTTCGTTTTGCAAGGAAGTGTTAAGCTCGCTGATTTTACTTTCATTTTGTTTGATTGTGCTCTTGTTTTTAGATATAGTCGCATTTCTTTCTTCAATTGTATTACGAGCGGAAGAAAGTTCTCCTCTTGTATTTGTTAGAGTATCGTGTAGAAAGAATAATCCGACACCACATCCAATAACTACAAGAATCAGAAATACGACATTTTTAAATTGTTTTTTCTGACGATTGATTTTTTTATTCAAAGCATAGAGCCGCTCATTCTCTTTCTTTAGTTTCTGGTTTTCATTATTAACTCTATTTAATGTGCTGCGATAGCTGTCAATACGGATTGTATCAAAATCTTCTGATTTGTATATATAGGTGAATCCATATGTATAACTCGCATTAATCATTTTTTGCTTATCGGCTGTAACATCAAATTCTTTTGTGGAGTTTTTTGAAACAGAATAGTCACTTGTAGGTAAAGCATGCTCATTGCCTAAATCCACAAATGAATTTAGCAACTCATTTAAAATACCGTCAAGATCTTCTTTTTGTGAAGAGAGTTTCTTCCCTGTTATGACTACATCCCCACTTTCAGAGTATTTTATAGCTACTCCTTCTTTTAACATTTTGTCAACTGTTGTCTCAAAGAGAGAAAATAGTTTCTCGAGAGCAGATATATAATAACCCGTTACAAGAACTGACAATCCTATATATTTGTTATTTGCAATTTTGCGTATGTAACAATATTGCATTAAGTCATCATCTCGATGGATGACGACCTGTGTTGATGCTTTGCAATTTGTGGCTATTTCCTGATAAACGAGAGAAGAATTGTCCTCTGGATATTGATTATACCCAGAAAACAATTCTCCAAATACATATGCACTACAGTTCATTTTTTGTAGAAATTGATTGTCTTGCTTACATTATCTACTTCAACGGATGCCAATTCATTTAAGACTTCATTACCTAACAGAATTGGCGCAATTTGATTGAGAGCAACAGTGGCAGTCTTGTTATGAAGGACAATCTCGTTTTCACCACTACCAATGCAAATCTCTTTTATGTTAATCGTACCATTTTGGACAATGGAACCATCTGCAATGCAGCTATAACTGACTCCAAGAACATCTTCATCTGTTAATTTTCCATTTTTTGCAAGTGTTTGTACTTCATTCAATGAGAGATGTAACCCAGATGCGCCTGTATCATAAATCATATCCATTGTAACACCATTTAATTTTACAGGTATGATTTTAACACCTCCAGTTTCCTCATAAGGAATACTAATCATGGATGTGTTAACCATATCCAATTGATACGGTGGTTTGTTGTTTTTATTGCTACAAGATGCTAACACAAGTATGCACATTGCAATCAATAGATATATGCCTTGTTTCATGTTACTTAATTTTTATTGTTCTCGATATTATTTTTTTCCCATTTACAACATATGAAATCTCAACATTTGTGTTACGTGTTGCTCTCTGATCAACAGTAAAAGTGTTTTGAGTAATGTTTATGCCTGGAATATTAGTGGGGCCTGTACTACTTTCCCAATCCCCTCTTGTGTCATTTATAGTAATACTTTTATTATTGCTTATTTTTCGTTTTATGGATAATAAATATTCTTTGCCTTTTTCTGCACCTTTTTTCTCATCGAATCCTGCGATATCAATATGGTCAGTTTCGAGAGCTTTATCAGAATTATTGTGTGAGGCTTCTGGATCTTCCTTGGTATCTTCTGGAGAGGCTACTGTAGAGACAACTGATGCTGAATCGCCTTCAGTAACACTCGTTTCTTCTGTTACAGCAATACTATTCAACTTTTTCATAGTATCTTTGACATTGCTGCGAAGAGAGTAAAAAGCAAATACAGAAAAAGCAGAAACACAAAGCAATAATATAATAATTGCGCCTTGAATCCATAAATGTTCCTTATTTGTAGTCCGAGGTTGCGTATTTGACGAGCGGACTTCTTTACGAACGTCATTAGCTTCATCGCGAAATCGTCTCGCCATAAGGCGAGATAATTTTTGGAATGGAACTTCCATTAAATCTATCTCGTCAGAGGCCTTTCTTATTTTTTCATCAAGAATTCCCTTAGCTTCGTTGCTTTGCTTGAGCTTTTCTTTGAGCTCTTGAAGTTCTTTCTCGTAACGCTGCTTAAACGAGCTAGTACTATCAGACAATTGCTTCCTTAGACTTTTGATTTCTTCTGACAGCTCAGAAATTTGCTGTACCAAAGCCTCTTTGTCTTTTTTTAGAGAGATGTTCTGTTGCACTAGAGGTTCTTGCTTACTAAGTAGTTGGTTTAACTTATCAAGAGTAGCCCCATACTCAGGAGACACTAAGACTCTACCGCACTTCATTGCTTCCTGAAATGCGGGACTATCAACTTCCTGTAATGAATAATCAACATTCGATTTACGTCTATAATCTCCTTCTAATGGCTTAAAGTGAAGGCTGTCTAAATTATTCTTGATGATGGTGTCTACACAATCATAAATTGTACGCCCTTTGTACATGCATGATGCTATTTCCCGAACTAAGAATAACTCACCATGTGAATCTGATGTTATAAGACTGCCTGTGCAGACTTGCTTATATATGGTGTCCAGAATATCATACAATATCTTTACATTTATACAATATTCTCCCTTAAAAGAGATTGTAATAGCACAATAAGAGCCAGGTCTACCTTCGACATTTCTTACATCCTTTTTATGTAGATATGTATAGAAGGACTCATTATTAAGAACATCTATTTGTAGAATGTCCTGAACAGAAATATTGTCGTCATGGTTATAGAAACTGTTGATGTATTCCAAGTCTTTGTCAGAGCCGCATACATCATGTCCTACAGGAACACCATGGATATATAGTTCAAATTGTCTCATGTCTTATCCTCTAATACATTTTTCTATTGTCGTCCAAAGTAAAGCAGGGTACATCGGCTCGCTTTCCGTATACTTCAAAGTCTTATCTTCATAATATCCAGTACAGAAAGGTACGTACTTGTAATTATACTTTCTCCACAAGCTTGTAAAGAAGTTCTTGTTCTCGAACAATCTTGCAAGACCATCGTACTCTTCGTTCATGAGACGCTCTGCATAGCTAACAGACAGATGACCATCAATGAAGACCTCTTCCTTTTGATCAACCTTATTGTGAAGAATGATAAACCGGTCGGTGTCACGTACTAGTTGAGCTTTGCAGTTTGCAATACGTCTGATATAAGATTTCTTTACATTATTGTTCACATTCCAATCTGCCTCAGTAATGAATACCCAAATCTTACGATTTCGAAGATTGCGTATAATCTTAGTCATATATGGAGGGAAGTCTTTCGCACCAATATTCTTTGGGTCGAAATAGTGTTCTCCTGGAGCCTCCAAAAACTGGCAAATGGTTCTGGTGCCTTTAATCACTTTAACTAGCAAGAAATCTTTATAAGGAGTACCAGGCAGGGCAGACTTGGTATCTAAGTTTGCCATAAATTCATCACACTTCTCTTTATATTTACTGTCTGACTTGAAGTTCTTGTCTGTCTTGATAATGAATCCCTTGTCACGCAAATACCGTGAAAGACGCACTAACGTCATAGATTTTCCGCTGCTCATAGGACCAAACAGCAACACAATAGGCGACGATTTGTCAGAAATTGTAATATCATCCTCGTCTATGTCCTCAGTAGTTGTTGCATTAGGCTCTGAAGTTGATTCGTCAGAATTTGTAATATCATCCACGTCTATGTCCTCAGTAGCTGTTGCAATAGGCTCTGAAGTTGTTTCAGTTGTGGCGACATCATCCTTTTTTGACGCAGAGGATACTACTTTCTGTTCGGTGTCATCCAAACTGAGGTTTACTTTTGTTTTATCCATATTTGTTAATTTGTTAGTTTATACCAGAGTAGTTGTTATTCTTTTTTAAAGCTATATCAAAGAAGATAAAGGCTGCAATGTCAACCAGAATGGACAGTATTACATAATACCAGAAGCTTGCAGGGTACTTTCCACTGAGAAAATCTACAAAGAATACGTCTATAACTGAAGCTAATCGTTTAGTTCGAGTCTCTGCATTCTCTTTCGTGTAAACCACATAATCATCAGATTGACTATCGAAGTCTACAAATAATTTATTAGTAGCCACAATATTATATCCATCTTTCAGTTCCTTTTCACATTGTTTTATCTCTGATTCTGACAAATCTCCTGTTGAGATATGGTCTTGAATGGAGTCATTCAAAGCGGCCAATCTTCTTTTCTGATTTCTTGCAGCTTCAACTGATTGTGAACTGATAGTATGAGTCTTCAACGCATCTGACAGTGCTTTATCAATTTCGACTTGATAGCTATTAAGAATTGTTACATCTGTAGAATTATATCGTTGATCTTGCTTCAAACTAGACTTTAAAATCTGATTGATGTTCTTAAGATGATCAGCAATTTTAAGGCCATTGCCTCTTTTATAGGGTGGCTCATCACCGTGAAATTGGCGGACAATATGTGTTCGTTCAGCTTCTACTGCATCTTTAATCTGCGTACCTGTAGAATCTAAAATTAAAGTTGACGAAGTCCCTTTCTCAATGATTTGTGTGAGATATTTATTGGTGGTCTCTATGTCTTTTGTTATAACCGAACCAATCTTATCATTATAGAAAAAAGTATGAGTGTTCGTAGGCATACTCATAAGAAGCCAAAAGAAGATGACCAAAAGAAAACCGCCAAAGATTCTCAGGTTGCGATTGTCAACGAATGACCAAGATGAAGCCAATGTAGAGGTTATCAACCAAGTTCCGATTGATGCAACTACAAAGAATGCGATAGTGATACCCCATACAAGAATCTCTGGCCACCCAGCAGGAAGCAGTAGATGGAGAGATTGCTCGGTTGCCCAGCAACTGATGCCAGCAAGGACTATGTAAGCCAGTCCACAACCTAAAACTCTAAATTTTCCCATTGTATTATTAATTTAATTGTTTATTGATTTGCTTATTTATGATTTGGAAATTATGGTTGTAACCATCAAATTCATTTTATTTCTTATTCCGTAACACTATAAATTTTAACTTTTATAATATCCTGGGCAACTTTTGTTGCTCAGATACTTAAAAGGTTTAATTTACAATAGTATTGCGGAATTAAGGTTGTTCTTTTCATATTTGATTACATGTTACATTTTCTCAAAAAACGCACTCTACACGTACGCCGTCTGCCTCTCATACCAGCTACCCTTCTTAAACTTGGGCACTTCCGCTATGATATAAATGTTCCATATACGGTAAGTTATTTGTCTATTAAGCATTTAAGATATTTCACCCTAATTCCATAATTGAAGTTTTGGGTTCCATTAAGGCCTGCATAATTAATGGCTACCAACTGACCCTGTAAGTTTACAACTGGCGAACCACTACTTCCTGGAAGGGCGGGGATTGAGTACATCAATCTTTCATTTGTACGCTGACTGACCGTTCCACTATTAAATTGTGACTTGATGCCTTCTTTAGTCAACGCAAGAGTGGGATCAAGATTGAAACTTGTCATGAAAAGTTTGCTGTTCTTATCCTCACTTATTTTCTTTGTAATATTCTCTTTCCAATTATACGCTTCCAAAGGATCCTCATCTGCAACTTCAAATATATACTTTCCTTCAGGAGTTTTTTTGTCTTTTAGCTGCAAGATAGCCAAATCATGATCAGGATCAATCTTTGTAAGAACGCAACCTACGAAATCTGTAGTTGAGGTAACGATAAAAACAAATATTTTTTCATTGTTATCATTTTAAGTTATAATTATATTTTCTCTAAAAATGCGCTTGGCACGTACGCTGTCACTACCGTTACCAGTTCTTCCACTACTACTGCCACTCTTTGTTGGCCTTGCCATCTTGCCACTCTTCCTACGACTCCCTTGAATGCGCCTTCGGTCACTTTCACCAACTGTCCTTTCTTGAACTTTGGCACTTCTGCTAATGATACGATGGTATTGTCAGCATCGGCAGCACAGATGATCTTCAAACTTTCCATCTGATAGTCTGGAACTATCATAGGAATTTTCTCTATTCTGTGCCCAACGTGGACGTGGCGATAATAAAAGCGGAGAAATGGGAGGTTTACGTTGTCGTAAACGAAAGATTTGAGTTGTTCTTCGGTACCGTAGGCGAAGAAGATGTTTGGTAAACGTGACTCGGTAACAACTTTGCGCTTACCTTTTATAAGTTTTACTACATTTGTAGTAGGATAAAAAGCCGTGATGCCTTTGGTAATCATGTAGTCGTATGCCTTTTTCTCTCTACCGTATGTAGTACGTAAGGCATACCAATGAGGAAAGTCTTCCTCTTTTTGCGCTTTAGGCTTACTTGCTATATGGGCATTTCTGGTGGACACCCCAGTTTGTGAACTCTCGGCGGAAACAGTGCTTTGAGCTTCGGGGAGGGCGTTGGAGGTAAGTCCAGCGCAAGGAGGGAGTTCACCACCTCCTGAGGTGTGTACATCTTCTGATGTCCATTCATCGACTTTCATATCGGTGCTAACTTTTTTCTAGACAGAAATCCGTTAAATTGCGACAGAAAAAAAGCGTGGAATCGTCCTGTTGTCCATTCCACTTCCTGAGGCTCTAGCAATTGCCTATCATAGTTGAACAGACAACGTCAGAGCCCACGCCGATATGAAAATCATGTCCGTGTAAAGAGACCTATATAATACATTTGATTGCGCCCGAAAGGGTACAATCTATGCTTACAAGGTCTCCACGGGATTGAAATAATCACACCCGGGACATCTACCGTTGACCATATTCAAGACTATGATTAACTGTTAATTTGCTAGATTACAGGAAGTCTTAAACACAGCGTCGATAAACGCCTTCCATTATGTCTGGATTGTCTTCCCACCCAAAGCCCGCTTTCGTATAGATATGTCATGGTTGACTTCACTACACTCAGCACGGCGTAGGCTGCCGACTCGGTTATCATGAAAGAACTCGTCTTACAGCGACAACTGCGGTCTGGCTATACAATCCGACTGCAAAAGTACGAAAATTTATTGAGAAAAGATAAGAAATAGCAGAAAATGCCAATGTTACAATATGAATTTAAGACTATTTAAGCCTGATTACTTTAATATCTCAGAAATTCTGTATAAACAAATGCTGCTTTCAATCCAATTTTGTATATAGTTAGGTTAATATACTTCATGTAATCATGAGGTATAACTTCGATAGGCAACGCAGAACTACTTCGATGCCCAATGGAGTATTATCGTATTTTATGGGATGTATAATAGTTGAAGTTCTGTCATTCTTCGCCTTTTGATGGACGGAATGCATTTGCCTCTCCATCTGCAAAAGTCAAGGTAATCTTTTTCTATGTCACGCAATCCTCGTTCAATCTTTTGCAAGAGACGGCTCTTCGGAAATCTTTTGTTCCCTAATATTTTGTAGGGGCCGACATTGTAGGCAAGTACGGCAAGGAGTAGTGAGTCCTTGCCGTACTTGCGGAACATAGCACATAACTTGGTGAGGTCTGAGCGCAACAGAGTATCGGCTTGCTGATAAGTAAGATTCTTCTTGAACTTTTCATGTGGCAATATCCGATGTCCCCATCCGATATAGGGATAATTGCGCTTAATATCGTGCCATCCCTCATAATACTTGATGCACCGCACGGCTCGCTCAAAGGGTGGTAATGAGAAGATGCTCAAGTCGCTTTGGCTTGGGCTATCGTTTGTAGGTGTTTTGTTCTGTGCCACGATGCTTTGGCACAGAAACAAGAGCATTAGGGTAATATATGTTCTTATCTTTTTCGTCATGGATGTTGTTTTTGTTTTACTTTTGGAGTGTCATTGACTTGTCACTTGGCGTTCTTCTTATTGAATATCTCTGCTATCATGGCTTTCACATCCTCACCAACTTGCACGAAGTTCTTATAGAGGATGCGCTCACGCTCGTCACGGCTTTTGAAGGTGTAGAACTTGGGCAGAGACATATACTCGCTTTCTTCTTTCTTGATGTCTGCCATATTAAAGTCGGTCTTGCAATAGAACTTACTGGTCTTGAACTCATCGCTCTCCTGTATGTTCATACTGCCATTCATGCCGGTCTTGGTTGCCACAAAGTCCCTTGCCGTCTGTCCGCAGATCCATCCAGTCGGCATGTCCGAGATTTTACTGGCTGGTACAAGACTGTCCATATTCTCATTCAGGTTGATGCTCGTCTTGTCTCTATCGATGGTCACGCCTTTCTTCAGTTGCACCACCTTGCCGAAGATGTCGGAGGATAGCCATTCCAGAGTTTCCTTGCTTCGTGCAGAACCGCTCACCACATTGCCTACGGTGGTGATAATCTTCTGCATACCCACCTTCCCGTAGTCTGCTTCCAACTGTGGCAGTTCCTGGAATCCCAAGGCTACGCTCACCTTGTTGCTTCGGGCTGTACCTATCAGTCGGTCTATCTTATGGAAGTAGAGTGTAGGCAACTCGTCCACGATGATGCTCACAGGGATGTTCTTGCCTTGTCCTGTGTTCACTCGTGTCACCAGTCGGTTGAGGATTAGGGCATTCAATGCTCCGATGATGCTCTCCATTTCTGGGTCATTGGCTATCAGCAGATAGCTCGGATTCTTCGGGTCACTGACCTTCAGGTCGAAGTCATCGCCGTCCTTGTGGAATATCCAATAGCTTTCCTTGGTGGCAAGACGTGAGGTATAGACACGCAGGGTACCAATCATACCTTCCAACTGCTCCATCGCCTTGTTTTTCAAGGCGGTCTGGAACGGTCCCAATAAGGGTGCTACCTCATTGTCGGTCTCCAGCACATTGAAGATGGTCTGGTAACTTTCGTTCAAAAAACTGAGAATATGGGGCATATCGCTATACTTGCCCAACCAATAGGCTGGCTCCACTTCTTCTCCTGCATGGTTAAACACCTTACCGGTCGGCTTCATCTGCATGGTCTTCGGGTCAAGTACTTTCTCTGCTATTAGCATCTTACCGTCCTTGTCATATGGCTCTTTGCCATAGTTGATGAAGAAGTAGATACAGGCGGCGAGGAAGTTGACGGCTGATGTCTGGAAGAACTGGTCGCTGCCGCCACCGCCTTCCTTTTTTCCTTTTTGCAGGGATTCAAGCAATGTCTCTGCGGTCTCGCTCGCTGCTGCCAAGTTATTGATATACTTCTGCTGTATCGGGTTCACTCGCTTGGAGTATTCCACATCCACGAAGTTGATGATGTTGAACTTACAGCCTTCTGGTAGTTTACCCAACTGTTGGTTCTTCTTATAGTGGTAGTACAGTTTGGTTGCCAAGGTAGGGAACTTGTAGTCGTAAACGACCATGGCAAAACCTTTTGCACTATGCTGTCGAATGAACGGCTCGATGATGGAGAATGTCTTACCGCTACCCGGTGTGCCCACTACCCAGGTGCCACGGAATGGGTTCACGATGTTCACCCATCCCTTGCGGAACTTGCCCTTATAGTAGTAGCGCATAGGGATATTCACGCTGTACTTGTTGTATTCTTCCTTCTGGCACTGCTCAAAACTCTCGTTTTCATAATTGAAACGGTCTTTCATCAGTCCTTCTTTCAGGAACTTCGAGATGTTATCCAAGGCTACATGCACCAGCACCGTTCCGATGATGGTTGCCACCATATAGATGATGGTGTTCAATCTTAGGGTATAGAGACGAGTGTCCATCGCATAGCCGAAGAGCCACACGGACACTACCAACAATCCCACGCCACTCACCAGTGGGTACAGCACCTGCTTTCGGGCATCAAACTCCAGATGTTTCTTGTTTCTCGTGCCTACGCAGGTGATGCACACCAACAAGAACGTCACCACCTTGCTATACACCAGGTTCCCGTCATGGTAGATGAACCACTGCTTGATGCGGTCGTGCAGGTCACACACTACACCGCCAAAGCCGTCTATCGCCCTTGGGTCTATGGCATACTCAAAGAACTCCATCAACACGGATATGTAGATGACTGCCCTGAATATCTTGTAAAATCCTTGTAACTCCTTACTTTCTTCCATGCTATTTCAGAAAAATCGGATTGAATGAGTCAGCAGACAATACATCGCTATAGTTCACTTTTAATGAGATTGTACGACCGCTGATTTGATTCTCCGTCATTTCGATGGTTAATTGCTTGTCATTCGGGAATGTCATTTTCCGAATGACTATCACATTGCGGTAGCCATAGCGGAAACGCTTGGTCTGCTCCAACGTGAAGACAGGATGCAACTCTACCATCTGTGAATTGGTAGCCTTGGCGGTCTTCTTATCCGTCAGCTTCAATCGTATTTGGTCTATATCAAATGGCACGTCTGTCTTGTTCTCCACCGAGAAGTCCAAGAAGAAATAGTCGCCCGACGAATAGATGTTGTTCAGTCGCATCACCATTTTATGGGCTTTGGTCTTCACATTGTTCACATGGGCTTCCGAACTCCAAATCTGACGAGCATATCGAGCCATATCCGTAGAGGACAATGTGACCGCAGGATTGTTATAGGCATTCTTTTCTATCTGTTGTATCTCCTTATCCGTCACTGCCTCTTGCAATCTTGTTGTATAGAGCAGCGCATACTGGGTACGGTAGCGTTCTGTCACAATGGTCACGATGGCAAGCACTTCACCATCTTCATGCATTCCTTCTTTGGGTTTCAGCCGCACGGTATTGTTGATGGGTTGGTCTCCTGCTATCTTGTCAGTGGATATGTCCACAAAGCGGATGGGTTCGCTTGCCGTAATGACTGTTGTCACCTGCTCGTTCACGGTCAGCTGCTCCATCTCCTGGTAGGTGCAGGGATGATAGCTCTCCGCACTGGTCTGTTGTGCCATCATCGGAGTGGCACTTATTGCACACATCATCAGTGCGCCAATGGTCTTCTTGATATTCATATGGGTGTAATGTTTACTTTGTAGTGTTTAATGTTTACTTGCTCTTGGTGTCTTTGTTGTTTATCAAGTACACAAAGGTTCCGTATTTCAACTTTACCTTGTTCTTCTTGATAGCCTTGCCTATGGCATTACTTGTTTTCTGATAGGCATTCTGCATGGTCTGCATGCCCCATTGTGAAAAACTGCTGCCTGTATTGGTGGTGTTCATATCCACATTGCCAGTCACGGCTCCGCTTGCCACATCCTTGCTGGTCTCTCTAAACTGGCTGCTTGGCACATACAAGCCTTCCATGCCGTCGGTGTCATAGAGTGACAGGTTGATTTTCACTATCTCGTCATCCACCAGCACGCTTTTCACCGTTCCTTTCACTCGTTGCGAACTGAAACCGCTCATGGTGGCATACAGGTATGCGCCTTTCTTCACCACCATTTCACCGATTTCCACATCATCTAACAGTCTCAAACGTACACGGCTTCCATCCACGGCTTTCACATTCTCGTCAATGATAGCCTTGATGAGTGTAGGCTCTTTCTCATTCACTGCCAATGTGTTGAAATAGTCTGAGGAGGTCTTCACCTTTTTCACCACCTCACTTGGCTTGTCATTCTCGTCTGCTTCCTTTCGGGCATTCTCATTCACCTTGATTTTGCCCTCAATGTTGATACCGCCCTTGGCTGTAGCTGTTGTTTCATCGGATGCAGTTGCTGAAGACGATGGGTTCTGTTGCGTGGCTTGCTGTCCCTTCAGCCTTGCTTCGGCAAGTGCCTTGTTCAGCTCTGCCAACGCCTCGTTCTCTCTTTGTCGCTCATGGGCTTCTTGCGCTTCTCTCGTTTTCTCCAGTTCAGCTTGCCTCTTGGCTTCGGCATCCAACTGTTGCAGTTCTGCATCCGAATACTTGCTTTGGTATTCTTCTTTTTCTTGCTCATTGTCTCGGTCTATATTTTCCACGGCACTATGGTCTTCTATCTTGCCGTAGGCGTTCAACATGTTCTCATACTTGCCACCAATACCGTCACCGCCCTTGATATGGGCTTGTGGCAGGTTCGGATTCAGATATTCCGTGGTCTGCATATTGGCATCCTTCTTCTCCGCCACCTTGGTATCAAAGAGGTCGAAGATAAAGTAGGATGCACCGAGCAGTGGAAGATAGACAATCGCAGGTAGCATGTACTTGGGTTGTCTGAAATTGATTCTTTCTGTCAGCTTCATCGTTTTTTGTCTTTATGAGGATGGCGTGCATCCTCATTGGTTCTTACTATGTTCTTTGCATTCCCCATATTCTGATGGCGAGCCTTTATCAAGGAGTCCTGCCGCTCCGTAGCGGTGCGTCGCTCTCCATGATAGTGATAAGCTCTTGCCATGCGATAGATGTTGAAACTGAAACTCACACCTACAAAACCGAACACGATGACCAGGAACAGTGTCTTATGCAGGTCGGCAAACCTCTGTACCTTAGCTGCGGCCTTGTCGATTCTGCACATACTGGCAAACTTTCTTCCGGCTCTCACGTCTCGCTCATAGCGTTCCTTGTATTTGGGATCGTCCTTGTCAGGCATCTTCTCCCCAATGAGCATCTGCTTAAATCCTTTTGTGTTCATCGTTATTTTTTTACCTTTTTACTTTTTTACCCTTTTACCTTTAATAGTTCGACTTTGTCTTCTGGTCAATATCCTTGTTGAGCAAGGTTCTCCAGTTCACTATCAGCAATCCATGTGGGTTGTTGTCAGTTCTCGGCACTCGTTTCAACTGTCCTGCCGTCACCAGTTCACGGGTCAGCACATTGGTTCTGCGCTCGATGCGCTGTCTACCGTAGTAGGTAAACTCCATCTTCTCTTTGTTGAACTTGATACTGTCACAGAAGATGCTGAACACGGCGCTCGTTCCCATGATGTTGGAGTAGAAACCCTTTTCTTTCAGCGTATTGTACTGCGCCAATCCGGTCTCATCCACCAGATACATGGCTTTCTCCATCGTGTATTTGATGTACTTGTCATCTGGTGCCAATGTGAAGAAATAATGATGGAACATCTCGATATGGCTCTTTGCTTCCACATCCAATGTCTCATCCATCGTCGTACGCTGCACCAAAATTGGTACATTGCCGTCCAACACATAGATTTTATTCTGTGCATCCACCACCATATTTTTCGCCGTCCAGATGCTACTGATACTTATCAGCACGCATCCAACTAGAAACAGGCTACAGATGATAGTCACCAACTTCACCTTATTCTCTAAATTCTTGATTACCATTGCTATTTCGTTTTTTTACCTTTTTACTCTTTTACCCTTTTACCTTTAATGAACAACATGCGCCAATGTCCCCTGTGCCGACATTTTGGCTTGTTGTGCCACACCCTCACCGAAATTTCTGGTAGAGAAAGCGGTATCGCCCTCTGGTATCATCCATGCCGCAAGGTCCGGAACCAAGTTTAGGCACTTCAATGCCACGATACTTGCTGCCATCAGATACCCTGCCGAGAAGAACGAGTTTTGCAAATATGCCGCCATCGTCTGTTCACTGGCGGTAATAGCCGTCAGGTTCTCCACCTGTATGCAGAGCACAATGTCGAAAAGTAGCAGTACGTAGAATCCTACGAAGTACAGCATGGCTCCATAAAAATGCACGGTCAGATACCTTGTCAGCCACTTTGCCCAACTGCTTTCCCATTTTGGCAATAGCGAGAACGCCCATTGTATCGGTCCAAATATCGTCAGCATTCCCAACAGTATCTGTTGACAATAGATGGTGCTCCACCAACCGATACGGAAGACGATCAATGCTATCAGCATTACTATCTTGTCGATGTTCACTACGGCTCCTGCAGTCAGTGAGGTAAACCACAGCTTGGCTGCGTCCTTTTCCATATTGGTCACTTCATCCACACCTGTCTGCTCCATGGTCGATTCCACCAGATTCGGGTCTGTTGTTCCCTTATGGGCAATGTCTGCCTGAGCTTGTACGTTGGTGTACATCGTGTCTCTGGTATAGATAAGCTGCTGAACTTCCGTAAACTTGTCCTCTATCTGTGTGGCTTCCGCCTCATAAAGGTCATGGGTATAACTTCCGATGGAGTTTGGAATGTAACTCAGAAAGTCCAATACGCACCAATTGCTGCCACTGTTCGTCATGCCTGTATCGGCAGGTGGGTACCACCAACAGAGGATGATGCTTATCACCAATGGCTTGAATAGTTTCATCACATCCAGTGGCTCATGCTTCACCATCATCTTGTAGGCCATGTTCGCTGCCACCACGATAGAGAAGAGGGCTGCGAGTGCCATACACATTTGAACGACCCACCAAAAAGGTCCGTTTGAGCCTGTAAAAGTAGCGTCGCACAGGAACTCGTTGGTCTGGAAAATCACATCATCAATCTCTTCTTCCAAGATATTGATGCCGAAGTCGGATAATATGCTGCTGTTGTCTGCCATAACTCCTTATCTGTTTATTTTCAAATCATTGTCATCCTCATTCGAGCCGTTATTACTGCCAGAAGATGTGTTGTTTCTCACTGCCATTCCTGCCTCTCGCCATTTGCTGGATGCACTGCTGATGATACTTCGTTTGTTGGCGGTCTGGTAGTTGCCGTTTGCTGTCAACAATTCCTTGGTCTTGCTGGCATTCGACATCTGCACCAGTTGCTTCACAAGTGTCTCGTTCTGTTTTGCCACATCTGCATAAATCTGTAGGTACATCTTCTTACGCTTAGCATTGGGCATATAGGCATCCTTGGTGGCTTTGATGGCTGTCTCATAGACATGATAGTATTCTGTCCAGCGTTGCTTGTCACCGATGGATCCGCCTACAGGCAGGATGCGGTCGATGTTCTTCTTGAAGGCATCCATCTTGCTGTTTATCTTGCTTCCTTCCACCTTCCATGCCAGATCCACCTGTCGGTCTGCCATATTCAACGCCTCAATCTCTGCTCTCTTGGTCAGGGCAGAGTCGATGGCTTCGGCATATTCCACTTGATTGTAGGCTCCGATTCCTGCCGTGGTACGAAAACCAAGTTTATTCTTACTTGCAGCCGACTTCTTGTAACTGCTGTGCAGTAGATAGTACAATTCTGGTGACAGACTACCACTACCGATTTCCATCACCGTTATCTGGTTCTTTTTCGAACTGTCATAATTGTATGTTACACCACTTTGGGCATTGCCGCTGATAGCGACTCCCAACATCAACATGATGGTTCCTATTCTTGTTTTCTTTCTATCCATGCCTATACATTATTATATATGGGATTATAAATTCTTCGTTCTCTCAATATCCGAGTTTACCTGCCACTCGCCACCGACCGAAGGCATCTTCCAGTATTTGCTGCTTGCTTTTGGTTCGGTAAACCTTTTCTTTCCAATAGCCGATGCGCACTTGGATGTATCGCCACGACTCAAAGTAGCTTTTGTTCAGATGCTTCTCTATATTGTCAAGCGAGGTGTTGATGCTTTCCAATACCACAAGAAGGTCTGCCGTGGAACACGCTGCCGCTCCTGTGGCATACAACACCAAGTCGCTTACGCTTTTGTAGAGGTATTCGCCTTCATTTGCGATATTCTCTATGGCTCGTCGGTTAATGCCTATCAGTATGGTATCGGCAAGCGAAATGTGCTTTCGTTTGATGACTTTCTCGTTGTAATCATCAAGCAGTTTCTTATAGTCCGATATTCTGTCGCTCACACTCTCGTAGGTGGAGTACACGTTCAGACTGGTTCGTAAACTTTGATACAGCACATCTATCACATCAAATGCCCTGGTGTACTTGTCAATGTCAACGTTCAGTTCCTTGTATGCCTTGGTCTCGTCCTTACTGTAACTGTGCAATAGTTTATTGCTGTATTCCAACGTGCTTCGTGCGAGCAACAGACTCCGCTGTTTCTTGTGGTCATTGATGTAGGCTTCCACGCTGGCAACATCAAATCCCCATTGGGCGAATGTTTTAGAGGGGAGGGCGAGGAGCAAGATTGCTACCAGCAATGTTCTCACAATATCCATTCGTCGCTTCTTGCTCACTGACCCTGCAACCCTCTCCGCTGCATCAGCCTTGTATTCTTTTCTATTTCTCATTTTCATTGTCTTCATCATTAAACTTGCCGTGATAATCATCTGAATGTTTGGTGTCGGCAGCTTTCCTTAACCAACGTTTCTTGCATTTCTTCACCAGTGTCAACCGTCGTCCTTCGTCAGCATTGATATGTGGGGCGATGTCCATCAGCACGTCGATGATGTTGCGCTTGTAGTGCATCATCTTCTCCAACGATACCAAGTCTGCGTATATCTTGGTGATTCTGCTGTCCACCTCTCTGGCTATCTCTAACCTATCGCTCGACCATAGCAGATGAAAGGTATCATCGGTGTTATTGTCATCGGCAGGTGCGCTCTTAGCATATTCGGTGGTTATCTTGCACGACGGATATTCCTGTGCGATTTCCGAGATGCGCTTGTTTACTTCGTCCGCCTTTTCCTGCTCGGTCTTGCTTGGGGCAAGCGTTATCACATCCACTACCGAGGTGTTGGTGTATTCCGATGTCAGCTCCCAACTGATCTGCAGGATGGCTCTGTGTATCTTGATGCCCAAGAAATATTTCGGCTTTCTGGCAATCTTCAATGTTGCCTTGAAGGTGATGATGCCGTTGATGTTGGGCATGGTGGCTTTTCGAATGTAAGTATAGCCGCTCCATGTTCCTTCCCCTTGCCAAGTCAGGTTGTAGGCACTCTTGCAGTCGTTCATAATGGCTGGTATGCGATAGTAGTCATCCGTCGCCACGTCATTGTCCTTTCCTGCCTCTGCCTTGGCTTCCTCTATTTCCCTTTGTTTCTGTTGCCATGTGGCAAGTTCTTTGTTCTGTTGTTCGATGGCAGCCTTGTTCTTGTTGTATTGCTCCCGATATTTGGCTGCATCTTCCACGCTTGCATTGGCGATCTGCTTGATAAGTGACTTGTTTTCCGCTTCCAACTGACTGATTTGCGATTGCAGGGTGGCTACCTTGGCATCGGCTTCCTGCTCCTGCTTATACAAATCTGAGAGGTCAAGGTCGTTCTCTGTCACAGATGTTGTCATGGCGCATTTCTTGCTGTGGTCATTCAGCGAACCACCACAACTCTTGCATTTGTATTGTGTGGTGCCTTGCCCCAACTGCACACCGTCGCTGCATGTCACACTAATGGTCACGCTCTCGCATCCCTTCAGTTTGGCGGCATCGGTTGCCTGATAGTAGTTGCGTGCATCACTGCCTATATAATAGGTATAGCCTTCCTCGTTGTCATTCCATTCGCTCAACCGGGCTTGCAGTTGTGCCTTGAAGGTGTTCAAGTCCATCGAATAGGAGTCAAAGACTGCCTCATACACTTCTTCTGTCCTGTTCCAACTCTTGTACACCTGTATCTCGTAGGCGTATGCCTTCTGTTTCTGTCCTTTTTTCTTGCTACTGATGATGTAGTTGTTCAACAAATAGCTGATACTGTAGGTAAAGCCATCATTCTGGTTGTTGAGCTGTTGCACCCTTGTTCTTGACCATCCTGCATGATTCTCCGAGTTTTGCAGGATAGCTTCCTTTTGGCTATTGTTGGGATAGAAGTTGGCATCCTTGGTGTTGATTCTGTACCAGTGGTCGCCTTTCAAGATGCTGTTGTCATCGGTGGGCGGTACATAGTCGCACAATTTCTCTCGTCCTTGGTCTCGTCGGGCGATATACCATCTTTGCGTGTAGTAGCTTCCTGCCGTCTCATCCAGATAGTCGGTCATCCAAGAGGTTAGGTTATAGTTGGCAAGAGAGAAAAGTCCTGCCACGTTGTCCTTGCCTCCAATCATGCCCAAGAGGGTGTTGCCTACGCTCTTGTCGAGACTTTTGAACAGCGAGGAATAGTTATCCACAATGTCGATGGCTGCACTGAGCTTGCCTTGGAAGAGGTCGTTGAACTGGCTGCTCTGCAACAGGGCATTGCCGATATTGTTCATTCCTGCTCCTGCAAGGTTGGCTCCTGCCTTATACAGATTGTCGATGTCGGCTTTCAGATTGTCTACTGTAATATTGCCTGGCACCTTCGACAAATCGTCCAACATCTTCTTCCAATCCACGTTGCCAATCTCTGAAAGTTTCAGTATGGCAGCTATCTCCTGGTTGATTTGTAGAAAGGCGATGTCCGAGAATGTGAGGGTGCTGTTTGTTACCACACTCTCAAACTGCATGCACAGGTTCTTGGTGTCGTTACATATCTTCATCAGATAGGTTCCCCAATACAGGGCAGTCTGCGGACTTTTCAGCATCATTCCTGCCACCGTCCATATCTTCGGCATGATTTTGCCCGACACCATGTTGTAGATACGGCGGTAATAGTAGTTCTCTGTGCTACTGTTCCAGATACCCAAATCCGTCATTGCCTTGCGTTCCAAGAATTTTGAGGCGAAGATGCCGGCACTTGCCACTTCTGCTGCATTATAGTGCTTCAAGATGTTCTGCACCTGCTCGTTATAGTATGCCTCTGCCACGGCTTCCGTTCCGTATGCAGCTGCCATAGCAGCCACCGTCTGCTTGTCATAGTTCACGCTGTAGTACTGTGCGTCAGCCTTTGCCAACACACAGACTATCAGCATTATAATGGATAGAAATCGTTTCATCTTTGATTACTTTGTATTTTTGTTCCCTAAATTCAGTACTTTTCCTGCCTGATTTACTTTTTGAGCAAAAGCGAGGCTCTTGCTGATACCACTTGCATCCCAATCCCTGCAATAGGCTTCGATAGCTTGTTGGTGGTTGCATTTCAACTCTCGCTTGTATAGCTTCAACGCTTCCTTTTCCGCTCGTTCTGTGGTGTAGGTCATATAGCACTCATGCGGTTCCTCCACACCATACACATTGCTGGTCTGTCCTCGTCTGATGAACACTTCACGAAAGAAACTGCGTCCTTCCTTATTCTCCAAACGGTTAATGGTGAAGATTTTCTTGCAGTCCACATCGGTCAAACCGAGTATAGCCTTGATGGTGTCAAAGCGTTCCTTGAACTTGCTCTGGTCGAGCAGCATCACCACATCCGAGTTGTTGATGATGGCTTCCTTCACTATCTCGCTGCCGATGATGTCCTGTATCTCCTGTGTCACCACACCCACGCTTGCCCAGAATTTTCTAGCAGTCTTATACAGATATTTTATGTATTCCGCCATCATGGGTGAGGCGATGGCTTTCCATGCCTCCTCGATGATGAGCATCTTTCGGTTCTTTTTGATGCGCATCTTCTGCAGGAACACGTCCATGATGATAAGCGTCACCAGTGGAAAAAGCAGTGGATCATCCTTGATACTGTCGATTTCGAAGACGATGAAGGTCTCATCAAACAGACTGCTGTCCATATTCTCATTCAGTGTCACATCGTGGCTGCCTCCTTTATAGAAGTCCTTCAACAGATAGTTGTAGGATGACAGGTCTATACCATGCAGACCGTTCTCCTCGCATATCTTCGGCAGTCGCTCAGTACTGAACTCATAGAAAGTGTTGAAACAGAGGTAGCTCACTCTCTTGGTGGTGAAATAGGCATCGTAATACTCGTTGATGACTTGTTCTATCAGTCTGTCTTCGGTCTTGATCACTGTGCCTTGACTTCCTTTCCATATCAGCATCACCAGGTTCTTCAGGAATCCCAACTTCTCAATGTTCCATTCCTCTCGCTTGATTTTGAAAGGGTTCATCGTGATAGGATGTTCTTCTGTGTAGGATATGTATTTGCCTCCAAAGTATTCACATAGTCCCTCATATGAGTTTCCTGTATCTACCAGCACGATGTCGGTGTCCTGCTCATGGGCTTGGCGCACCATCGAGTTGACATAAAAGCTCTTGCCGCTTCCCGAAGGACCGAGGACAAAGAAGTTGCTATTGTCGGTCAGTTTGTTTCGCCCTTCTTTTCCTGATATGTCGATGGCTACTGGCACTCCTTGGCGGTCGGTATAATAGACCTTGAAGGGTGTGTCCTCGCTATGCACAATCTTTTCTTTGTACATCAGGCAGGTGGCAGCATCGCCCAACGTCATAAATCTGTCATAGTCGTCATTCATCCCATAGCAGTTGCCGGGGAATGAGTTGACGAACAGTTCCAACTGGTTATAGGCTCGTTTCGAGATATGGATGCCCATCCTGCCAAAGGCATTCTCCAGATGGTTGGTACACTTCTGTATGTCCGTATCTGGCTTCACCGTCACGATCAGATTATAGTGGGTATATACCAGCTGCTTGTTTTCTCTCGCTATCACCTCCTGCACTCGCTTGATGTCCTCTACGGCTATCAGATTGCTTGGGTTCGGCATGCTGGCATGGCGGTTCTTCTTTTTGTCGAGCAGGGCAAGCTCACGCTTCTGATTCGGCACAAAGATGATTTGGTTATACACCACACTCTCCACTCCTGGTATGTTGTCCACCAAGGCTACCAGATCCACTGGCATGCTGGTGTTGTTCACCTCGATATTGGTGAATGGGCGTATTTGCGTCGGCAGATTGGCACTATCGACATCCACCAGACTATACACCTTGCAGCGTCTGTCACCCATACCTATCGTCTCGTCATCCACCTTGAATCCTGTCATGCTCACCGCCTTGTCACGGAAGTTCATGGCAAAGAAGCGGTCAACATACACACTTGCTTCTTGCTTGTTCAAGAACTCCGACTTGATACCGGCATCCTTCAGTTGGTCTTGCACCTTTCTGATTTTCACCAGAAAATCTCGCCATTTCTTGTTGTCGAAAGACATCAGACGGCTCTTCTTGTTCTCCTGCGTAATGGTCAGATAGGTCATGCTGTCCGTATATTCTCTTCCGTTGAAATAGCGGAAGTAGGATTCTGACAGGAACTCATGGTCCTTGTCACTCTCATCCTTGAACTGCTTTCTGGTAAAGATGTCCTGCTTGTGCAGGGCATAGCCTTCACCTAGAGTCTGTGCGATGGCAGCAAACAGATTGGTGAACTCATAATAGCTGTCTATATTGGCAGAATACTTCTGCACAGGATTCTCCATTTTCAGAATGGCAGAATATTCTCCAGTCTTGGTATAGAGCACACCGATACCGTCCGTGTCTTGCACGGAGAAGTAGATGTCCTGAAAGATTTTCTTCCGCTTGCCACCAGTACCAAAGGCATAGACCGATATGGCCATGCCAATGCAGGTTGCCACGAAAAATAAGATTACATATAGTACCATACTCGTTTATTCTTCTGTTTCTTCGAATGATTGATGATTTTCTCCCATACTGGATGATTTGTTGTCATTCTCTTGATAAGAGGTCTTGGAACTTTCTTCGCCATAAAGGGTTGACACACTATCTTTTGCAGTGGAATCCATCCTGCTTGTTGGTGTTTCCACGGTTGCAGGATGTTCTTCTGCATCTCTCGCCCAAGCAGCTCTTGCTTTATCTGCACTCCTCATGGCATCCAATGTGGGTGGCTTGTAGGTCTTATCCTTGCAAGCGGCCAGCAATGTCACTGCCAATGCCGTTATTATAATATTCTTTCCTTTCATGCTCACAACTGTAATTTAGTAGCGAAGATGCAATGTTTTCTGCTGAAACAAATAATGGTAGACCCACACCCTTGGGGGAGAATGAGCCTACCAGTCGTTCACTTTCTACTTGTCATCCACATCTTGGTCATGTCGATACTTTTTTGTTTCACATTTTTATATGCGCTTGCTGTAGGCATAGATAAACACTCCTTGGTCGTTCTTCTTGGTATGCAGTCCCTTCCGTTGCTTGAACATGATGAGACCTGTACCCGTAGTGATTGCCACGACCAGCACGATCAGTCCTGCAATGATACCCATCAGACAGTAGGCGGCAATGAAGCCGATGATGGCTCCTCCTGCCGTGGCTGCTGCCCAATAGATATACCGCCCTTGTATTCCCATGAATTCAAGGGGCTTTTGGAGTCCCTTGAAAAGTGGGTAGTCGGGGTAGCGGATTTCCTGCTCTTCTCTTGCCATTCTTCACGTCGTTTCTCACTTACTGAATATGCACGGAATAACTCTCACTCGTTAGTTGGTCACACCGAAGAACAATGGCAATGCCTGTGCTGCTGCCACGAGGAAGATACATGCTCCTACAATCATCATGATCTTTTTCTTTAAATCTTACTGATTGCTCGTAATGTACTGATAATCAATACTAATTGAAATGGTAAAATGACGAAAGAAACAAATTAGGAACAACAAAATCAAGAAACCCCAAAATGAAAGCATGAGAAAACATAAATTAACACTGAAAACAATGATAAATTTCCGATTTTGACATTTTAAGAACATGGCAAATAGAACAAATATTTATGAACGCATATATGTATCTTGCCATGTTGGGAAATCAATTGCTTAGTCCCATTTTTGCAGATTATATTTCTATTTTGTCTAAATTACGACGGAATACAGCAGATATTCAAGGGATTTGGATGGATTATCACGATAAAATATTATTTTTGTAGCGTAAAAACGATAAAGACATGAAGTTAAATCGCATAAGAGCAGTCTTAGAGGACAAAGGGATAAGCCAAACATGGCTTGCAAAGAAGTTAGGAAGGAGTTTCAGTACGGTCAATGCTTACGTATGCAACCGTTCTCAACCCAACCTTACAACGCTTCTTGAAATTGCACAGTTCTTGTCTGTGGATATGAAAGAACTTATCACGGACAAAAAGGAACGCAATGATTGAAGAGATTATGAGAGACAAAATAATATCATAGCATCATTTTGTGGATAAACTAAAATATAGTATTTGCAAAATAAATTGAACTTTTCTCATAAGAAAAGAAATATACTATAAGAGTTCATATCTCTCTACATGTTAAATTATTAATTGCTGATAACTATGAGACTGAAGTCAAAACTCCTCAATGCAATAATATTAGGATTGACAATGTTCCTTTCAATGCAAACCACTTGTGCTGCTTGCAACCCATCAATGGCCATTCAGCAAAAGAAAGTGGCAACTGTTGGCAAAAAGAGGGTTGCCATTAGCAAAAAGAGAGTTGTCAAGAGCAAGAAGAGAACCTATCGCAAGGCTTCGGCGCGTAAATATTCGCATAGGGAACTGAACGCCATTATGCGGATACTTGAGCGGAAGTTCCTGTCGGAAGACAAGACCCCGGCCTTGCGAAATGTTGTTGGATTTGGAATGGGATCCAACTCCATTGATGTTGCGCTCCGTTGGAACACGAAGGAGAAGCAGCTGGAGTTTCGTAGGCAGATTTACAACTCGCCCGCCATCAGGTTTGAGGGCAAGTTGGACCCTATCATCGACAACAGGGAAGGCGTGAGCACCTACCAAGGCATCTCCCTCAAGGCGGAGAAGCCTTCCTATCCATTGGGCACCACGGAAATCAGATTCACGATTACCAACCATAGTGGCGAGGAATTTGTGTATGGCGATGCCTATAGCATCACAGCCCAAGGAGCGGATGGCAATTGGTTTGTTGTGCCCACCGATTGCTTGTTCACGGCCATCGGTCATGTTTTAAACGATGGTCAAAGCGGCACCATTACTGCCCATCTTTTTCCCGATATTCTTCCCAACAAACCAGGCGTTTACCGCTTTTTTTATGAGGATAGCATAGATGGTGAGAAGGTGCCTTTCATGGCAACCTTTGAGTTGAAGTAAATAAAAAGAATTGTTGCTTATGAAAATACTCTTCAGTTTATTGGCATTTTGTTTATTTGCCTCATGCGTCCATTCCCAAGAGGCGGTGGACACGGTAAGTGTGCGTGTACAATACAGAGTAAAATATAATGAACGTAATATGAAACTAAGAGATAAAGATGCAAAGAAATATTTGCTCACAGTATTTGTGGCTACATTTGTTGCCTATATTATTCCTGCAGTGGTCTTGTACTTGGGACATTTTATGGGCATTATGCTTACGATTTGTATTTCCTTGTTTAACTTGAGTATGGCTTTGCTTGCTTGGCTTTGGGCAAAATCTGTTAGAAAGGAATTTTTGCTGAAAAGACAAATAATATTGAATAGTCTTGTGACGTTGCTTTTGATAGGCATTATTTCCTTAGTTGTAACCAATGGTGCTGCCTTATCTTTGAGTCTTATGGTGTTTGTATGGTTGGGGATATTCAATCTCTTGCCCATTTGTATCCACTATGCCATTTATTCTTTTATTTCCAAAAGAACCAATTCAAAGAAAGAGAGGCCTATATGAAGTATATAGAATTGTTTTGGAATAGGCTATATTATTGCATTTTTAACTGCGATAAGAAAACGCAAACTCTTTTAAACAGATTTTTTGAATGTTTGTTTTACTATTTGAAGTTTTACAGAAATCGTAAAGGGAACAACACAAGAATACCTTATAACGAAACTGTAGGAATATGTGTATCGGATTATATCATGATTGGATTTACTTGTCTGTTGATATGGACTTTATTCAATCTCGTATCCATATTATTTTCATGTGTTTCTTTACTGCCTTTAGGCAAGACTGCGTTTATCCTTGTCTCAGTAGTACCTTGCCTCTTTATAAATTACTTTTTCTTATGGAGAAAGGATAAATATCTTAGGTACTGGGAGGTGTTTGCTAAAGATACGCCAGGAATCAGACGAGTATGGTATTGCATAACTTGCGTATGTTTGCTCCTCGTCTGGCCTATATTTATATTTAGCATGATAATAATGTCTGACTAAGAAGAATCAAATAATGGAATATTTACGTCTTTGGGGAATCCTTTCTTTTATAACAGGTATAGCCTTATTGTTCCACACAATAAGAAAGCGAAAATCAATAGGTCTCATTTTGTATGTTACTTATTTGATTTTTGCCATCACTTGTGTCTGCTTAGGAATTTACTGCATTATCCGTAACCAATACGACGAGTTGTGCGCCATCATTTTCGGCATAGCATTCACAGTCTTTACTTATAAGGACAAAGACGAGTTTCCTCCAAGTTTTACCATTAACTATATCAATTATCTTCAAGGATACTTTGTTGGCTTAGGCTCGATATTTTATGGTTTGGTCAAAGGCTTTTTGAAGTAATGGAAAGACTGTAATATGAAATCGTTTGAACCCTTACAAGAAAGATATTTATGAAAAGAAGTGAGTTTATTCTTGAAATTGCGCAGTTGTTGTCTGTGGATATGAAAGAACTTATTACGAATGAAAAAGAACGTAATGTTTAACGTGATTATGGGAAGAAGAAAAGCTATCATTTTGACAAGCATCACCATACTGTTTCTATGCAGTATGGGATGTCAATCAGCTACTTTTGGAAAAGAAAACGATAAAATATGAGCAATAAAATACCACAAGAAGAATGGACTCCTTTGCCTTTTATGGAAGGGGAACATGCCCTTTCAAAAATAGAATATAACGCTACTGATTTATTGGTAGAATTGGACTCGTTTAAGGAAAAACGGGCTACAAAAATTGTTTTTGCAAATGTGTTCTCATACAGAGTAACATTAGAGCATTTTAGGTGGGCGGAGTTTTGTCATAATCCAAACGTCTCGGCGACATTGGTCAATGTAAAAGAATCTCATTATATAAAATGGTTAGAAACTGCAGGATTGGAACAAATTTATGAATCAAAATTGGATTTGCGACATTATATGTTGCAAACTACAGAACACACAATAGATGTTGTGTTTCCAAGCGAATCCATAATAACAATAGATGGAAAAGAAATATGAAACAACCTCTTTTTACAATTAACAGCACATTCTCGGAAGAAGAAGTAGTGCGTTTCAACAAATATGTAATATTACATATGTTTCATTATGTAAGAAATGTCGTTATTTGCAATATAATACTACTGCTATTCACAGTGGGTATGATAGTAAATGATATTACTTCGGAAGACTTTCCTATAGGCTCAATAATGATGTTTTTACTCATTATTATAGTCAACTGGTCTCTTTACAAATCGCCAATACAAAAAGCCAGAAAGGTTTATCGCCAAAATAAAACAATAAGAGATGCAATTTATATAGTTAAGTTCTATGATGACCACTATGTAGTGACATGCAATGAAATAGAGTCAAGTATTCCTTTCGATAAATTGTACAAAATAATAGAGACTGATACAAATTACTATTTGATGGCATCAAAGGTTAGTGGAACAATAATTTGTAAAGCTGATTGCCCTAATGATTTTGACGTTTATATTCATGAATTTATAAACAGATAGAGTGCGATATATTTTAATAGAAACTTTTGAAGATTTAAAGACTTCAATTAGATTTTTATTTTCAGGAATATATGATTCTCAAAACTTCCTGATACAACATGGTTCCACTTTTGTAAAAAGCGACATAGTGGCTATCTTGGAAGGGGCTTTGCTCCCCGTAAAGAATAGGTATGGGGAAAACCAAGATGTAATAATTTCTATGTCCTCAATATGCCAGCATAAAAAAGATATAAGGATTTTATATCCTTATGGTGGTACAGATTTTGGAAGTTTTATGCTATTTGTTGTGTAATTTAGATATTTAGGATTCATCCAAGAAACGTAGTTAACTGGAAGGCAAATTTTTTTGGACAGTAGTGTTATGAAATATTATTTAATGGGATTGAAACATTTTAAGAATGTTGCAATTGCATGTGCTCCCGACAATGTTGGTTTAGCGCATGAATTAATCGGTGCTCTAAGAGAATCAGATGTAATGCCATTTGATTTTACTCTTAAAGCTTTAATGGTAAAAAGTGACGGAATACATTATTCTAATGATTTCTCACGTGTAGAAACTATTTGGTTAGATTACCAACCAAATAGTTTAGCATGGCCTTTGTTCTCGGAAAAATTAAAAAAAATAATTGAGAAGATGTTGACAGGAAAAGAAGGTCTTAAGTGGATTTCATGCAATATTTGTTGTGGAAAAGAAACCAGAACATACTATATTCCACATTTTATTGAGGAATTAGATGTGCTAAATAAGGATAAATGCTTTTATTCTAATAATGGTGGTTTAATAAAACCAGCATATTCCTCTTTGAAAATAAAAGATTACAGTATATTTCCAAAACCAGCAATGAATGATTTATGGCAAATAACTGCAGCTATATGTATTTCAGACAAAGTAAAAAACGCTTTAATGAAGGCCAATATTTCGAATATTGCTTATGAAGCAGTTTCTGTATATTAAGAGTGTGCATTATTTTCTAAAAATGTGTACCTTTTTTAAGTTGTGAACAAATATCAATTATTATCCCAGCATGACAGAGATTATTTGACATAATTCTGTGCAATCATCATCCCTATACCACCAGCAACCACAAAAATGCCAATCGTAAAGAAGAGCCAGAAGAACCACTGGGCATAGTGCCCGAGATAACAACCATCATATTCCTTGTATCGCTCGTGGACTTTTTTCCGTTCATCAGCAAACATGGAATTGACCTCACGGATATGCGTCTGCATCTGTGCGGTCATCCATTGGCGTTCTTTGGCAAACAGTTCTTGGATTTTCTGCCAGTCAGCATCATTGACATTTACAGACACCTTTAATTTCGTGGGAGCATTATCCAAGACTTTGTCTATGTGCCGATTGATGGTATCAACCTTTTTGCTGATAGTAGTCACAGCACCACCTAATTTTACTTCTGCACGCTGATACTGCTGAATGGCAGATTCCAGTTCAAGTGTGGCATTGATGAAGGAGTTTGTAGCCTTGTCAATGTCCTCACTCAACCGCTTCAACTCAGGAACACGGCTTACAAGTCCGTCTTCGGCTTGCTGCTCCTCAATCTCGTTTTCGACATCATCCATCATGTTGTCGAAGTCGGATCTTTCTTCTGTGTCTATATTTATCTTGCTTTTTCTGATAGCCATATTGTCATTGATTTATCTACGGAAACGGTAACGTGGTTTAGGCTTGCACATAGAGTGAGCCATCTGTGCGCAACGGTGGGCAAACTTCCAGTCATCTTCATCATCCTTCTTGCCCCAACCAGAAGAAGGAGCAGAACCACCACCGCCACATGACTCAGACATGGAAGTAGCTGCGTCAATATACCCTGCAAACAACAGCATCGCTACATGAGCGACATTCTCTGTAGTCGCTATATCATTGTCCTCTGGAATCTGAACCTCATTAGTAAAGACATCTTTGACAGAGTTCGGAATCCACACCTTCTTGACTCCATCGCCAATGTTGATTGTGAATGCCGTTTTTGTAGGTTGAGGTTGCGCCTTTGGTTGTGATGCTGTTGGAGTCTGAACGACAGGACGAACTGGGCGAGGCGCAGGAGCAACGGATGGAGGAACAGGCTTTGTCTTGACTTGTGTAGGTTGTGGGTGCAGTTTCTTCCATGTGTCTTCAATCTTTGACACCATGAACTTCCTGCCAATCTCCGAAGCCTTGAATACGGAAGCGTTCTTGCCGACAGTATAGCCGACAAGTTTCCTTTGTTTGTCATAGCGTGGCTTTACCTCATAGCCTTTCATGCGCAACAGATTGAAGTATCTGTCAATGTTAAACTGTTGCATATCTTTGAGAATATGTTCACAGTCCTCCGCAAGCTCCACTTTCCTCATATTCCGAATTTCCTGCGGTTGTTCCCACCCATGCCGCATATTGATGATTTCCGCAGCCTTCATTGCCCGAATATGAATATCATGTACATCGTTGGTGTTACCCTCCATATCCACACGACAACAATCAATGTGAAGGTGCAGCGTTCCCGACTTGGAATCAGAGTGCAATCCGCCCAGATTCATTGAATTGGTGAAATTGGTCTTTATCTCATTAGAGAAACCGTTGGGCGTAAGTCCTACAGAATCCAAAACTTCCAAAGCTTCGTCTTGGAGGTTAGACCAATCTTCCATCGTGAAGTTGGCAGATTCCTCCTTTGATGGGGAAAGTACAAAAGTGGTCATGAACCTTTCCAACTTTCTGCCCACCGTCCTTTCCGCCTGATGATACTGGCAATGATGCTTCATCATGTACCAGATGGCGGTAGGGTCAAGACCATCGGGCATATTGTTCACCTTGACCGTCTTTGCATTCTCCTTTTCCAATGCGTACCTTACGGAATTGCCTCCATACGATACTACCTTTGCGAGCATAATCATGATTACTCCTTTGATTTGGTCTGTGCGTTTGTTGCGATATTCTCTTCAATGCTGTACCAATGTTGGATAAGTCCAGCAACGGCATCAATCCACCAACGCATGAACTTCTCATTCTTGAAGAACCGAGCCTTTTCCTCAGCCGTTTTCTTGGATAGCACGTTGCTGATTTTTATCAAATCCGTCCTTGCAATGGCGAGAGAATTGAGGGCATCCACCTCATCCTTGGTAAGCCTCATGCGTGGACGGTGCTTTAAGCCAGTCTCAACGACATAGCGACTCAGGCTTAACCCACACTCCTTGGCATGTGTCTGGAGACGTTTCATTTCCTCTTCCGTGCATCGGTAGGTATGGACTTCCGTAGGCGGTTTTCTTATGATGTTCTTCTTTCTCATTTGTTCTTGTCTCAAATTAAAATGGGATGATTACAAGCATCTTACAAAGGTGGTCACGACTGCGAGCCTGCGAGTAGTCCGAGATACTTTTAGGAATACAGAAAGACGGACACGGCTTCTGTATTACAAAAGGATTTCTCGAAAAGTACCTATAAAATGACGGCACTTTTAACAGCCTCCGTCCCCAAGGCTGCTTAAACGTATAACAGTTGGGCGGTAGCCTATGGCGGTTAATCGTCCTTTGGGATGATTTTTATGTATGGTGGCTTATTAGCCTCTGTATGCCTATTGATTGCCGCTATGGTATTCGTTAGGCTTGTAGCCATTGGCATTAGAACCGTTAGACTGTTGTGTTTGACCTCCAAACTGATGCTGTGGATATGTGTTGTGCTCTCCCTCATTCTGTTTGGCATCTGCTTCTTGCTGGGAAGAAGGATTGCCAACAGACTGTCTGGAGTAGTTTTGCTGTGGGGAAATTCCACCAGTAACAGCATCGGAAAGATTGCCATTAGTTTCGATCTTACCCACGCTTCCATTATCATTAGATGAAGCCGAATTTAGGGAAGAAGAAATATCTGCCGTAGAAGAATTGCCCTTGTTGTCTGTATCGAATATACCATTGGCAGAATGCCCATCTTCCTTGTCCGACTTTGTATTATCCTCTGTTGTCGTAACAATTACTCTTGCTTGTGGAACTTCCGTGTGGATGATTGCAGAGCCATCCTCATTGCGCTTCAATGAAAAACCGTTCTTGACAAATCTTCCGTCCACATACCAACCAGAGAGGGAATGCAGGGTAATGATGCGGTTGTCTCCAACTTTTTGTGAAGAGGAAATGCCCACAGCCTCCATAGCCTGTAAAAGTTTGGGTACGGTCTTGCGGTCTTTATCCCAGAGTTTGGCAAGTCGGGTGTTGTCAACCAGACATTGCCCACACAAGATTTCCACTTGTTGGGTCTTGCTGATAGGTACAAGTGTTGTTTCACGTTCAGCAAGAGAGGCAAGAGACATGAAGCATTCCATGCGGTCAATCTTGTACTTTTTGCAGCGAAGATACTCCATCTGTACATCGGACAGCGTGAAGCAGTAATGTATCTTTTGTTTATCCATGTTCTGTGAATTTTGAATATTATAACCATAACTGGCAAGACTGTTTTTCTCAGTAAAGAGAAAATCATCTATGCCATCCTCTCCTTGGGGAAATGTCCTCTGCGATAACATAGAGCTCGCCTTGCAACCTGTCATTAGAATGACTGCTTAATCGTGAAATGCACTCAATGCAAACAGACTGGGCAAGAAGTTTTCTTCTGCCGACAGTTGCTTTATCATTAATGCCCTTGTTGGCTCCGCATTGCTCGGCAAGTCCGTTGAAAGCATCACGCATCCGAAAGTAGCCGTTGCCAGTATTGATGTAGCTCACAGCAAGGTCAGCGACATTCGCCAACTTGCTTCTGTACTCCTCATGGGAAATATCGTCCTTCATCATCGCCATGTCTATTTACAAAGTTCACTCATGTGCTTGGTCGCTGCAGCCTTGGTCTCAGCTTCGGACATACTGCGGTTCTGGCGCATCCAGTTCAAAAGCTCGGACTTCTCAAAGTATATAATCTTGCCGTTGGGACGGAAGAACGGAAGTTCATGCTTGTGTGTCATCTTGTAGAGACTGCTCTTTGATATACCCATGAATAAGGCTGCTTCCTCCAGTGTCAATACTTGCTTGGCATCACGGAGTAGGTTCTCCATTATCCCAATGCGGTGCTCATGTGACTCTACCTTCAAAAGAAGAGTCTCGGTGTCGATAGTTTTGTTCATTATCCTGTAATTTAATTGTTTGTGATTCGTTGTACTGCTTGTTTTGAAAGTGTAGCCCCCCAAGGCAGAGAGAAATCCCTGCCCGAAATATGGGGACTACAAAAGTGAATTTAACTGGTTGTTATCCTGAAAAGTTCTGTTTACTTGTTATCCTGTAAAAAAGTTATTCTGCGTGGATGGGTGTTGGTGGCTGCTGTCCGCTTTGTCCTCGGTATCTGCTTGTTCTCTTCACGCTGTTTGCGACCTCGAAAGGCTTTCTTCATATTGTCAACAGCCTTGACCTTTTCATGCGTCAGCACATCTGCATAGATGGAGGTGGATTTGAGTGACTTGTGTCCCATCAGCTTCTTGGTAGTCTCAATGTTACCAGTAACCGTCTGCACCAAAATTCCGAATGTATGTCGGGCACAGTGAAAAGAGATATTCTTCTCAATGCCCACCTTTTTAGCTATCCTTTTAAGGGCTGCATCCACATTAGCCTTGGCAGGAAGGTGAAACACAAAATCATCATTGCCTTTGGGTGGCATCCATGACAAGGCGGTATTGCCGATTGGTACGGCATTGAGAGCCTTGGTTTTCTTTTGGATGATTACAAGCGTGTTCGTTTCCTCGTTCCTCTTGATATCACTCCACCGCAGAGCCTTGATGTCGCTGATACGAAGTCCTGTTAGACAGGCAAAACCAAAAGCTCTCTGTGTCTCTGCAACTCCAGGACTTCTCTCATCTGAAGCCATGAACCTTTTCAGTTCATCTGGAGTGAGATACTGCTTATGTGATGTCTTTGGCTTGGGGAAGATGTCAGACTTCTCCAACTGGTAGAAAGGATTAGCCTTCAACTTGCCGAACTTGACAGCCTTGTTGAACACCGTCACTATGCGCTGTTGAACATTGTGAAGGGAGCCTTCACACAAAGGCTTGGCTTCAACTCGTACATACTTCTGTGGTACATAGTCGTTTTTCAACCAAAGGAAGAATGCCTTGAACCATTCCTTGTCGAACTTCCTCAGAGTGATGTGAGGTCTGCGCTTGTTGGCAAGGAACTCGCTCATTAGGTATTTCAGATACTTTGACTGGTCAACAATAGCCTTGGAGTAGTCTGTATTGTCGCTCATCCAGTCGATGTAAGTCTGGATCCAGTCCAAGACTTCAGGAGACTCGTCATTGGGGATTTCCTTCACAATCATCAAGTGACCTACCTCTGGGATGGTCTCTGGATGAAGAATACGCTCAGCCCTTATCTGGTGAGCACGTTGCAATGTTTCTTCGTTTCTTGCTTTGGTCTCTGCATCAACCTCTGGCAACAAATAGAGAGAAAGAAATTCAAACTTGCGCTTGCCACCATCGTAGATGTCAAGATACAAGCTTATGTTGTCGTTGGCAAGTGCCTTTTGTCTGATAGTTATTGTCATGTCTCTATATGTTTTCGTTGTCAATGATTTATGTGAACATACCGTCAATGAGGTTGATGGCTTCCTCCTTCTTCTTGTCCACGATTTTAGCATAGATTTCCGTGGTCTGAATGTTGGAATGTCCCATCAGCTTGCTTGTGGTAAAAAGGTCTGCACCGAGCGTGAGCATCATCGTTCCGAACGTGTGCCGTGAGCAATGGAATGAGATATGCTTCTCAATCCCTGCCGCTTCCGCCCATTTGCGGAGAGCCCTGCCTATAACGGTCTGTGTGGTCGGAATGTCAAAGAAAGGAATATTATTTCCTCTTGGTTTCGGCAACCAACGCTTAGCCTCTTCCGAGAGAGGTATTATAACAGGCTTCTCCGTCTTTTGCATTTCCATGTCTATGTATTCGCCCTTTCCGTCAGCGGTCTTGAAGATGTGCATCGGCGCAAGACGGTACATGTCGCTTAATCGCAATCCTGTAAAACAAGCGAAGATGAAAGCCTCCTTGACCTCTGGACGGTAACTATCCGTAGCTATGAGGGTGCGAAGTTCCTCTATAGTAAGGTATTCTTTCTTGCCTTCCTTGGGTTGGATGCGCTCACGTGCATCAAGTTCCTTCATCGGATTGTTTCGGATAATGCCTTGGCGCACAGCGTTATTGAGAGCAGTGGAGAACATTCCGAGGTATCGGCTTGCCGTATTCTCACTGATAGGTCTTGGCTCACCATACTTGATATGGGAATTTGGGAAGTTACGCAAGAATTTTACATAACCACGGCAGAACTCCGCATTGACCTCTTCAAGCGCAATGAAGCCTTTGCTTGTCTCGTCAAGATACTTCTCCACGGTGTGCAGCATTTCCACACGGCAATGGAGTGTTGACTTCTTGATGCCGACACCACCTTCACAATACTTCTTTATCCATGTGGTAAGAAGCATCGAGCCTTGTTTTACTGTCTCCCAGTCCTGTATGCCGTGACCGTGCAGGGCTTTGATGCGCTCTGCCTTGATGCGTTCTGCAACTGCCATAGTCTGCTTGTTCTGTTCCTTGCAGATAGGGTTGATTTCGGGGACGAGGTAGAGTTTGAGGTATTCATACTTTCTCACTCCCTTATAGTAGATGTCAAGATAGATACTCTTGTTGCCATCTGCGAGCGACTTCAACCGAATTTTAATCGGTTCTTTCAGCTTTACTTGTTTCTTTGGTCTTGCCATGATGTATGAAGTGTTATTTTGTTTTTGTATTCTGCTACATTGGAGGGTCTTTCTCCCTCTTGTTGAAAGTTCATGTCAGATATGGTTTCCTATGCTGACATTTGCTTTTCTTTCTCTTCCCTTACTTCGGAAAACTGATGTAAAGATAAGAAAACAAACCGAGAAACGAGAAACAAAACGGAAACAAGAAACAGTCTTTTATGTCTTTTTAAGAGTGAGTTTGGCAAACATCGGAAAATTTAAATTATCGCTTAAAGCATTGATACTTAGCGCATTTACTTTCATTTGCTTTCTTGTCTTTTCAAACGCATTTTGTAGGACTAAGATATTCTTTACATCCTGCTCCTCATTGTTCATGGCGATGTAAACGCTGATGGCACCCACTACGGCTACAACACCTGCAATGGCATAGCAGAGTTTGACCACGATAGGTACATACTTGGCAATTTCCTCTGTCACTGTTGTCAGGGCAGTGGTTCCTGCCGTATAGTCACCTGCCGAGTTCTGCGCCATGGCAATGCCACCGCCCACAAGGAGCATAAATGCCAATGTCTTCAAGCGTCCTGAAGAGAGAACGCTCTTGGCGGTCTTCTTCAAATAGTTCGTTGTTTTCTTAAACATTCTTTCTTGTTTTACTTGTTAATGATTCGTTTGGAAACACCTTATTATAATTATATAGAAGGGTGTTGTCGCTTTCACATGATATACTCTTCTGCAGTTGAGTCTTAAATCTGGTAGCCAAAGAATGCTGGGAACAGGATGGATGCACCTATCATAAACAGACAGGCTCCTATCAGCATCAGTATGGACTTGGTGACTCCATCTTCCCCTGTGTTCATCTTGATGTATATCTGCAAAGCGGATATAATCACCATCACAGCAGCGACAGCGTATGTCAGATACAGCACATACAGCATCATCGTCACCACATAGTCGTGCATCCCTGCCAGTGCGTCTGCTCCCCAGCTATAGTCCACATTACCGCATTTGGCTGATGCTGACAGGGGGAGCAGCGCAAAGACAAAGGAACTTACTACATTCTTTATGATATGGCTAAATTTCATCCTTGACTGGTATTGTTTTGATGTTTGGTTGTCCTGGCTTTGTCTCACCTTGTTTCAACAGACTCTCCGTGAAGTCGTCCTGCCATAGTCCGTCTATCCATATGGGAGAAGTGGACTCCATCTGTCCATCCATCTTTTCCTGCAACGACTCGGCTGTGTTCTTCGGCTTCTGTTGGTTGACATCATTTTCTTCGTCTTCATCAACATCATCTTCTTTGCCAAAAGAATCCGTACCAGGAGAACTACCATTCGTTCCGTTACTCTCTGTTCCCATGCCATAGCCCTCATCGTATGATGTGCCGTCTTGGAAACTTGTGTCGTATTGCTTGTCGGCAACGCTAAAGCCACCATCGCTTTCGTTGACGGCTACAGCAGCTTCCTCTTCCGTTATGTTGCTGATGTCAAACACTTCCTCATTGCTTTTGGCTTCTTCCTTCTTGCCATACAGGTCTCTGGTTATCATCACCGCATAGTAGATTGCGTATGCAATTGTAAGGCTGATGGCGAATATCAAAAATGGACTCATATAATACTTTGTTTTATTGATGATTTATACTCTATACAGTGGCAAAAGTGCCAGTTGCGAGTGCAAAGTAAAGAGTAAAATCCGACATAAAAGAATTTTGTAAAGTATGGCCATCAAAGTTTAAGATATATTCAAATTATAATTATATATCATACTCTCAATCATACTTTAAACTCCAGATTCCCTCAGCTTTCACATTTTTGGGCAATGGTGTATTGTTCCACACTGGTTTCATGTCCAAACGTATAATTTCGTTCTTTCATTTTTCATCGAATAGACTGATTTCACTATAAAAATAGCCATTATTCGTTAAAAATATCTATAAATATGATAATTTTCAGTTATCAATATTGATAATCGAAATAAAAGTGTTACCTTTGCACCATCAAAATATGGCTGAAATTATATGAATATAACATCCGAAGACGAAGCTCTACTCGAATTATATGAAAATGGCAAGACATCAGACAAGAGATATAGAAGATTACCGATTCAAGTGATAAAGGGGTACAAGAAAGCTGTTGATTACATGCGGGCTGCTCAACGAATCGAAGACCTCTTCCGTTTAAAAGGATTGAATTATGAAGCGTTGCATGGTGACAGGAAAGGACAAGAGTCTGTACGTTGCAATGATACATGGCGATTGATCTTCAAAAGTTCTCCTCTCGATGGAAGCATTGTCATTACAGAAATAGAATTATTAGAAATATCACATCATTATGACTAAGTTTAGTTTCAATCAGGCAGTACCATTTGAGGCAACTCATGTGGGAGAGGTGATTAAGGACGAACTCGCTGCTCGTAATATGAAGCAGAGTGAATTGGCCGAACTCACTGGTATACAGAAATCTATTCTGAATGATGTCATAAAAGGTAAACGTTCTCTAACACCCGAAATGGCATTATTGTTGGAAAATGCCCTCGGCATTTCTGCAACATTTCTCATGAACATTCAGACACAGTACGAACTTGACTGTGCAAAACAGAGTGAAAGAGTTGTATTGCAGACTAAGATGCTGGAGATTTGGAATGTACTCAAAGAACATGTGAGTACTCAGTTCTTTAGAAAAGTAAATATTATCAAAGGCAATATCATCGAGGATGTCAAACGCATCTTTGATGTGTTTGCCGTAGATAATTTGGATGATTTCTTTGGTCTGAAAGCCAAGGAAATGGAATTGGCATATTATCGTAAGTCTGAAAAGGTAACAACTAATCCAGTTGATATTTTATCTTGGAAATACTATTGTTATTACTGTTCCAAAAATGACGAACAATCATTGGGAAACTTTGATAAAAATAGTGGTGACTTACTGACAAAAGAACTCAATAATGTTTTCAAGGAAAATTCTGAAACAGTTAAAAAGACTGGCGAAGTATTGAATAAATATGGCATACGTTTTATGGTTGTCAAAAAGGTGGGACAGGTTCCTGTAGATGGCATGTCTTTCTGGATTGGCGACAATCCAACTATCGTAGTCACAGAACGTATCTCATCTATTGATAATTTTGCCTTTACTACTTTACACGAAGTTGGACACGTTTTCAATCATCTGACGAAAGATGGAAAGGCAATGATTAATCTGTCTGACGAAAAGAAAGATTCCGAAGAGTCAGAAGCAGACGACTTTGCATTGAATGCTGTTGTTCCAAATGCAGATTGGAAGAAGTTCCTTGCTAGAACTCGTGACATTGTTCCTTACAAAATTGCTCCTTATATCAAGGAAGAGGCTGACAAATACGAAGTCAATCCTCAAATTCTTTTTGGAAGATACAAGCACGATATTGGAATATATAAAATAAAGAATTACTTTGAAACAAAGGTTTTGTAGTTCCTCTTAATAATAAAAGCCGCCATTTGCACCCTATAAGGAATGCCTATGGCGGTTTTTCTGTGTATGTATGAAACTACTACATATTTCCAAAAGTGTAGTAAGTTTATACGGAAATCTGCTTTCCCCTTTATTTATCCCAATATTTTTCAGCCATAGGCTTTAGTCTGTCAGTGATAGCTTGCATTACCACATTAAAGCTGAGTTCTTCTTTCCATTGAATCTTCTGAAGAAACAGTTTCCATTGCATCTGCCGATTGGCGTCATTGACAAACTCGGCTGTGAAAAGTTTCAGCTTAGGGTTATATTCAAGTTCACGATTATTAAATGTCGCCTTGATTGCGTCATATAGTGTTTCATCGTCCAACTGTCTTTTCGTCAATAGTTGGTAGCAATCGAAGAAATCTTTCATTCGACTGTTGTACTCGTCACGGTCCAACATAGTGTGGAACTTCTCGGCAATAACAGTCTCCAACGAATAGGCTTGGAGATTGACTGACGGAATGTTCGGCAACAACAAAGGAAAATCAATGGATGCAGGGTAAGGTGTCACGACATCTCCAAAGCCTATGTCCACGGACATCTTATGGATAATGCTATCCATGTGTGCCGTGAAGAAGAACCTTGTACCGGGATATTTCTTTTCCACAGTGATAGGCTCCATCGTTATGTTTTCCGTATCAAACGTAACGCCATCCTCATCACAGACCATGCCCAAAATTTCCTGGAACACTTTTGTTAAGAACTCTCTGTCACGGCTTATTCTTTCTGCCATGAAGTCCACATCTATTGTTGGACGAGCGTTAAGGCCATCCATAGCATAGAGCAAAGAACCGCCTTTAAGCAGAAAGTTGTCCTTGTACTGACTTACAGATACCCTGTACAGCAGTCGCTCGTTGAAGTATCTTGCAAGAAGATACATATATTTATAGCCTGTCTCGTTCATCAGATTGAGCAGACGAGTCTTGACAGACTTGCCATAGTTTTTCTTTCCCATTTTATTCTATTGCTATTTCAAGATAATTTTTCAAAATATTGGCAACCCTAAGCCGTTTTGCGTATTCTGACAATTGGCTTAGGTTGCGGTTCTGTTTCTTCAGATAATTTCGTATCACCTCGGAGCATACTTCCAATCCGATTTTGTTACGATACTTGACGGCATCACATACGCTACGTTCCATATCGGTCATACGAATGTTGTAGCCCGACATTTCCACATCCATAACACCAAACTCCAAGTTCTCCTTTTTCCAATAATAAAGTTCTATCGGTAGGGTTGGCGGCATTGCCACCTTTCGCTTGGCTTCTATAGCAACACAAAAGGAAGGTGGAACAACAGTGGAGAGCTGATGATATGCCCAAGCGTTGTACAGGCATACAATTCCATTGGGAACGATTCGTTCAATATCTATCATCGTATTGAAAAGAGCGTCAGGAACAGCATAGACCCCATGGCGAACCCGAATAAGTTCTCCACGTTCCTTGGCCCTCACAATTTTCTGATAATCTGATTGGTTTGGGAACTCTGCGGTGGTTATGATTCCACCTTGCGAGGTTGCCTTATACATAATCTCATTCATACCTTTACCTTATTATGGTTATTTATCGGTGCAAAGATACAACTTTATCTTCAAAAACAATAGTTTTCTACGGAGAATATTTATTTTATCCGTTCAAAACTATCATATTTTACTATTCTACAGCTATATTTATGGATTTCCTGCCTATCAGATAATCATTGACATCCTTGTATTCTGCATATCGTATAGCTTCGTTGATTGCCTTGTTTTGATAACGCTCCAAGATAGAATGGGCAGCCATCGTTCCTGCTTGGTCATTATCAAGATAACAATGGATAGCAGTGTAGCACGCCAATCGTTCCATGCATTTCCCAAGGCTACTGATGGAGTTCAGTACAATATAATCACATGGCTCTTGTATGCAAATCACATTGTCACCTCGCTTTTCCAAAGTCTTGTATGACAGAAAGTCCATAAACCCCTCGAAGATGCAGCATCTGTCCTGTACTCCAACTTGCTGTGAATGTATCAAGGATATGTCTTTCTCGCCCAAACAACCTTTATAATATGGGTTACGCAGCTCATAACCATCCCTGTTATTTGGAAAGGCTATACCAAAATACCGCTTGCCCTTAAACGTGTACCAGATCTCCTTGCAATAGCGTTTACCTATGTCCGCATCCACATGGCGTGAACGCAGATACGACATAAGCACAGGGTAGGACAAGTCTTGGATGTATACCTTGTCCATCTTGTCTGTCTCTACTTGTGTCAGTATGGGAGGTTTTGCTTTTGTGGACTTTGGGTTGTTCATGTCCGCTGCTATATGCTGCAATGCAGCACCCACATCATCCGTATTGTAGAGAAGTTGGGCAAGAGCAATGATGTTGCCACCCTTGCCAAGAGCAAAGTCATACCATTGGTTTCGGCTGAAGTTCACCTTGAACGATGGCTTTGTCTCCGCATGCAATGGCGACAGATAATAAGATGTGGACTTGCTGCATCGTTTGGGCTGATGTCCCAATGCGCTCAGATAGTCCGTGAGTTTGATTTCCTTTGCTTGTTGTATGTTCATCTTTCATTCATTTTTTATTCATTCGTGCGCTTATTATATATACACCGAGGTGAATGAAGTGGTTTTTGAAGTGACTTTCGCTTCATCCTCACTTCTTCACCTCCTGCTCTTCAAGCAGCGGAAGCGAAGGATAATCCTTCATTCTGCAATACTCGTTGTTGCCACACTTCACCACCAGTTTGCTCTTCAATAGGAAGGTCAGCAACTTTGACATCACTGTTCTACCTCTGGCAAAACCAATAGTTGTATATCCATTCGTCAATGCGTTTATCACATTCTCATAACCTGACACCACTTTCTTGCCAAAAGCCATTCCAAGTGCCTTGCCATGCTGCTCATCGGTAATGTCGGCTATTGTCATCTTCGGCTGTCTGGCTGTGGTGGAGTCAACCACATAGTCCTTGGCAATCTCTGGAAGTCCCTCCTTGTTTATTTGGAACGCAAAGGGCGCAAAGTCCTTGTCTCGGATGTTGAGCGGTTTCACTTCACTCACATTCGCCATCGAATTGCTCTTGCTTATCACCAGTACCGTCTCTGCCTTGTTGCTGAGTTCCGTTCCTATGTGACCTCTTACATTGTCATCACCCTTGTTCAAGTGTAGGACACAATGGATGTGCAGGTCATAGCGGCTTGACCACTGCATCAGTTTGTTGATGATATGGACGGACTCGCTCGGATTGTTGATGTCGAGCATCAAGTCCCTTATGCCGTCAATGATGACCAAGCCAAACCCCTTTTGTGTCTGCAAGGCATATTCTATCAACCGCAGTCTGAGGTTGGGACTGTACTCTCGCAGTCCGAAGAACACAAGGTTCTCACTGTTCATGTTGTCGGGCAATCCTGCAAGCCGGAGGATGCGCTGCATCACGCTGTGACAGTGGAAACGGCTCTGCTCCGTATCAACGTAGAGTATCTTACGCTTGTCATCGGGTAGTTTTGCCGTATATTGCAGCACCTTTCCGTTAGCAAGCGAGGCAGCAACCAAAGCGGACACGTTGAATGTCTTTCGGCTCTTCGCCTTGCCTGTGGAGGCACTGAAGTTGCCAAGCGTGGCTACGGTCGAGTTGTCCACCCATATTATCTGTGGCGGTGTCTGGTAGGTCTCGTCCGCATGGATAAGCGATGCCTTCAGCAACTTTTCCAACAAATCAGCATTGTCCGCTGCGCCTTCAAAGAGGCTCATGTCGTTCATTTCTTCCATCGTCATCTGCTCTTCAAGGGTTTGTTCATCACATAGCGTATGGCATCCTGCTCATACACCTCTTTTGTTTTCACAGGGTGCTTCTTGATCCATTCCACCAGTTCTTCCTTGCTGAAATAGATGGTCTTGCCGTTTGGCTTGTAATGGGGAATGGCAAAGGTACGTGTCAGTTTGTAAAGCTGACTCTTTGAAGCGTCAAGGAATACGCTTGCCTCGTCAAGGGTGAGCACGTCTTTTCCTGCAAAGAGCCATTTCTCCAAGCACTTGATGCGGTTCAACACATTCTCCACTGGTCCAAGCAGCTTGAATGCTTCTTCCATCTGTTAAATGCGCTCGGCAAGTCTCATTGGTGTCATGTCTGCCAGTTCTTGTTCTGTCAACTCGTGTTTATCCACGTCCATCGTTGGCGGTAGTATCGCACCATCCTTTGGCGGATTGTTTGCCTGATTTGTTGTCTGTCCAATCATTGTCGCTATTTTATTTATTGTTACACATAACGAGGTCGCCCTCCATAACCAGGTTTCTGATTACGGAGGGCAAAGGTAAGGGCATTTCTGCCCAATCGGATGGAAGTGCGCTTGACTGTCAACCGACTATCAAGCCAACTGTCAAGGTTTTCATCTGTCAGATGGTGTCCTTGCTGTCATTTTTACCGCAATCTGCTATTTCTTGCACTTTCTTGCGGATAGCCTCATAGATGCTGGCGTTTGTACCTTTGGCATCACTGGTTGCTGAGGACAGCTTGGTTGTTGTAAGTGGCTGGCCTGTTGATGAAGACAGGATGAGTTTATGCTTGGCAATGACCGATTGCCATTGCTTGCAAATCAAGTTCTTGTTGCAGAGCATGTCAAAGAAGAATGCCACACGTCTGTTACTTCTCGCCTTTAGCTGCTTGCAGACTTGGCACGAGAAGAGTTTTCGCATATCCTCTTCCGACACATCGGCTGAGAACAAATGAACCTCATTGGCATGGCGCGCAATGAGGTTCAACTGAGTAGAATCAAAGTAACATTGAAAGTCCTGTTTCGGTTTGGTTTCTTGTGCTGTTTGTAATATTGACGGTGGTTTACCATGGAGATACTGACCGTTTGGAGGCGGCTCCGTGGTGTTGAACTTGTGATGAAGAGCCTTGTAGTCATGATACTCGAAATCCACTTTGGTAAAGAATATGACTACTAAGTCCTCACGTTCTTCAAGAAACTCCTCCATGATGTAGAAGTTCTTCTTGTGCTCGTTCTTTCCTGCCGCATACTGGCAGTCCGTATAGGAATGGCTGTTGAGAAAATCCTTTTTGTAGCGGTGATATAGTTTACCGCATCCTATGACTTCCGTCTGATAGCACTCATGGGCTTCCTTAAAGAATAGCCACAGTTTGTTGGTACCGCAAATGCCACTTGCACCGTTAGCGAAGGTGCATTCATTGCATTGGGGTAAAAAGAGAGAACGAGGAGTCTTCTCGTCCTTGGTTGTTTGATGTATTGTTATGTTCCATTTTTATTCTTCGAACGCACTGTCCAATAGGGAAACAGCCTCGTCTTTTTTCTTGTTGATGATTTTTGCGTAAATTTGTGTCGTGCGCACCTCCGTATGACCGAGAAGTTTGCTTGTAGTGTATAGGTCTGCGCCCATGGTCAGCTCCATCGTGGCGAACGTGTGCCTTGAGACATGGTAGGTCACATGCTTGCTGATACCTGCCGCACGGCTCCATTCCGGGATGCAGTCGTAGTTCTTGCTTGGCAGTGTTGGAAACACATTGTCCTCGTCACTTGCAGATCCACGCTCAGGCATCCAACGAAGGGCTTGCTTGTTGAGAGGAAGATAGAGAGGCTGCTTGGTCTTGTACTGCAATATCTCAACTCGTGTCTTGTCACCCTCGGTGATGATGTTCTTCCACTTCAAACTCTTCACGTCACTGATACGGAGTCCGCAGAAACATGAAAACAGAAACGCCGCCTTGATATCCTCACGCTTGCAAGGGGTGTCAATCAGTCTCTTCACCTCGTCAACGGTCAGGTACTCTCGCTTGGTGCCGCCACCTTTCAGAACATCCATGCGAAGACGAAATACGGGATTGTCGTCCATTATCTCTTCCTCAATAGCCATGTTGAAGGCTGCTTTGAGGCATTTGAGATAGTTCATCACCGTGGATTTGGATGGATGGGTGTGCTTGTAGGTGATATAGTCGTTCAACAAGAACACCATGAAACCATTGCAGTATTCCTTGGTCATCTCTGCGAGTGTCACGTTTGGCGAGTGTTCTCTCACTGCATTCAGCACGCTGTTCACCCAGTTTCGGGCAGATTGTCTTCCTCGCTCCACTTGTGCGTCACGGAATATCTCCAACCAATCCACAAGTCGCATTTTGATTCTCGACTTGTCTTTGAGCCCTGCGATACCGTTAGTGATGCTCATGATGCGTTGTGCCTTGATGGCATAGACTGCTTGCATCGTCTGCTTGTTCTGCTCCCTGGCAGCTGCGTCAACCTCTGGTATGAGATAAAGGCGCAGATAATCATAGGTACGGCGACCGTTGACATTGATGGATAGATAGACCGACTTGTTGCCGTTGGCAAGTTCCTTGAAGCGGATTCTCACAGGCTCCTTGGTCTTGGAATTTCTCTTGCGCTCAGTCTCTGCAACGGCAATCTCTGTCTTCACTTTCTTGGTGGCAAGATACTCCTTGTATTTGTCCACGTTGGCATCTGGATCTTCTCCATGCGGCTTGTAGCCTCTTCTGCCGACACGCTTCTCAAAGGTTCCGTCCTTCAATGCCTTCATGTGTTCCTTGGCCTTTTTCTCAGCTTCTTTCCAGATTTCCTTATGTTTCTCCTCGCTATCATCCTTACGAAGGTAAAGACCAACTGACTCATAGGCACGTTGTCCCTTACCATAATATATATCAAGGAAGAGGGAACGGTCTCCATTGCGCATCTTGCGACTACGGACTATCACTGAACTGGTGTATTCCTCAACTTTCTCCACTTGGTTCAGCTCGTCAGAAGAATCCGTGAAAGTTTCTCCATTGACAACCTCTCGCATCTTGCGTTCTTTCAGACGCTCTGCGGTTTCCATGACCAAGGCATTATTCTGCTTGTCAGCCTCGGTAATCTCTGGGTTGATATAGAGCTTCAGAAACTCGTACTTGCGCTCGCCATTATAATATATGTCGAAGTAGAGTGACTTGCTGCCGTTGGCAAGGTTCTTGAAACGAAGAGTGACAGCTTCACGCTTGTTGGGTCTGCCTCTATGTTTTTTGATTGTTCCATCTATGGCTCTGTCCTCACCGTCATCGTCAATGAATTTCCATTGGTGTCCTTCTCTGCCAGAAACGGCTCCGACGACTTCGTTTGTCTCACTTTCCTTTCCCTTGGCACTTTTGCCAGTTTTAGCAGTATTGCCATTCTCCTTCTTACTTGCTCGTGCGGTCTTCTTGCTTGAAGTTTTTGTAGAAGCAGGATGCTCCAAGGAAGCCTTCACTGTTTCCAACTTTCCCGACAGGATTTCTTGCACTCGTTGGTTCTTGATAGCTTCAGCCTTCTGCAAGGTCTCGGCATTGACTGCCTTAGCCTTGTCATCGTCCTCAGGAAGCAGATAAAGCTTTAAGAACTCATACGACCTCTTTCCACTTTTGTAAGTGTCGAGATAAATCGACTTTGTGCCATTCGCCAAATCCTTGTAGCGTATGCGCACAGGTTCATTGTTACTTCTCATGTTACTTTGTTATTTATTCTACTTATTGTCATTTTGTGAGATTTGTTACTCACGGTGCAAAGATACGAAAAATAATTGGATTTGTTACCCAAAACAAGAACCAATTACGAACCGTTAACTATGATAAATTATAAAATCAAATGGTAAAGTAACAGATAAATAACAAAATACACATCATGCCAAACACCTGCTATATGCTGTATATATTAGCATTTACGCGCAATTTCTTATCATTTTGAATGTTGCATGATATTTGACGTTGTATTGGCGTTGCTCGTTTCGACAATCAGGGCAATGCGAAGGCCTTTCTACAGTGGAACGAGTGACAGGACTGGCTCCACGTTTTTTGTATATATGTAACATGTGTAATTATTGCTGCAAAGGTAGCCAACAGCACTAATAATCTAAAGCTCTATGGATAGATGGCCTATTTTTCAAACTCTGACGTTCAGAGAGTTTCCATTTCCTGTTGAACGATATGAGGAGTATGTCGACGGTAAACTCATCTCACAAGGTGAAGTGCATTTTGAAATTCGTTTCAAACAGCATAATGGTGGTATCTTTACGAAGGCAGGATTGATTACTGTTAATTTACAGAATAATCCTATTCCTGAGAAAATTCTATCAAAGTTTGAGTTTGATAATTGTATCACAAACAATGATCGACTCGTGTTTTACATCAATGCAGAGCAATCCAACATTAACGATGCAGGACTTTCGGCGATAGGCATGGTGATGGGGTATTCTCGAAAGAAAAAGAAATATGTTGAGAATGAACCTATTATCGGCAATGTTTTTACTATCGACCAAAAGGTCGCAAAAGTAGCGTTCCGTTTCGTGAATCCTGATAGATTAATTGAATTTTACTAAAATAAGATAGTTATGGATGAAGTAAAAGGATATTTGGAGTATGATGGGGACATTTATAAAATTCAATCTGTCGAGCAACTTCAAGAATTTATGGATAGTTTAGAAGACGATACAGATGAATTTGATGATTTTTGTAATGAGGATGATTATTACAATGAATGGGATGATTATGGTACATCTGGAGAAAAATATGGCTACTATAACGGATATAGTGATGATGTCATAGATGATGCATTTGATGGATGTCCAGAAGCTACATGGAACGTAGATTGACAAAGACTATTAATTACAAGGAACGTAAATATAAATGGAAGTTATGAAAGAGTTAAATGGATATTTAGAGCATAATGGGTTGATTTATAAGATTCAGTCCATAGAGCAACTTCGAGATTTTATGAATGGGCTCGGAGAAAGAGCAAAGGAGATGACAGAGCAAGAGCTTGCGTCTTTATGTGTTAATCCAAATCCTGGTAAATATGTTGATAAGGAATATAGTGATAGCTGTGGCGTGCGTTATTACTATGATGGGACAAAATTGATACAAGGGCGTGCGGATTTAAAAGAATATAAAATAGCTGATGGTACTGTAGCTGTTTGCAATTATGCTTTTAATTTGAATGGAACAATGCATAATAGAAAAAAGATATTTTGTCCAAATACGCTTGTGGCTATAGGAAAATGGGCTTTTAGTAACGCATGTGTAAGAGAGATAAAATGGTCTCCAAATTTGAAATATATTGGTGATAGTGCTTTTTGTGGTTGTGCTTTTCTTAATGCAGAACAAGAATTGCATATGCCACAAGTGTTAGCTTATATTTGTGCAAGTGCATTTGAAGGATGCAAGAAAGTGACAAGTGTTGTCTTCCCAGACTCGATAGTAAAAATAGATAGCCATGCTTTCAGAAATTGTGAATCGTTAAAATGGGTCTATATTCCTGATACGATTAAAGAGATTGGCTCTGGTGTATTTGATGGCTGTACAAGTCTTAAGGAGATAAAAATTCCAAAAGGTAGTCACACAAAGTTCGAGAAGTTATTGCCATTTTCGGTTGATAAGTTTGTAGAAGTGTGAACCCTGTAATAGAGATAAAAAAATAGATAAAAGCTATGAGTGATTATAAAATCAAAAGTATCGGAAAAGTTGACTTCCGAACATATAAGGATGTAATTAGAGTTATAGCTATAAAAGAAAGAGGCTTTTGGACTTCTTTGTTCTCTTCTCCAAAAGAAGCATATTTTATTTTGTCGGATGAAAGTCCGTTGTATGGAGCGGTGAATGCTGCGAAAAGCAATGAGTCTATTTGGGATGTTTCAGAAAGTTCCTTCACAGTCGAAAGAGTGAATGGGACATTTTATAGCGTGGAAAAATCTATAGCTCTTTATGAAAATAAGAAGGCTAAACGAATTGCAGAAACTAAGCGCAAGGCAGATGAAGCAAAAAAGGCTAAAGAACAGCAAACTCAACGAAAAAAAGAAGAAACTGCTAAGCGAATAGATGAAGCGTTTAAAAAGGCAACAGTGCAAAAGGTAAGATTGTCTGATTTTCAGGTCAGTGTGGATGAGAATGCTAGTTTTTCAGATCAAATGGCAGGAATAGCAGGCAATGTGAATCTTTGTTTTGTTACAGGAAACAAGCAAGGAGTTACTGATAATCTAGTAAAGCTATATACAAAGGTACAGGGATATAATAGTCATTTGCTAAAGAATGTTGAGGCTAAGGATGGTCAAATTGTTGGCCTTGCATTTATAAAAATGGCATTGTATTTCACGAATGGAAATTTTCTGGTTAATGAAATTGCTGCTCAGAATGCATACTACTGCATAGCGAAGAACTTCCTAATTGCGAAAAATACATATGCCTTACCTGCTTTATTTACATTGTTTGTAAAAAGACCACAAACGCTAGTTGATGAACTTTATAATGTAAATCCTGATCCAACTTTATTGGGTTTGGGGGGAATGACACCTTCTGCATCATATAGAAGAAAAGATAGGGCAATGGAGAACAGATTGCCTATAATGACATATATCCTATCTAAATTTTATGATGAGAACAAAAAGGTCTTTTTGATAGATACCTCTCTACCATATCATATTCCAAATCAAGAGGACATTAATGCTTTTCATAAAGAATTGAGAACTGCTAAACTTGGTAATAAAAAGGAAATTTTAGACAAAGGTGAGGAGTATTTTCACGAATTATATGAAATAATAGATGATCATCTAAATCTTTAATGATGCCAAAAACTGTTTCTTTATATGTAAAGATAATAAATATAACTCGTCTATAGTTTATATGTTAGCAAAATGTGCTGTAGTACAGGGTGTCAGTAAGCCTTGTGAATGAAAAGATCAAGGCTTGCTGATACAACTTATCGATTTTTTGTTTAATTTTGCAATCGATATTAATAATGCTACTATAATATGGGAAATGATACAGAAAATATAAAGATATTGTGCATCGGTGTCGGTGGGGCTGGCACTAATGTAATCAATCGTATGAAGGATATTGGTATTCCGAATGCAGAGTTTCTGACATTTGGAGGATATCGCTATGACTATAGCCATCCAGAAATTCCTCATTATAATCTTATAGAAGTCAATGAAATTGATAGCTTGCCTAATGGCTCTGGGCCAAAGGTCTTTGAAAGATTGGCTAATAATGTTGCCGATGATATAAAGGAAGTTCTTTTGTATCATTTAAACTCTCGTAAGTTAGAAAATGAAAGAGTGTAAATATTGGATAGTTGTACTGCTACAGCTGTGCTTTCTTTCTATCAGCTGTGGAGAAAAGGGGGCAAAACAAGTTGCTCCTGCTCAAGATCATGTCATTTTGAAATTTGAAAATAATGAAGATGGAAAGTATTCGCAAGCGATGATAGCACAAATCATCAAACATTTTCATCTGCCAAATAATACTGTTGTAACAGATGAGGATGTTGATGCAATCTTGTTGAGAAGCGTTGATGGGGGAGATGGCATTTGTGGCGGTGACGTAGTTACCATTTGGAAGTATTATAAGAAGCAGAATGATATTCAAGAAATAGTTACGGCGCATCCTATGGCAGATTTGTTATGGTATAATCCGGATAAAAAACATGGTGTAACGATAGGGCTAGATTCAGTTTTTGTGGCAAGTGAAGCCATGCTTGTCCCTCTAAATCCTGATGTGGTAGTTGTAAATGGAACAACAGACAAGATGAATACAATTTATACTTTTATAGTAGATAAGGATGCGGGAAAGGCGATATTGTTACCATCAAATTGTGGCTGCGTAGGCTTTACATCAGAGGAAGGCCTGCCTATATGCTTATCTTTCAGGCATCATGCTAATGGCGAGTCTGGCAGATATTCTGTCGTTTCTGTTTATGATGAAAAAGGAAACCTCGTCAAGGAAATGTCGTTTGAAGATTATAAAAAAGATGAGAAGTAATGACATATTCAATAGAAGAGAATCATCATTCGGGATTGGAGTTGTATTTCATGCCTCGTTTCTTTGTCTATAATCCTTGTTGTGCGGAGCCTCATACCCATGAGCTCTACCAAATTTTCGGTGTCTAAAATGTAAATTCGTTTATTCCGCTATGAAAAGCTATTGGTTGTGACGTAAGAATATAGTAATGATGATGCAAGATGTCCTTTTTTGCAATCGCACGACATATGTCATGTAGTCGCACGGCATATGCCGTATGATTGAAAGATATATGTCGTGCGATTGTATGACGATTGTCATGGTAGCTATGAAAAGGCTTTCTTGCACCAAGAAATATAAGTTCTTACATTACGTCATATATATTCCGTCAACAGCATTAGCCTTCATATTGTTGCTTTATTTGAATTTTTGGCAAAGTTACGAAAAATATTGGTATATGCAAAAGAAAGCAGAATAATTTGTTTTCCTTTTCGGATAAAAACATTAACTTTGCAACTAAAAGAAATGATAAGTATGGAAAAACTGAAGAATATCAAGGCGATAGCCTTCGATGCCGATGATACGCTCTGGGCATTACAAAACTATTTCGAGGACGTGGAGCATGAGTATTGCGAGCTGCTTGCGGAATATGGAAAGGAAAAGGATATTTCTGCTGCTCTCTTCGAGACGGAGAGTAAAAATATGGCTGATTTGGGTTATGGTTGCAAGGCTTTCACCATATCCCTGGTAGAGAATGCGGTGAAGGTGAGTCATGGTAAGGTGGAGGCGAATGTCATCGCCCAAATTGTGGACTTGGGTAAGAGTCTCCTGCATCTTGATGCCAAGCCTTTGGAAGGGGTAGAGAAAACCTTGGCTTGTTTCCGTGAGATGAAGAAATATAAGCTGGCAGTCTTCACCAAGGGTGAGTTGATGGATCAGGAGAATAAGTTGTGGCGTTCGGGTCTGCAGCGGTATTTTGATGTGGTGACTATCGTGAGCGACAAGACGCCCAAGGCTTATCATCGTCTCTGCAGGGAACTGGATGTAACTCCCGACGAGCTGGTGATGGTGGGTAACAGTTTCAAGAGTGATATTGCTCCGGCATTAAAAATCGGAGCTTCGGCTGTCCATATCCCTTTTCATACCACATGGGCGCATGAAAAGACAGAGGAATTTGAACATCCCAAGCTCCGTCGTATTTCAAGATTCGAGGAACTTCTCGATATCTTATAACTCGATATTTTATAAGGGTCTTATAAAACCCTTATAAAATACTCATATAATACTTTTATTCTTCTCCTTCTTCATCTTTCAGTGATACCAAAGTCTCAACGAATGGACTGTGGAAGGTGCTGAAGAGATGCAGAATCTCCTTGCGCTGCTCCTCTTCCTCATCCCAGAGGCTGATTTCACCCTTCTGATGAGCCTTGATGAGCTTGGCGCAAGCGCAATATCAAGGAGCTGACCCGCAAGTATCTGCTGAAGAATGTGAATGAGAAAAACTTGGGAAGGAGGTAAGGGAAGAGGAGCAGAAGGAGAAGGAGAAGAAGAATACGTATAGTGATCATGAGTAGAAGTTGCTTCTCATGGCGGTGACCTATCGGCTTTGCAGCATATTCTCTGCCTCGCTCACTACGCCGAGGAAGGAGATGGATCGCAAGATAGAGACGTTTGAGGAGTTGGTGAAGCTGATAGATTCGAATTTCATGAGGGAGCGTGGTGTGGCGTTTTATGCCGACCAGCTTTGTCTCACCCCGAAGTATCTTTCGGTGATCCGAAAGCCTCATCCTTTGGCACCTTCTTCAAGAAGCATACCAGATTATCGCCAAAGAATTACCGCATGGGGGCCGAGTAGCTTAATTTGTAAATGCTTTATACTTTTTTGCATGCGAAATTAAAATTTCTCCCCAAAAATTTGCTGGTTTCTAAGAATCTTCGTACCTTTGCAGAACCAGTACCCGCCAAGCCTCTCAACGATGCTCAAATGTGCGGGTCGTTTTATTTTTATACATTTTGAACCTTCTAAACTCATTCCTTTATGAATAGTCTTATCCCATTTCAAAAGGAATACCAACATGCAGATGCTCTTGTTCAATTACTCTTGTCAAGAGGACTTGCTATTGATAATCCCGGTAAAGCAGAACAGTACCTAAAGACGATAAATTATTATCGCCTTTCAGCATATATGTATCCATTGCTTTTAGTTCCCAAGTCAGAGCATCGGTTCAAGACAGATGCAAGTTTCCGACAGGTCATGATGTTGTATCGTTTTGACAAGAAGCTTCGTCTGTTTATGTTTAATGAAATCGAGAAAATCGAGATAGCCGTTCGTACAGCTATCGTTGATGAGTGTACATCAGCGTTTGGAGATAGCTTCTGGATGACGAATGCTTCTTATTTTATAGATTCAAATAAGTTTCTGAAGACTTTGGTTTTGCTAAAACATGAAGTAGAAAAGTCTCGTGAAGAATTTATTGCGCATTTTAAGCATACGTATTCTGATCCATATCCGCCAGCTTGGATACTGGCAGAACTCATTCCTTTGGGTGTAATGGTAAACATCTTTAATAATCTCAAGAATGCGCAAGTAAAAAAGCGGATAGCTTTACGTTTTGGATTGCAATTAAAGGTGTTTAATTCATGGATGACAATTATAACTTTAACAAGAAATTCTTGCTGTCATCATGCAAGAGTATGGAATAAGCAGAATACAATGTTGCCTATGGTTCCACATCGAACCACCCATGCTTGGATAACATTACCTTCCAATCCTTTGCGAGTTTATTATAATCTTTGTATCATTAAGTATTTCTTGGATACAATTTCGCCCAATAATGATATGGGGAAGAAGTTACGTGATTTGTTATCGGCTTTCCCTCTTGTTGATCCTGCACCAATGGGATTTCCTGAGGGTTGGGAGAACGAGGATTTGTGGAAAAACGGGTAAAGTTAAGCAAAAGATTAAAATTTATCCCCAAAAATTTGCTGGTTTCGAAAAATCTTCGTACCTTTGCAGCACTAGTACCCGCCAAGCCTCTCAACGATGCTCAAATGTGCGGGTCGTTTTATTTTTATACATTTCCCTTGCTGAGATTCTCGTATTTTCAAACGATTCTTATTTCTTTGTGAATATTGAAAATATGGGAGAAAAAGGTAAGATGTTGATAATCAGTTAATTATTGTTTTGTAGATGAATGGCGTCAAAATAGAAATTCTATAGTTGTACGACTATACCCCCTATAGTTGTACAACTATAACTCTACAGTTGTACGACCATACCCTATATAGTCGTACGACTACAACTTTATAGTCGTACAACTATAGGGTATTCGCTTAATGAGAAACAAAAAATAGAGAATTCGAGATGCCCAAAACTCCCTATTTTCATTGCTAGATTCCAAGTTTACCAGTATGCAAAATTTGGTTATAAATATTGACAGAAATACCCTTTTTGGCAGGGGAAGATTACTTCTGCTCTAAATGAAATAGGCTTCAATGGCGAATGAAGCCTATTTCAATCGCACATGAAGCCTGTTTCGATAGCACATGAAGCTTATTTCATTTTTACCTCCAATTATTTAGAATTCTGCATCAAACAAGACGCTGATTTTATAAGGTATGAAGAAAATCATCAAAGAACACGAGCATTTTGAAAAGTTCATGGGCTATAAAGCACCAGAATTCAAATCTGATTCCGGAGAATTCCATGTAATATTATGGAATCTCAACTATATTTCTAACAACAAAAATGAATATGCTATCGGGCGATTATGTCTATATCTCTTCATCGATAAATCGGATGATTTCATCCTGCTGGTCGGGATGATACCAGTGAATTTCTGCATCCCGCTTAAACCAGGTGAGCTGCTTGCGCATGTATTCACGGCTATGTGACTGTATCTGGCGGATGGCTTCATCCTTATCTATCTCGCCATCGAAATAGGCAAACATTTCCTTGTAGCCCACGGTTCTCAAGGCAGTGAGGCCCTTGTGTGGATATACGCTGCGTGCTTCTGCCTCCAGACCTTCGTCCATCATCATCAGTACACGCTGGTTGATGCGGTCGTAGAGTTCTGCTCTGTCGCGGTTCAGACCTATCTTGATGATGCGGAAAGGACGCTGTTTCTTTTCGGCTGTGCGGAAAGAAGTATAAGTCTTGCCGGTCTGATGACAGATTTCAAGTGCATGAACCACGCGGCGTGGATTCTTCCTGTCTACTATCGCCCAGTGCTCCGGATCCATCTTGTGAAGTTCTTCTACCAGTGCCTCCAGCCCTTCCTCTTCCAGACGCTGTTTCATCCAAGTGCGGATGTCGTCACGAACAGTAGGGATGTCGTCGATTCCCTTGCATACAGCATCGATATACATCATGCTGCCACCTGTAAGCAGAGCCACATCGTGATTCTTGAAGATGTCTTCCTGCAGGAGATTCATCACATCAGCCTCGTATTGGGCAGCGCTGTAATAATCTTCGATGTGGTGATTTCCTACGAAATAATGCTTCACCCGTTGCTGCTGTTCGGCAGTAGGGGCTGCGGTTCCGATAGGAAGTTCGGCGAAAATCTGGCGGGAGTCGGCATTGATGATAGGTATAGCGAGATGCTCTGCCAGTGAAAGGCAAAGCTCCGTTTTACCTACACCGGTAGGACCTAAGACCACAATCAATGTTTTCATATATCATTCTTTATATTCAAGAAAAAAGCATCCTTGCTCGTTTCATAAACCTATGCAAGGATGCTCTTTTTACCTTTTTACTTTTTTACCCTTTTACTTTTATCGGATAATGCCTCGCTGAGAACTCTCTACGAAGTCGATAATATACTGAATCTCCTTGGTAACCTCAAGATTCTTCTTGATTTCCTCGATACCTTCCTTCAATATACCCTTGCTGTAGAGCAGGCGGTAAGCCTCGTGGATGTTCTGGATGGTCTCATTGCTGAAACCGCGACGGCGCAGACCGATGAGGTTGATGCTGCAGTAGCGGGTTGGCTCCTTGCCGGCAATGATGTAAGGAGGAATATCCTGAGAGAAACGGCAACCGCCCTGGATCATCACGTAACCTGCGATATGGCAGAACTGGTGAACGAGAACGTTGGCGCTGACGATGGCGTTGTCGTCTACTACCACCTCACCGGCAAACTTGGTAGAGTTGCCGATAATCAAGCCGCTGCCGAGCACGCAGTCGTGAGCTACGTGAACGGTCTCCATCAGGAGGTTGTTGCTGCCTACTACGGTCTTGCCCTTAGAGGCTGTACCACGAGAGATAGTAACGTTCTCACGGATGCTGTTGTTATCGCCCACCTCGCAGGTTGTCTGCTCGCCCTTGAACTTCAAGTCCTGAGGCTTGGTAGAGATGCTGGCGCCTGGGAAAAATTCATTATTGTTGCCGATGCGAGCGCCCACGTGGATGGTAACGCTGTTCTGCAATACGTTGTTATCGCCCAAAACGGTGTCCTTGTCGATATAGCAGAAAGGACCGATAATGTTGTTGTCACCGAGTTTTGCCTCTGGATGAACAAACGCTAATGGACTAATCTGATTCATATTTCTATTTTATTATTACTTGTTCTTAACAATCTGTGCAGTGAAAGTAGCCTCTGCCACAACCTGGTCGCCTACGAACATATAGCCCTTCATAGAGCTGATGCCATGACGTACAGGTGCGAGCAACTCCACACGGAAGAGGAGGGTATCGCCTGGAACCACCTTCTTGCGGAACTTCACATCATCGAGCTTCATGAAGTAAGTACTCCAGCGCTCAGGCTCCTCCAACTGGTTGAGAACGAGCAGACCGCCACACTGTGCCATCGCCTCTACCTGGAGAACGCCTGGCATAACCGGCTCTTCAGGGAAGTGACCGGTGAAGAAAGGCTCGTTGCTGGTTACATTCTTTACGCCCACGATGCTGTTAGGACCCATAGCAATGACCTTATCGACCAGCTGCATAGGGTAGCGGTGAGGCAGGAGCTGACGGATGCGGATATTATCCATGATTGGCTCCTCGTTAGGATCGTAGATAGGAGCCTGAATCTCGTGCTTGCGAATCTCCTTGCGCATGAGGCGGGCGAACTTGTTGTTTACGGTATGGCCTGGACGCGTAGCGATGATGCGGCCCTTGATAGGCTTGCCGATGAGTGCCATATCGCCGATGATATCGAGCAGTTTATGACGTGTACATTCGTTCTCCCACTGCAATGGACGGTGCTGGATGTAACCCAACTTGTTGGCATCCATGTGAGGCACCTTGAGATGGTCGGCGAGCTGGTCGAGCTGAGCCTGTTCTACCTGGCGCTCGTAGATAACGATGGCATTGTCCAGGTCACCACCCTTAATGAGGTTAGCCTGGAGCAGAGGCATGATGTCGCGTACGAAAACGAAGGTACGGGCTGATGCAATCTCCTCTGCGTATGTCTCCATCTTTTCGATGGTAGCAAACTGGCTGTTGATGAATTTGCTCTCGAAAGAACACATGGCTGTGATGCTGAAGTCCTCGTCAGGAAGGATGGTGATGACAGACCCATTATCATCTTTCACCTCAATCTTATGACGGATGATGTAGTAGTCTTTCTCAGCATTCTGCTCCTGGATGCCTATGCTCTGGATCTTCTCTACATACGGAGCAGCAGAACCGTCGAGGATAGGGAACTCAGGACCGTTTACCTGGATGAGACAGTTGTCGATGCCGAGGGCATAGAGTGCTGACATACCATGCTCGATGGTAGAAACGCGGATATCGCCCTTACCGAGTACGGTACCGCGCTGTGTTTCAACAACGTTCTCAGCTACAGCCTGGATAACAGGCTCGCCTTCGAGGTCGATGCGCTGTATTTTATAACCGGTGTTCTCTGGTGCAGGATTGAAAGTTACGGTGAGGCTCAAGCCTGTATGCAAACCCTTTCCGCAAAGAGAGAAACTACCTTTCAGTGTCTTCTGTTTTGACATAATTATATTCATTTTTTAGGCACGGATTACACGGATTTTTTCTCTGCGTTTTCTTCGGATTTCTTAGTGGCGTTAGCCTCCGCGTCTCATCCGTGTCATCCGTGCCTTATTATTTTTAATTGTTTTTCTTTAATTCTTCAATCTGCTTCTTCAGGTCGTTGAGTTCCTTGTACATGTCAGGCAAACGACGGAAGATGGCCTGTGACTTGAAGTAAGCGCGCTGCTCCATAGGAGGAGTTCCGATGAGCTGCTGGCCGCTCTTGAGGCTGCCCGGAACACCGCTCTGGGCACCGAGGAACACCTTGTCGCCGATAGTGATGTGGCCGGCAATACCCACCTGACCGCCAAACATACACCATTCGCCTACCTTTGTACTGCCTGCTACACCTACCTGAGAAGACATCACGGTGTTGGCGCCGATGTCGGTATTGTGGGCAATCTGTACGAGGTTGTCGAGCTTTACGCCCTTGCGAACATAGGTAGAACCCATTGTAGAACGGTCTACACAAGTGTTGGCACCAATCTCTACATCGTCTTCGATGGTAACAATACCAATCTGTGGAATCTTGTCGTAACCTTCAGGACCTGGAGCGAATCCGAATCCGTCGGCACCGATTACACAACCGGCATGAAGCGTAACGTTATTGCCTAATTTACAGCCGTGATATACGGTAACGTTCGGATAGATGAGTGCATTCTTACCAATCTTTACACCCTCTCCGATGTAGGCATGAGGATAAATCTGGCTACCTTCGCCTACCTCTGCACCATCGCTGATATATGCGAAAGCACCTACATATACGCCTTCTGCCACCTTAGCCTTTGGAGATACAAAAGCCAGCGGATCGATGCCGGTCTTCTTAGGCTTCATGGATTCGTACATCTGCAGGAGCTTAGCCACACACTCGTATGCATTCTTCACACGGATGAGGGTTGTGCTGACAGGGTGTTCCAATTCTACGGTTTCATCAATGAGTACGATGCTTGACTTGGTTTCGTAAACATAATGAGTGTATTTAGGGTTAGAAAGGAACGAGATAGCGCCTTCCTTACCTTCTTCGATTTTTGCGAAGGTGTTGACTGTTGCGTTCTCATCACCTTCCACACGGCCCTGAACGAACTGGGCTATTTGTTGAGCGGTAAATTCCATAATTTATCTGACTTCTAGTTTGTTTTATTTAGGTTCCCAAGGCATCATTACCTTTAGGTAACCGCAATTTGTTTGCAAAAATAGCAAAAAAGATTTAGATTCTCGACTTTATTTTGTAATATTTTGCTTTTTCGCCCCATAAAAAGGTATTTTTTAGGCGCAAAGCCTCTTTTTCAAGATACTTTGCGCCTAAATCGAGTTTTTATAACTTAGCAAGTTCTGCTGCCATTTCAGCCTGCAACTCCTTAGCTTTCTGACCTGCTACCTCAGCAAAGTCATCGCCGTTGCTGGCATAGATGATGCCGCGGGAAGAGTTGACGAGCAAGCCGCAGTCCTTGATGATGCCATACTTGCAAACCTCCTGCAGGCTGCCACCCTGTGCACCTACGCCCGGTACGAGGAGGAAGTGGTTAGGAGCCACCTTGCGGATGTCTTCGAACATCTTGCCCTGTGTAGCGCCTACTACATACATCATGTTCTCATCGTTGCCCCATTCCTGGCTCTTCTTGAGAACCTTCTCGAAGAGGCGCTCGCCCTCCTTATCCTCGGTGAGCTGGAAGTCGTGGCTACCCTTGTTGCTGGTAAGTGCCAGGAGGATAACCCACTTGCCGTCATACTCTAGGAATGGCTTGACTGAATCCTCACCCATATAAGGAGCTACGGTTACTGAGTCGATATTGTACTCCTCGAAGAATGTCTGGGCATACATCTTGCTGGTGTTGCCGATATCGCCGCGCTTGGCATCTGCGATGATGAAATGGTTTGGATAGTGGCTGTGGAGATACTTGATGGTGTTTTCGAAGGCAATCATGCCATCGATGCCGCGGCTCTCATAGAAAGCCAGGTTTGGCTTGTAAGCCACACAGTATGGGGCTGTTGCGTCGATGATAGCCTTGTTGAATCTGAATATCATTTCGGCTTCTGCGCCCTGGATGTCTTCACTCTCGGTGATGCACTTAGGCAACTTGTTGATATCTGTGTCAAGACCTACGCACAAGAAACTCTTCTTGGCGAAAATCTGCTCTACGAGTTCTTTTCTGTTCATAATGGATTGATATGATGATTCACCGCCCCGAAGTACGGAACGATGAATCGGGGTTTTACAATTCTGTTTCTTTCAGCTTCTCTGCGTTCTCGGCTACGGTCAGGGCATCAATCATGTCCTGAATATCACCTGCCAGGAAACCGTTGAGATCGTGAGTGGTGTAACCGATACGGTGGTCGGTAACACGGCCCTGCGGGAAGTTGTAGGTACGGATCTTCGCACTGCGGTCGCCGGTAGAAACGAGGCTCTTGCGGCGGCTGGCGATATCGTCAACATACTTCTGGTGCTCACGGTCGTGGATGAATGTATAGAGGCGGCTCAAGGCACGCTCCTTGTTCTTTGGCTGGTCACGGGTTTCGGTACACTCGATGAGGATTTCCTCTACCTCGCCTGTGTTAGGGTTTTTCCAAGGGTAGCGGAGACGTACACCAGACTCCACCTTGTTCACGTTCTGACCACCGGCACCTGAACTTCGGAAGGTATCCCACTTGATGTCTCCTTCGTTGATGTTCACCTCAAACTTGTCTGCCTCTGGCAATACGGCCACGGTAGCAGCTGAGGTATGCATACGGCCCTGTGTTTCAGTAGCAGGCACACGCTGAACACGGTGAACACCTGATTCGTACTTCAATGTACCGTAAACGTCAGTACCGCTTACAGCGAAGTCGATTTCCTTGTATCCACCTACTGCGCCTTCAGAAACAGAAGTCACGCTGACGGTCCATCCCTTCGATTCGCAGAATTTCTTATACATATTAAATAGGTCGCCTGCAAAGAGGGCAGCCTCGTCGCCTCCGGCACCGCCTCGGATTTCCATCTGTACGTTCTTGGCGTCTTCTGGGTCCTTAGGTACCAGCGCAATCTTGATTTCTTCTTCGAGTTTAGGCTGCAGCGCCTCGTTCTCGTTGAGTTCTTCGCGAGCCATCTCCTTCATTTCCGGATCGCTCTCGTTGGCAAGGATATCTTTTGCCTCCTTGATGCTATTCAGACAGTTGATGTATCGCTTGCGTGCGTCCATGATGTCACCCAGGTCTTTCCATTCCTTGGTGAGCTTCACGTAGCGTGGCTGGTCGGCGATGACATCTGGGTCGGTAATGAGGGTGCTTACTTCCTCGTATCGGCTCTCTAAGCCTTCTAGCTTCTGTAATATGTTGTTATTATCCATTAATTTTAAATTCTTTTTAGTATTCGAATGTTCCGAATTCGCTCTTGATGGTCAGGCTGCGCTTGCCTTCTTCGATGTGACCCACAATCTGGGCATCGATGTTGAAGCTCTTGCTGATGGCGATAACCTTCTCGGCTACCTCTGGGCGAACGTAGATTTCCATGCGGTGACCCATATTGAATACCTGATACATTTCCTTCCAGTCGGTCTCTGAGCAGTCGTGGATCGCCTTGAAGAGTGGAGGTACTGGGAACATGTTGTCCTTCACTACCTTGCAGTTCTCGCCTACGAAGTGAAGAACCTTGGTCTGGGCACCACCGGTGCAGTGAACCATACCGTGAACCTCTGGGCGGAACTCGTCGAGAATCTTCTTGATGACAGGAGCGTAGGTACGAGTAGGAGAGAGTACCAACTCTCCGGCATTGATAGGTGAACCCTCTACCTCATCAGTCAACTTATACTTACCGCTGTAAACCAACTCGTCTGGCACGGCGTGGTCGTAGCTCTCAGGATAGTTCTCTGCGAGATACTTGGCGAATACATCGTGGCGGGCAGAAGTAAGTCCGTTGCTGCCCATACCGCCGTTGTACTTCTTCTCGTAAGTAGCCTGACCTGTAGAAGAAAGACCTACGATGACATCGCCTGGACGGATGTTGGCATTGTTGATGACGTCGCTGCGCTTCATGCGGCAGGTAACGGTAGAGTCAACGATGATAGTACGAACCAGGTCGCCTACGTCAGCAGTCTCACCGCCGGTAGGATAGATGCCGATACCCATCTCACGCATCTCGTGGAGCAGGTCGTCAGTACCGTTGATGATAGCTGAAATTACCTCGCCTGGGATGAGCATCTTGTTGCGTCCGATGGTAGAGCTTACAAGGATGTTGTCTACGGCGCCTACGCAGAGCAGGTCGTCGGTATTCATCACGATAGCATCTTGAGCGATACCTTTCCATACAGAGAGGTCGCCCGTCTCCTTCCAGTACATGTAGGCCAAGCTCGACTTGGTACCTGCACCGTCGGCATGCATAATGTTACAATACTCTGGGTCGCCGCCCAAGATATCAGGTATGATCTTGCAGAAAGCCTGTGGGAAGATACCCTTGTCGATGTTCTTGATAGCGTTGTGAACATCTTCCTTTGCTGCGCTAACACCGCGCATCATATATCTATTGTTACTCATATTCTTACTTTGAACTTTGATCTTTGAACTTTATGATATGCTTATTTTTCCTGGTGCCAAAAGTCCCAGCTGGCGAAAGCCTGGAGAAGCAGCATCTCCAAGCCATTCTTTACTGTGGCTCCGTGTTCTTTGCCCTTCTTCATGAAGAGGGTTTCGTCGGGATTGTAGATGAGGTCGTAGAGCAGGGTGTGGCTGTCCATTGCCTCGTAAGGCAGCGCAGGACACTCGTCTACATGTGGGTACATGCCCACTGGGGTACAGTTTACGATGACGTTATACTCCTTGATAACCTCAGGGGTGATTTTTTCGTACTGGATAGTACCCGGACGCTCGTATCGACTCACGAAGGCTGTTTCCAGTCCGAGCGATTTCAGACCGAAGTTGATAGCCTTTGAAGCTCCGCCTGTACCCAGGATGAGAGCCTTCTTGTGATAAGGCTCGATATAAGGTTCGATGCTCTTGGTAAAACCGATTACATCGCTGTTGTATCCTTTCAGATAAACATCTTCGCCTCTGTGCTCCACCTTGATCACGTTGACGGCTCCGATAGCATTCGCCTCAGGGCTTACCACGTCGAGATAGCTGATTACTTTCTCCTTATAAGGTATTGTGACATTGAGACCCTTTAGTTCTGGATTTGAGTCGAGAATCTCGGTAAGATTTTCGATAGAAGGTATCTCGAAGTTGATGTATTGGGCATCGATGCCCTCGTTCTCAAACTTTTCGTTGAAATAGTTCTTTGAGAACGAATGCCCCAGAGGGTAACCTATGAGTCCATACTTGTCCATAATATTTTTGTTTTATTTGGTTGCGAAATAGAGTGTGCAGATGCCGAAGGTGAGTCGCTTGAACTCTGCCTTTGCGAATCCTGCCTTTTTGAACACCTCCATCATAACCTCGCCCTGAGGGAATGCCTCGATGGTCTTGTTGAGATAACTGTAGGCGCTCTGGTCTTTGCTGATGAGTTTGCCATACATCGGCAAGACAGTGTTGCTGTAGATGCTGAACAGCTGCTTCATCGGGAAACTGACCGGTGTGGTGAGTTCTACGATGCAGAGATGTCCGCCTTTTTTCAGTACCCGGCACATTTCCTTCAGTCCCTGGTCCAGGTTTTGGAAGTTCCTGATACCGAAGGCTGCGGTTACAGCGTCGAAGCTCTCGTCCTGGAACGAGAGGTTGAGGCAGTCTTCCTTGGCAAAGGAGATGGTGTTTTCCAGTCCCAGCTGCTTTACCTTCTGTCTGCCTATCTCCATCATGCCGTCCGAAATGTCTGCTCCGATCAGCTGGTCGGGATGTAGCATCTGTGCGGCTAGGATGGCGAAATCGCCGGTACCGGTAGCGATGTCGAGCATCTTTTTAGGAGAGAAGGGCGCAAGACGCCTGATTGCCTTCTTACGCCATCCCTTATCGATATCCCACGAGAGACGGTGGTTCAGGGTATCGTAGGTAGGGGCGATGTTGTCAAACATCTCCTCTACCAACTTTCCCTTTTCTCCTGTGCCCTCGTAGGGCTTAATCTGTTCTTGTCTATACATTATATATAGTTTACTTGTGTGCAGCAAGCCACTCGCTTACGTTCTTCTCGATGCGGGCAGCGATGTCGCCTTCCTCGGCAGCCTTGTCGAACTTCTCGCCTGTGATGTGCTCGTACAGCTCGATGTAGCGGTCGGATACGCTCTCTGCATACTCGTCAGTAATCTCTGGCATAGTCTGACCAGGCTGGTTCATGAAGTTGTGCTCGATGAGCCACTGGCGAACGAACTCCTTAGAAAGCTGGCGCTGAGGCTCACCCTTCTCAAACTTCTCCTCGTAACCGTCGGCATAGAAGTAGCGGCTAGAGTCTGGAGTGTGGATCTCATCGATGAGATAAACCTTGCCGTCGCGCTTGCCGAACTCGTACTTGGTATCTACGAGAATCAAGCCCTGCTTGGCAGCGATTTCCTGACCACGGGCGAAGATGCGGCGTGTGTAGTCCTCCATCACAGCGTAATCCTCTGCACTAACAATACCCTGGGCGATAATTTCTTCCTTAGAGATATTCATGTCGTGACCTTCGTCAGCCTTTGTTGTAGGAGTGATGATAGGCTCTGGGAAACGCTGGTTCTCGCGCATACCGTCAGGCAACTTCACACCGCAAATCTCGCGGCAGCCCTTCTGATAGTCGCGCCATGCACTACCGGTGAGGATAGAACGGATGATCATCTCCACGCGGAAACCTTCGCACTTCAAACCTACGGTAACCATTGGGTCTGGAGTAGCCAACTTCCAGTTTGGACAGATGTCTGTAGTAGTGTCCAAGAACTTAGCTGCAATCTGATTGAGCACCTGTCCCTTGAAAGGGATACCCTTAGGCAGAACAACGTCGAACGCTGAGATTCTGTCGGTAGCGACCATCACGAGGAGGTCGTCGTTAATGTCATACACATCACGTACTTTACCGTGGTAAACACTCTTCTGTCCATCAAAATGGAAATCTGTCTTTGTTAATGCTTTCATTTTACTTTGAACTTTGAATTTTGAACTTTGAACTTTATGATATGCCTTGCGTAATCATTCTGTTCATTCTTCATTCTGATTATTTTGAATTATCTTTTTCTGCTTTCTGAGCTTCCCGTGCTTCCGCTCTCTCCTTGTCATACTTGTCGTATGCGTTTACGATGCGGGTTACGAGTTTGTGGCGCACGATGTCCTTCTGTCCCAGCTTCACCACTCCGATACCTTCCACACCGTCCAGAATCTTGAGTGCCTCCTTCAGTCCGCTTCGCTGTTCGCGTGGCAGGTCAATCTGTGTCAGGTCGCCGGTGATAATCATCTTGGTGTTCATGCCCATACGGGTTAGGAACATGCGAATCTGTTGGGAGGTAGTGTTCTGCGCCTCGTCGAGGATGACGACGGCATCGCTGAGTGTGCGTCCGCGCATAAAGGCGAGCGGAGCAATCTGGATAATGTGCTTTTCCATCATATCCTGCAGCTTTACGGCAGGTATCATGTCTTCCAGCGCATCGTAGAGCGGCTGGAGGTATGGGTCAATTTTGTCTTTCATATCGCCAGGCAGGAAACCGAGTTTTTCGCCGGCTTCTACGGCTGGTCGTGAGAGGATAATTTTCTTGATGGCTTTTTCCTTGAGGGCCTTTACGGCAAGGGCGATGCTGAGATAGGTCTTGCCGGTTCCGGCTGGTCCCACGGCAAATACCATGTCGTTCTTCTCGTAAACATCTATCAGCTGCTGCTGGTTTTCGCTGCGGCTCTTGATAGGTCGGCCGCTGATGCTGTATACCAGCACGCCTTTCACGCTGTCCGCCTTGGTCTGTTTTCCTTTCACGATGTCCAGGATGTCTTCATCATTGAGCATGTTGTATTTAAGCAAGTGCTTGCGCATCTGCTCAATATCCTCTTCCACCTTTGCCATTTCCTCTTCGTCGCCGAGCACACGAATCACGTTGTCGCGTGCTACGATACGCAACTTAGGATACAGCGATTTAATCATCTGCAGGTGGGCATTGTTCACACCGTAGAACATCACTGGATCGATATCTTCGAGTACAATATGTTTCTCTATCAAAATGTCTTAATTCTATAAAGTTTAAACTATCCTATCTAATATTTTGTTATATAACGCTGCAAAATTACTACTTTTCCATGAAATGAGCAAATTTCGGCGAATAAAACATTCTTTAAATATTAAAAAAGCTATTTTTTCGAGAGATTTTGTTACCTTTGCAGCTAAATTTGGCGATGCGGTTCCCGTTTTGCCTGAAGAATATAGAATATTATTTCGTGAAAATAAGATAATTATGAAGATTAGTAAGAATAGATATTTACAGGGTTTTGGTATTGTGGTTTTGCTTCTGGCGCTGGTAAGAGTCATCTTCCCGGGAGTAGCAAAACCGAAGGTTGCGGCTGCTGGTGCGGCTGATTCTACGCTCGTGGCAGCGAAGGATTCGGCTGCTTCTGATGCTTCTTCTGCTGAGATTTCTAATGCATCGGCTGATGCTGAAGGGAATGTGGCTGAGGACCTGAAGAAGGATGAACTCTCTGTTATGCCTGATACGGCACAGAGCGGAAAGCCTTCTATCTTCTTCGACAAGGATGGCAAGGAGGTGAAGCATCGCATCTTCTCGGTGCCTCATTTCGGCAATACTTTCCCCGACCAGCAGGATGTGCAGATTCTGGCGGCTACTAAGCACGGTGTGAAACCGGTACAGAACCGTCTGGAGGCGGAGAACAGCAAGGGTAAACTGGTGTATGTGGGCAGCAACCCTTTCTTTTATGTCGACAAGCTGAACAACAGTATTCCTTACCTGGTGCCTCGTGCCTCTGTGTTGCTCCAGGATATCGGCCGTGCCTATTTTGATTCGCTGCAGATCAAGGGCATTCCGCTGCATAAGATTATCGTGACGAGCATTCTGCGCACCAAGGATGATGTGGCGAAACTGCGTACCCGAAACGGCAATGCTACCGAGAATTCGTGCCATCTTTATGGTACTACCTTCGATATCTGCTACAACCGCTACAAGCAGATTCAGACCCGTGAACAGCCTCGCCGACAGGTGCAGAATGATACCCTGAAATGGGTGTTCTCTGAGGTGCTCCGCGATTTCCGCAACAAGAACCGCTGCTATATTAAATATGAGGTGAAGCAGGGTTGCTTCCATATCACCGTGAAGTAATCTGGTTGTTCCCGGCACGCCCTGAAAGGGCAGAAGCTCCTAGCCCAGGGAGGGCACTGAAAAAGTCCCTTCATGGGTTATGTTAGTTTAACATTCGATCTT
>ERZ779832.36-NODE-36-length-62015-cov-71.0412_pt1 | contig 62015 bp, 54 predicted proteins | sample MGYA00511250_ERZ779832 | MGnify/ENA primary metagenome ERZ779832 (study PRJEB29588, sample SAMEA2154726) | human gut metagenome | biome: human gut; feature: human-associated habitat; material: faeces | place: Denmark | collected 2008/2010 ...
GTCCATAATATAAAAACTGTGTTAAACTACTTTTATTGTAGCTTGACACAGTTTAGTTTACACTCTCAAATAAAACCCGTGGGTTGTTGTGTCTCACTCACGGATTTTATTGATATTTTCTCCTAACTAATTATATATTCTTTTTATAGCAAAAATCTTTATAATTAAGGCTCTTGTAATTTCCTACTAGACTTTTCATCACACTTATAATGTAAATTTCCAGAAGAATCTGTATAAAAATACTTTATTATATTTACTTTAGCTCCCATCCCGTTATGTCTTATTACATATTGAGTGTTTGGTAATAGCCTTATATAGGAAGGATTATACCGAAATTCTTGCTTATAAGAAGACGATTCTATCGCTTTAAATTTCTTTGATATTCTTTTTTTAAAACAAATAGTATCCACCTCTCTACATGTTCCCTTTGTCCGCAAAAAGAAGTCATATGTATAAGATTTGCTAAAGCTATCTAATGGCTCAATAGAAAAATGCAACAGATTGTAAATATAAAAAGTCTGTTCCTTTTCATTGAATTCTACATCATGATTGTCACATGAACAAATCAAAAATAAACACATGAAAATTTCTATTATATATTTCATTCTCAAAAATCTATTGTGAATAGCCAAATCTTGACCATTCTTGTTAAACTTGTTTGTTAAGACATTTTTTATATTGGGCGGTATTCACCAATTGTGAAACCGCCCAATTTGAGGTGTCTATAACAGGGTTTCATACAAATCTTTTTCTTCTATCGCAAAATTGAAGAAAATCAGATTCCAATATAAAACGAAAGCACGAAGTTGTTGCTTCCCAAGGAGGCCATGAAGTGGTGATGAACGGAGAATAACACTATTCACTCTCTCTCGGAGGGTGTGACAGAAGTTCTTTTTGTACAAACACTCCTTTCTCGAACTTCCATTTCCCAAACTCATAATCAACGGCAGAACCACGGCTGAAAGATTCAATAATCTTTTCTTTTTCGTTAAGCGTAGGATTGGGAATATCATGGAATGATGGAACAAACAAGAACTTCTGCTTGACTTCATTCCAGACATAAGCATCCCAATATTCCACACCTTGATTTCCGAATTGTCCCAAATATACCAACAGATCTTTATTGCCATCAAACGTCACATCAGCCATCAGACAGCTATCCTTCCGGCCACCATTTGGGTCAAAAGTATCGTCCTTTGGATAAGAGAAAGGTATAATTTGTACAGTTTTCTCCCCTCGCATAATAAATACTTCAAAATCGAAATCCTTGGACTTGGGAGATTGTGTTCTTATAACAGCGTTAAGCGTATCTTCCGATGCAATATCTTGCTTGGTAAAGACCTTGCCCGAAATCACACTATCGGTGTCAATAGACATGCTGTCTTTGGTAGGGTTTCCCTGCCCCACCTTACTTTCCTTACAACCGAAGATCAACATCAAAGAAAGTATTACTAATGTACTATCGATAATTCTTTTCATTGTCTTTAAATATTTTGATCATTTCATTGCGTTATTTTTTATTATTGTATGCAAAGGTAGTGCTTTGAGCCTTTAAGCCACTATCACACAACCCCTTTCTTTGAAAAGAACGTAAAATCAATAGTATTATTGCGAAGATTGTAGTTTTATTAACTTTAATCATAATCTTAAATTTTTAATAATTAATAATGTGTAAGAACTCTTTGCTCTCCTCGGACTCTTTGCCTTTGCAGCGACTTTTTATCTCAGGATTGCACAGCAAAGGTAGGCATAATATGGACAAGATTTTTGATATGGAAAGTATGGACTGTGGTATGGAAAAAATAAGGAAGCCTTGTCGGGGTTTCCTTATATGGAGAGTGCTGTATGTGTCTGTATGACTGGTTGTTGACGAATTATTCTTTGTTGTCCAACAGCTCGCTGATTCCTTTGTAGAAAGATGATTTTTGGAAACAGCGTTTTCACTCATTAAAAGTTTCTCTATATATGGTAGTTCTACAATTATTTAATCACATTTGACATAATAGATTACACCATCATGCCTAATCATAATAAATATAGTCATATTCCTGGGAAATACTATTATATTATCGGCGGAAGGAAACCATATATCACTAAAATAATTATATAAATCTATTGTACGGAATACATCTATTGTTTTAAACTCATCCCAATTAATACAGATAACATCACAACATAAATTCAAATCTGCAAATAATTCTAATAATGAAAAGTGGTCATCAAGTGCATTATACTTTTCTATAAAAGAACCATTTGATTGAAAATTATCAAAAACAGACTCATGTAAATCATATACTTTAATATTCTTTCGAAAATGTTGGTAGCATATATTACAGTCTGTTTGATTCAATTTTTGAAACGAGGGAAATAACTCCCCCGTTTCTTTTTCAAATAAATCAATTTTAAATTTTTCCATATTTTATTTCTTTATAGGCTTTTTTGCGCCTAAACGGCTCAAAACAGAGACTTTTAAATCTTCTTCTTATAGCAGCGATGACGGCGATGCTGTTCGCTCTCCAGATACTGCCACTGGCTCTGAACACCGGTATTGGTCTCCATCTGCGGCATTGCCTCAGCCCATTTAAAGCCATAACGGTGATACTGCTCTATCAGATCGGCAAAAATAAGCGCATTGGCTCCCTTCTTGCGATATTCCGGAAGAACACCAATCAAAAGCAAATCTACCGTATCCGTCTTGTGCCACTTCAGAACCTTCAGCACCTTCAGCCAACCCGTAGGGAAAAGCTTGCCATCGCCTATCTCGCGCAGCGCATCGGTAAACGAAGGGAAGGAAACACCAAAGGCTACCAGCTTGTTGCCAGCGTTGCCATCTACCACACCCGTTACCAGGTTCAAGTCAGCCTTCTTGATATAAGTATTTACATATTCATCTATCTGCTTCTCCGTAAGCTGCTGGAAATCATAGAGATTCTTATAAGTCTCGTTCACGATTTCGAACACCTTCCTGCCCATTCCTCCCGAGGTCAGTTCCCGGCGGGTAAACTTATGAACATGCAGATTATATCGGCTCTCTATCATCTGGGCAGTCTTGGCAAACTTAGCCGACGTCACTTCCGGAATCCTGATGCGGTACTCCAGCCAGTCGTTATCCTTCTCATAGAGCGGATAACTCTCCAGATGCGTCTTATAATAAGGATAATTGTAATTGATATACATCGTAGACTTCCGGTCGAAGCCCTCGATGAGCAAGCCTTCACGGTCCATATCCGTAAATCCGAGCGGACCTACGCATTCGTTCATTCCCTTGCTCTTGCCCCAGTTTTCTACCGCGCGCAACAAGGCACAGGAAACCGCTACATTATCCACGAAATCGAACCAGCCGAAGCGAACCTGCTTCTTGTTCCACTCTTCGTTGGCACGATGGTTGATAATGCCAGCAATTCTACCTACGATACGAGCCTCGCTGTCAACCGCCAGGAAGTATTGAGCCTCGCAGAATTCGAAGGCAGGATTCTTCTTTGGGTCCAGCGTATTCATCTCGTCGAAACGCAAAAAAGGAATGGCAAACTTATGGCCTCTGTAGAGATCATAATGAAACTGAATGAAGGTTTTCAGCCCTTTTTTAGTCGTTATCGGTATGATTCTTATCTCATCATTCATTAGTATATTGTTTTATGTATATATATTCAATTGCGGTGCAAAAATACAATAAATTTATGAATAATGCAACTCTTTTCTTATAAATTTATAAAAGTTTGTTCATAATTGTCCAACTTTGTGGATATTTATGTACCTTTGCAAGTTGAAATGCCCCAAAAGAGCATCATAAAGTTATGAAGAAAGAGAAAAGAGACAACTATACGTTCCTCACACATGCCCCTGTGCATCATGTGATTTTTACGATGGCCATACCAACGATTATCAGTATGCTGTCGACGAGCATGTACAACCTCGCCGACACCTATTTCGTGGGCAGCATCAACACGCAGAGTGTGGCAGCGGTAGGCGTTTCCTTTGCAGCAATGGCTGTTATCCAGGCGATAGGTTTCTTCTTCGGTCACGGAGCGGGCAATTATGTTTCGCGACAGTTGGGCGCCAAGCATACGGAAGAGGCACAGAAGATGGCAACAACGGGTTTTGTGCTGAGTTTTCTTACCGGTCTCCTCATCGCCATCCTGGGTCATCTTTTCCTCACTCCGCTCTGCCTGCTGATGGGTTCTACGCCTACCATTCTTCCTTATACAGAGCGCTATCTGGGCATTATCCTGCTGGGTGCTCCCTTTATGACCACCTCGCTTACGCTGAATAATCTGATGCGATTTCAGGGCAATACGATGTATGCGATGAAGGGCATCATGTCGGGTGTGCTGCTCAATCTGATTCTGGCTCCTCTGCTCATTCTCTACTTCCAGTTGGGCATTACCGGAGCCGCCGTAGCCACCCTCATCAGCCAGTGTTTCGGCTGCGTCATGCTCTTCTGGATGACGCATAAAGGCGAGAACATCCGCATCCGTCTCAGCAATTTCACCCCTACCCGCGCCTTTGCCAAGGAGATTATCTTCGGCGGAACCCCTTCGCTGTCAAGACAGGGACTGGGAAGTATCGCTACGCTGATGCTCAATGTGGCAGCAGGTGCGTTTGGCGATGCAGCCATTGCGGGCATGAGCATCGTTACCCGCATCTCCTTCTTTACCTATGCGATGGTCATCGGTCTGGGTCAGGGATTCCAGCCGCTCTGCGGATTCTGCTACGGCGCCAAACTCTATGGGCGCGTAAAGGAAGCCTTCTTTTTCTGCATCAGATGCGGCACGGTTTTCCTCGCCGTCTGTGCCCTTCTCGGCTTCATCTTCTCAACTTCCATCATCAGCATCTTCCGCGATGATGCAGCGGTTGTAGCCGTAGGTTCGGTGGCTTTGCGATGGCAGGTGCTCAGTTTTCCGCTCGTAGCCAGCATCGTACTCACCAACATGCTGATGCAGACCATCCGCAAACCGGTGAGAGCCAACATCGTAGCGGCGGCACGAAGCGGACTTTTCTTCATTCCGCTCATCTTCATCCTCCCCTATTTCTTCGGACTGCTGGGCGTGGAGATGTGTCAGATGTGGGCAGATTGCTGCTCGTTTGCCGTTGCGGTTCCGATAGCCTGGAGCGCTTTCAGGGATATGAGAAGAGAGAAGATGGAACTTGGGAAAAGCCACTAGAAGATAAGAAGATACTAGAAGATAAGAGAAAATACTTGAGATAAGAGAAATGGATAAGACTTATTACATAGGATTGGACGTTGGCTCTACGACAGCCAAAATAGCCGTTATCGACAGCGATAACCGGGTAATTTACTCAAAATACGAACGCCACAACGCTCGTGTCAACGAACTTGTGTCGCAATATTTCGATGAGATTTTAGCCCTTACCGGCGATGCAGAGGCAAGAATCTGCGTAACGGGAAGCGTAGGAATGGCTACTGCCGAACAGCTCCAGGCGGAGTTTGTACAGGAGGTGGTGGCTGCATCGGTCTATGCCCGTACGGCTCATCCTGAGGCGAAGGCGCTCATCGATATTGGCGGCGAGGATGCGAAGGTTATCTTCTTCAAGGAAAACGGAAATATGGAACTGCGCATGAACGGCAACTGTGCCGGCGGAACGGGTGCTTTCATCGACCAGATGAGTGTGCTGATGGGCGTAGAAAACCAGAAGATGAGCGAGTTGGCGATGAAGGCAGAGCACGTTTATCCGATGGCTGCCCGCTGCGGCGTATTCGCCAAGACCGACATCCAGAACCTGATGGCGCGCAATCTGCCCGAAGCCGATATTGCAGCCAGCATCTTCCATTCCATCGCCGTACAGACGGTGGTAACGCTTTCTCACGGCATCAGTTTCGAGGCTCCTATCCTGCTCTGCGGCGGTCCGCTGACCTTTCTTCCGGCTCTCCGCAAGGCTTTCTGCGATTATCTCCATCTCTCTCCAAACGACTTCATCGTATCAGAAAACAGCAATCTCATTCCGGCTCTGGGCTGTGCTTACCGGGCTAAATCGGCAGATTCTGCAGCCTCAGTATCTGTTCTCAGAAGTCGGATGAAAAAAGAAATACAAACGGAATGGACCAGCAGTCTGCTGCCTCTGTTCAAGAACGAGAAAGAGCACCAGGAATGGCTCAAATCAAAAACGAAATTCGCTACCGAAACCCAACCGCTGAATAAAGGAAAGCAGCAGGTTGTGATTGGTATTGACTCGGGCTCTACTACGACGAAGATTGTTGCGGTAAGGGTGAATGCGGAGACGCCTGCGGGAGATATTGTCTTTACCAATTACCGCCTGAATCTGGGAAATCCGATCAAGGCAGTAGCGGATGGACTGAACGCCCTGAAGCAGGAAGCTGCATTGCGAGGCGCTGAACTGGAAATCGTAGGCTCCTGCTCTACAGGTTACGGCGAAGAACTTATCAAGGCGGCTTTCGGCCTCGACAGCGGCATTATCGAAACTATGGCGCACGAAAGAGCGGCTGCCTCACTCATGCCCGACGTGAGTTTTATCCTGGACATCGGCGGACAGGACATGAAGGCTATCTTCGTGGAGAAAGGGGCTGTGGTGCGCATGGAACTCAACGAGGCGTGCAGTTCGGGCTGCGGAACATTCATCCAGACCTTTGCCAACAACATGGGTTATTCTGTAGGCGATTTTGCCCAACTCGCCTGCCAGTCGAAGGCTCCCTGCGACCTGGGAACCCGCTGCACCGTCTTCATGAACTCGAAGGTGAAGCAGGTGCTCAGAGAGGGCGCATCTGTAGCTGATATTTCTGCCGGAATCTCCTATTCGGTCATCAAGAACTGTCTTTATAAGGTATTGAAACTCCATGGTAATGAGAACCTTGGAGGAAAAATCGTTGTGCAGGGTGGTACGATGAGAAACGATGCGGTGGTAAGAGCATTTGAGTTGCTCACCCATACAGAAGTGGCACGAAGCAACATGCCGGAACTGATGGGCGCCTACGGCTGTGCCCTTCATGCGGCGGCAGATTATAAACATCGCACTTCTGCAGAAGACGAGCACCCTGCCTCATCAAGATCCATCGATGATCTCCAGAATCTGGCTCATTATGAAACCAAACAGCTGCAATGCAAAGGCTGCGAAAACCATTGTTATGTTTCCCGCTACACCTTTGCCGGCGGTAACCGATTCTACTCCGGAAACAAGTGTGAGCGTGTGTTCAACAACAAGGGAGCAAACGGGATAAAAGGCAAAAATATTTACGAATACAAATACAGTTTACTCTTTGATAGAGAAGAAGTTAACCCACTTGACGTTGTAAAACACAACGTCAAAGTAGGCATTCCTCGCATCCTCAACATGTACGAGGAATATCCGTTCTGGAATGCGCTGCTCCGGGCATCAGGATTGGGCGTGATTCTCTCTTCCGATTCCACTTTCAGCCAGTATGAAGGAGCCTTGAATACGGTGATGAGCGACAATATCTGCTTCCCGGCCAAACTGGCTCACAGTCATCTGAAGGAACTCAACGAGAACCCGAAGGTTGACCGCATCCTCATGCCATACGTGGTTTATGAGCATAATGACGACCCGAAGAATACGCTGAACAGCTTCAACTGTCCGGTCGTTTCGGGCTACAGCGATGTCATCAAGTCGGTCATCAATCTGAAGAAACCAATCGATACGCCCGTCATCAACTTTGCCCAGCCTAAGGCGCTGGAAAAGCAGATTACCGATTATCTCAAGCAACTGGGAGTAAGCAAGAAGACTGCCCATAAAGCGCTGAGAGAGGCCCTCTATGCTCAGGCAGTATATACAGCTGAGATTAAGAAACAGGGCTGGGAGATTCTGAAGCCAAACAAGGGACTTACGATTCTGCTGGCGGGCCGTCCTTATCATACTGACCCGCTGATTCAGCACAAGCTGAGCGAGATGATTGCCAATCTGGGAGTCAACGTCATCAGCGAAGACATCGCCCGGGGTAATCTCTTTGCAGATTTTAAAGACTTCAATCTGGAGGACCTGGCGGCAGAAAGAAATGAGGCAGCATTAGCCAGCCAGGACAACAACGAAGCATACAACTGTCAGCCAGAGACTTATCTCGTGAAGCAATGGGCGTATATGAACCGTATTCTGAAAGCAGCGCAATGGGCTGCCGAACAGGGCGATGAGGTTCATTTCGTCCAGATGACCAGCTTCGGCTGCGGTCCTGACAGTTTTATCCAGGACGAGATTCGCGACATCATGAAGCGCCACAACAAGCCGTTCACGCTGCTGAAGATAGATGATGTGAGCAATATCGGCTCTCTGAAGCTCCGTGTCCGCTCGCTCATAGAAAGCCTGAAGGGAGTAAAGGAAGTGAAGAGTGAAGAACGAAGAGTGAAAAATTCAACAGCAGAAGAAATTCAACATTCAACACTCAACATTCAACATTTAAAACAGACCAAGGTATTCACCAGGCAGGATATTCATCGCAAGATTCTCGCTCCTTTCATGACCGAATACCTCACCCCTATCATTCCGCCTATCCTGAAACTGATAGGCTATGATGTAGAGGTACTTCCGATGAGCGATGAGGTAAGCGCCGAACTCGGCTTGAAGTTTGCCAACAACGAAGTCTGTTATCCGGCAACACTCATCGTCGGCGACATCATCAAAGCCTTGAAATCAGGCAGATACGACCTGAATAATACGGCAGTAGTGATGAGTCAGACGGGCGGTCAGTGTCGCGCAACCAACTACGCCGGTCTCATCAAGCGTGCAATGATTTCCAATGGATTCCAGGACATTCCGCTGCTCACGCTCGGTGTAACAGCCTCAACAGGCGAAGCATCAGGCTCTACAGACGACAAGCAAGACTACAACGAGCAGGACGGCTTCAATGTGCCTTGGCTGAAATACAGTCAGATTATCGTTACCGCCATTTTCTATGGCGATGCAATCAACGAGATGTACAACGCCTGCATCGTAAGAGAGCGTAAACCGGGCATTGCCAGAGAGTTGCGCGATAAATACATGCAGCTGATAGACGGACCTATCGCCCAGAATTCAGCCAAAGAACTCATCCGACTCCTGGAACAGGCAGCCGAAGAATTCAACCAGATGACCCTCGACAGAGAACTGCCGAAGGTAGGAATCGTAGGCGAAATCTTCCTGAAGTTCAATCCTTTCGCCCACCAGTTCCTGGAGCAGAACATCATCTCGCGCGGCATAGAGGTGGTTCCGCCTCTGCTTGCCCCTTTCTTCCTGCAGGAATTTGTGAATGTAGAGATACAGAAACACATGCGGCTGAGTTGCACCAAAGTGCCCGATTTCATCATCAAGGGCGCTTATCAGGCGCTGATAGGCAGAAGATTGCGCCAGGTAAACAAGGCAGCCGGCAAGTTCCGCTACTTCCGTCCGTTCACCAATATCTATGATGACGCGAAGGACGTACAGGGACTGGTTTCGCTCGCAGCCCAGTTTGGCGAAGGCTGGCTTCTGCCTGCCGACATCGTAGGTTACATCCGTGATGGCGTGAACAACATCATCTCGCTCCAGCCTTTCGGTTGCATCGCTAACCACGTGATTTCCAAGGGCATCGAGAAACGTCTCCACGACCGTTTCCCTACACTCAACCTCGTATCGCTCGACTTCGATTCCGGTGTTTCAGAGGTAAACGTCACCAACCGACTGCTCCTCTTTCTGGACAGCATCGCAAAATAAGACAAGCCAGACCCATGTACGGTAAAACACCGTATATGGGTCTTCCCGTCTTTCATCCCCCAAAAAATCACTCTAAAAAATACAAAAAACCGTAGCTATTTCTTTGTCATTCAAGAAAATAATCGTATCTTTGCACTCAAATTTTATTGAGACATTAAGAAAATGAGTAAAGATACATTAACTCATCAGCTGACAGAGACCATCGAGGAGCTTTCGAGCGCCGAATCTTTGAAGGGTCTCTTCCATCAGCATCGAGACGGGAATCCACTTCCTTCGGGCAAGGCGCTCGAAGAAATCATCAGTTTGTCCCGTTCTATCCTCTTTCCGGGATATTTCGGTAATTCTTCGGTAAATATCTCAACCATCAAATATCATATTGGAGTAAGAGTAGAGAAACTCTATGAGATGCTGTCAGAGCAGATTCTCGCCGGTCTCTGCTTCGCCAACGACTGCGAAACGGAAACCCAGGCTGAACTGCAGCACCAGCGTGCCAAGGCAGGCGTGATTGCAGCCAAGGCAATCATGGAATTTCCGAAACTGCGCAAGATTCTGGCTACCGATGTAGAGGCTGCCTACGAGGGCGACCCGGCTGCCATGAGCCACGGAGAAATCATCTCCTGCTACCCGGTCATCAAGGCGATTACCAACTACCGCATCGCCCATGTGCTGCACGAACTGGGAGTGCCGCTCATTCCGAGAATGATGACCGAACTGGCGCATTCGGAAACCGGTATTGATATTAACCCGGAGGCTACCATCGGCAAGCACTTCACCATCGACCACGGTACGGGTGTGGTGATAGGAGCTACCTGCATCATCGGCGACAATGTGAAACTCTACCAGGGTGTAACCCTCGGAGCCAAGAGTTTCCCTCTCGATAAGGACGGCAACCCTATCAAGGGAATTCCTCGCCACCCTATCCTCGAAAATGATGTCATCGTCTACGCCAATGCCACCATCCTCGGTCGCATCACCATCGGAGAAGGCTGCGTAGTGGGAGCCAACGTATGGGTTACCAAGGATATGAAACCGAAAACAAAGAAATATAAAAAAGAAAAACAAAGTTTATTAGATATAGAATTCAATAATGGAACAGGAATTTGAACTCATTGCCAAGACCTTCATGGGCCTCGAGCCTGTCTTGGCTGAAGAGCTCACCCAGTTGGGTGCCAATAATGTACAGATCGGTCGCCGCATGGTGTCTTTCACAGGCGACAAGGAAATGATGTATCGTGCTAACTTCCAGTTGCACACAGCCATCCGTATCTTAAAGCCTATCAAGCACTTCAAGGCTAGAAGCGCTGAAGAGGTGTATGATCAGATCCAGAAGATCAAGTGGGATGACATCTTAGACGTGAAGAAGACTTTCTCTGTTGACTCAGTAGTCTACTCAGAGGAGTTCCGCAACTCACGCTTCGTAACCTACAAGGTAAAGGATGCGATTGTTGACTGGTTCCGCGAGAAGCAGGGTACACGTCCAAATATCAGCGTATCTAACCCGGATATCCGCCTCAACATCCACATTGCAGAAGACAATGCCACCTTGAGTCTCGATTCGAGTGGTGAGAGTCTGCACCGCCGTGGCTACCGCCAGGAGCAGGTAGAGGCTCCTCTGAACGAGGTTCTCGCTGCAGGTATGATTCTGATGACCGGCTGGAAGGGCGAATGCGATTTCATCGATCCGATGTGTGGTTCAGGTACCATCGCCATCGAAGCTGCCCTCATCGCCCACAACATCTCTCCAGGTGTATTCCGCAAGGAGTTTGCCTTCGAGAAGTGGAACGATTTCGACCAGGATCTCTTCGACATGATCTATAACGACGACTCTCAGGAGCGCGAGTTCGAGCACCATATCTATGGTTACGATGTTGACATGAAGGCTGTCAATACAGCTAACCTCAACGTTCGTGCTGCCGGACTGAGCAAGGATATCACCATCTCACAGGCTGATTTCAAGGACTTCACCCAGCCAGCAGAGAAGAGCATCATCGTGATGAACCCTCCATACGGTGAGCGCATCTCTACCCCTAACCTCCTGAACACCTACAAGATGATAGGTGAGCGCTTCAAGAAGGCTTTTGCCGGCAACGAGGCTTGGGTATTGAGCTACCGCGAGGAGTGCTTCGAGCAGATTGGTCTGAAACCATCTATCAAGATTCCTGTATTCAACGGAAGCTTGGAATGCGAATTCCGCAAGTATGTGATGTTCGACGGCAAGATGAAGGACTTCCGTTCTGAAGGCGGCATCGTGAAGACTGAGCGCGAGAAGAGCGAGATGGCTCAGAAGCACCGTTTCAAGAAGGAGCGTGAATTCAAGAAGCGTGTAAGCGAGGAGACAGAAAACGAGGAGGACGATATCCGTTCTTTCAAGTTCCATACTCACCGTCTGGAAGACTTCGAGAAGAAGCGTGCTGAGTTCCATAAGGGCGGTCGTTCACGAATCGGTGGCGGTCGACGCAATGATGACGACGATGATAAGCGTGGCAGCCGCAGCTTCAAGGGCGACCGCAAGGGTGGCCGTGACTTCGGTGGCAAGCGCGACGGAAAGCGTTTCGAGAAAGGCGACAAGCGTGGTGGCTTCAAGGGCAACAAACGTGGTGGCCGTGATTTCGGAGGCAAGCGCGGAGGCAAGAAGAACTTCAGTGTTGACTTCGACGACGAGGATTAAAGACATATCGACCCATACGTCGTGTTTCACGACGCATGGGTGGTAAACCCGATAAAGTAAAGTAAAGAATATAATGAATCTGAAGAATTCAATTTATAAATTATCTTTTGCTGCTATGATTATGATGGCTATGAATGCAACCGACTTACAGGCTCAGGGCGTGGTTCCTGCTCAGAAAGGCGAGAAAGCCTTTACATTGGAAGACCTGAACTTCGGCGGCAACAACTATCGTAACATGGTAGCCAAGAACCGCTGGTGCACCTGGTGGGGCAATGAACTCGTTCGCCAGGATGTGGATGCCTGCTATCTCGTCAACAAGACGACAGGCAAGGAGACCAGACTCTTCGGCATCAATGACATCAACCAGTGGATTGCTCCTACCAAAGACATCAAGGTAAGAGCCCTCTACAATGCTCTCTTCCCTTTTGCAGGCAAGAGCATCGTGATGGTAAGCAACGGCAGCAAGACTTATACCGTAGACTTCAAGAAGCATAAGCTGCTGAGCGAGATGGATTTTGCTGACGGCGAGAACCTCCTGGAGGCCAACGCCCAGCAGAACGCCTTCGCCTATCTGAAGGGCAGCAACCTCTATGTGCGTACCTTCGATGTAACCAGCAACGCCCCGACAAAAGAAAAGAAATCTCACGATTTCCAGCTCTCAAAGGACGGAAGCCGCGAAATTGTTTATGGACAGAGTGTTCACCGCGATGAGTTCGGTATCAGCAAGGGAACCTTCTGGAGTCCGAACGGCGAACTGCTCGCCTTCTATCGCATGGACCAGAGTATGGTAACCGACTATCCGCAGGTCGACATCCCGGAAATCGGTTTCAATCATCCTGAAACACAGAGTTGCATTGCTACTCCTGCACCAGACAAGTATCCGATGACTGGCGAGACATCACACAAGGTAACCGTAGGCGTGTTCGACTGCATGACCGGCAAGACCGCCTATCTGAAGGCTGGCGATCCAACCGACCGCTACTTCACCAACATCGCATGGAGTCCGGACAGCAAGACCATCTATATGTTCGAACTGAACCGCGACCAGAACGACTGCCGTCTGACTGCCTACAATGCAGAAACCGGCGAGAAGACAGGCGAACTCTATCGCGAGACCGATGAGAAATATGTAGAACCATGTCATCCTATCCAGTTCCTGCCTTGGGACAGCAACAGTTTCATCATGCAGAGCCGCAAGGATGGCTACAACCACCTCTATCTCTGCACCCTGGGCAAGCACGGAAGCCGCATGGCAAGCAATACAGAATCGCTCGAAATCAAGCAGTTGACTTCCGGCAAATGGGAGGTGATGGAAGTACTCGGCTTCAACACCAAGCGCAAGAGTATCATCATCGCATCCAACGAGAAATCGCCTATCCAGAGAAACATCTTTGCCGTAGAAACAAAAACCGGCAAGCGTACGCTGGTAGATGATTGCGGCAAGGGATGGCACAGCGCCACTTTGAGCGAGAACGGACAGTATGTCTTCGACAACTACTCTACTCCTACCGTGCCTCGCAAGATTGCCCTCGTGAATACCGAGAACGGCAAGCGCACCGCTTACTTTACTGCCGAGAACCCTTGGAAGGGCTACAATGTGCCTGAGTACAGCTGCGGTACCATCAAGGCTGCCGATGGCGAAACAGACCTCTACTGGAGAATGGTGAAACCGGTAAACTTCGATCCAAACAAGAAGTATCCTACCATTATATATGTATATGGTGGACCTCATGCCCACAACGTAGATGCCCGCTGGAACTACTCTAGCCGTGGTTGGGAAACCTACATGGCAGAAAAGGGCTATCTGCTCTTCATCCTCGACAACCGTGGAAGCGAGAACCGTGGCAAGGCTTTCGAGCAGGCTACCTTCCGCCAGCTCGGACAGATTGAGATGCAAGACCAGATGAAGGGTGTGGAATATCTGAAGACGCTTCCTTACGTAGATGCTGACAAGATTGGCGTTCACGGCTGGAGCTTCGGCGGATTCATGACCATCTCGCTGATGACCAACCACCCTGATGTGTTCAAGGTAGGCGTAGCAGGCGGTCCGGTAATCGACTGGCACTGGTACGAGGTGATGTATGGCGAGCGCTATATGGACACCCCACAGACCAACCCAGAGGGTTACAAGAAGACCTCCCTGCTCTATCAGGCAAAGAACCTGAAGGGCAAGCTGCAGATTATCCAGGGCTTGAACGATGTGACTGTAGTGCCACAGCACTGCCTCACCTTCCTCAAGGCTTGCATCGCAGCAGGCACCCAGCCAGACTTCTTCGTCTATCCTGGCGAGCCTCACAACATGAGAGGTCATCAGAGCACTCATCTGCATGAGCGCATCAGCAATTATTTCTTCGATTATTTGAAATAACAAATTCAAGTTTCGCAAGTGGTTCAAGAACGGGCTGAAGGCCCAAAAGCTCCTAGCCCAGGGCATCGCCCTGGGTATAATGGCAATCAGTAAGGCGCCCTGTAAGGGCAAAAGCTTTATGTTTTGTCTGGAGTTTTAAAGCTTTTGCCCTTACAGGGCGACAGGTTTGCGTCCGTAATTACCCAGGGCGATGCCCTGGGCTAGGGGCTTCTGCCCTTTCAGGGCGTGTGGGGCTTACTTGCGAAAGTTTAGTAACAAACAATAACTTACAGCAAATGAAAATTTTATTGTTAGGAGGCGGTGGCCGCGAGCACGCCTTAGCATGGAAAATCGCTCAGAGCGAGAAGTGTGAGAAACTCTTCATCGCTCCTGGTAATGCCGGTACTCAGAATGTCGGCGAGAACGTAGATATCAAGGCAGACGACTTTGAGGCGCTCAAGAACTTCACAGTAGAAAATGGCGTTGATATGGTGGTAGTTGGTCCGGAAGACCCATTGGTAAAGGGTGTTTACGATGACTTCAAGAACGATCCTCGCACCCAGAACATCCCTGTCATCGGTCCATCAAAGGCTGGCGCCGTACTGGAAGGCAGCAAGGACTTCGCCAAGAAGTTCATGAAGCGCCACAACATCCCTACTGCCCAGTATGAGACTTTCGACGGCGAGCACGTAGAGGAAGGCTTGAAATTCCTGGAGACACTGAAGGCTCCTTATGTATTGAAAGCTGACGGTTTGTGCGCCGGTAAGGGCGTTCTCATCCTCCCTACCCTGGAAGAAGCCAAGAAAGAGTTCAAGGAGATGCTCGGCGGTATGTTCGGCAACGCTTCTGCACGCGTAGTCATCGAGGAATTCCTCAGCGGCATTGAGTGCTCTGTATTCGTATTGACCGACGGCAAGAACTACAAGATTCTGCCTGAGGCTAAGGATTACAAGCGCATCGGCGAGCACGATACCGGTCTGAACACCGGCGGTATGGGTAGCGTTACCCCTGTACCATTCGCTACCAAAGAGTGGATGCAGAAGGTTGACGAGCGCATCATCCGTCCTACCGTAGAGGGACTTGCTGAGGAGAACATCGACTATAAGGGATTCATCTTCTTCGGTCTGATCAACGTTGAAGGCGAGCCTATGGTCATCGAGTACAACTGCCGTATGGGTGATCCAGAGACAGAGAGCGTGATGCTCCGTCTGAAGAGCGACATCGTGGATCTCTTCGAAGGTGTAGCAGCAGGCGATTTGGACAAGCGCAGCATCGAGTTTGATGAGCGTGCTGCAGTCTGCGTAATGCTCGTAAGCGGCGGTTATCCTGAGGCTTATAAGAAGGGTTATCCTATCCAGGGCATCGACGATGTAGAAGGTTCGGTAGTCTTCCACTCCGGTACAGCCATGAAGGATGGTCAGGTAGTAACCAACGGTGGTCGTGTCATCTGCGTAAGCAGCTACGGCAAGGACAAGGAAGAAGCCTTGAAGAAGAGCTTTGCCGAGGCACAGAAGATCCAGTTCACCGACAAGTACTTCCGTTCTGATATCGGACAGGACCTTTAGTTTTTTAATGTTGAATTAGATGTTAAGAAAGAAAACTTTTCAAAATAAAGTAGCGGCTAGCCGCTACTCTTTACCTATTACTGCAACCCTTGCCACACTGGTTTGGGTTGCAGTAGGTTTATTGGTATCCAATATCTGGGTAGAATTTGCTTTTACAGCCATGTCTACCCTGCTGATGGTGGAACTGAACAACCGTAATGCCCTCATGCGTACCTACAGCCGAATGGTATCCTGCAGTTTTCTGGCATTAATGACGATGGCAGGACTCCCCCACCTCTCTTTAAAAAGCAGTATTGTGACGATGTGTTTCATCGCCTTTTATCTCATTATCTGGAATTGCTATCAGGATAAACGCTCTACAGGCTGGACTTTCTACGCCTTTGCCTGCATCGGTCTGGCATCGATGGTTTTCGTGCAGATAGGCTATTTCATGCCTATCCTGTGGATCATGATGATGGTGTTTACCCTCTCGTTTAGCGTAAAGACATTCTTTGCATCCCTGGTAGGTCTCATCGTGCCCTATTGGTTTGCAGCCGGTTATTTCTTCTATACCGACAACATACAGGGGCTGGCAGATCACTTCTGTGAATTCATCAACTACAGCGAGCTCTTTGATTATTCGCAGGTTACCGACCATCAGGTTCTGAACCTGAGTTTTGTTACCCTGCTCACCATCATCGGTTCCATCCACTTCATACGCACCAGCTACGGCGATAAGATACGCACCCGCATGATCTACGAAACGTTTATCATGTTATCGGCTGCCTGCATCATCTTCATAGTCCTCCAGCCTCGACATATACAGGAACTGGGCGGCATCCTGATTGTGAATACAGCACCGCTTATCGCCCATTTCATCACATTCACCAGAGGTAAGTTTACCAACATCTCCTTCATCCTGCTACTCATCATGCTGGTACTTATCATGGCTTACAACATACTCGTACCAGAGAGCATATTACTATGAGTTGGATTATAGATTTCTTAATGAGCTGGGGCTACTGGGGCATGCTGGTATCAGCCTTCCTTGCCGGCAGTTTCTTTCCCTTCAGCAGCGAGGTGGTCATGTCGGGCTTACAGGCTGCCGGACTGGAACCTATCCAGCTCGTACTGTATGGAAGTATCGGCAATGTGCTCGGTTCTATGTTCAACTATGGCGTAGGACGGATGGGCAAGCTGGAATGGATAGAGAAATATCTGCATGTAAAGAAAGAGAGTCTTGACAAGGCTCAGCATTTCATGGCCGACAGAGGAGCCTGGATGGGATTCTTCGCCTTCCTGCCCCTGTTGGGAAGTGCCATCACCATCGTTTTGGGACTGACGAGAGCCAACATCGTGATTTCTGTCATCAGCATCACCATCGGAAAGGTGTTGAGATATGTACTGCTGGTATACGGACTCAGTTTCATCTTTTAAACAAGCTGCAAAGAAAACAAAGAATTGATTTATATAGATTGACTGCTTATGAGAAAGTATTTATACCTTATTATATTATGCGTGGTTTTCGCGGGCTGTAAAGGCAGCCAGCAGAAAGGCAACACCGCAGAAAGTAACGGAAAGGAATCTGTCGCCAACAGCGATGGCAAACCTGCTGTTACCGTAACGATCCCTCCCTACAAGTTTTTCGTTGATAAGATTGCCGGAGATAAGGTGGATGTCAACGTGATGGTATCCAACGGCAACAACCCGGAAACTTACGAGCCTTATGCCCAGCAGATGATGGAACTCTCCAGGAGTGCCCTCTATCTGAAAGTGGGCAGCATCGGTTTCGAACAGACCTGGATGAAGAAGCTGCAGGACAACGCTCCTGACATGAAGGTGATAGATACATCCGCAGGCATCACGCCCGCCAAGACACCAGGCGGCAACATCGACCCACATGTGTGGATGAGTTGCAAAAACGCCCGCATCATCTCCAGCAACATCTTCAAGGCACTCTGCAATCTGGAGCCGAAGAACAAGGCATTCTTTGAGAAGAACTATCTGTCGCTGCTGAAGATCATCGACAAGCGAGACAGCACCATCAGAGAGGGTTTCAAGAATCATCCCGAGATGGTACGCAAGTTTGTGATCTATCACCCTATCCTCACTTATTTTGCCCGTGATTACCAGTTGGAGCAGCTTGCCATTGAGGAGGAAGGCAGGGAGCCGAGTGCTGCCCAACTGAAAAGCCTCATCCAGAGAGCAAGAAAAGAGAAGATCAAATATTGCCTCATTCAGGCTGAATTTGCCAACCGCAACACCAACACTTTCATCAAGGAAAGCCAGACCAAGGCAATGGATATCAACCCATTGCAAGGCGATTGGAACTGGGCGATGCAGGAAGCGGCTGCAGCGGTACAGGGCAAGAAAATCGTTGTTGGGAAGTAAAAACTACAATAATATGACTCCAATCATAAAAATCGAGCATCTTTCTGCAGGTTATGAAGGCAAGGAGGTGCTCCACGACATCAACCTCACCGTCTACAAAGACGATTATCTTGGCATCATCGGTCCCAACGGTGGTGGCAAGACAACTCTCATGCGCCTCATTCTGGGGCTGATGAAACCCACAGATGGCAGCATCCGCTTTTATAAAGACGGGGTGGAAGTAAGGGAAATCAGTATGGGATATCTGCCCCAATACAATCATCTCGACAAACAGTTTCCTATCTCCGTTTATGAAGTGGTACTCTCAGGACTCAGCAAGACCAAAAGTCTCTTTTCGAGATACACCCAGGCACAGCACCAGCAGGTTCTCGACTGTCTGGAACAGATGCAGCTCACGGAGTTGAAAGACCGCCATATCGCAGCCTTGAGCGGCGGACAACTGCAGCGAGTACTCCTCGCCCGCGCCATTGTTTCCAAACCCGATGTAGTGATACTGGATGAGCCCAACACCTACATCGACCGCCGTTTCCAGAAGCAGATGTACGAGATGCTGGAACAGATCAACCGGGAATGCGCCATCATCATCGTAAGCCATGATGTAGCCGAAGTGCTCAATAACGTAAAGCATATCGCCTGCGTAAATCATCATCTCCACTACCACGATACGGCAGATATGCCGAGAGAGAAACTGGAAGAGCATTTCTTAAATGTATAGGCTTATTATATAATAATGCCTAAAAAACAGGTGCAAAAATCCATATTATCTCATCTTTTTATTATCTTTGCAACTGGAATGTGCCTTTCTTGAAAGGCACAGAGAAAGCACTCAGAAACAGAGAAAGCATTCAGAAAGAAATATAATACATTAAAGTTTAAACAATAATGAAACAGTACAGATTAGTGGACAATATCTTCGGATGGGTCGCATTCATCATTGCGGCGTTCACTTATTGTTCCACAATTGAACCGACAGCCAGTTTCTGGGACTGTCCTGAGTTTATTACGACTGCTTACAAGCAGGAGATCGGTCACCCACCTGGGGCACCATTCTTCATGCTTTTAGGCAATTTCTTCACACATTTCGCCAGCGACACTACCCAGGTAGCCAAGATGGTAAATACGATGAGCGCCCTGCTGAGCGCCGTCTGTATCATGTTCCTCTTCTGGACCATCACCCACCTGGCTCGCCGACTCGTCATCAGCGACTGGAAAGAACTGACCACCAGCAAGCTGATTGCCATCGAGGCATCCGGTATGGTGGGCGCACTCATCTACACCTTCAGCGATACCTTCTGGTTCTCTGCTGTCGAGGGTGAGGTTTATGCGTTCTCTTCAGCCTTTACCGCTGTGGTATTCTGGCTCATCCTGAAGTGGGAAGACCATGCTGACGAGCCTCATAGCGACCGTTGGCTTGTGCTCATCGCCTATATGACCGGTTTGAGTATCGGTGTCCACCTGCTCAACCTGCTCTGTATCCCAGCCATCGTATTGGTTTATTACTACAAGAAGGTGCCACATGCCAACCTCAAAGGCTCACTCCTGGCGCTGTTCCTTTCATTCCTCGTAGTGGTAGCCGTACTGTATGGTGTGGTTCCAGGTATCATCACCGTAGGCGGCTGGTTCGAGCTGTTCTTTGTCAACACCCTCGGCTGTCCGTTTAATACCGGTGAAATCGTATACATCATCTGTCTTGTAGCCTCAGTCATCTGGGGTATCTACGAAACCTGTAATGCATCAGAGAAGAACGAGAAGAAGCAGAATATCGCCTTCGTTCTCGGTTTCGGCATGCTCGGCATCCCATTCTACGGATATGGCTGGACAGCTGCCATCACCGGTATCATCGTGCTGGTTATCCTCTGGTTCGTACTCGGCTACAAGCGCAAGCAGGAAGTAGTTACAGGCGTTGACGAATCTACTGGCATCGCCAAGAAGAAGATGCAGCTCCTGCCGCTCATCTCAGCACGCGTCAAGAATACAGCCTTGCTCTGCATGCTGATGCTGATGATTGGTTATTCCAGCTACGCACTCATCGTGATCCGTTCTTCTGCCAACCCTCCTATGGACCAGAACTCTCCTGAGGACATCTTTACCCTGGGAAGTTATCTGAGCCGCGACCAGTATGGCGACCGTCCTCTGTTCTATGGCCAGGCTTATACATCACAGGTAGCCCTCGAAGTAGACGGCAACATGTGCAAGCCTGTCATGAAAGAAGGTGCACCGGTTTACCAGCGCAAGGAGAAAGCTTCGGCTGATGAGAAGGACTCTTACTTCGTAGTAAGTCACAAGAATAAGTATATCTATGCCCAGAACATGCTCTTCCCTCGTATGTACAGTTCGGCTCATGCCCAGGCATACGAAGACTGGATGGGCGGTGTAGAAGGCACAGAGATTCCTTACGACCGCTGCGGAGAGAGTATGATGGTGAAGATGCCGTCACAGTTTGACAACATCCGCTTCTTCCTCTCTTACCAGTGCAACTTCATGTACTGGCGCTACTTCATGTGGAACTTTGCCGGCCGTCAGAACGACATCCAGGGCAATGGTGAGCCAGAGCACGGAAACTGGATTACCGGTTTCTCATTCATTGATGATTCACTCTATGGCGACCAGAGCAAATTGCCAGACGACCTGAAGGAGAACAAGGGACACAATGTATTCTACTGCATGCCGCTGATTCTCGGTCTCATCGGACTTTTCTGGCAGGCTTGGTATACCCGCAAGAAGAAGGTAATGAAGAACGGCAAGGAAGAGGAAGTGCTCCTCCCTATCGGAATCCAGCAGTTCTGGATTGTATTCTTCCTGTTCTTCATGACAGGTCTTGCCATTGTCATCTACCTGAATCAGACACCTATGCAGCCACGTGAGCGTGACTATGCTTATGCCGGCTCATTCTACGCATACGCTATCTGGTGCGGTCTCGGCGTACTCGCCATCATCGACATCCTGAAGCGCAAGATGAAGCTCAGCGGTACTGCCGTAACAGCCATCGTAGCAGTCATCACACTTCTCGTACCTATCCAGATGGCATCACAGACCTGGGATGATCACGACCGCTCAAACCGTTACACCTGCCGTGACTTCGGTCAGAACTACCTGATGTCACTCCAGGAGAAGGGCAACCCTATCATCTTTACCAATGGTGATAATGATACCTTCCCACTCTGGTACAACCAGGAGGTAGAAGGCGTTGGAACAGATGCCCGCGTATGTAACCTGAGCTACCTGCAGACCGACTGGTATATCGACCAGATGATGCGTCCTGCATACAACTCACCATCTGTGCCTATCACCTGGCCACGTCTCGACTTCTGTTCAGGTACCAACGAATATGTATCTGTTGAGCCTGAGGCAAAGAAGCAGATTCTCGACTTCTACAAGCAGGATCCAGAGAATGCCAAGAAGCAGTTTGGTGCCGAACCGTTCGAGCTCAAGAACATCCTGAAGAACTGGGTACGCAGCAAGAATCCTGACATGCACTTCATCCCTACAGATACCCTCTATGTCACCATCGACAAGGAGGCTGTAAAGAAGAGCGGCATGATGATGGCATCAGATTCTATTCCAGACAAGATGGTCATCTCTCTTGCCGGCAAGAGCGCACTCTACAAAGGCGACCTCATGATGCTCGAAATGTTGGCACAGTGTAACTGGACCCGTCCGCTCTACGTAGCACTCACCGTAGGCGAAGAGAACTATATGAACCTCGGTGACAACTTTGTACAGGAGGGACTTGTGAACCGTATCACTCCGTTCACCACCAACAAGCCAGGTGCCAAGAACTTCGATACAGAGAAGGCTTATCACAACATCATGACCCGATTCAAGTTCGGCAACCTGAAGCAGAAGGGACTCTACATCGACGAGACAACCATGCGTATGTGCTATACCCACCGTCGCCTGCTCGCCCAGACAGCCCTCCAGCTCATCGCCGAAGGCAAGAAACAGAAGGCTATCAACATCCTGAAGAAGGCTGATACCGAGATTCCTGCCTACAATGTTACGCTCGACTACATGAGCGGTGGCTTGGATATGGCTCGCGGCTGGCTGATGACCGGTCAGAAAGCCAAGGGCAAGGAATATATAGAAGCGGTATGGAAGAATGCTTCACAATACCTCAATTACTATCTCTCGCTGCCAAACGACCGTTTCCTCCAGGCAGAGCACGACTGCATCCGTCAGATTATGATTATGCAGAGCATCTGCGAGGCTGCCGGAATGGTAAGTCCACAGTTGGAGCAGAAATATGAGAAGCAGCTCAACAACCTCTACCGTCTCTATCATGGCAGAGGTGGCAGAATGCCGGAAGGCAATCAGTAAAAAATAGAAAAAAGTTTGGTGTCGCGAAACACGACACCAAACTTTTCATTATTCATATAAACCTGTTTTATCCATGTTCATAGAGCAACCAGCCAAATGGCTCAGATGGTTATATCCAAAGGCCATCTGGAGAATGGACAAGAAAGACCATTCTGTCTATCTTACATTTGATGACGGTCCGATTCCAGAGTCAACTCCATTCATCTTAGAGACCCTGAGAAAGTACAATATCAAGGCTACTTTCTTTATGGTAGGCGAGAATGTATTGCGCCATCATGACCTCTACAACCAGATTGTGGCAGAGGGTCATCAGGTAGGCAACCATACATTCAATCATATCGGTGCCTTCAAGCACCGTGTCATCTCCTACGTGCTCAACACCAATAAGGCGAACGACATCATCCATGCCCATCTCTTCCGTCCACCTCACGGCTGGATGCGACCAAGTGAGTATTGGTGGCTGCACCGCACTTACAAGGTCATCATGTGGGACGTGGTGACGCGCGACTATTCCAAATGGATGACGGCAGAAGATGTAGTGAACAATGTGAAGCGATATGCCCGCAATGGCAGCATCATCACCTTCCACGACTCGCTGAAGAGCATTGAAAAGTTGAAGACAGCGCTCCCTCAGGCCATAAAATGGCTCATGGAACAGGGGTATGAATTTAAGACTTTTGAATAAGAAGCTGATATTCCCAAACAGGAACAGCCCAATAAACACAGACAAGAAATGAGCAAAAGAATCAACAGTTATCAGGCAGTAGCTGCATTTGTAAGAGGTTTCTTCGAAGCTTACGCACGTGGCATCATCGATGCTACCATCGAAGGCAATGACTTCAGCAAGAAGAACGACCCGAAACAGATCAAGCAGATGATGCTGGAGCACTATGGCGAGGTAAACCAATACTTCTTCGACATCATGTTCTCTACCCTCGTACGCCTCAACTACAAGACTGCCGAGGAAGCCAACGAGCGCATGAAGAAGAACTTCGACAGCATGAAACAGGCTGACCCGACCTTTGAGCCAACCATGCTCGACTACTTGCGCATAGCCTGCAAATCGAACCAGCTTTACAAGGCGATGGAGTCAGAATACAAGCGTAACTTCACCTGGCTTCTTCAAGGCAAGTTTACCACTCTTGAAGAGCATGTACGCGATTACACCCACGGCATTCTCATCAGTCTCGCCGACGAGCCGATGGCCATCCATCTCCTGGTCCGCATCATCGTAAAGGCATACGCCGCAGGCTTGAAGTGTGGCAGCAAGGAGGGCGAACAGCACCAGCTCCACATGCCTACCCTTCACGGCATGTTACTGAACAATGTCAATATCCTGCTCAACGAGACTCCGCTCAAGAGCAGCACCGAAGATCCTGTTGCCCTCTTCAAGGAGGCATGCAAGAATGAAGAAGAAAACATCAACGTTCTTTTCAACACATTAAACGATGCGATGAAAGAACTGGCAGAAGAATAAGAGAAAAGCATCATTGATGACGAGCACAGCACCAGATTCGAGAACCTTATCTATCGTGCCCTGCCAAGTGGTTTGATTACAGAATCCAAAGTTGCCGTCTTACTCAACAAAACGACAGAGGAAGTATTACATAATTTCGTTCTTGCCTAATGGAAATAGTAATCAGTGATACCAATATATTCAGATAGAAAACTCATCAGCATAGCCCATTGATTGGGCTATGCCGATAAGTATATTTTAGTTCAGCCAATTCTTTGGATATAAGCAGACTTCACGTCTGCCCCATCTGTGTTAATCTGAGAGATCTGTGGGCCAGAAAAGAGTTAAGAAGAATCCTAAAGATTACCTCTTGTTTTTTATCTTATATAGCCCAACAAGTCAAGATACATCATCCTTGACTCTAAGTGTTCATCATCAGAAATATGATTTGCTTCTTTCTCTAATTCTTCTGTTGAGTACAAGAATTTGAAGCCATTCTTTCCATAAAAACGTAACACATTTTCCTTGTTATAGGCATCAACCACAATAAAACGGCAACCAGTCTTATTATCAGGTAACAAAACCAAGATATGATATAGTCAATTGCTTGTGAGCCAATACCATCATTAGTACCTTGAAAATTCTTCGCAACTCCAAGTCTTCCTATCAATACTGCAGGATAACTTCTTGTTCTTTTGGAATTAGGAATTTTTCTCTGTATTTTGTTTCTTGAAGCATTCGGAATCAAAGCAGCCTTGATACTATCATTTGCCAATGTAAAGACACAAACGATTTCATCCTTACCACTTTTTTCCGTGGCAAAGAAATATGTTTTTCCCAATAATTGCCCATCATAAAGACAAGCCTCCTGGTGAAAGAAATCATCAAGATCTTCATCACCACAGCTAAAAGAGTCAAGCTCTTCTTTTGTCGTAACCCGATAAAGAGAGCAATTACTTTGCAAAAGGACTCTTTCCTCCATGTGCTTTCAAATTAGCGGTTGAACGAACCAATATTTTCTCCACATCAGCAAATGACATTCGCAATGCCTTTCTTTGTGGATTGCGTTCATTCTCCTCTGCCTCACGAACAAATCGTTCAGCAGTCTCACCTGTCAAAACAGGAATACTTCTTATCTCTAAAGCCATAACCTTTCATTTTAAACGTTTAATAATGTCGCAAAATTACACATATTCTTCGAAACCACCAAGAAAATCAGAATAAATCTGCAAGTTATCAGCAAATTACTACAAGATCAACTATACAGCCAGATTATGAAATAGACAATGAGCATCGTACTGTTGGGGGAACCATCTATGGAAAAATGATCGATGAGAAATATACCAATCTCTTAAAAGCAAATAACTCTTTGTCACTGAAAGAGTGCCTTTGGTTAGACGCAGTACAGAAGCATCTTCCTATTACCAAGGAAGTTACTAAACATCTTCATGAAAAGGGTTTGATAGAAGGCCGTGCACCACACTATACTATATCGCTAAAAGTTGCCCAAATGCCTAAGCAGATAGGACACTATACAAAAGAAAATGGTCTTGCAAAAAATAGTATCCAAAAGTTATTGTTGCAATTAGCTCATAATGCAGGAAGTATGGGATTCAAACGTCAAGACGTTTAATTGTTTAACACAAGACCGATAGTGTAATTTGAACAGTGTCAAGGTCTATATCTACCGAGAGTCTTGGCAGTTGGAAAATGGTGAGATTGATGGCTGTACCACCTTTCTGCACAAGAGATTTAGACAACAAAGGACTGGCTTGTGGAACTCAAGGAACGATTCTACAGCCATCGCCTCAAAGCGTCATGTGCCACCAATGGCTACTTGTTGGACTTCTATTGGAAGTTGGGACGAGACATTGAAGCTAAGCAATATACTAATACTTATGGCTCTGGATTTTACAAAAATCTCAGTCAGGATTTGAAGAACGAAATGCCAGGGGTGAAGGGATTCTCACCAACTAATTTGAAGTACATGAGCTACTTTTATAAGCTCTATGCACCATTACAGGCAAATTGTCCGCAGCTTGCGGACAATTTTACAGAGGACTTGTATATTGCAGATATTCAGCGAGTTGTAGCACAAAGTAAAAATCGTCCGCAAACTGCGGACGATTTCAAATTGCTTTTTCTTATTCCTTGGGACCACCATCGTCGTATCATAGATAAGTGCAAGGGTAATATGGATAAGGCTTTGTTCTTTGTAAGAAAGACTTGGGAGAACAATTGGGGGCGTGACGTTCTGCTCAACTGGCTTGACACAGACCTTTATGAGCGTGACGGCAAGGCTATAGAAAATGAACTGTATCTGACAGGCTACAAATGGGAGGAACATGATTCTGGCCTTTTATTTCGCAAGCAAATTATACAAGAGTATGATGGCACGGAAATGCCTTTGGCTACATATCGTAGATACATGCCTTGGGAATTAAGGTTAGAATAGTCTTCAGAATCAAGTAAAATTTATTCACTTCTCATGGAAATGTTGTTGAAACAGCCTATATAAACTTCGTAATATGAAAATAATATCAAGTATAATTGCTTTTTTCTTCTTCATGGTCTATAATACCATAGATTATTTCAACAATTTTCTCCTTTTCATACCAAACATTCCTGATTCTTATATGGAAGCGAATGGATGGGAAAGAAAATTAAGAAACTTGTTAAAGCTCAAGCATCAATAATCAAATTAATATTGTTGGTAGACTTGTCTATATAAGTAAATGAAATGATAAGAAATCCTAAATATAAAATGATTTTGTAAGTAATGTAACTTTTTATTAGTATTTTTGCAATGTTAAGGTTAGAAAAGAGTTGTTTGACAGCAAACGTTCGCATATTGCAGAAATTAGAACCGTTGCCAAATCATTACCTCTATTGAGACGAAACACTCATAAATAGCTCATTTAAAGCTATTCAGCAGATTCTTGCGTAATTTTATCAGAAAACTCTTGCAGGTATGAAAATAAAATCGTAACTTTGCTGATGCAATAGAAATATTAATAACATTGGGATTATGAAGCAGGTAGAAGAAAGATATATCAGTTTTGAAGCCAGCAAGATGGCATATCGTGATATCAAGAATTCGATTGATACCGCCAAGAGAGAAGGTAAAGAAGAGGGCCTGGCTGAAGGAATGGAAAAGGGGCTGGCTGAAGGCATGAAAAAAGGCATGGAGAAGGGCATGAACAAACGAAGCCTTGAGATTGCCAGAAAGATGCTGGCAAATGGTATGGATGCTGCCACGGTGATGGAAATAACAGGATTGTCGGAGAGTCAGTTACAGCAGCTGAAAGGATAAGTTATTCAAAAGTGTACGAGTTCGTACACAATTTGAATTGGACACATATTAGGTGACTGTTGTCTGTGGTTTTTAATATTGATATCAATGTTCTGAGCCCATAGCTCATGTAGACGGTACCGCTTCCTGCGCTGTATCAGAAACCATGGTCATCGCAAAATTCGGTGATAATGCCATCAAGGTTGCCGTAAAATAAACTTCGTAGATTCTAAAATATAAAGAGTTTGGTGCCCAGGAATTGGTGCGTCAAACTCTTTTTTGAATGGTAATTCCCATTTCTTCTTTCTTGTTTTGTAAGCAGAACATGGTTTTACAGCTCGTTTTTATACTATTAAACATAAATATTCACTTTTGCGAGATTTTTCTTGCGGAAAATTTTGTGATTTCAATAATTATTCGTATCTTTGCAGCGTCAGTCCTCGCCAAGCCTCTTAACAATGCTCAAATCGTGCGAGGCGTTTTTTATTTATACACATTTGAATATGGCAAATCTTATACCTTTTACAAAACGATTTGAATCTTCAGAAAATCTCGTTAATTTGCTTGAATCACGAGGTTTACAGATTTATGATAGGAACAAAGCCATACAGTACATTGACAATATTGGTTATTACAGATTGTCTGCTTATATGTATCCTTTGTTGAAGATGCCCAAGACAGCACATTTATACAAGGAAGGTTCATCCTTCAAGAAAGTGATGATGCTTTATCGTTTTGATAAGAAACTGAGACTACTCATGTTCAATGAGATAGAAAAGATTGAAATTGCTATCAGACGGGCAGTAATGCAAATAACAGCAGATATGACGGGCAATCCTTTTTGGCTTACTGACTCTTCTTATTTCTTGGATAGTTCCAGATTTAATGAAACAATGCGGGCTATATCCAAGGAATACAGCAAATCCAAGGAGGAGTTTGTTCTTCATTTCAAGCGAACCTATTCTGAGCCATATCCACCATCGTGGATTTTAGGCGAGTTGCTTACTATTGGAAATGTCAATGCTATTTATCGTAACATCAAACAAAATCGCATACGCAAACGCATAGCTAAACGTTTTGGTTTGCCTATCAATGTGTTTGAGTCATGGCTTACAGTTATTGCTGTTACTCGAAATGCCTGTGGTCATCATTCAAGAGTATGGAACAAACAGAATGCTATTCAGCCAGCGATTCCAAATAGTCCTGAAAGAGAATGGATAACGCTACCAACAGATTCCATGCGTGCTTACTTCGATCTGTGCATCATCAAGTACTTTCTTAATGTTATATCCCCCAATAATGATATGCAATCTAAAATAACATGGTTGTTCATTCGGTTTCCCGAAATTGACTTAAAAGCTCTCGGCTTTCCGCAGGGATGGCAAATGGAACCATTATGGAGGTAATTTCAAGAAAAATAGTCTTTTTGCCCCGATATATAAAACTATAGGCTTATGGTACATGTCGGTATTACACATTAGCAGATAAGGAAGAAATTAGACAGCACAAGCAGAATGTTAAAGATAGGCAATATAGAGCAAAGAGTTTAATAAGGCAAGGTGTTTGCCCACAATGTGGTGGTCAGTTAGTTTTACGCAATGGAAGATATGGCTCTTTTTATGGGTGTTCGAACTTTCCTAAATGCAAGTTTACACTAAATTAATGAGTGGGTAGTATATTAAGTTACACCCTCTTATGCTGTTTCCGAGTCTTTGGTTATCGCCAAGGTGGGTAAGGATTCTATCAAGATGGCGATGAAATAAGGATTGTGCATCGCTCTGCACCTACCGTAAATTTATAAAAGTAAGGGGAAGAAGGCGAGTAACGTAAATTGCTCACTTTTTCCCCTATTTTGTATACTTTTCTGAGAATCATTAAAAAAATCGTATACATTGTGAAAATTAAGTATTTTCACGACTCTTGCATATGTCGAAAATAAAGAGTAATTTAGCACTCAAAATTAAATGTACTGAGTCCACTTGAAAAAGTCCTGAATCATATTTTTGTCTTTGTAACTTATTGACAATCAATGACACGTTTCGTAAAAATGACTTTTTCAAGTGGGCTCATGTACTAAAGTTTCGCAAGTTGATATTTATTCACTTGCGAAACTTCAGTAACATAATAATATGGAAGCAATCTAATTAGGCTCACACGGATCTCACGGATTCAAACTACTTCCAGACTCTACAGCTTTTGGTTTTACAGCCCCCCCCTTCCCGCCAGTTTTCGCCAGCAGGAAGGCGGCGCCTTAATGGTTCTAAATCAATCTAAAAAAGTAAAATCAGTATTTTCCAATCTCGTCCTGTGCCTTCTTCAAAGCGCGGATTCTTTCCTCCTTCTCTACTCGCTTCTTCACTTCCTTCTCTATCATGTCCTCTAAGATCTGGTCGAGAGGACGGGAGAAAGGATGCCAACCATAATCGGCGTTCTCCTTCGTGTGACAGAACAACACCGTGCCAATACCCATCCATACCTTCAGGCGAACCTCCTCGCTAGCATAATGGGTGAAAATCCAATTGGTGAAACGAACAAACTCGGAGAGCAACATATGCTCGCCCTTGTTCAAATGAGTGAAGAAACTGCGAGTCAGGTGAAACGCTTTCTTGATGTCACTCTTCTTCAACACCCAGGCACGCATGCCTTCGGTCAACTCATGATAAGTCGCCTTCTCTGAATAAATGTGCTTGGCAGACTTCACTAACTGGTTTGACAACTTGTCGAAACGCTGCTCAGCAGTCTTCGACGAAATCTCAGCCGCGAGCTTCAACTTCTCATCGGCAGAAAGAAGGAATTTCTTTTTTCCATCCTTAAAAGTTTTAAAAAATTAATATTTAAATTATTCGTTTTTACCACAATGTGGTAATTTTCGATTATCTATATCGCCCTTTTGTCGTATCTTTGCTGACAGTTACCGATTGGTGAACAGCGGGGTGAACACTTGCCCCAAGCATTCACCTTTTCGGCTCAGGGGTGAACCCTAATAAAAAGAACTTTGTATATACAGCGCATGCTAGAAATATAAGAGTCTCTATTATAATGGGTTATATAGTGTTTTTAACACATTATTAACGCTAAAGGTTAGCATCAGGGTTCACCCTTCACCGACTTCATCGCCAGTGTTCACCCACACTCTTTCTTAGAGAACGTTGCAAACAACAGATTAGTATATTAACAACTGATAATTTTAAAAAATGAAAAAAGACCCTAACAACAGCATGAATGGGACAGCTACGATGCCATCGTACTTCCCTAGTATCAAATCTTCGGAGAGCCATCCACTCGCCGACTGGTTGTATCTCAAGAGCGTGATTACCTCTAGCCCTGAGCTACGAATGATGACTGAGACTTACCGCAAACGCCTCGCCATCAGCAAGCAGTTTGCCGACCAGTACAAGCCTGAGATGCCTGCCATCACGGTTTCGGCACTCATGAACGGCTACGGCAGACAACTTGCCGACTTCCTCAAACCTACCTACATGTTCCAGCTCGACTTCGACCATGTGAAGAAGGAAAATATGGAGCAGCTTATCCAACTGGTGAGAGGCGACAATCATACGATGGTAGAGTATATCACCGTGAGCGGCAGGGGATTCAGAGTATTCTGTGCCTACCATCCTGTAGATGACGACGACATCAGCGTGCTCGAACTCTTCGATGCCGTGCTGCAGAAGGCGATGGCTTACTACACCCAGCTCCTGGGTATCGCTCCCGACAAGCAGTGTGTAGACATCACCCGATGCGCCGGTCTTGCCTACGACCCGGATGCCTATTTCCGTTGGGATGCCGAGCCTTTTGCCTTGGGACCGAAGGATCTGAACCCCCTCTACACGAAGAAGGCATTGCAGGCGAAGTATTCTGCCAGGCGAAACGCCAAGGGAGGTAAGCGAAGCAGCAAGGTGAAAGAGGAGGCGAAGTCAGGCGACAAGGGTGCGCCTACCATCGAGGAAGCGGCTTCCCATATCAAGGAACTGCTCGACCTGTGGGGCTATCGGTTCGAGCCTGAGCATCACAACGAGTACGTATGGCACTTTGCCGACATCTGCATCTACTATGGCATCCCGCAGGAAGAAGTTCAGACTTACGCCGACCGTGAGTTTGGCACCAACTACGAAGATACGGCTTCTGTCATCAAGTCTCGCTACAAGCATCTGAACAAGTTTGGTATCTGGCATTTCTATCGCCATGGCGAGGGGCGCAGCGCCAAGCCATCGGTAAGGGGCATCAAGCAGTGGCTACTCACCCACTATCTGTTCCGCCGAAATGTGCTGACGGGATTTTACGAGGTGGAGAGCCGCTTCGTTTTAGACGGCAAGTATCCTGACTGGGTACGCATCGACGACAATATCGAGAACTCCATCTGGAGCGAGATGGACGAGTCGGGACTGCATCTCTCAGAGAAGACCTTGCACAACATCATCAACAGCGACTTCAGCGAGCCGTTCGACCCCTTGGACGATTACCTGCGCAGTCTGCCGAAATGGAAGAAGGGAGAGGATCCCGACTACATCGACCAGCTCGCCGACCGCATCGAGGTAGAGAACCTGCCCGACAACGAGCATACGCAGAGACTCTTCCGCTATTTCTTCAAGAAGTGGCTGGTGGCGATGGTGGTGGCATGGGTAACGCTGAAGGTGGTAAACCAGATGATACTCATCTTCGTGGGCAAGGGCGGCATCTTCAAGACCACGTTCTTCCACATGCTGTTGCCCCCACAGTTGCGCCAGTACTTCCTCAACGACTCGACGGGCGCCTATACCGACAAGGACTTCATGGAGGCTTTCAGCAGCAAGGCTCTGCTCTGTCTCGACGAGTTTGAGATGGTATTCGGCAAGAACCTGAGCGCCTTCAAGAGCAACATGACCAAGGTGACATTCTCCATCCGTCGACCTTACGACAAGTACCGTTCGGAGATGCCCCACCGTGGATCGCTCTGCGGCACCACCAACAGCCAGCAGTTCATCACCGACGAGGAGAACCGCCGCTACTGTCCTTGGCTGGTAAAGAGCATCGAGAGTCCGATAGAGCACCCGATAGACTACGACCACGTGTTTGCCGAGGCAGTGGCACTGGGTCAGGAGGTGATGAGCCATCCTAAGGGCGAGCCCCTGGAGTGGACATACTGGTTGACGAGGGACGACATCGAGCTGATGCGCAGTCACAACCGCCTCTTCATGGTAGCCAACTATGCCGAGGAGCAGATACTCCGTTACTACCGGGTGCCGGAGCCAGATACGCCGCTACAGTTTATCAAGTTCCGCTACAGTGCTGAGATACTGGAGAGGATAGGTGTGAACCCTGCCCTTCGCCAGAACCTGAACAACCAGAACATCGGTAACGTGATGAAGCGTCTTGGATTCAAGAAGATTCACAAGAAGAACGGCAACGGCTGGGCTGTGATAGAGAAGGAAGGTAGCGAAATCAACAACGATGCCTTCATCGATCCTAACGATACCGTGGAGGATTAAGTATCTTGGTTACGACCACTAAGTATCATGGTTACGATGGCTAAGTATCATAGTTACGAAGCATAACCCTAATAGATAACATTCAACATTATTCTTAGTCTCCCACAGATCTCACAGATTTACACAGATAATCTTGTTGCAAGCAACAGTACTCTCACTAAGGCTCATAGCAAATAACTCCGAAGGAGTCGAAAATCTGTGAAAATCTGTGAGATCTGTGGGAAAATTCAACATTATAAGAAAATGGATTTACGAAGTTACACCAAGCAGGAGTTAGCCCTGCTCTATTTTCCGGATTCCGACCCGGACGTGGCAAGAGCCCATCTGATGAGATGGATAGTAAGATGCACCCAGCTCTACGAGCAGTTGCAGAAGAGTGGATACAACAAGAGCTGCAAGGAGTTCAATCCTCTGCAAGTATCCTATATTTTCTTCCATTTGGGAGAACCCTGATATTTATCAGTGATAATCGGTGAGTATCGGTGAGCAACAATGAGCATCGGTGAGTTGGGAAAAAGAAATGTTGTATCTTTGCATTGTGATTCAGAAAGAGTCTCCCACAGATCTCACAGATTTGCACAGATTCTCTTCGTTGCAAGCAACGGTACTCACAAAGGCTCACAGCAAAGACTCCGCGAGGAGTCAAAAATCTGTGAAAATCTGTGTAATCTGTGGGAAAACAAAACCTCCGCGAGGAGTCAAAGATTCGTTCGATTCGAGAGATTCGTGTTCAAGAATCAGGCACTGCGCAGCGCCCACTCAACATTAACCATTAAACATTTAAAACTTAAAAACTATGTTGCTTTACGTACTAAAACTAAATCAGAACGCCAAGATGCCAGAGGCATACGGCAAGTATTACGCCTATCCAGTCATCACTCAGACGGTAGACATCGACGGCCTGGCCGAACACATGGCTAGCCACAACACTCCTTTCTCTAAGGGAGCCATCAAGGGCATGATTACCGATATGGTATCGTGCGTCAAGGAACTCACCTTGCAAGGTTTCGCTGTGAAGATTGACGACCTCGCCATCTTCTCCATCGGCATCCGCAACAAGGAGGGAGCCGCCTCAGAGAAGGAGTTCACCATCGCCAAGAACATCGACGGTTTCCGTCTCCGTGCTCGTGGCACCGGTGAGTTCAGCGCCAAGACCATCAACCTCGAAGCTACGCTGAAGAAGGCCTCTGCTCTGTTAGGTGATGGCACCACCCCGGATACCACCCCGGATACCGGGAAGGATACCGGAAAGGATACCCCTGGTGGTGACAACACTGACCAGGGTGGTAGCGGAACCACTGGAGAAGGAGAAGGCGACGGCTTAGAGTAGCCCTACCCGCCTCGCATCTGAAACAAGAGAAAGCGCATCGGCAGGATGCAGTCCGGAGTAATCCGAGGGCCCCATCAGGAATGAGTTCATCACTCACCATTCAACATTGTCAAATCATCGCCCTGAACGGATACTTGCTCATCCTGCCCGCTTCCTTCTTGGTCTCCCACAGATCTCACAGATTTACACAGATAATTCTTCGTTACAAGCAACAGTTTTATACTCATCAGGTCTCACTGCAAAAAACTCCGAAGGAGTCTATAATCTGTGAAAATCTGTGTAATCTGTGGGAAAATTAAACATTAATCACTAACAACAATGAAAAAAGAAACAATCCAGAAAGTCATCAACTTCGTCATCACCATCCTCACTGCCGTCCTCAGCTCCTTCTGTGTGCAGAGCTGCAAGTGATATTTTAGTTCTCCCACAGATCTCACAGATATACACAGATAATCTTGTTGCAAGCAACGGTTATCACCAAACCTCAATGAAAAAACTCCGAAGGAGTCAAAAATCTGTGAAAATCTGTGTAATCTGTGGGAAACAATCATTAACCCTTTAAAATCCATAGAATCCAATGAAGAATCAAAGAAAAATCGATTTGATCGTGGTACATTGCAGTGCCACACGTATAAACCAGGACTTCCCAGTAGAAGCCTTAGAAGCCTGCCACAAGGCCCGTGGTTTCCACTCCATCGGTTACCACTATTACATTACGAAGGATGGCGTGGTCTATCCCTGCCGTCCAGAAAGCGAGGAGGGTGCTCATGCCCGCCACTACAACGCCCATAGCATCGGTATCTGCTACGAGGGTGGCCTCGACGAGAAAGGCAAGCCTGCCGATACTCGCACTCCAGCCCAGAAAGCATCTCTGGAAGACCTCCTCTACAGTCTCGTCCTCGACTATCCCGATGCCGAGATTCTAGGTCATCGCGACCTTCCCTGGGTTCGCAAGAGCTGTCCTTGCTTCGATGTCAAGGAATGGCTGAAGGAAATCGACTTCCATCTCTAGAAAGCCCAAAGAGATTCCTGAAATTCGTGCTATTCGAGTTATTCGTGTTCAAAATCATCCCAGCTTATAAGTCTTAAAAAGCTTATGGGTTGGGATTTTTTCGTTCTCAAAATGAGAATACCCGTTGCTTGCAACGAAAAAGATCCGTGAGATCCGTGTGCGAAAATTCAAGTTTCTGCTTATCGTAAATCAATCCTCGCTGAGGAGTTTTTTGATTTCCTCATCGGTCTTGGTGAGTTTGTCTTTACAGAGTTTCACCAAGGTTTTGGCACGTTTCAACTGCTCGGAGAGCTGATCAATATCGAGTTCATCATTCTCCATTCTATCTACGATTTCTTCAAGCTCTCTTACGGCTTGTTCGTATTTCATTCCTTCTTTTTCCATATTTTTATTTTGTTTTGGAGTTAACAGTGGATATTTTAAAGCTTTTGCCCTTACAGGGCGTCTTGCTGATTGCCATTATACCCAGGGCGATGCCCTGGGAGGGCACTGAAAAAGTAAAATCCACTTTCAGATTGAAAGTTAATGGCGGAGAAATCGTAGTTTTACCCTTCTTTTTCTGTCTAACATAGCCTTACTAAGGCGATCTGTGGAAGGAGAAGTTATAAATCGTAAGCATTTTCCGTTTTGGTCCTTAAAAATGGAGACTTTTTCAGTGCCCTCCCTGGGCTAGGAGCTTCTGCCCTTTCAGGGCGTGTGAAGATCAACGTTCAGGGCGTCTGGAGCTAGATTGCTATAAACTATTAACTATAAATTATAAACTATTATTCAACTTTTGCCTTCACGCTGCCCTCGGCAAACCTCGTTTCGATGATGTCGCCAGACTTCAGTTGCGAGGCAGAACGGATGCTTTTGCCATCTTTCAGCGTGATGCTGTAACCACGTTTCAGCAACAATTCGGGGTCTTGTGCCTGGATGCGCTGGGAAAGAAGCTGCAGACGATGACTCTCGTTGAGCATCTTCCTTTCCAATATCGGCTGAATATTCTGAGAAAGAATCTCGAAATGGCGCTGGGCTTCCGATAGTTTCGACTGGACATTTGTGCTTAAACGGCTCATCAAGCGGTCGAGATAAGCTCCCTGCTTCGTCTTCACCAGCGAAAACTGAACAGGAATCGTGTTGCTCAGTCTGTCTAGCCTCATCTTCTCCACCTGCAGACGGTGCTTCACATTCTGCACGATAGCCTCTTGCGCATTCACCACACGGGCATAAACCTCAGTAAGATGATTAACGAGGAAGGCGGCAGCGGCTGTCGGTGTCTTTACACGCTGGAAAGAAATCATATCCAGCACACTCTCGTCCCTTTCATGTCCTATTCCCGTGATGATAGGCAGCGGGAAGTTTGCCACATTCTCGGCAAGCGCCAGGGTGTCAAAACCCGAGAGATCGCTCGTAGCGCCACCACCTCGGATGATGACTACGCAGTCAAACTGTTCCCATTCGGCATTGATACTGTCGAGGGCAGCTATCACACTCAGTTCTACCCCCTCGCCCTGCATCGTAGCCGGAAAGAGGCGGGTTTGAAACTGCAGACCATAATCGTTATCGGCAAGCTGGTTGCAGAAATCACCATAACCAGCTGCCGTTGCACTGGAAATGACGGCGATGCGCTGGCAGAACATCGGGAGCGCCAACTCCTTCTGCAGTTCGAATACGCCCTCTGCTTTCAGCGTATTGATGATTTCCAACCTCTTGCGCGCCATATCGCCCATCGTATAGTTAGGGTCAATATCATCTACTATCCAGGAGAAGCCATAGTTCTCATGAAACTGCGCGTGTACCTTGAGCAGCACTTTCATTCCGGCATGAATGCGCTGTCCGGTGATGCGCTCGAAATTCGGTTTGATGAACATCCATCGGTTTCGCCAGCAGGAGGCATGCGCCTTGGCAATGGGCGTATTAGACTGCTCATCCTTCTCGATGAGTTCCAGATAGCAGTGCCCGCCGTAGCCCTCGCGAGCCTCGGAGAGTTCCGCTTCCACCCAATAGCTATCGGGCAAGGACATCGAAATGACGTCGCGGACCATGGAGTTTAATTCAAAAAGTGATAATCGAAGTCGTTCCATGCTGTTTACTGTTTAAAGTTTACAGTTTATAGTTGAAAGTTTATAGCTAGCAGAGCAAATTTGCCCTATTAACTATAAACTATCAACTATTAACTACTTAATCGCTTTTCCCGTCTGATAAGCCTTCCAGAAATCAGGCACACCATATCCGAATACATTATCGGGATGATGCTGATTATTACCAGCCAATCTCACGAGTTTCATAATCTGCTTAGCCGTCTTTTGAGGCAAAGCCTGCCAGAGACACGCTACCATTCCGGCGATGAGCGGAGAAGAGAAAGACGTTCCGTTATCATTGATGATATTTCCACGGCCCGTAATCACACAGGTAGGACTTCCGTAAGCCATCACATCAGGCTTGATTCTGCCGTCAGCAGTAGGTCCCACGGCACTGAAAGCCGCATTCTCGCCCATTTCGTTTACGCTGCCCACGGTAAGGATATTGCGTGCATCGGCAGGGAAATTGATTTTCTTCCAACTTCCCATTCCGTCGTTTCCTGCAGAATTGACACAGATGATTCCCTTGTCAGCACACATCGAAGCGGTGCGGGAGATGAGGGTAGAATTGCCGTCCTGCTCATAATAATGATGGTTGGTAGACGCATCATCGAAGCCATGATAGCCTAACGAAGAGTTGATGACATCCACGCCGCAACTGTCAGCATATTCAGCCGCAAAAGCCCAGTAATCCTCTTCTGCCAGACTCTCTGTGCGCTCATCTTCACAGCGCACCAGCAGATATTGAGCCTCAGGCGCCACTCCCACGAATCTTTCGGGTTCGTTGGCAGCCATCGTAGAAAGCACCATCGTTCCATGCTCCATCTCGGCGAAAACATTCTTGGATTGAGGAACCACAAAGTCCTTAACGCCCGCCAATCTGATATTATGCAGCGCCGGAATCTTATCCACATTCATGAATCCGCCGTCGAAGACAGCAATCATCATTCCTTTGCCCAAATGTCCGGTTCCATGCAGCCGCTTGCCGTTGAGCGACTGGATCTGCGCATCGGCAGCACCATATTCGCCTACTCCACCAGTCCAATCGTTCAATCCCCTGCGAACGCTACTTCTGATGCGCTGACTGACAGAATCGGGAGCAGAGAAGACCTTCATCTTCCGGGTGATGAAATCGAGTTCATCCAGTTTCCGTAGTTCCTTCTCCTTATGAATGCGGACCAGCAGGGTATTGTTCCACTTGCTCTTGCCCACAATCTCGATGCCAGCCTCGCTTACAGCCTGCTCATAAGCAGGAGCCACAGGCAAATCGGTAACATCGATGGGCAGATTCTGCCTCTTTCTGCGCTCTATGGAACGGGGAGAGAGAAAATCTGCAGGGCGACTTACCGAGAAGGGAGTGTGACTGAGGTCTTTGTCTCTGAGATAAAGACGATACATCATACACTTGCCTCCCGGATACGACACCATATCGGTTTCGGCGATGCGAGGCAACCGCATCAGTTGCTCAAAATTGCTAACCCTGTCTTCGCGAGCAAACAAAGAAAGAGCGGTCATTAAAAATGCATAAAGCATCAAATATTTTTTCATCATTATATCGGTAGTCCGGTTTGTTATTGTTGTTGCTGCAATATTTCTGTATTGCATTTATTAATCAGTTGAATTGTTTATTCTGAAGTGCAAAAGTACAGAAATTGTACGAAAACACCAAAGGAAAAGGGAAGTTTTTATCATGAAATGCAAGTTTTTCTCAAATATATAATAAGGTATCAGATATTTTTTGTACTTTTGCAGACAAGTAGCCGCTGCAATTGCATTCAGAAAGAAGCTGGGCGAACGGCTATGAGGAAAAAACAGATATAAATGGAAAATAAACAAGCAACATTAGAATTAGGTACGAAGCCGGTGGGTAAGCTGCTCGTTCAGTATGCCCTGCCAGCGATGATTGCGATGACCGCCGCCTCACTCTACAACATCGTTGACCGAGTATTCATCGGTCAGGGTGTGGGAGCCATGGCCATCTCAGGTCTCGCCATCACCTTTCCCTTCATGAACCTCACCGCCGCTTTCGGAGCCGGTGTGGGCGTAGGAGCATCTACTGCCATCAGCGTGAAGCTGGGACAAAAAGACTATGCCACAGCGCAAAACATTCTGGGTAACACGATTTCTCTGAATCTCATCATCGGTATCGGACTGAGCATCATCTGTCTGCTCTTCCTCGACCCTATCCTGAGATTCTTCGGAGCCAGCGACCAGACGCTCATCTATGCCCATGAGTACATGGTCATCATCCTGCTGGGCAACGTGGTGAGCCACATGTATTTCGGCATGAACGCCCTGCTCCGAGCCGCGAGCAAACCCAAGCAGGCGATGTTTGCCACCATCTTTACGGTGGTGATGAACGTGATACTCGATGCCCTCTTCATCCTCGTTTTCAAATGGGGAATACAGGGTGCCGCCATCGCCACCATCCTTTCGCAACTGATGGCGCTGATGTGGCAAATCAAGCTCTTCAGCAACAAGAATGAGCTGCTCCACTTCAAGAAAGGAATCTACAGACTGAAGAGGAAACTCGTGGATAATATCCTCGCCATCGGCATTTCGCCTTTTCTGATGAACGTGTGCGCCTGCATCATCGTCATCTTCATCAACAACCAGCTGGTACGTTTCGGAGGCGACCTCTCCGTGGGTGCCTACGGAATAGCCAATGGTATTGCGATGGTGTTCGTGATGTTCGTATTCGGCGTAAACCAGGGAATGCAGCCTATCGCCGGCTACAATTACGGAGCACAGAAACTGGACCGACTGATGCGCGTATTGAACCTGAGCATCATTGCCGCCACCGCCATCATGGTAACGGGCTGGCTGATAGCGATGTTCCTGCCTTACTACTGCGCACGACTGTTTACAACCGATAAGCAACTGATAGACTTGGGCATTAAGGCGATCAGAGTGGTGATGTTCTGCTTCCCGGTCATCGGGTTCCAGATGGTTATCACCAATTTCTTCCAGTGCATCGGAAAGGTGAAGATCAGTATCTTCCTCTCCTTGTCGAGACAGTTGCTCATCCTCCTGCCGCTCCTGGCTTTCCTGCCAATGATATGGGACATTGATGGCGTATGGTACAGTATGCCTATCTCTGATTTCTCTGCAGCAGTCATCGCTGCCATCGTAATGTCATGGTACATGAACAAGCAGAAAAGACAACACCAAGAACAGCTAAAAGTTAATAGTTAATAGCAGCTTCGCCGTTTAGCAAGATTGCCCTATAAACTATAAATTATAAACTATAAATTATGAATAAGATTATCATAAACGTAGGTCGCCAGATAGGTAGCGGCGGCCATATCATCGCCGAGAAGCTGGCGGAGGATTTCGGTTGCAAATGTTACGACCGTGAGCTGCTGAATCTTGCTGCCAAGGAGAGTGGATTCTCTGAGAAATTCTTCGAGCAGAACGATGAGCAGAAGGGATTCTTCAAGTCTCTCTTCCATACCCATCTGCCCTTCCTGAGCGATAACAATTTCTATCACAACGACTTCTCGCAGGAAGGTCTGTACAAGTTCCAGAGCGACGCTATCAGAAAGGCTGCCGATGAGGGCAACTGCGTGTTTGTGGGCAGAACCGCCGACTATGTGCTGCGTGATTACAAGAACGTGATCAACATCTTCATCACCGCCAACATCGACGACCGCATCAAGGCAGTGTGCAAGCGAAAGGACATCGACAGAGCCAGCGCCCGCAAGTTTATCGAAAGCCACGAGGAGCAGCGCGCCTCTTACTACGATTACTATACAGGCAAGAAGTGGGGACACAGCGAGAGCTACGACCTCTGCATCAACAGCAGCCATCTGGGAATCGAAGAAACAGAGAAGTTTATCGCAGAATTTATCAGAAAGAAGTTCGGACTTAGTGCTTAATTATTAGTGATTAATTATTAGTGATTAATTATTAGTGATTAGGGATTAATTTTAGGGACATAAAATATAAAACATCATATAAATGAAGAAGATTATGCTTTTGGGCTCAGGCGAACTGGGCAAAGAATTTACCATCGCCGCAAAGCGAGCAGGACAGTACGTCATCGCTTGCGACAAGTATGACAATGCACCAGCCATGCAGGTAGCCGACGAGCGAGAAGTGTTCTCGATGCTCGATGGCGACGCATTGACCGCAGTGGTAGAGAAACATCACCCAGACATCATCGTGCCTGAGATTGAAGCTATCCGCACCGAGCGACTCTTCGACTTCGAGAAGGAGGGCATTCTAGTTGTGCCTTCTGCACGTGCCGTGAACTACACCATGAACCGCCGTGCCATCCGCGACCTTGCCGCCAAGGAACTGGGTCTGCGCACCGCCAAGTATTTCTATGCCAAGACCTTCGAGGAGTTTAAGAACGCTGCCGATGAAATCGGTTTCCCATGCGTAGTGAAACCTCTGATGAGTTCAAGCGGCCATGGTCAGAGCTATGTTCACAACGATGATGAACTGAAGGAGGCTTACAAGGAGGCAATGGAAGAAGGTCGTGGCGACGTGAAGGAAGTAATCATCGAGGAATTTATCGACTTCGATTCTGAGTTCACCCTCCTCACCGTCACCCAGAAAGACGGTCCTACCCTCTTCTGTCCACCTATAGGCCACGTACAGAAGGGCGGCGACTACCGCGAGAGTTGGCAGCCATTCCAGATTCCTGAAGAGGCTTTGAAGAAGGCTGAGCACATTGCCGGCGAAGTAACCAAGGCATTGACAGGTGCCGGTCTCTGGGGCGTAGAGTTCTTCCTGAGCAAGCAGGGCGAGGTTATCTTCTCTGAGTTGAGTCCTCGTCCACACGATACAGGTATGGTAACCCTTGGTCACACCACCAACCTGAGCGAGTTTGAGCTCCACTTCCGTGCCGTGATGGGCTTGCCTATCGCCGGAATCCATCTGGAGCACATCGGCTGTTCTGCCGTCATCCTCTCGCCAGAGGAAAGCACCGAGCCATTAAACTACAATATGCTCGATGCGCTGAAGGAAGACCATACCCGCATCCGTATCTTCGGCAAGCCAGAGGCTCACGTAGGCCGCCGCATGGGCGTCGTACTCTGCTACGGCGAGAAGGGCGATGACCTCAACCAGCTCCGCGACAAGGCAAAGCGTCTGGCAAAGACTGTATTGGGAACCGACCCATACATGAAGAAATAGACATGAAAGAATTAGGAAGAATTATCACATTACCCAAGATATTCGACCCTAGAGGCAACCTGACAGTGGCAGAGGGAGAGACGCATATTCCCTTTGCCATTGCCCGTACCTACTGGACCTATGATGTTCCGGGCGGAGAAAGTCGCGGTGGCCATGCTCACAAGGAATGCCAGGAATTCATCATAGCAGCCAGCGGTTCCTTTTCGGTAACACTGGATAATGGAGAACAGAAGAAGACCTATCATCTCAACCACCCTTGGGAGGGACTGTTCGTAGATGTCAATATCTGGCGAACACTGGATGATTTCTCTTCCGGCTCATTGTGTCTGGTTCTGGCTTCCCACAAGTTTGAGGAAGAAGACTACATACGCGAATATGACGAATATCTCAGATTCATCAGTTCATCCCAAAGTCCTAATCTCTCAAAGACCGAGAATCAATAACGCTAAATATCATGTTTGAGATCAGAAAATACAACGATGCAGACAAGGAAGTCTGGAATGCTTATGTAGAACATGCACGCAACGCCACCTTCCTCTTCAATCGCAACTACATGGATTATCATTCCGACCGGTTCAAGGACTATTCCCTGATGTTCTACAAGAACGGGAAGCTCCATTCCCTATTGCCGGCCCATGAGAGAGAGGAAATATTCTGCTCTCACTTTGGCCTTACTTATGGAGGACTGATAATGAATAAGGATGTGACAGCAGCTGACGTTGTCCAGCTTTTCAAAGAATTGAACGAATACCTCAGGCAACAGGGTTTCAAAAAGGTACTATACAAACCTGTGCCTTGGGTTTACCACCAGATGCCATCCGAAGAAGATCTTTATGCCATCTATTGGGTATGTAAGGCACGTATCGTGAAACGCGACATCGGCTCAGTTCTTTTCCTACAAGAGAAGCCCAGATGGAGAAGACTTCGCCGCCGCTCCCTGAAGAAAGCACAGGAGGCAGGAATTATTGTAAAGAAAGAGAACAATTTCGAAGATTTCTGGAAAGTTCTTGACGCTAATCTTGAAGAACGATATCAGGTGCATCCTGTTCATACTCTGCAAGAAATAGAACTTTTACATAGCCGTTTTCCTGACAACATCATTCAATACAATGCCTACCTGAAAGATGAAATTGTAGCAGGATTCACCTTCTACATCACACCACAGACGGTACATGGACAATACTGTTCATCAAACGACAAAGGTAAGGAACTTGGAGGCATTGACGCCATTTACGACCAGGTTCTAAATCATGATTATGCCGATTATAAATTCTTTGACTTTGGTCGTTCTACAGAAGGCGATGGTGATTATCTGAACGAAGGTCTCATCAGCCAGAAAGAAGGGTTTGGAGGAAGAGGCGTTGTTTACGACACCTATGAATGGAGCTTATAATATTGATAGTTAAAAGTTGATAGTTTATAGCAATCTTGCGAACGGCTAAGCCCTATAAACTATCAACTTTTAACTATAAACTAAATCAGTATAACTGTCACATCACGAGCAGCTTGCGCACCCATAACCAGTGCCTGCTCGATATCGGCAGTCTTGGAAGGACCACTGATGAAAGTACCGAAATTGTACTTCGGATCCATCTCAATACGGGCATAAGCCTCGTGCATATTGTTAACTACCTTACCTTTCTGAAGGAAAATCACAAGGTATTCCGAGATGAAAAGCACCGCTTTCTCCTTCATGGTCTGAGGAATCCAGACGCAGCCATTCTCGGCAACACCCACTTCACCACGAACAATACCCACATCAGTACCATTCAGGTCATTAGCCTCAGCAACCGTATCAGGATTCTTCTGGGCAATCGTGATTTCTGGCAGATGAGAGGCAAAGACCTTGGCTTCCGGATAAGCCTTCTTCACCAGCTCATCCAGACTCTCACCCTCCTTCGCCTCTATCACGTGGCCACCTACCGATTCCGTCATCTCAATAAACTGTTTCAGCGTATCCTCATACTGGATACCCTTCACATCAACGGCAGGCATATCGAATTGAACATGCGTATTCTTACGCAACTTGTTCAGGAAATCTTCTTTCTTCATTTTACTTTTCCCTCCTTCCATAATTGATGAAAACTCTTCTTGGCAAACTCAGGCATGGCGTGACCGATGCCCCAGGCATTCCAATTGCTAAAGTGCGTGCAGCATTCAGGAATCAGGTTGGTGAGCGGCGCAAACTTCAGGGCAGTGGTGTAGAGCGCAGGACGGTCGAAGAGATACTTCATACCATTCGACATCGCCTTCTTCACAGGATCTGCCTTGCCCAACTTCTCCAGACTCTGGCGCCATACGTAAATCTGCGAACCCGGTCCTACCTTGGAAGGACAGACATTGTCGCAAGACAAGCACAAGGTGCAGGCAGAAACATTGTCGCTGTACTTCTGAGGATTCTTCAGCATACCCAAGTTCACACCAATAGGACCCGGTATAAAATAGGTGTAACTGTAACCGCCTGAACGACGATAAACCGGACAGGTATTCATGCAGGCTCCGCAACGCATACATTTCAAAGTCTGCCAATGGTCCTTATCGGCGAGTATATCGCTTCTGCCATTATCCACCAGCACCACATGCATCTCGGCACCCGGACGAGCCTGGCGGAAATGAGAAGTGAAGGCGGTGGTAGGCTGACCGGTTCCGCAGCGGCAAAGCAGACGCTGGAATACAGCCAATGACTTATAATCAGGAACCAGTTTCTCAATACCCATCGCTACAATATGGAGCTTAGGCATGGAAGTAGTCATATCCGCATTACCCTCGTTGGTGCAAACCACGCAATCGCCGGTAGCAGCCACACCGAAGTTACATCCGGTCATACCTGCTCCAGCTTCCATAAACTGGTCGCGGAGATGATGACGGGCACAGCGGGTCAAGTAAGTAGGATCGTAGTTGCCGATTTCCTTGGAGATACCCTTCTCCTCGAACATCTTACCTACCTCCTCACGCTTCAGGTGGATGGCAGGCATCACGATATGGCTAGGCTTCTGACCCAGAAGCTGGATGATGCGCTCACCCAGGTCTGTCTCTACTACGTCAATGCCGTGCTGCTCCAGATAAGGATTCATCTCGCACTCCTCGGTGAGCATCGACTTCGACTTCACCATCTTCTTCACGTTATGGTCTTTCAGAATACCGAGCACAATCTCATTGAATTCCTGCGCATCCTTTGCCCAGTGAACCTTTACCCCGCGGCTCTCCAGATTCTTGGAAAACATATCGAGGTAATCGGCAAGATGGGTGATGGTGTGCATCTTGATTTCAGACGCATGCTCACGGAGATCTTCCCACTCAGGGAGTTCCTGCGCCATTTTATCTCTCTTCTGACGAACAGACCAGAAGGTAGCGTCGTGCCAGGTGGTCTTCTCTACGTTCTGCGTAAACTTCGCAGCTCTCTTGGAATGTTCTGTACTCATAGTCCTGCAGCTAATATTTGAACAACATGAATAAACTTGATCGGCATATTCTCCTTCTTGGCGATTCCAGCCATGTGCATCAGGCAGGAAGAATCCGGACCCGTTACATACTCGGCACCTGTAGCCATGTGGCGTTTGATCTTGTCCTCGCCCATACGGGTAGAAACGGCAGGCTCCTCAATAGAGAACATACCGCCGAATCCGCAACACTCATCCTTGCGCTCCGGTTCGTGGATGGTAATGCCTTCCACCATATTTAAAAGGTCGATAATCTTATTGAACGGCTTGATGTGGCGCTCAGAAGGAGATGACAATCCCAGTTCGCGCACACCGTGACAACTGTTGTGTACACTCACCACATGCGGGAACTTTCCCGGAACATGATCCACCTTCAGCACATCGTGAAGGAACTCCACAACATCCATGATTTTCTTTGAGGAAATACACTCGTGCTTACCCTCAAGGATTTTAGGATAATACACCTTTACGTAAGCAGCACATGAGGCTGAAGGAGCTACGATATAATCGTAATCCTTGAACAGCTCATCAAATGTCTCTATGACCTTCTCCGACTTGTCCTGAAAACCGGCATTAGCCATTGGCTGGCCGCAGCAAGTCTGTTTTTCGGGATAACCCACGTCTAGTCCATAATGCTTAAGCAACTTGTATGTAGCCACACCCGCTTCAGGGTAAAGGGCATCCACATAACAAGGGACGAATAATCCGACTTTCATTGTTGTTATATTTATCTTGTTTGCTATTTTTTATTCTTTTTCTACATGACTAAAAGCCGCTGCAAAAGTAACAAAATAATTGCAAAAATACGACATTCTAGAGAAGAAATAATAATAATTGATGTTATTTAACTGTAAAGATTTGCAGAAAATTTGGGATAATCAAATAAATAGCGTAACTTTGCATCTAGAAATAGAGTGTCTACCATTTGTGAACTAAGCCAAATGCAGTTTAGTTGCTAAAAACATAAATAACAAGACATATAAAGAACAAACTTATAGTTATATTTAATGATGAAGAAACAGCTTAAGAAAGTCCTCGTTCTGGGTTCCGGTGCTTTGAAGATCGGCCAGGCAGGTGAGTTTGACTATTCCGGTTCGCAGGCTCTCAAGGCTTTGCGCGAGGAGGGTATTAGTTCCGTCCTCATTAATCCAAACGTTGCTACAATTCAGACAAGTGAAGGTATTGCTGACAAGGTTTATTTCTTGCCGGTGACACCTTTTTTTGTAACTGAAATTATCAAGAAGGAGCGCCCAGACGGCATCATGCTGGCTTGGGGTGGACAGACGGGTTTGAACGTTGGTACAGAACTTTACCTCAACGGTGTGCTTAAGGAGTATGGTGTGGATGTGTTGGGTACTTCGGTAGAGGCTATCATGAACACAGAAGACCGCGACCTCTTCGTAAAGGAGCTTAACAAGGTTGACCTCAAGGTGCCTGTAAGCCACGCTTGCGAAAACATGGAGGAGGCTGTGGCTGCGGCACGCAACATCGGCTACCCTATCATGATCCGTTCTGCCTATGCGCTGGGTGGTCTCGGTTCTGGTGTCTGCAAGACCGAAGAGGAGTTCAAGGAGATTGCTGAATCTGCCTTCACTTTCGCACCTCAGGTACTCGTTGAGGAGAGCCTGAAGGGATGGAAGGAGATTGAGTTCGAGTGCATCCGTGATGCGAACGACCGTTGCTTCACCGTTGCCTCTATGGAGAACTTCGACCCGCTCGGAATCCATACAGGTGAGTCTATCGTTGTGGCTCCTACCTGTTCTCTTACCGACGAGCAGGTGAAGATGTTGCAGGACATCGCCGTGAAGTGCGTCCGTCACCTCAACATCGTGGGTGAGTGCAACATCCAGTATGCTTTCAACGCTGAGACCAACGACTACCGTATCATCGAGATCAATGCTCGCTTGAGCCGTTCTTCTGCCCTCGCTTCTAAGGCTACCGGTTATCCGCTCGCTTTCGTTGCAGCTAAGATTGCCCTCGGTTATACGCTCGACCAGATTGGCGAGATGGGTACTCCTAACTCAGCTTATGTAGCTCCATCACTCGACTATATGATCTGTAAGATTCCTCGTTGGGATCTTACCAAGTTTGCCGGTGTAAGCCGCAAGATTGGTTCTTCCATGAAGTCTGTAGGCGAAATCATGTCTATCGGCCGTTCATTCGAAGAGATGCTCCAGAAGGGTCTTCGTATGATTGGTCAGGGAATGCACGGTTTCGTAGGCAACGACCACACCAAGTTTGATAACCTGGATGAGGAGCTTTCTAACCCTACCGACCTCCGTATCTTCGCCATCGCCCAGGCTTTGGAGGAAGGTTACACCATCGAGCACATCGAGGAGTTGACCAAGATTGATCCTTGGTTCATCGAGCGCATGAAGAATATCGTAGATTACAAGCACAAGCTTTCTGAATATAATACTCTGGAGGAGATTCCAGCTGAGGTATTGCGCGAGGCTAAGGTATTGGGCTTCTCTGACTTCCAGATTGGCCGCTTCGTATTGAAGACCAAAGATACCAACATGGAGAAGGAGGTGCTGGCAGTTCGTGCCCAGCGTAAGAAGTTGAACATTCTTCCTGCCGTAAAGCGCATCCCTACTGTGGCTAGCGAGCATCCTGACCTCACCAACTATCTCTACATGACATACGCTGTAGAGGGTTACGACATCAACTACTACAAGAACGAGAAGTCTGTCATCGTTCTCGGTTCGGGTGCTTACCGCATCGGTTCTTCTGTAGAGTTCGACTGGTGTTCAGTAAACGCCATCAATACAGCACGCAAGTTGGGTTACAAGTCAATCATGATCAACTACAACCCGGAGACCGTATCTACCGACTACGATATGTGCGACCGCCTCTACTTCGATGAGCTTTCATTCGAGCGTGTACTCGATGTCATCGACCTGGAGTCACCACGTGGCGTGATTGTTTCTGTAGGTGGCCAAATTCCAAACAACCTGGCTATGAAGCTCCATCGCCAGTCTGTGCCAATCCTGGGTACATCTCCTGTCAACATCGACCGTGCCGAGAACCGCGGTAAGTTCTCTGCCATGCTCGATAAGTTGGGTATCGACCAGCCTAAGTGGAGCGCCCTCACATCAATGGAGGATGTTCAGAAGTTCATCGACGAGGTAGGCTATCCTATTCTCGTTCGTCCATCCTACGTTCTTTCCGGTGCAGCCATGAACGTTTGCCACGATGATGATGAGTTGCGTCGCTTCCTGGAGGCAGCTTCTGAGGTTTCTAAGGAATATCCAGTGGTTATCTCTCAGTTCATGACAGAGACCAACGAGATTGAGTTCGACGGTGTGGCTCAGAACGGTGAGATTGTAGAGTATGGTATTTCAGAGCACGTAGAGTATGCAGGTGTTCACTCAGGTGATGCAACCATGACCTTCCCTGCCCAGCAGATTTCCTTCGCTACAGCCCGTCAGATCAAGAAGATTTCACGTGCCATCGCCAAGGAGCTCAACATCTCGGGTCCTTTCAATATCCAGTATTTGGCTAAGGGTCGCGATGTAAAGGTAATCGAGTGTAATCTCCGTGCATCCCGTTCATTCCCATTCGTGAGCAAGGTATTGAAGCGCAACTTCATCGAAACGGCTACCCGCATCATGCTCGATGCTCCATATCAGAAGCCAGACAAGTCTGCTTTCGATATCGACCGCATGGGTGTGAAGGCTTCACAATTCTCATTCGCCCGTTTGCAGAACGCCGACCCAGTTTTGGGTGTGGACATGAGTTCTACCGGTGAGGTAGGTTGTATGGGTGATACTTTCGAGGAGGCATTGCTCAACTCATTGATTGCCACCGGCTACAAGATTCCTTCTAAGGACAAGGGCATCATGCTTTCAAGCGGTGGTGCCAAGGAGAAGGCTTCTCTGCTCGACGCTGCCCAGGCGCTGGTGAAGAACGGTTACACCATCTATGCTACAGCCGGCACAGCGAAGTTCCTGAACGAGAACAACGTGAAGGCTACAGCCGTAGGATGGCCTGATGAGGACCACAAGGATCTTCCTAACGTGATGCAGATGATTGCTGACCACAAGTTCGACCTCATCGTCAACATCCCTAAGAATCACACCAAGCGTGAGTTGACCAATGGTTACAGAATCCGTCGTGGCGCCATCGACCACAACATTCCTCTGATCACCAATGCCCGTCTGGCTTCCGCCTTCATCGAGGCATTCTGCACATTGAGCCAGGATCAGCTTCAGATTAAGAGCTGGCAGGAGTACGAGTAATCGCACGCAGATTTATATGAAATACGCCCTGTAAGGCCCAAGCCTTACAGGGCTTTTTTATTCCCTGCCATGAGAAAAAGGAGGCGAAATGATGGCTATCTCATTATTTTATTGTACCTTTGCAAACAGAAATAAGAATAAAACATGATAGTTTGTATAGCAGAGAAACCGAGTGTGGCTAAGGATATCGCCCGAATCATCGGGGCTACCACGGCACGCGACGGTTATATGGAAGGTAATGGTTACCAAGTAACATGGACCTTCGGCCACCTTTGTGAGCTGAAGGAACCGGATGATTATACTCCGATGTGGAAACATTGGAGCCTTGCGGCGTTGCCGATGATTCCACAGCGTTTCGGTATCAAGCTCATCAACGATGAAGGCATCAAGAAGCAGTTTGCTACCATCGAGAAACTGATGCAGGCTGCCGACAGCATCATCAACTGCGGTGACGCCGGACAGGAAGGAGAGCTTATCCAGAGATGGGTGATGCAGAAGGCGCAGGCAAAATGCCCCGTCAAGAGACTGTGGATTTCATCCATGACCGATGAGGCCATCAAGCAAGGCTTCCAGGAACTGAAAGACCAGGGGGAATATCAGTCACTCTATCTTGCCGGACTTTCCCGTGCCATCGGCGACTGGATTCTCGGTATGAACGCCACCCGACTTTACACATTGAAATACGGCCAGAACCGACAGGTGCTCAGCATCGGTAGAGTGCAGACCCCTACCCTTGCCCTCATCGTAAACCGCCAGAAGGAAATCGACAACTTCGTTTCCGAACCTTACTGGGTACTCGCCACCATCTACCGCGCCACCCAGTTTACCGCTACCAGCGGCAAGTTTACCAGCAAGGAGGAAGGCGAGAAGGCTTTCAGCACCATCGCCGGCAAACCCTTCACCGTTACCGATGTAAGCAAGAAGAAGGGAAACGAGGCGCCACCTCATCTCTACGACCTCACCTCGCTGCAGGTGGATTGCAACAAGAAGTTTGCCTATTCAGCCGATATTACGCTGAAGCTCATCCAGAGTCTCTATGAAAAGAAGTACACCACTTATCCTCGTGTAGACACCCAGTTCCTGACCGATGATATCTATCCGAAATGTCCGCAGATTCTGAACGGAGTGAGTCAGGCAAAGATCATGAGTCAGCAGAAATACCTCCCGCTCATCCAGCAGCTCGCAACAATCAGCAAGAAATTGCCGAAGAGCAAGAAGGTTTTCGATAATAGCAAGGTAACCGACCACCACGCCATTATCCCAACCGGTGTTCCGCCAACCGGACTCACCGATATGGAGGCAAACGTGTATGATCTCATCGCCAAGCGCTTTATCAGCGTGTTCTATCCAGACTGTAAATTCTCCACCACCACCGTTTTGGGCGAGGTAATCAACGAAGACGGTCCAAAACCGGAAAAGATAGAGTTCAAGGTAAGCGGTAAGGAGATTCTCGAACCAGGCTGGCGAGTAGTCTATGCTAAGGATGTAAAGAATGCAGATGACGATGATGCTTCAGATAACGCCAACGGAAATGCAGACTCAGGAAACGGCGCCAAGAAGGAAGTGGTAGAAGAAAGAACACTCCCATCCTTCACAAAAGGCGAATCGGGAGAACATCAGCCTACCCTGACGGAGAAATGGACCACGCCACCTAAGTATTATACCGAGGCAACCCTGCTCCGTGCGATGGAGACAGCCGGTAAATTCGTAGAAGACGAAGAACTTCGTGCTGCATTGAAGGAGAACGGAATCGGCCGACCATCCTCCCGTGCCGGCATCATCGAGACCCTCTTCAAGCGCCACTACATCCGTCGCCAGCGCAAGAATCTGATGGCAACCCCGACAGGCATCGAACTCATTGACACCATCCATGAGGAACTGCTGAAGAGTTGCGAACTGACCGGTATCTGGGAGAAGAAACTCCGCGACATCGAGCACAAGACCTACGATCCTGCCGACTTCATCAACGGACTGAAAGAACAGATCAACAAGATAGTCATCGATGTATTGTCAGACAACAGCAACCGGAGAGTGACCATCATGACAGAGGAAGACCTCAAGAAGAAACCGGCTGCCAAGAAGCCAGCTGCCCGAAAGGCTTCTGCCAAGAAAGCCGATAAGGCTGCAACACAGAATACTGATTCTCAGAATGCCCCTGCTCAGCCGGCTCCAGCTGCCGACCCAATGGTTGGCAAACCATGTCCGCTCTGCGGCAAGGGCGTCATCATCAAGGGCAAGACCGCCTATGGCTGCAGCAACTGGAAGGCAGGCTGCCAATATCGTCAGCCATTCTCGCAGATGTAAATCAATATGAAACAAATAAGATTTTATCAAATCATAACAGCAATCAGCTGCCTCTTTCTGATAAGTTGCGGCATTGAACAGAACCTGAAGAAAGCAGACAAGCATCTTTCTTTAGGCGAATACTACGATGCGGCAACCCAATATAAAAAGGTGTACACCAAGACACCTACCAAAGAGCGGGCAGCCCGAGGCAAGGTGGCTCTGAAGATGGCACGCTGCTATGATAAAATCAACAGTACGCCGAAGGCACTGGCTGCCTACAGCAATGCCATCCGATATAAGCAGGCAGACCTCAACGACCGCCTGGCTTACGCCCGGCTTCTCCTGAAGAACGGAAGTTACAGACAGGCTGCCAAGGAATTCGAATTTCTGCTCGATTCCATGCCCGACAACATGCTGGTAAAGAACGGACTCGAATCGGCACAGAAAGCCCCAGTCTGGAAGAAGGAAGGAAGCCGGTACAAGGTAAAGCGGATGGATGTTTTCAACTCCCGAAGAGACGACTATTCGCCGATGTTCCTCAGCGAAGACAACAGTCAGCTCTATTTCACCTCAACCCGCAACGAAGCCCAAGGCAGCGACCTGAACGGAGTGACGGGAACGAAATCTGCCGACATCTTCTTCTCTGAAAAGAACGACAAAGGCAAATGGAGCAAGCCGGAAGCCATCGGAACCGGTCTCAATACCGACTACGAAGAGGGCGCATGCTGCTTTACCCCAGACGGCAAGCAGATGTACCTCACCCAGTGTGCCACCGATCCCACTTCGCCCCGCTTAGCCCAGATAGTAACCTCCAACCGCTCAGATGCAGCCTGGAGCAAGCCTACGAATCTGGAAATCAGCAAAGATACGCTCAGTTGTTTTGCCCATCCAGCCATCTCTCCTGATGGCGAATGGCTCTATTTCGTATCAGACATGCCGGGCGGAAAGGGCGGTCTCGACATCTGGCGAGTGCGCATCACTCCTGCCGGACTGGGCGGCGTAGAGAACCTGGGCGAACCTATCAACACCCCAGGCGATGAGATGTTCCCTACCTTCCGTCCTAACGGCGACTTCTACTTCAGCAGCAACGGTCATGTGGGAATGGGCGGACTCGACATCTATATCGCCAAAGTGAATTCCATCACCCGGAAATATGAACTCACCCACCCCGGCTATCCGCTGAATACAGAAGCCGATGACTTCGGAATGACTTTCGAGGGTCTCCACAACCAGGGTTTCTTCTGCTCTAACAGAAAAGACGGAAGAGGCTATGACCATATCTACTCCTTCGAGAATCCGGAGATTGTTACCACGATGAAGGGATGGGTTTACGAGAAAGACGGTTATGAACTGCCTGCCGCAGAGGTGAGAATCGTAGGCAACGACGGAACGAACAGGAAACTATCCGTCAAGGGCGACGGTTCGTTTGTCCTCCCTATCAATCCGCATGTCGACTACCTGGTGATGGCATCCTGCAAAGGCTACCTCAACCACAAGGAAGAACTTCAGGTTGATTCGGCTAAAGAGAGTAAGGAATACGTGCTCCAGTTCCCGCTGGCTTCCATCACAGCCCCTGTACTCATCGACAACATCTTCTACGATTTCGACAAGGCAACCCTTACCGAAGCCAGTACAACAGCCCTCGACCAGCTGGTAACGCTGCTGAAAGAGAACCCGCACGTTACCATCGAACTCAGCGCCCATTGCGACTACAAGGGAAACAGCGAATATAACAAGCATCTGTCTCAGCGCCGCGCCCAATCGGTAGTAGACTACCTGATAAAACACGGCATAGAGAAAGAGCGCCTCACCCCTGTGGGCTATGGCAAGGAGAAGCCGAAGAATGTGCGCAAGAAACTTACCGAGAAGTATCCTTGGCTCAAGGAAGGCGATGTGCTCAACGAAGAATTTATCCTGAAGCAGAGCAAGGAGCATCAGGAAATCTGCAACCAGCTGAACCGCCGAACCGAGTTCAAAGTGCTACGCACTACCTATAAATTGTTTTAGAAACCGATATCATAAGCATAGGTGCTCTACTGAAAAAGTAGCAGCACCTATTTGTTTTTCTATATTCAGCAATATTAAATCTTCGTTCATCGACGCTGAATGTCCGTTCAGCGACGTTGAATGTACGTTCAGCGACGTTGAATGTCCGTTCAGCGTCGATGAACGGAGATTTCTAGAGTATAAAGATGATATTTATAGTAATAAAAAACTCTTTCTATTAGCACTAAAAAACATTCTGCTAATAGAAAGAGTTGATCATTCATACAATTGATATCAGGGAAGAAGCCTACTGACGTGCATCAGCCAGTTCATTATATCCCCAAACCATGATGAGGACAACGATGCCAGCCAGCACCATCAGGAGATTCTGAGAGTGGGCGATGGAATCTGCCACATGCGTAAGGGCACGCGAACCGGAAAGGAGGAAATCTATCTTCATAGAGAAAAGCCATCCCTGAATCTGCTCCCATCCCTGACAGACTACTGCTATGATGATGCCTGCTGCCACACAGGCTGCCGTCCATAAATGTTCCAGGCGCTGGCGCTTAACCAGCGACATCGCAGTATCAGTTTCGGGTAAAGCCGGCAATGCCTGCATCACCCTGTCGGAGAATCCGTCATCAGGAATCTCTGACATCTGGCAATCGGCAAAGAACTGCTGCAAGAGTTCTTCATCCTGAGGGTTCAACGGTTCCCCTTTCATGCTCTCCAACTTCTTATCATTTATCTTATCGGTCATAACCATTCTGTTTTAAGTAACTTGCAAGTTTCTGTTTTCCTCGAGAGAGATGCGACTTGATGGTGCCTTGCACCATTCCCGTCACCTCTGTAATCTTATCTATAGAGAGTCCATCCATCAGCTGCAGCGTGATGCATGTACGTTCATTTTCATTCAATATCTGTAATGCCTTGAGCAAATCCATCTTTAATCCGGCATGGGCGCCCTGTGCATTCTTACTGGAAACGGCAGGCGTATCGATGTCCTGCGTCTCCTTATGACTGCGGGTATAATCATACCATACATTATAGGCGATGCGGTAGAGCCAGGTGGAGAAAGAGGCTGTACCCCTGAAACCGGACAGATGGGTATAAGCCTTGACAAAGGTATCCTGAGCCAAGTCGTCACTCAGCTGCGCATCCCCCAACGTCTGCCGTAGGAAGAACCCACGAATGGGTGACTGATACTTCCTGACCAGCAGGTCGAACGACTTGCGGTCATGAAGCATCACCACCTTCGTGACGAGAGAGATATCGGATAACTTTTCCACCTTATATATATTAACTAATAATTGTTGTTCTTTTCCTTGTGACTTCCCCTCCTATTGAGAAGCCATGATATATTGAATGTCGGCTGCTAGACCGGAGTTCCATTATACCCAGTGCCCTGATCGCCATGACGGTTCTTCCACCAGTCCTTGATGGCAGGAAGCGAGCCGATAACGGTCTGACCGATGCCATAGAAGAAGACCAGGGCTCCGATGCCAGCCAGGAAACCAGCATCCCACCAGGCAAACATGGCGCACAAGCCGGCTCCCAGGAAGGCATTTCTCAATCCACGCTTTACCAGATACTCATCGCTCTGCTTGTCTATCGGCCGGTCGCTTTCCGGAACATTGATGCCCTTCTCCATCGCCATCTCCGCCAGTTTCATCCGGTCGTTGTGTCTACGCATGAGATAACGGACGATGAGAAAGACGATAATCAAAGGGGCAAAGACAAACAGCAGACCGAAAATGATACAGAAAATGATCATAACAGCCAGCGCTCCGCCACCAAATACCGAACCGATGAAATCGAACGGATCATCATAGTTGTCTAAACTGTATCTAGAATGAACAGACTTATTATCATTCTCATCATAATCATCATAGTTGGCCGAATCTGTACTGGTTGTATCAGAATAAGCCTCCAACGCCTCGTCGTCTTTATCCTTCGAAGCAGATGGCTGTGCGGCAGATGCAGGAGCAGCCTTTGAATCTACCTGTTGGGTAGTTGGATGATAACGATGTTTTGGAGCAGAAGATGCCAAAGACACTTGGGTGGCTCCGATGCTCATAACGAGCGCTAATGCCAATATTGCTTTCTTCATATCATTATTTTTTATTGTTTTACCTTGTTATTTGAAAAATTTCTGCTTCTTAGACGCATCTCTTCGCGATTTAGTTGCAAAGAAACGAAAAATTTCTTATTTTTGCAAACAAATTAAAGAAAAAGAAACAGAATGAAGACATTACCTGAAGATTTCAGAACATATACGCAGGCACTGATGGGCGAAAAGCTGTATCAGCGTCTGGAGCATGCTATCCTTGAAGAGGAGGCACCAACCAGTATCCGCATCAATCCTTTTAAATGCAAGGATGCTGATGGCGAACCGATTCCCTGGTGTCCGGAAACCGGACGTTATCTCTCTACCCGTCCCGGATTCACCTTCGATCCGCTGCTGCATGCCGGCTTATATTATGTACAGGAAGCCTCATCCATGTTTGTTGATATGGCTATCCGACAGTACGTAAAAGAACCGGTGATGATGCTGGATCTCTGTGCTGCCCCTGGCGGAAAGTCGACTGCCGTAAGGGCTGCCTTGCCGGAAGGGAGTCTGCTCTTCAGCAACGAACCGATGCGCACCCGCTCGCAGATTCTTGCCGAGAACGTACAGAAGTTCGGTCATCCGGATATGATTGTTACCAACAACTATCCCCGCGATTACAAGAAATCTAAGTTGCAGTTTGATGTGATTCTTACCGATGTTCCTTGCTCCGGCGAAGGAATGTTCCGCAAAGATGAAGGGGCTATCGGCGAATGGAGTACCCAGAATGTGAACAACTGCTGGCAGCTGCAGCGCGAAATCGTATCGGATATCTGGAACTGTCTGAAGCCAGGCGGTATCCTGATTTACTCTACCTGCACCTTCAATGCGCACGAAGATGAGGAGAACGTGGACTGGATATGCGAAGAACTTGGCGCTGAAGTGATGGCACTGGAGGGTGTAGAAGATGCATGGAACATCACCCGCAACCTCACGGGCACCGACTTCCCTGTTTACCGGTTTATTCCGGGCGTTTCGCGAGGCGAAGGTCTGTTTATGGCGATTCTGAAGAAAGAGGGCGAATGGGAAGCTGGTTCTTCAGCCAAGGAGAACAGGAAGGATAAGAAGAAGAAAGACAAGAAGGTGGCTAAAGGAAAGGGACCGGAGATTCCGGACGGCTGGCTGAAAGCTGATACGGAATGGATGCCTGCAGAGAGCAACGAGACGGTTTACGCCATTCCGGGCAGATGGAAAGACATCTACGACCAGGCAGAAAAGAACCTGAAGGTGCTGCATGCAGGTGTGAAACTGGGAACAGACAAGGGAAAGGGACTTATCCCCGACCAGGCTCTCGCTCTCTCTACGATGCTCAACAAAGATCACTTTCCACAGGTGGAGTTATCCTACGATGATGCCATCCGCTACCTTCGCAAGGAGGCTGTGAATCTGCCTGCCGATACGCCTAAGGGTTATGTACTGGTAACCTACAGACAGGTCCCGATAGGCTGGGAAAAGAACATTGGCAACCGTGCCAACAACCTCTATCCGCAGGAGTGGAAGATCAAGAGTAGCCATGGGACGGGAAAAGTTGAAATAGTTAATAGTTAAAAGTTTATAGCAAGAATGGATAATTCAACATTCAACACTTAACATTCAACATTCTATAGTTAATAGTTTACAGCAAGAATGAATAATTCAACATTCAACACTCAACATTCAACATTAAAATAAAAAATGTTCAGCATCATCGCCTGTATATCCAAAGTGCATAGAGCTATCGGGTACAAGAACCGGTTGCTCTACGCCATCCCATCGGACATGACCCGATTTCGTATGCTCACAACCGGACATACGATCATCATGGGCAGGAAGACATTTGAGTCGCTGCCGAACGGAGCCTTGCCCAACCGCCGGAATATTGTTATCTCGAAGACAAGAGAGCAGATAACAGGGTGCGAAGTATACACATCTCTGGAAGAAGCGCTGGCAGCAAGGAAAGAAGAGGCTGGAAACAAAGAAGAGGTTGGAAGCAAAGATGCTTCAGATGAATGTTTCATCATCGGAGGAGCCAGCATATATGAACAGGCTTTGCCTTTTGCAGACAAGCTTTATCTCACAATCGTAGAAAAGGAACCTGAACATGCCGATACCTTCTTTCCGGAAATCAATCCGGCAGAATGGGAAGTGACAAAAAAAGAAATGAGGAATGAAAACGGCTTACCGTTCACATTCCTCACCCTTTATAGAAAGCAGTAATCCCGCAGGGAGCTACTGCTTTTTTTTCTTTTTATATCTTATTTCTCTGCTGCAGCCTCCTCATCAGTTTCCTCTTCATCATCGTTGAAACTCTTGAGGTCCTGCATAGAAAGCTGACGGTTGATAGATGCATTGAAAGAGATGATGGTCTCGCTGCGAGACAATCCCAATGGCTGCAACTTATCATGGATGATTTCCAGGAGATGGTGGTTGTTCAGCGCATAAATCTTGATAAACATATCAAAACCACCTGTAGTATAGTGACACTCCACAACCTCAGGAATCTTCTTCAACTCCTCTACAACCTGGTCAAACTTCTCAGGCTCCTTCAGATAGAGTCCCATATAAGCACAAGTTTCGTAACCTATCTTTTCTGGGTCAATGATAAATTGTGAACCCTTGATGATACCAAGATTTGTAAGTTTAGCAACACGCTGATGAATGGCAGCACCGCTCACGTTGCAAGCGCGTGCCACTTCCAAAAATGGAATACGGGCATCCTGAGAAATCAGCTTCAGAATCTGCCTATCTAATGAATCTAAAATTTGTTTTGACATAATACTAATAATTTGCTTGCAAAGATAATACAAAAAATTAATAAAAGCAACTTTTTAAGAGAAAAACATGATAAATTAATATTATTTTCCATTTTCTGTGGCAGAATAACTGATTTTTAGTGCTTTTGCCTGGCGCAAAGCCTGCTTTACATCGGTTATCACACCCATCTTGGTTTCCTGATCAGCTTTGATTGATACGGTCATCAGCTTCTGGTCTTCCGGCGACATACGCTTCTTTTCTGCCGAAATGTAATCCATCACTTCGGGAGCCGAAGCAAACTTGTCATTCAACTGAATCTGGGTACCGGTACCATACTTTGCCTGCATCTCTTTGGTTGGCTTACCTATATAAATATGGCTAACCGCCGATTTCTTGGTCAGGCGGGTGAGTTCCTTGCCTTGTGGCAAACGGCAGTCTACCTTCAAGGTAACCTGGCGCATGTGGGTAACAATCATAAAGAAGAACAGTACGGAGAAAATGAGGTCTGGCAGAGAAGATGTATTCAACCCTGGCACTTCATGCGATTTCTTATGAAAATTCATCATTGTTTACCTCCTTTCTGCTGTTCAGTAGCTGTTTCTGCCGAATTTTCTTCCCCTTGCTTTTCTTCTGCATTGGCATCAACACGCTGGTCGGCATGAGTCATTGCGTTGGCATACGACTCTGTAATGCGCTGCGGACAGATGTTGCGCACCTGTTCTTTCTGGTCATTGTTCAAGAGGGCATAATCCCTGTGATATTTCTTCTGGGCTGTTTCGTTGCGTAGCTGGCTATATGCTTCCATCAGCTGATTCTGCATCTGGAAATAGAGATTATAGTCGGCATCGCGGTCACTCTCGATAGAGATGAGATGTTTCTTGCCCAGGCGGTGTACAAAGCGGATGGTTTCTTCCTTGAGCAGGCTCACCTTCATCGGCTTACCGTTGACCAAAAGCGTATCGCCAGCTGTCAGGCGCAGCGCCATGAGGTTAGCCTTGTCTACCACCGACTGCTGCTGTTCCTTCTTCTGCGGTTCAGGTGAAGGGAGTTGGCGCAACAGTCCCTTATCCACATCCATTGATGTGGTGACAAGGAAGAATATCAACAGCATGAACGAGATGTCGGCTGTAGATGTGGTATTCAGTCCCGGGGTTTCGTGTTGCTTCCTTCTAATCAGCATATTTAATCCTTATTTATAGAATAGAGAGCCCAAAGCACTCTCTTTAGTTTTTCTTCCGAATATAACGTGTGGCACCGAAACAGACGGCACCGATTCCTGCCACCAGCATCAGGAGCGATGTGATGACAAACATATCTGAAAGCTTGAGCCAGAGCCAGTCGGCATAATTCTCGCCATTGATGAGCATCGGAGCAGAACCGCCCAAAAAGAAGGTAAGCAGCAAAACTGCCAAAGTTCCGATCCATGTGATGCGGAAGATGCGACGCACGGGAATGCCATTCACTACAGCCTCCGACTTGCTGCTGCGATAATCTCTGATCATCGAAAAGACAGCCAGACCTGTACCTCCTATCAGGAAGAGCCACATCAGCAGGATAAGCACATCGGTAAAGAGAGGCGCATTAAAGTCGGGGTTCTCTTCGAAAGGCAAATCGTAGCCTACCAAAAAGAACAGACCGAAAACCAGCACCGCCAGTCCTATCATGATATAGAACACCTGCTGCGATATCTTTTCGGCCGACTTCGTCTTCTGCTTTGAAAATTGAAATCTAACCATTTCTCTCTTCGTTTATTTATTCTTGGCAATAATATCCATTAAAGTAACCGCCGACTCCTCCATCTGGCTTGTCAGGTGCTCCACCTTAGAAAGGATGTAGTTATAGAAAACCTGAAGGATGAGGGCTACGATGATACCGAAGATAGTAGTGATGAGCGCCACTTTCATACCCGAAGCAACGATAGTAGGACTGATATCGCCCGCCTGCTGAATCTGGTCGAACGACATGACCATACCGATCACGGTTCCGAGGAATCCGAGCGATGGTGCCATAGCGATAAAAAGTTTGATCCAGGAGCAGCCCTTCTCCAGGTTAGCCGCCTGAACGGTACCATATCCGCTTACCGAGCGCTCGATGTCATCAAGACTCTCGCTGATATGCATCAAACCCTGGTAGCAGATAGAAGCCACCGGTCCGCGGGTATTCCGGCAGAGCGTCTTAGCCCCTTCCACATCTCCCGCCGACATCTTCTGGTCGATATCCTGCATCAACTTCTTGGCGTTGATTTCAGAGAGACTCAGATAGATGATGCGCTCGATACAGAAAGCCATACCCACGATGAGGGCGATGGCAACGAGAGACATAAATCCCGCATTACCCTCTATAAACTTTGTCTTAAGAGCTTGATGAAATCCCATGTTCTCTTCTTGAGCCATCATAGGCAGAGAACACATCCATGTGAAAACCAATATTGCAAAACGTGCAATAGCTGTATTTTTCTTCATATACCTTATTATATATATAAAAGCGGAAAGAGGGGGATTCGAACCCCCGAACCGGTTTTGCCGGTTACACGCTTTCCAG
>ERZ779832.37-NODE-37-length-61916-cov-63.5384_pt1 | contig 61916 bp, 58 predicted proteins | sample MGYA00511250_ERZ779832 | MGnify/ENA primary metagenome ERZ779832 (study PRJEB29588, sample SAMEA2154726) | human gut metagenome | biome: human gut; feature: human-associated habitat; material: faeces | place: Denmark | collected 2008/2010 ...
GGGAGTGGGAATGAAAGTTAAGAACAAGCCTTGACACAGTTTAAATTACACCCCCCAAAGTTATTTTACTCTCTGTATTGAAGAAAAAGCACTCACGATAAAATCCGTTTTAGAAAGTTCCTATTTCTGATTTTATAGTGAGTAATCTTACCTGCATAAACTTTATGGCTTTTCTAACAAGTTATTAAAATAGTGATAGATTCAACATCTTTTAAATAGAAAAATCCATGTGGTGATCCAAAGAATTATGTTTTCATACAACTATAACTATATTATCATCTATTCTCGTAATCACACAAATTATTGACACCTATTAAAATAAAAAATGTCTCCACTTGATAAACTGTCTTTATCATTATAAGGGAAAAACAATAGATTTGGTATAGAATCCTTTAGTTCAAATATAGACCTACTTTTTGTTTCATAATTATATAAACAAAGAGTATTTGATGTAATTTTAATCTTGTAAAAGTTGTTCAATCCGGTAAATTCTCCATATAATTTTTCCTTTAAGAACAATCTTATAGAAACTGCCGCTCTTTGTGAATCTTGATACTGACCTGACAATATTTTTTGTTGTATTACTTTAAATTTATTTTTCTTAATTTTTAATGAACCTAAATACTTGTACTCATAATCATTAGTTAAGTCTTCTGTTTTTATTCTTATTGAATATGTTACAGAACCATTATGCGATTCTAAGCATAATTTTTCTAATTCTGTTTCATATTTTTCCACAGAATCATAGGCGTTGTCTCTAATAGTCGAAGTACTTTTTTTGCAACCAATAATTAGAAAACAAATAGTTATATATATACAAAAAGTAACAATTTTCATAAAGCGTATTTTTGAGTGTTAGAAAGGGGGGCACATTTACCCTCCCTCTCATTCATTAATTTCAATTTTCATGACTCTTGCATCAATAGTTATATATGGATATATCGACTGATATTTTTTCCATTCTTCTACCCAATCTTTACTTCTTTTTAGTACTTCTTTATCATCCGTACTATAGGAATAGTATTGACATGATTTTAATTTGCATACAGTTTCCGTCGCACCATCTGACTGTGGATCAATAAAAACACATAGTGTTTTATCTTTACAAATAAAAATATCAGCTATGCCTATATTGGAAATTCTAAGATAATTATCTTTTGGCGGTAATACTCCCCAATATTTATAAGGTGTTATATAGCATCCCTTATATGTTTTCCAAACAGTGAACTCTACTTCATTGATAATATAAAAAGTTCTATACCAAAATACCCTAAACAAAACAAATGCAAATATACAGAATCCGAGAAGGAAAGATTTTTGTACCTTTCCTCCTCTAAAGTATTTGCCTTGCTTTGCTGATACTTTCATACGTCTTTATTTTATGTTTTATCTAAAGAACGATTGACATTTGATTTTATTGCATAGAATTGCTGCATTACCTCAAAATACTGATCTTTCAATGGTTTTATACGTATTACGCTATATTTAAATAATCATAGAAAACTTGGCGACATGCATATATTTCAATTAAAATCGAATGATATGCTTTATAAAACAGATCCAGTTTGGATTCCGTGGCTGGGACATATTGCGGTGTGTTACCACCTAATGTTGAAACGACACTCACATTAAATGCTGATGGTACCTATTTGTTGATACAGTCATACAATGAAAAGTAGAACAAACAGGAAAGGTTAAGAGGAACTTTCCAAGTGCTTGACTACAACATCCTGATGCTTGTTCATCCTTCAAGCGGTGACAACATCTTTTATAAGGTGAGGGATGGCAACCGTATTGTTCTGATAGATTCGTTTTGGTAATGAACCAGAAGGTGAAACCGCCAGGTTCTATGTGTTGAAAAAGAGAAAGTAAAAAACAACGTTACAAATAAAAATCCGTGGATAGGTTAATTTCTTATCCACGGATTTCTATTAGTAGGAAGTAAAAATTTGAACACAGCTAATCTCAACTATCTAATAATAGTGGGAGTCAATAAACTGCTTTTTTGAGAAAAATCTCTCTCTTTGTATTTTTTTATTTCACATCCTTCTTTTATTAAAATACTATCACCACTAAACAAAATAGCTTCATTAAATGAGCTCATATTTAAATTAGAACGCATACAATGAAGCACATGTTTTTTTAAATCATACCAATAGTAGTATCCTTCTTTGAAAAAAATAGCTCCATCGATATCCGATGACACATCTCTGCTTGTTGTATATTTATGAGTTATAATTTTATTAAATCGCTTATCTAAATATGACAATGTTATATACCTGTAGCTTGAAGAACCTGTAAGGAAAAATACATAATCAGTGCCAAATAAAATTTTTGGTACAGACTGTTGCTTTGTCTTGCTATTTAAATAGTAATCAAGAGTATCAATATAATTTGTAATACTTACCTGAAGTGAATAGGAGTTATCTTCTGCAGGTACAAGTTTAACAAATATGCCATTTTTTGCAAATACACTCTTAAATCCTACCTTATTAATGACATCAATGCTTACATTTGTTTCTTTGGCTACCTTATTAGAATCAGAACACCCTAATATCAGTAACAGCAATATTATCATAACACCTCGGTAAAAAAATACCGAAGCGTTATGATAATAAAGAGCATTATAAAGGTTTGTTTTTACTTCCATTTACATTTCTAAAGTTTCTATTTAAATTTTATCCTTGATAACCTGCAACTGTTGAACATATTTTTGCTTATATCATGTAATATAATATCACCATTATCCCATAGAACATAAAACCAATACCGCCATAGTAGCCCTTAAGAACTGAAGGATGAGGAATTGTTATTTTGAAATAAGTCCTATTAACAGGACTCTTTTTCTGTTCCATATATGTATCAATAAATATTTCTATACCAAATAATATTGCACAAAATGCATGACAGATGTAATAAAAAAAACTTATCACACCTAAGAACAGTCCTATCAATGAAGCTATTCCATATATATATGTGGAAAAACTTTTTTTACTCCTATTTCTGTATAAATATATAAGTATCCATACACTACTCAAGAGCGTTATGCAATTAATAAATATTATGCACCATAGAGGTATCGTATCCATTATTTATTATCTTTTGTATTATTATTTTTAGAGTCCTTTTCTTCTATTACCTTATCGGTGATTTTTTCAGCTCCAGAGATTTTAAGTTGGCGACTTTGATCTATCATGCGCTGTCAATTTGGAGTGTTTGAAAAATATAAAAACGTATGCCTCTGCCGCGCAGGGAGAGACCAGTGAGAGAGAACGGACTGTTACTACGGAGAAGAATTGTGATATAGGCTTGCTCCGTAAAGTCCTATTGTCACGTGGCAGGCCAATAGGCTTTACCACCAAACTAATGCTGCAAATATACAAAAATAATCTTAATAAACGGATATAATCTTAAAAAAATTGCTGGTTTGGTGTTTTTTTCTTATGATTTCGGTCGATTTTGCAGAAATCTTTTACATCTGTTGTATGTGCTGGAGTTAGTTTGGCAAAAATACACAAATCGTCACGGCTTCAGTTTCTTATGTTAGAATGTAAATCATGGTTTGGAACTGTACACACTCGGGGTACAAATGAAAACACTATATGCTTGTGTCGGAAAGGTATATATGAGCTGATGGTAGAGTCGTCATCAACAACAATGGCCCTGATTTGATAAACTCAGCAGGAATACTTGCTATTCATTTTTTATGATGGGGTTATATTTACAAATTTGAGATTTCATGTAAAAAAGTCCTAATTTCTATATTTCTCTTCTTGTAAATTATGGGATATTAAGAAAAATATCGTATCTTTGCCCTCGAATTGAGGCGTTCTTTGCATATTGCAAAATACAGAAACGAGCAGAAGTCCGCTCGTTTCCATATTGTTACCTATATAATATAGGCAAGCGCCCAACTTCTTGATTTTCAATCAAAGTCTAATTTAGAGCGAGTTATTTTTATTAACACAATATGGCAGAAATGTTAATGGAATTTCACATAACTCTGCAAGGTGATTTTTGGTGGTGTAGGAAAAATGTAGTACCTTTGCACCTGTAATCAAGAACATTATTAATCACTAAAAAAACTAGAAAATTATGAAGAAAGAAACTTGGAAACAGATTTTTCAGATTGTACTCACAATCTTGACGGCGCTCTTCACTACCCTCGGAGTAACGAGCTGCATGGGATAAAATAAATGAGTTAAAGAATTATAAACATTTATTCATATCAGCCGACATCGGATTTTATTCACTAACTTTGCATCAAATATATACATTAGAATTCTTTACAAACAATAAAATGGAGAATAAAATAACGACAATGGAGCGGGGAATGCAGCGACGCACCGAACTGCTCCTGGGAAAGGATAATCTTGAGAAAATTCAGAAGGCAAGAGTGCTCATCTTCGGTATCGGAGGAGTAGGATCATGGTGCGCTGAAGGACTCCTGAGAAGCGGCGTGAGAAACATCACAATCGTAGACAGCGACAGGGTATGCGTAACCAACTGCAACCGCCAGCTGATGGCTACAAGCCGAACCATAGGCGAAGTGAAGGTTGAGGCGCTGCGCAACCGACTGCTCGAAATCAACCCCGATGCCAACATCACAGCCTATCAGAAAATATATCAGGCAGAAACTGCCGATGAATTCCACATGGAGCAATACGACTTCATCATCGATGCCATCGACTCGCTCAAGGATAAGGCTGACCTCATTCTGCGTGCCACTGCCCTGCCTAAGGAAATCACCTTTATATCTTCTATGGGAGCTGCCCTGCGCACCGACCCCTTCATGGTAAGAAAATCTGAATTCTGGAAGGTGGATGGAGACCCGCTGGCAAGAGCACTGCGAAAGAAATTCAAGAAGAACAAAACCTTCCCACGACGAAAATTCCAGTGCGTATACAGTGAAGAAAAACCGATGCAGAACCAAGGGGTGAACAAAGCCTGCGGCACGGGCGGATGCCTATGTCCGAAAGCCAAACTCATTAGCGGAGAGAGGGGTACTGATACTGCCGTATATGATGCTCCGGGCGACCAGCAACTGGTAGAACACGAATGGTGCTCTACTAAGGCACAGATCAACGGTTCGCTCTGTCACATCACCGCAACCTTCGGAATGGCTATCGCAGGAATGGTCATCAACCACATCATTGAATAACTGTTTTCTTTACAACAGTCACTTGAAAAGAAACTTACAAAACATACGCAAAAGGCGAGGCGCTTTCACAAGCTCCCCGCCTTTATTAATTATTCAAGTTTCGCATGTGGTTCAGAAGTTTCTCGGGAGTAGTCTTATCGGCATTCGCCTCTATTCGTCTCGTCATATCTTCAAAGAATAAAGGTTAAATCCGATAAATCTTGTTAAACAAATTCTATCTTACCTCTTATGTTTATACCTTTGCACGCAAATTTATAATCACAAAGGACATTTTCATGTTCTAAAAAGGATAATATTTAATTTAAATAAGAGAAGAAAAATGAAAGAAAAAGCAGAAAGTTCAGCAGCCTGCAATCATCACAAAGTAGGCTTCCTGGGATTGCTCGTTACATTAGGCATTGTATTCGGAGACATCGGAACATCACCTCTCTATGTGATGAAGGCTATCCTGCATACAGGCGAAAGCATCAGCGAGAGCACCATCCTGGGCGCACTGTCATGCATCATCTGGACACTCACCCTCCAGACCACCATCAAATATGTATGCGTGGCGCTGCGTGCCGACAACAATGGCGAGGGAGGCATCCTCGCCCTCTATGCCTTGCTGCGCCGACTCAAGTACAAGTGGATTTACCTACTGGCCATCATTGGCGCAAGCACCCTGCTGGCAGACGGAATCATCACCCCTGCCATCACCGTGACCACAGCCATCGAAGGACTCGAAAGCATCAGTCCCAACCTGCCAGTTATCCCCATCACCCTTGCCATCATCACCATCATCTTCTTCGTGCAGCGGTTTGGCACAGAGAGTATCGGCAAATCGTTTGGCGTATTTATGCTGCTATGGTTCCTGCTGCTGGGCGTGGTGGGAGCTTTCAGCATCACGTCTTACCCATTGATACTGAAGGCTTTCAACCCCTATTATGCAGCCATGCTGCTGGCAAAATCGCCTGAATGGTTTCTGATTCTGGGTGCCGTATTTCTCTGTACTACCGGTGCAGAGGCTCTCTATTCCGACCTGGGACATTGCGGCAGAAAGAACATCGCCATCAGCTGGGGCTTCGTAAAGACCATGCTCATTCTCAACTATCTGGGACAGGGAGCATGGGTGCTGAATCATGCTGATACGGCACTGGCAGTGAATCCGTTCTTTGCCATCATGCCGCAGAGCATGCTGTTCTTCGCCATCATCATGGCCACGGGTGCGGCAATCGTTGCGAGCCAGGCACTCATCAGCGGAACCTTCTCCATATTGAGCGAAGCCATGAACCTGCACTTCTGGCCGCGCATGCGAATCAAGCATCCTACCCATGTTAAGGGGCAGCTCTATATCCCGATGATCAACCTCGCCATGTACATCGGCGTGGTTCTCATCATCCTGCTCTTCCGCGACTCCTCGCACATGGAGGCAGCCTACGGACTCGCTATCACCATCACCATGCTGATGACTACCCTGCTGCTCGGTTTCTACCTGCACAGCAAGGGTGTGGCACGGATTTTCACGATGCTGTTTATGGGCGCATACTGCATCATCGAAGCCATCTTCCTGACTGCCAATCTGTCAAAGTTTCTTGCAGGTGGATGGTGTACGATGCTCATTGGAGGAATCCTGTTCCTGATGATGTACGTGTGGGTGAAAGCCATGAAGATACGTCGCCATTATATCAGCACCAAACCGCTGGATGATTATTATCAGATTATCTCCGACATCAAGGCTGACGAGAGCATCCCTAAGTACGCTTCCAACCTGGTTTATGTGAACCACGCCAACAAGGAAGGTGCCGTAGATGACAAGTTGCTCTACTCCATCATCAACAAGCAGCCGAAACGTGCTGACCATTACTGGCTTATCAACATGGAGTTTGTTGACACTCCTGACACGCTGGAGTACAACTGCGAGACCCTGATTCCCGACACCCTCTACAGCGTAACCATGCACATTGGTTTCCGCATAGAGCCTAGGGTGAGTCTCTATCTGCGACAAGTAGTGGAAGATCTGGTAACAGACGGAAAGGTAGATTTGCAAAGCACCTATCCTTCGCTGCGCAAATACGGAATTCCGGGCGATTTCCGATTCATCATCATTCACCGCGTATATTACCCGGAGAGTTCAGATAATCGCCAACAGAACCTGCTGATGAGTATCTACGCTCTTATCAGCAAGATAGGTATTGACGAGCCTAAGGCATTGGGCCTCGACACTTCCATGGTAGTGGTAGAAAGAGTGCCGCTCATCATCAACCATCCGGTCGTTAAGGACAAGGTCATTAAGGTCATTAAGGATTCTGAAACATCACAAAGCAGACAATAAGCAAAAAGGCGAGGCGCTTTCACAAGCTCCCCGCCTTTAACCTATTAGCTAGAAGATTATAGCTAACAACTAACACAAAACCTTATAACTATTTTCAAATCTAAATCGTTATTTGAACCTATGAACGAACATTTTTTTTAATTAGAGGATAGTCTTAACAGCCTCCAGCATGCCCTTCTCCTGAATAAGGTCAAGATCCTTCTTAACCAACTCAGTCAAGCCAGGAACTGTCTTGTTCAAATCCTCGTGCCAGATATAGTCGAAGCCCAATACGCCCTCAGCTACCTTCTGGGTATCGCCGGTAGCCCAAAGCTCGGTGAGCTTGTCCATAATCTTCTGGTCATCGTTTGGCTGGATAGGAGCACCATCCTCGCGAACACCACCCTTATAGTAAGTGATGATAGCAGCGAGACCGAATACCAAACCCTGTGGCAACTCGCCCTTACGCTCAAGATAAATCTTGACACCAGGCAGGTCGCGAGTCTCAAACTTAGGGAAAGAGTTGAGCATGATGCTGGTTACCTGATGATCTACGAATGGATTCTCGAAACGCTCCAATACGTCAGAAGCAAACTTCTGCAGCTCATCCATAGGGAGATTCAGCGTCTGCATCAACTCCTCGAACTGTACCTTGTGGATGTACTTGCCCAATACCGGGTGCTCGCAGGCATCGCGAACAATGTTTACACCACTGAGGTATGTAACAGGGCTCAATACGGTGTGAGGACCATTCAGCAGGGTAACCTTACGCTCGTGGTATGGCTTCTCATTATCTGTGATAAGCACGTGGAGACCTGCCTTATGAGCTGGGAACTCCTCCTGCATCTGCTCTACTGTCATATTTTCAGCCTTCTCGATAACCCAGAGGTGGAAGCTTTCTGCCTTTACCACGAGGTTGTCCTTGTAGCAAATCTTCTGCTGAATCTCCTTGATGGTATCGCGTGGGAAACCAGGAACGATGCGGTCTACCAATGTAGCGCAAACGTAGCAGTGGTTGGTGAACCACTCCTTGAAGCCCTCGTAATCAGCACCCATATCGCCCTTCCAGAGCTCGATATACTGATAGATGCACTCCTTGAGGTGGTGACCGTTGAGGAAGATCAGCTCACATGGCATCAGGATCATACCCTTGGTTGGGTCGCCCTCGAAGAACTTGTAGCGGTGGAACAAAAGCTGAACCAACTTGCCTGGATAAGAAGCTGCAGGAGCATCTGTAAACTTGCAAGAGTCATCGAATGCGATACCAGCCTCTGTAGTGTTAGAGATGATGAAACGCATCTCTGGCTGCTCAGCCAAAGCCATGAAAGCCTGGTTCTGAGAATATGGATTCAGTGCACGGCTGATAACGTCGATACGCTCCAATGTGTTGATAGCCTGGCCGTTCTCCTTACCCTGAAGGTTTACGTGATAGAGGCAGTCCTGACCGTTCAGCCAGTCAACCATACCACCAGCCAATGGCTGAACTACAACGACAGAACCATTGAAGTCGGTCTTCTTGTTCATATTCCATACAATCCAATCTACGAATGCACGGAGGAAGTTACCTTCACCAAACTGAATGATTTTCTCTGGAGCGACGCTCTTAGGAGCAGTGCGCTTGTTTAATGCTTTTAGCTCTTTCATGATTTGTTTATTTTGTCTTTATTATTTTACTTTCCGTTTTAAATTCCAATCTATTCATCAGATTGTTTTTTTCTGAGTGCAAAGGTAGTAAATATTTCGTTTGATTGTTCCAAAAACAGCGAAAAACTTCACGCAAACCTTTACGCTCCTCACCGGTTCTATACCTTATTATATATAGAACTGCGCAGACACAAAATAAAGAAGTAGGGATTTTCCCCCACCCCTTTAGGGGAAATCCCGACCGTAGAAGCAAAAAACATCGTATCTTTGCACCAGAAAAAGAAACATGAAGTATAACAATTTAAAGATATACGATTATGAAACGAATGATAATAGCTCTGGTAGCCATGTTCATGATGACATTCACTACCGCTTCTGCAATGAGTTATGAGCAGGCAAGACAGCAGGCTCTCTTCCTGACAGACAAGATGGCTTACGAGCTCAATCTTACGGAAGACCAGTATGAGGCAGCTTACGAGGTGAACCTCGACTACCTGATGAGTGTAGATACATACGATGACCTGTATGGTGCTTACTGGCGCCAGCGCAATATGGATTTGAGCTATATCCTGCTCGACTGGCAGTATAGAACATATCTCAATGCCACCTATTTCTACCGTCCGCTCTACTGGAATGCAGGCTACTGGCACTTCGGCATCTACGCCCGCTATCCGCGCCGCGACTATTTCTACTTCGGTCGCCCTCACTTCTACGTATCTTACCGTGGAGGTCATAGCTGGCGAGTAAACGGAAACAGAAGCTGGTATCACGGAAGAAGATTCGGCGGCCCTCACCCTGGTGGATATCCTAGAGTAGGTATGAGAGACGGATTCAACCGTGGTGATTACGGCAGAGGAAGATCTTTCGGAAATCTGAACCGCGAGAACAGACCTCAGATGAACCCAAACCGTGGTTTCGGTAATGCAAGCCGCCCTAACAACAACGCTGGCTTCGGAAACAGCAGCCGCCCTCAGAACGGAGGCTTCGGAAATAACAACGGAGGCTTCGGCAACAGCAGCAACCGGGGCTTCGGCAATAGCAACAGTCGCCCTAACCGCGGTTTCGGCAGCAGCAACAGTAGCACCAGCAACAACCGCGGGTTCGGAAACAACAGCCGTGGTTTCGGAAACAGCAGCCGTGGTTTCGGAAACAGCAGCTTCGGAAGCGGAAGAAGTAATATCTTCGGGGGCAACCGCAGCAGCATGAGCCGTTCATTCAGCAGCGGTTCCGGCAACCGTGGCGGCGGATTCACCCCTCGCTCTTCTACACCAAGCAAGAACAATGGCGGTGGAAGCTTCGGACACAGAAGATAAGAAAAAGAGAAAGAGTTAAAATTTCAAGTTTATAAAGACAGAGAGTTAAGAAAAATCAAGACCTCAAGCAAGAGAGTAAGAAAAATCAAGTACAAAAAATGGGAATTTGCATCGGTTCATACCATTCGCAAATTCCCATTATTATTTTATCAACTTTCAGTAAAAGTTTTATTCCAATCCGAAGAGCGATTTCAAACCGCCATCTACGCCCGAGAATCCCATGAAGGCGAGGCTGAGGAGCGCTGCAGTTACCATGACGATAGCTACGCCCTGCATGCCCTTAGGAATACGGACCAAAGCCTGCTGCTCGCGAATGCCCGCAAAGACAATGAGAGCCAGGGCAAAGCCGAGAGCTGTAGAGAAGGCGTAAACCACGCTCTCAAGCAGATTGTAATCCTTCTGGATAACCAGGATGGCTACACCCAACACGGCACAGTTGGTAGTAATCAGAGGCAGGAAGATACCGAGTGCCTGATAAAGCGCAGGAGAAACCTTCTTCAGGATAATCTCTACCATCTGAACCAAGGCTGCAATCACGAGGATGAATGCCAGGGTCTGGAGATATTGCAATCCGAACGGATCAAGTACATACTTCTGAACACACCAGGTAATGATGGTTGCCAGGGTCAAGACAAAAGCGATGGCACCACCCATACCGATGGCTGTATCAACTTTCTTCGATACGCCCAGGAATGGACAGATACCGAGAAACTGCGACAAGACGATGTTGTTGACGAATATCGCAGAGATAAATATCAATAAATATTCCATAATTTCTATTTTATTTCATTGATTTGAAGCGATGCCTACGCTTACTTCTTTACCTTATTAAATATAGCAATGATGTAACCCAAGGTGAGGAAAGCTCCAGGAGGCAGGATGAACATCAGAATGTTGGTAGTCTCCGGCAACAGAGTGATACCGAAAACACTACCTGCGCCGAGTATCTCGCGGGCTGCACCCAAGATGGTCAAGGCAAGGGTGAAACCCAAACCGCAACCAATGCCATCGAAGAGGCTGGCAATAGGCGAATTCTTGGCAGCAAAGCTCTCTGCCCTACCCAGGATGATACAGTTTACTACAATCAGCGGAATATAAATACCCAGCGCCTGATTGATGCTGTCGGGAGCATAAGCGCTCATCAACATCTGAAGGATGGTTACGAAGGCTGCAATCACTACGATGAAAACAGGGATGCGAACCATATCCGGGGTAATCTTCTTGATACAGGAAATAACAAAGTTGGTACAAATCAGCACCGCCATGGTAGCCAATCCCATAGAGAGACCGTTGATGGCGCTGGTTGTTGTAGCCAAAGTAGGACACATACCGAGAAGCAACACGAAGGTTGGATTCTCCTTAATGAGTCCGTTCATCAAAATCTTAACATTACTCATATCGGTTTATCCTTTCTTTTCGTTATGTTCAACTTTAGATGCACCACTCTCTGCATCTGCTTTCTGAGATGCACCACTCTCGCCGTCAACATCCTTCTTGGCATAAACGGCATAAGCCTGGTTGATAGCCTTGAGGAAGGCGCGGCTGGTAATGGTAGAAGCGGTAATGGCGTCTACGGCATTGCCACTCTTATCGTCCTTAGATACGTGGAGGTCGCCATCCTTTGGAGTCTTACCGATGATGCTACCCTTTCCGTCCTTCTGGAACCAGGTAGCAGCCTTGGCACCCAGACCTGGAGTTTCTGAAGCCTGAAGCACGGTATAACCCATAATCTTGCCCTCGGTATCGAAACCTACGAGCACCTTCAGATCGCCACCGAAACCACCGGTAGTACTCTCTACGGCAGCACCCAGCTGCTTGCCGCTCTTGTCAGAGCACTTGTGGATGGTAAAAGAGAATTCCTTACCGCCAAACTCCTGCTTTACCTCTTCAGGCTCAGCCACCTGGAGTTCTTCTGTACCCATCACGCTCTTAATACCGGTAGCCAGACTCTGTGCAGCCTTCTCGGCGATAGGACCAGATGTAAGATGATTGATATATGCAAGCACGGCACCTATGATGAGCGCTACGCCCACCAGCACAAGCACCATGTTCTTTAATGATGATTCTAATTTCTGCATGTCTCAGTCCTCCTTATTTCTTAGCAGGCTTCTCACCGAAGCGCTTTGGTTTAACGTATGTGTTAATAAGAGGTGTGAACGCATTCATGATAAGAATGGCGAACGACATACCTTCCGGATAGCTACCCCAGTTACGGATGATGACGGTCAGCAGACCGATGCATACACCGTAGATAAGCATGCCCTTGTGGGTCATCGGAGAGGTTACATAATCAGTAGCCATGAAGATGGCACCGAGCATCAGACCACCACTGAAGATGACAGCCAGAGGATTGGCATAAACAGGATTAGCCAAATGCAACAAACCGCTGAAAACGAATACGGTAGCGATGATGCTGACTGGAATATGCCAGGTAATGACCTTCTTCCAGAGCATGTAAGCCAAACCGAGCAAGAGGGCGAATGCACAAACCTCACCGGTAGTACCGGCACCGAAAGTATCGCCTGTAGCACCGAAGAGCATGCCCATCGCATCAGGCAACTGGTTGAGAACAGAAGCATCGCCCGTCTTGATGGCGGTCTTCATGATAGCCAGCGGAGTAGCACCCGTTGTTGCATCTGTATAGCTGAGCATCTGTCCGGCTATAGGCCATGAAGTCATCTGGGCAGGGAAGCTGACGAGCAGGAAGCAACGGCCAACCAGCGCAGGATTGAAAGGATTGTTACCCAAACCGCCGAAGCTCATCTTACCTACACCGATGGCAAACAGGGCACCGATGATGATGATCCAGAGAGGAAGGTTACTTGGCAAGTTCATGCCAAGCAAGAGACCGGTAATGATGGCAGAACCATCGAGCAAGCTGGTCTCCTCCTTCAGGAGATATTTTGTAATTGCCCACTCAAAGAAGACGCAGGCTGCCACAGAGGTGAGCAGAACGACTGCTGAACCCAAGCCGAAGAAATAGAAAGATGCGAGGATGGCAGGCACGAGAGCGATAATCACTCCGTACATGTTCTTCTCTACGCTCTCATTTCCGTGGGCATGTGGCGATAATGAAACGATTAATTTTCCCATTTTATCTTTTAAATTCTTTCTTAAATGAAATTCATTCTTGACGTGAACGCTTACTTCTTGGCGTTGCGAGCTCTGATAATGCCCATTACCGCACCCTTACCATTGATAATATTATCGAGGATAGGACGATGTGAAGGACAGGTGAACTGGCATGAACCACAGGCGATGCAGGATGTAACCTCTTCTGCCTCCAGGCGCTCATAATCCTTCACTACGCTCAAGGTAGCTAGCAAGTATGGCTCCAGGCCCATTGGGCAGGCATCCACACACTTGGCACAGCGGATACATGGCTGAGCCTTCTTGCGATGAGCATCAGCATCGGTCAATACGGTGATTGAGTTGGTACCCTTGGTTACCGGTACATCGAGGCTGATTACAGCCTTACCCATCATCGGACCACCAGCCAATACCTTGTTGTCGCCCTCTGGCAAACCGCCGCAGTTCTCTATCATCTGAGAGAATGGAGTTCCCATACGCACGAGGAAGTTGCCAGGATTCTTCACCTGCTTACCGGTTACGGTAGTATAGCGCTCGAAGAGAGGCTTATTCTTCATAACTGCCTGATAAACAGCGAAGGCAGTACCTACATTCTGAACAATTGCTCCAACGTTGACCGGGATAGCTGGAGGAGCAGGAACCTGACGGCGGATAACGGCATCCACCAGCTGCTTCTCACCTCCCTGAGGGTACTTCTTAGCCAGAGGTACAATCTCGATACGAGCGTCATTAGCAGTCTTTTCCTCGAAGAGTTTGATGGCAGCAGGCTTGTTATCCTCAATACCGATGTAGCCCTTCTCTACCTTAGCCGCCTTCATCAGGAGGTTCAAGCCAACAAGAATCTCATCGGCATGCTCCATCATCAGGCGATAGTCGGCTGTGATATAAGGCTCACACTCTACACCGTTGATGATGACGCACTCAGCCTTGGCTCCTGGAGGAGGACAAAGCTTGATGAAGGTAGGAAAACCGGCACCACCCATACCAGTGACACCTGCTACCTTGATGCGGTTTACGATTTCCTCTGGAGTAAGCTCAGTATGAGCCTCAAGCGTCTCGAGTTTATCAGAGCGGTCGATACTCTCCTCCCACTCATCGCCTTCTACATTAATAATGATGCAAGGCTTGCGATAACCGGTAGCATCAATAGATGTATCTACCTTGAACACAGTTCCTGATACAGAACTGTAAATAGGAGCACTCACAAAGCCACCAGCCTCAGCAATGAGTGTACCCACCTTCACCTTGTCGCCCTTGGCAACTACAGGCTTGGCAGGAGCACCGATGTGCTGACCAAGTGGGAAAATAGCCTGCTTAGGGAGAGGAGCTACCTGAGTAGCCATCTCGGCAGTAATCTTATTCTCTTCTGGGTGAACTCCACCAATTCTAAAAGTTCTCAAATTCATGATTTAATCCTCCTTCTTCTTAACTGGGAAATTTACTTTTACGAGAGCACCTGTTGGGCATTCGTCAACACACTTGGTACACATGCGGCACTTATTGAAGTCAACATAAGCCACATTGTTCTCAATGGTGATAGCATCAAACTTGCAGACTTTCTGGCATTTACCGCATCCGATGCAAGCAACACTACAAGCCTTCTTGGCAACAGCGCCCTTGTCGTGGTTTACGCACTGAACGTAAACTCTACGGCCCTTAGGACCCTTCTTGCGGAGCTCGATGATATGACGTGGACAAGCGTTGGCGCAAGCACCACAACCCGTACACTTCTCTTCATCAACCTCAGGAATGCCAGTTTCAGGATTGATAGAGATTGCGCCAAACTGGCAGGCAGCCACGCAATCGCCACAACCCAGACAGCCGAACCCGCAGCCTGTTTCGCCAGCGCCACATGAATTCATAGCTGCACAAGTGTGCAAACCATCATACTCGGCAATGCGAGGACGATTCTCGCAAGTACCATTACAACGAACCACAGCCACCTTTGGCTCGGTATTGGCTACTGCCATACCTAAAAGGTCGGCTACCTTGCCCATCACGTCGGTACCACCTACCGGACACATCAGTCCATCGATAGAACCGGCATCAGCACCCTTCACCAGAGCTGCAGCCATACCGGAACATCCGGCAAAACCGCAACCACCACAGTTGGCACCTGGCAGAATCTCTCCTACCTGGCCCAAGCGAGGGTCTTCTTCGACGGCAAACTTCTTAGATACTCCGAAGAGAACCAACGCTGCAATCAGCGCGATTGCTCCGAGAACCAAGACAGCAATCAAAATAAAATTCATAATTTTTTGTGTTTTGTTTTGTTATTTTCTTTGTTTTAAAATAAAAGCTCATCGCTGAAGCCACAGAAGCACATCACGTACCCTATGATTCTATAGAGAAGCTCAGTTTGTTTTTAAGTTTGTTTCTGAATAAGTAGAGCACCACATAGTATGGAATGAGAATGCCCAATGCCGAGAGCGCTGCGGCTCCCTCAGAGTGAGTAGCTTTCAGTACACCCACCAAAGCGATCACCATCAGTATCAGCGGCAAGAGATAGCCATAGAAACTGGCTCTGAAGCCTACAGCCGAATCAGCAGTCACCACCACGCTATCGCCTTTGTGGTAGAGAGACGCCTCTGAGGTAGAAACCTCAATCATCTTCTCTTTCGATTCAGATGCAGTACAATGAGCAGCCACCTTGCAAGCGCTGCAGGCTGACGACTGTACAATGCGAATGCACACACAACCTTCTTCTACGCTCTCTACGATGCCAGAATGTTTTATTTTATTATTCATTTGTAATGTTTAGATTGCATTTTTGCAATTCAAGTGCAAAGATACTACATTATTTAGAAATGGCAAACAAAATCGAAAAGAAAATATGAAAAAGGAGCGTAAACGTTATCTATGCCCTAAAAATCGGGGTATTTGAAAACAAATTAAAAGCAAAAATGCTTTTTTTTAGCAACTTTTTTTGGTGATATCAATTTTTTATGTATCTTTGCATTGATTATTAAAGAATTGATATGGAAACATTAGAGCAAACAATCATGCAAGTAGAGCGCTTTATCAGAAAAGTAGCTCAAAAGTTCCCTGCGCCAGAATCTGACGACGAGACTTCTCAAATGACCGACATCCACGTAAGGGTTTCGCAAGACAGTGGCGAACTCCTGGCCTTTGACGACGATGACAACGAGATTACCCGCTGCGTTGTTGAGCAATGGATAGAAAACAAGGATGAAGACTTCTACGACGAGGTAGCAAAGCTGCTTCGCGATGTATTGCGCAAACAGGCTGATATCATAGATCATCTCGGCATTCTCAAGCCATACAGCTTTGTGCTCGAAGATGAGGATAAAGAGCATATTGGCGAGCTCTATCTTGCTGACGATGATACAATCATCGTAGGTGGTGACTTGATGGAGAATCTGGACAACGATCTGGATAACTTCCTGAACGACCTGCTGAAAGAATAAAAAAATACAGGATGAAAGGACTACCCGCTCCCCCCATCCCAACAAAATAAAAAACCGTTGCACTCTCTCCTATCGAGTACAACGGTTTTTCTGTTTTAAACGGTCTTTCCGTTTATATCATCTAACCAATCTAAAAAGAAATTTTCTTTTTCTTACCTTTACTTTCGTTTCCTACACGGTCGAGAGCAGTTACTACATACACATATTTCTTGCCACTCACATAAGGGATGCGATAGAAATTATCATAAGTTACTGCCTGGAGTGCAGAAACATCATTGAGATTTACCTTAGCTCCTTTCTCAAAACGGTAGATAGCAAAACGGTTCACCTGATCGCCCCACTTTTTCTTGCTAGCCTTAGGAGCCTTCCATACCAGCAGCGGACCTTTCTCGGTCCACATCAGTTTGAGACCCTTTACCCCCTTTGGCGCCTTATTATCAAGGAAAGGCATAGAGGGTGGCAATGCTGGATACTTCCAATAATTGTTGCGGAGTGTATGTCCGATATTACCTACATTATCGGCAGCAGTCTGCGCATACCAGAGCACAGTGCCCTTCACATTATTCATCTGCTGATGCAAACGGTGCTTGGCAGGCAACTGATGACTGCGCGGATTGACTGGGTCAGCAAACTTGGCTGTACGCTCTATATCTTCACCTATATATAATGGGCGGTTGCCAGCATGCTTATTCCACCAGGTTATGAGCGTCTTGTAATCGGCAGCACGATTGCCTATCTCCCAATAAATCTGAGGCACGCAATAGTCTATCCACCCATTATTCACCCAAAGCAATACATCTGCATAAAGATCATCATAATTCTGGAGGCCGAAAGTTTCTGAACCATTAGGATTGGTACGCTTGTTGCGGTAGATGCCGAATGGAGAAACACCAAACTTGACCCAAGGCTTAACGGCATGAATGGATTCGCTGAGCTGCTTTACAAACCGGCTCACGTTATCACGGCGCCAATCACCTATGTTTCGCATGCCGCGCGACTGCTGGCGGAAGAGCTGCTGATCAGGAATCTGACGTCCGGCCTCTGGATATGGATAGAAATAATCATCAATATGGAATCCATCAACATCATATCGGCTTACAATGTCCACAGCCACCTCGCAAATATAGTCGGCTGCAGCCTGCAACCCAGGGTTCAACAGCGTCAGCTTGCCATACTGAAAACAGAGATCAGGACGCCTCTTCACGATATTCTTCGGCGAAACCTGCTCATAGGAAGTTACGCTATGCTTGGCACGATAAGGATTAATCCAGGCATGAAGCTCCATGCCACGATTATGACACTGCTCTATCATCCACTGCAACGGATCCCAATAAGGAGAAGGAGCCTTTCCCTGCACTCCCGTAAGAAACTTGCTCCAAGGCTCTAAATCACTCTTATACAGAGCATCACACTCGGCTCGAACCTGAAAGATGATCGCATTTACGCCATCCTTCTGCAGTTCATCAAGCTGTCTGGTAAGCATCGCCTGGATCTGCTGCGTACTCTTGCCCAAATACTGTCCGTTAACGCACTGTATCCAGGCTCCACGAAACTCTCGTTTGTTCTGAGCCTTCATTGTTGCCGACGACATCAGCATCATTGCAACAACGAGCATCAAAATCGCTTTCAGTCTTTTCATCTGTTATCTGTTATTTATCAATTTCATTTTTTTCCTTTTCATTCTACAGTTTGTTCTTCATCCCTCAGCTTCGGGAGCGAGATATGGTATCTTACAGCCAGCAATCGGATGGCGCAGACCACACTGAAAGCTACAATCACCGTAATATAGAGGCTCACACCCAGATAGCTCAATCCCCAATAAGCCAAACCACCGGCGACACAAGCCATCGCATAAATCTCCTTTCGGAAGATGACCGGCTCTTCATTAAGAAGCACATCGCGGATAACACCGCCTGCAGCACCCGTGATACAGCCCATGATGATGGCTACCCAAAAGGAGAAACCACATTCGAGCGACTTCTGGATGCCCGCAATATTGAAAAGCGCCAAGCCCAAGGTATCAAACAGAAACCAGGTATTGTCAAGACGCTTAAGATAGCGGTGGCAAGCAATCACTACCAACTGCGCAAACAGCGTACAAATCAGGTAGATAGGACTCAACATCCAAAACGGACGCACACCAAGCATCACATCTCGTATGGTTCCACCGCCTATGGCTACAGCCACACCACAAACAAAACCGCCCAGCCAATCATAGTGCTTACTTGCTGCCAGACGAATGCCCGAAAGGGCAAAAGCAAATGTACCGATGAATTCTATCACGCTATGAAGTGTGAGCACGAATTCAGGATCGCCATGTATCATCATTTTCTCGTATCAGTTAGTTGCTCTAAATATCAATTTCTAATTATCTATATATCTATTCTAAATCACTAATTCTTGAATCTTTCTCCCCAACAGGCAACCATCCAGTTGTAGAGGCGCTCCTCGGAAGGCGAATGCTGCGCATGCCAGAAGCGGGCATCCTTCAGTTCATCTGGCAGATACTGCTGCTCAGTGAAATGTCCAGGATAATCGTGAGGATACTTATATCCGTCATGATAGCCCAAATCTTTCATCAGTTTGGTAGGAGCATTGCGGATGTGCAGCGGAACAGGCAAATTACCCGTTTGCCGTACAGTAGCCAGCGCATCATTAATGCCCAGATAAGCACTGTTGCTCTTCGGACTCGTGGCCAGATAAACCACAGCCTCAGCAAGGGCGATACGCGCTTCGGGCCACCCTATCTTCATCACCGTATCGAAGGCAGCATTGGCAAGCAGGAGTGCATTCGGATTGGCAAGTCCCACATCCTCAGAGGCACTAATCACAACCCTACGGGCTATAAACTGCGGGTCTTCTCCTCCTTCTATCATCCTCGCCATCCAATAAAGCGCAGCATCGGGATCGCTTCCGCGAATACTCTTGATAAAGGCAGAGATAATATCATAATGCATATCACCCTGTTTATCGTAAGCCAGCGGATTCTGCTGCAACTGCTCTTCTACCATCTTGTCGGTAATCACAATCTCTGAAGATCCGGCAGATTCTACCACCAGTTCCAGGATATTGAGCAGTTTGCGGGCATCTCCACCACTATATCGCAGCAGCGCGCCCGTCTCTTCCAACTTAATATTCTTTTCTCTGAGTTCTACATCCTGCGTAATGGCACGATGCAGAAGCCCTTCAAGATCAGCCTTTTCGAGCGGTTTGAGCACATAGAGCTGACATCTGGACAACAGCGGCCGAATCACCTCGAATGAAGGATTCTCGGTGGTAGCACCTATCAGCGTAACAATACCCTTCTCTACCGCACCCAAAAGCGAATCCTGCTGACTCTTGGAGAAACGGTGAATCTCATCAATAAACAATATAGGAGAAGCCGAATTAAAGAATCTACCACTCTTTGCTCTTTCTATCACCTCGCGGACATCCTTTACGCCACTGGTCACCGCAGAGAGGGTGAAGAACGGCACCTTGATGGTTTGTGCCACGATTTGAGCAAGGGTAGTCTTGCCCACTCCAGGGGGTCCCCAGAGGATAAAAGAGGATATGCGCCCTGCGTCAATCATCTTGCGCAGCACGGCCCCCTCACCTACCAAATGCTGCTGTCCTACATAGTCAGCAAGCGTGTGAGGTCTCATTCTTTCAGCTAATGGTTCACTCATAGTACGTGCAAAGGTAATGAAAAAAATCGAATTCCAAATAAAAAAGTGACCAAAAACACAAAAAAACAGCAAGAAAATTTGGATATATAAAAAGAAGTACTTACTTTTGCACACACAAACATAATTGAAGATGAATAAAGATAAAATATTAACACTGAAGAATGTTACTAAAAGTAGCATTTGGGAATTGCAGGAGAACGATGTGTTCCGTTTTTGGGAAGCAGCAGAAAAGGATGCTGACCTCAAGGATTACCAGAACAAGTATATCGCAGTGATCCGCAGCGCATTCGAAATGGAACCAGTGACGGTAGACCGTCCTGAAGTGATTGACAAACTGATGGCACGCGGCTTTAAGATTGGCACTTTCCGTATCAACGACAAGAAGGAGAAGTATGCCATCAAAAAGCGCCCTATCATGCGTGTTACTGATCTTACTTACGAAAATGTAAGTCACATCACCGCCAATAAGCTCATCGAACTCTTGGAGCGCAACTTTGGTGGTGGCTGGGAGAGTCTGCCTCAGAGCATCCAGGACATCATCGAAAGTAATTTCGACATCAGCACAACTACTCTTCCTGCTGACCGCCTGAAAAAGCCAGGAGGTCTGTACGAGAAAAAGCTCGCCGATGACTACGAAGTGCTCGTGGTACCAAAAGGTTCTTGGGTAGAAGCTATCTTTGCCAAGGAGAAGCCAAAGGTAGAAAAGGTTCGCATGAGATTCGAAGATGAGAATGATTTGAAACGCAACGACGACCTGCTCGACCCAGACGAGGATGAAGACGAGGATGCACCAGAAATCGAGGATCACTACAACGATCCAGATGAGGATGACGATGCATTCGATGACGACAAGCTTACTGAGGAAAGCTACCGTACTACCTTCGAAGACCCGGAGAACCTCGGTCTTGATGATGCAGAAGACGTAGCCGACGATGATTATTAATTCAGTTTATACATTATTATAATATAAAGAGAAATGAACGCATTAATTGGATTTGTTGCATTAATCGCTATGGGCCTCGTAGGTTGGGCGATTGCAGAATTTAAGTACAAGGCTTTCACTTTCACCCGTTCAGAAAAGGACATCGAGGAAGAGAAAGAACTTGAAGAGCAGAAACGCGCAGAGGGTTTCAAGGAGATGAACATCCGCGACATCATGCGCAAAAACTCAACCAATGGTTATAACGCCGTAGGTTAGTCTTATGTTAATTTACCTATGCTTATGATACAGTATATCATCATAGCAATCATATTGGCGGCATGCATCACGTATGCCGCCATTTGTATCTACCGCTCCATCAAACAAGCACGAGAGTGTAAAAACTATCAATGTTCAGGTTGCCCGTTCGTTGAGAAATGCCAAAAGAATAAAAAGAAAAAGGCTACTCAGCGGAAAGAACAAGAGTAGTTCTCATAAAAGAGCTGCTAAAACTACTTTTACTGTCATGCAGCGAGGAAACCAGACAAAAATTAAAGCATTTCAGAACCCGTTCATTATGAGCAAGATACAAAGAAAGTGATTGCTTTAATTAAAAAAGTTGCATAAAAATTTGGTAGAACCAATAAAAAGTAGTACCTTTGCACTCGCAAATCAGAAATGATTGTTCTACACAAGGTGTCTTAACCGAGCGGTTAGGTAACGGTCTGCAAAACCGTGTAGAGCGGTTCGACTCCGCTAGACACCTCATAAAAAAGGAAGTTCTTCAATAAGGACTTCCTTTTTTCATATCTACTCTCCCCCATTTTCATTCCTCATTTCTAGGTATTCATCAAAACCCCCATTTTTAGGTATTGCACAATTATAAAAATCTTCGTACCTTTGCAACCGTAAATGATAAACATCAGAACTGAGGTTATCCTACGAGTAGGAATTGCCCTTGCCAAAAGCAATTCTGATGAACGTTTGAAACTTTTAGATAATTGAGACAAAGATAGAAATTAAAATCTTGTTCGCTAATAGAAATAATTCATAATGTTTTTGTATAATATGAAAAGGAGTGCTTGTGAAAGTACTCCTTTTATGTATAGGTTTACTACATGGCGATGCATTTTGTTCTATGTCACGACGCACAGACTTTTACATCGCCATGTAATTTCAAAGATATCGGGAGTTTTAAAAAAGCCTGTTACTATTTGATTTTAGCACCAAATGACTTGACAAACTTAATCTTCTTGCCTTTTGCGATGATTGGCTTCTTCCATTCACCACCCAAAATACGGATAACAGCCTTCTTGCCTACAGGAACCGCATCTACAGCCTTCTGCAAATCCATGAAATTGCCTCGACCTTCTGCAGAGACTACATAATCATAATGGCAGACATGAGACTTCAGCGCTGGCACCTGCTCAGCTACAGCATCAGCAAGCGCACCGGCAACCACACGTGCACCATATACATTATAATGGGTATTATCTTTCTTACCCTTAGGAACCTGCGGATTCTCGCCAGGCATAAACCACATATGTAATTTACGGCTGCCTTCAATACCCATGCCCGTTTCTATATCGTGGGTAATCTTGGTAGCATCAACAAACGGAACATTCAGCTGCTTTGCTACATTGCGGGGAGCTATCACATAAGCTCCGTGGGTGTCGATAAGCGTATCGCTATTAATCTGCTCCCTTCCATCATATACTTTATTGCGAAGCTTCTCGTCATCATCATTCTTCAATTCTGCAGAATAATAGCAGCGACGAACCACCGCATTGAACAGTACAGGAATGCCACCCTTGGCACGGGTCTCATTTACATATCTGGCAAGGTTTGCATCAAAAGTAGATCCCGGATCAGTATGACGGTCAGGCATTGGCTTCTCATCGTTATGCCCAAACTGGATAAACACATAATCACCTGGCTTTATTCTATCCAAAACCTTTTTCCATCTTCCTTCATTGATAAAGCTCAAAGAAGAACGACCATTAACAGCATGATTGTCAACAATCACCTTGTCATCAAAAAAGCCCTGTAATACCATACCCCATCCTCGCTCAGGATTATTTCTAAAACCGGCTTTCTCGGCAGCAGTAGAATCACCGATTACGAAAATCGTTGTTGTCTTCGTACTGGATGTCATCAGCAACGCCAGTATGAATACACATAAAATAGCTTTTATTTTTTTCATTTGTCTGTAGTTTTTAGAAGTTACTAAAATTATAGTTAGGCATACACGCTAACACATAAAAAGCTCTCGCCCTGCCGCACTGCATATTCACATATACGAGCACGAGAGGACGAGAAAGAGAGTATTATTTATTTACTTTGGCTATCAATTCCTCGGCAGTAACCAAGGTTTGTTCGCCAGTTTCCATATTCTTAAGCGTAACCTTGCCCTGAGCCATCTCATTCTCACCTGCAAGCACCACAAACGGAATATTCTTGGCATTGGCATAGCTCATCTGCTTCTTCATCTTCGCCTTATCAGGGAAGATTTCGGTACGGATACCGGCTGCACGAGCTGCACTTACTATAGGCAGGCAGTAAGCTGTCTCCTTTTCACCGAAGTTGATAAACAGTACCTGAGTAGCATTTACAGCCTCCTTCGGATAAAGGTCGAGCGCACCTAACACATCATAAATACGGTCAGCACCAAAACTGATACCAACACCGCTCAAACCTGGCAAACCGAAAATGCCGGTAAGGTTGTCGTAACGACCACCACCTGTTATACTTCCCATTGGAGTATCAAGCGCCTTCACCTCGAAGATTGCACCCGTATAATAGTTCAAGCCACGAGCCAGAGTGAGATCCAGTTCTATCTCGTTGTTCAAGCCAAGAGTCTTCAAGGTATCGAGGATAAACTTGGTTTCCTCTACACCCTTCAAACCAACTTCTGAACCTTCGAGAACCTTCGCTATCACTTCAAGTTTCTCATCATTAGTTCCTGACAATGAGATGATTGGCTGCAACTTCTCAATAGCCTCTTCAGAAATGCCGTCATTACGCAACTCTTCGTTTACATTGGCAAGTCCGATTTTATCAAGCTTATCGATGGCTACTGTGATATCTACAATCTTCTCAGCCTCGCCGATAACCTCTGCAATACCGGTAAGAATCTTGCGGTTATTAATCTTGATGCATACACGAACACCAAACTTGGTGAACACGGTATCAACAATCTGCATCAACTCGACCTCATTCAGGAGAGAATCAGAGCCAACCACATCGGCATCACACTGATAGAACTCACGGTAACGTCCCTTCTGAGGGCGGTCTGCACGCCATACTGGCTGAATCTGATAACGCTTGAAAGGCATCTGCAACTCCTCGCGGTGCTGCACTACGTAACGTGCGAAAGGAACGGTCAGGTCATAACGAAGACCCTTCTCACAAAGTTTCGCTGCTAATTTGAGTGATCCGAGAGAATGAATATCCTCATCGCTCACCTTATTCATATAGTCGCCTGAATTCAATATCTTAAAAAGCAGCTTATCACCCTCTTCACCATACTTGCCCATCAAAGTCTGAAGGGTTTCCATGGCAGGGGTTTCAATCTGCTGGAATCCATAAAGAGCATACACTTCCTTGATGGTGTTGAAGATGTAGTTGCGTTTCGCCATCTCAACAGGACCAAAATCTCTCGTGCCCTTTGGTATACTTGGTTTCTGAGCCATTTATTAATGTTTAATATGAATGTTAAATGTTTAATGTCTAGCGCCATGTAAACCCCTCAAAGTAAACATTAAACACTAAACATTAAACACTATATAATTTACTTGCGTACAATAGTCTGAGCACGGTCTGGACCGATAGAAATGATACCGATCTTAGTCTCAAGGAACTCTTCTATGAAAGCAATATAATCCTTGAACTCCTGTGGGAACTGATCTTCAGATGTGAACTTAGTCATATCTGTCTTCCAGCCCTTGAACTCCTTGTAAACTGGTTCAACATCATCGATTTCGTATGGGAAATCTGTTGTAACAGAACCATCCTTCAACTTATATGCCACGCAAGCCTTAACGGTATCGAAGCCATCGAGCACATCACTCTTCATCATGATAAGCTCAGTAACACCGTCCACCATGACAGAATACTTGAGCTGTACGAGGTCGCACCAGCCACAACGACGCTCACGACCAGTAACAGCACCATACTCATGACCGAGTTCACGGATTTTAGCACCTGTCTCATCGAAGAGCTCTGTAGGGAATGGACCTGCACCAACACGTGTACAGTAAGCCTTCATGATACCATAAACATTGCCGATGCGGTTAGGACCGACACCTAAACCGGTGCAAGCACCTGCACAGATGGTATTAGAAGAAGTAACGAATGGATAAGAACCGAAATCAACATCGAGCATAGTACCCTGAGCACCCTCGCAGAGGATATCCTTGCCAGAACGGAGCACCTTATTGATTTCTACCTCGCTATCAATAAGTTTGAACTGCTTCAAGTATTCGATGCCCTCCATCCAGGTCTTCTCAACCTCTGTAATATCGAAGTCGGTATAACCGAGACTTGCGATAGTTTTGAGATGAGCAGCCTTGTGAGCAGCATACTTCTCCTCGAAATTGTCAAGGATATCGCCTACGCGAAGACCGGTACGGCTAACCTTGTCAGTATAAGTAGGACCGATACCCTTACCAGTAGTACCTACCTTGTTCTTTCCCTTAGAAGCCTCGATAGCAGCATCGAGTACACGGTGAGTAGGCATGATGAGATGTGCCTTCTTAGAGATGTAGAGACGGCTCTTCAAATCATGACCGCTCTTCTCAAGATCCTTAGCCTCACCCATAAAGAGGTCTGGAGCCAAAACCACACCATTGCCGATGATATTCACCTTACCACCCTGGAAAATACCAGAAGGGATAGAGCGAAGCACATACTTCTCGCCCTCAAACTCCAATGTATGTCCTGCATTAGGACCACCCTGGAAACGAGCAATGACATCATACTTAGGGGTCAACACGTCAACCACCTTACCTTTACCTTCATCGCCCCACTGCAAACCCAGCAGGACATCTACTTTACCTGTGTTCATTTTTTATCTTTTTATCTTGATACTTATTCTTTTTTGCGTTTGCGAGTCATCTTGCTCTGGCAACCACTGCATACGCCATAGATGTAAAGAGCATAAGCATCTTTACGAAAGCGCTGCATCCTGATATCCTTCACAGCAGCCGTAACCTGCGGTGCTACAATTTCGGTTACCTTGCCACAAATCGTGCAAACCTGATGCACATGATTGTCCTCGCTATAACTGGCCTCATACTTGGTGCCGTCTGCCAGACTGTGCTTTACCACAAGCCTTAGTTCCAGGAACAGATGCAATGTGTTATAAAGCGTAGCCCTGCTAACGCGAAAATTCTTTTTCAGTAGCTCTCTGCCCAAATCTTCTATCGAGAAATGCTCTCCCATAGAATAAATGGTGTCGAGGATAGTGGAACGCTCCGGAGTGCGCCGGTGATGATTGCTCTCCATATAATTGTCCAAAACCTCATGAGCTTTTGCTAAAATTTCTTCACTCATAATCCTTGTTAGTTACATAAAACGCACAAAGATACTCATTATCTACGACATAGAACAATATTTAATTTTAAAAAATCTAAATTCGCCTCAATTCCTCATAGATACGCTGAACCGGAAGCCCCATCACATTAAAATAACTCCCCTTCAACCCCGTACAACCTATGTAGCCAATCCATTCCTGAATACCATAGGCGCCAGCTTTGTCAAACGGCTGATAATGATTTATATAATAACTGATTTCATCATCAGAAAGCGGCTTGAACGTCACTTCTGTTGTTACTGAAAAGGAACGCTGCTTATGCTGGGTAGTAAGACAAACACCTGTAACTACATGATGCGTCTTTCCGCTCAACATCTTCAGCATTCGTCTGGCATCTTCAGCATCACGAGGCTTCCCGAGAATGACTCCCTTTCCTTCCAGATCATTCTGTTCGCCAGCTGTTGGCGCAATCACAACCGTATCTGCTGTAAGAATCAAAGTTTCTGACTCGTCCAACTCTTCAACACTATTATTTCCGTTCAAAAGCGGACGATAAGCCTCAGCCTTTTTCTTGCAGATGAATTCTGCCACCTGATAAGCATCGAGGTCAGCAGGATAACTTTCATCAATACCACTAATCACCTTCACCTCAAAAGGAACATCCAAACCTGCCAGAAGTTCCTTGCGACGAGGCGAATTACTCGCCAAAATGATCTTATAATTCATCTATTTTAAACCTTATTACTTTGAACTTTATGATTAAAATTCAGTTGCAAACTTTCTACTATAAACTATCAACATTCAACTATTAGCTAAATTCTACCAGCCAAACGCCTTAGCATCTGAAAGCCATAAACCCTTGGCTCTCAGTACCTGTTCTACGACGTCACGTCCCACGCCATCACCTCCGTTACAAGCCGAGATATAAGTAGAAATTTCTTTAATATCGGAGCATGCATCTGCTGGGCAACATGGACATCCGCAACGACGCATAATCTCATAATCAGGAATATCATCACCTACATATATTATTTCCTCATCTGTAATTGAATATTTCTGCTTGAAATCCTCATAAGTCTTTATCTTTACAGAACACCCCATGAAGATATCCTCTACACCAAGATTTTCATAGCGTACCTGTATGGCATGAGAATTACCGCCTGTCAGAATTACGATACGAACACCTTTCTTCTGAGCCAACTGAATGGCATAGCCATCTTTAATATTAACAGTACGCAAAGGTTCGCCGGCACTGGAAAGCGTGATGGTCTGTCTTGACAGCACTCCATCAACATCAAAGATGATTGCTTTTATCTTATTTAAATCGTAATTTATCATATTTATTTCTGTTTTTAGAACTTAAATTCCTAACTGCAAACTTAAACCGATAACAGTTTTATCTCTTGAACTTGAATATGCTTTTGCTCATCATTTCATAAATCTGCTGTAGTTCTGGCTGTTTTTCAAGAAGTTGCATTTGTTTCTCCATTACGTTCCGATCATCGCGAATAGCCGGTCCTGTCTGCACTTCAACTGCCGAATGCGAAGAAGCCTTGTCCATAGTTTCCATAACCAGAGGACGGAGAACACTGCCAGGAATGTGATGATTTTCGAGAATCTGCTGACCTATAGCTACGCAATGATTCGCAAAATTACAAGCAAAAACAGCTGACAGGTGCAGATACTTACGATTATCAGAATCCAATTCATAGACACTACGAGAAATCTGTTCTGCCAACCTCTTCAGGAAAGAAGTTTCGAAAGCACCACATCCCTCAATGAAAATAGGAATATTTTCGAATGCAACCTTTTTATCTTTCGTAAATGTCTGCATCGGATAAAATACGCCATAATGACGGGCATAATCTTTGAAAACATCCATCGGCATGGAACCAGCTGTATGAACAAACATCTTATCTTCTCTTCCTTTGCACAGTTCAGGAATAAGCATTTCAAGCGCATCATCCTTCACTGAAACTATGTACAAATCTGCATCACAGACCACCTTACTCATCTCATTGACAGGCTCACAATTCACCTTCCCAGCCAATAGAGAGGCCGACTCCCAAGTTCTACTGAAAACTTGTACAATCTGATGTTCTGATTGCGATATTTCGAGCGCAAGATTGGTAGCAAGATTACCTGCCCCAATAAACACTATTTTCATACGTAATTTTGTTTAAAGTTCTACTTTTTATGCAAAAATACTAAAAAATAACGATAGAGAAGCCCTTTTTCTTGCTTTTTTATGATAAATTTATTATTTTTGCCTTCGTGAGAAAATATGAAGTAGAAATATATGGTAAACTGGAAGAAATGCCGCATTTATTGGAAGGCGACTTTTTTCATAGCTTGGAGCTTTTTCAGATTCTTGAAAAAACACCCGGCATAACCCCTTTTATGGCTGTCGCCACACAGGAGAATAAGGTGGTAGGACAAATGCTCGTCATCCTCTATCACCGCAAATCTTTATTTCCACCTTATTTATATACGCACGCGCACGCGTATGGAGAGGGATTTTATGCACCCGATGCTGAACAGAATGCTATTTTCCCATTGTTACTCCGCAGCATAACTATCCACTTACACAAACGACTCTGCTTTTACATCGAGTTCTCCCGAATGAGCAAAAAGATGCTGGGTTACCGGGAATTCAGAAAATTGGGCTATGTACCTATTGCCTGGCAAGAGATACATAACTCCCTACACAGCAAACTTCCCCAAGAGCGACTCTCAGACAAACAAATTGCTATGATTGAAAAAATGGGAAAAAAGGGAATAAGTTATAGAGAGACAACTTCACCCGAAGACATCCATCGTTATCACCAGTTGCTCAAAAATTATTATCGGCTGAAACTTCGCCGTTATGTTCCTGACGAAACATTCTTTCAGAAACTGAGTACAAGTAGTAATGCCAGAAACGTCATCATCACCTATAAGGACAAAGTGATTGGCGGCTATACCTGCATCTACAACCAAGGCAATGCCTTTCTTTGGTTTTCTGCATTCAAGAGAAAGACTTACATCCATCTGCATCCGGACACAATGACCATCTGGCAAGCACTCTCTGATGCACAGGAGCAGGATGCCCAACACCTCCACTTTATGGACGCAGGACTTCCGCTTAAGAGTAATCTCTACCGTGAATTCATTCTCGGTTTCGGAGGCAAACCTGTTACCAAGTTTCGCTGGTTCCGCTTCTATCCAAAAGTTATAAACCTGCTCCTCCACTGGCTATACAAGGATTAAGGAAAAGAGGTTCCGTGAGCCTATATAAAGCATCTCCGAAACCTCTTTCTCTTTTTTAAGCGTAATTACACATACGCTCAAAAAGTACATTTTGTATATGAAAGCCAACGCCTCTACTCTTTCAAAGCACGGTCAAGCTGCTCCAAACCGCGCTCTGTACAGAATCCACGAATCAGGCACAAAATATAATTGTCGTATATCTCCTGCATCGAATGAACACGATAGAGCTGATGATGCATGATTTCCTCCATCATCACATGTCCTATGTCCATAACAACATTGAAGTCTACATCCTTACGGAAAAGCCCCTCCTTGACACCAGCCTCAAAGAAACGCACACTCTCCTCCCGTTCATGAGCATGATTCTCCTGGAAGAATTTCACTACACGAGGCATCTTATGAACCTCCTCATAGAAAAGAACGCCCACCATCCCATTGCGCTCCATCTGCAATTTATAGACATAGCTGATAATATCTATCACATTCTTCGCTTGGGTCTTGGCGAAATTTTCTAACTTCGAACGATTTTCTTCTAGCTGACGCATCATACCAGCAAGCAACAATTCTTCTTTGTCACCAAAAATCTCGTACACAGTTCTCTTAGATACATGAAGTCCCTGTGAGATTTCATCCATCTTGACAGCTTTTACCCCACGCTTATAGAATTCAGGCATCGCATAAGAGATGATTCTGTCTTTCAGTTCTTGTCTATATTGATTGATTTCTGCCATTTTACTTGTTTGAAGACTATTTTTGTGCAAAGATACAAAAAAAATCAAAAAACCATTCTTTTTTACTAAGTTTTTTTGTACCTTTGCACAAACTTTTAAATTTCGTACGTAAAATCCACGAATATGAAAGAAAAATAAACTTTAAACCAATATATTGTTATGGTAAAAATTACAAAAGAGGCGGCTTTAAGTTATCACGAGACTGGCCGTCCTGGCAAGATTGAGGTTAAGCCAACAAAACCTTATCACACACAAACGGATCTGAGCCTTGCTTATTCTCCTGGCGTGGCATTCCCATGTCTTGAGATCCAGCAGAACCCAGACGATGCATACAAGTATACTGACAAGGGTAACCTGGTTGCTGTTATCAGTAATGGTACAGCAGTGCTCGGACTTGGCGATATCGGTGCCATGAGCGGAAAGCCAGTGATGGAAGGTAAGGGATTGCTTTTCAAGATTTACGGTGGTGTAGATGTCTTCGATATTGAAATCGATGAAAAAGACCCAGAAAAGTTCTGTGAAACCGTAGAGAAAATCGCTCCTACATTTGGTGGAATCAACTTGGAGGACATCAAGGCACCTCAATGTTTCTACATCGAGGAACGCCTGAAAAGAACTCTCGATATCCCTGTAATGCACGATGACCAGCATGGTACTGCTATCATCTCTGCAGCAGGCTTGAAGAACGCTCTTGAGGTAGCTGGCAAGAACATTGCCGATGTGAAGATTGTCGTAAATGGTGCTGGTGCAGCTGCTATCAGCTGTACAAAACTCTACGTAGCTCTCGGTGCACAGGTAAAGAACATCATTATGCTCGACTCTAAGGGTGTCATTACCAGCGACCGCGAAAATCTGACAGAGCAGAAAAAGCTCTTTGCAACAGACCGCCGCGATGTCCATACACTCGAAGAGGCTGTGAAAGGCGCCGATGTATTCGTAGGACTCAGCAAGGGTAACGTGCTCTCCAAGGATATGATTCGCTCTATGGCAGACAACCCTATCGTTTTCGCTCTTGCCAATCCAGTACCTGAGATCAGCTACGAGGACGCTATGGACAGCCGCCCTGACGTATTGATGTCAACTGGCCGTTCAGATTATCCTAACCAGATTAACAATGTAATCGGTTTCCCATACATCTTCCGTGGCGCACTCGATGTTCACGCCCGTGCTATCAACGAAGAAATGAAGATGGCTGCTGTTTATGCAATTGCCGATTTGGCTAAGCAGCCGGTTCCTGATGTAGTAAACGATGTTTACCACGTTAACGACCTTACATTCGGTCCTAAATACTTCATTCCGAAACCTGTAGATCCACGTTTGATTACAGAAGTTTCTGCTGCCGTAGCTAAGGCTGCAATGGAAAGTGGTGTGGCTCGCACCCCTATCACAGACTGGGAGAAGTACAAGCAGGATTTACGCCAGCTGCTTGGTCAGGAGACCAAACTGACCCGCAAGCTCCACGATACAGCGCGCCTTCACCCACAGCGTGTAGTATTCGCTGAAGGTGGCAACCCAACTATGCTGAAGGCTGCAGTCCAGGCAAAGCAAGAGGGTATCTGCCAGCCAATCCTGTTGGGTAACCCAGACCGCTTGAACCGTGTTGCTAGCCGTTTGAAACTTGACCTTTCAGATATTGAGATTGTAGATATGCGTGCCGATAACGAACAGGGCCGCCGTGCTAAGTTTGCCAAGCATCTGGCAGAGAAGCGTGCTCGCGAGGGCTACAGCTTCGAGGAAGCTTATGATAAAATGTACGAGCGCAACTACTTCGGTATGTCAATGGTAGAACAGGGTGATGCTGACGCATTCATCACTGGTCTTTACACAAAGTACAGCAATACTATTAAGGTGGCAAAAGATGTAATTGGAATCCGTGAGCCATATAAGACTTTCGGTACCATGCATATCCTTAACACCCAGAAGGGTATTTATTATATCGCAGATACACTTATCAACCGCCACCCAGACGAAGATGTGCTGATCGATGTTGCCAAGCTGTCTGCAGGTACAGTAAAGTTCTTCAACGAAGAGCCGGTTATGGCCATGTTAAGCTACTCTAACTTCGGTACAGACAATATTGGCTCACCTGTTAAGGTAAAGAAAGCCGTTGCTGAGATGCAGAAGGAGTTCCCAGAACTCGCTATCGATGGTGAGATGCAGGTAAACTATGCACTCAACAAGGATCTGCGCGACGAGAAGTACCCATTCTCCCGCCTCAAGGGCAAAGACGTCAACACTTTGGTGTTCCCTAACTTGAGTAGCGCCAATGGTGCATACAAACTTCTCCAGGGTTTGAATCCTGAAGCAGAGATTATCGGCCCTATCCAGATGGGATTGAATAAGCCTATCCACTTCACTGACTCAGAAAGTAGTGTACAGGATATCGTAAACATCACAGCAGTAGCTGTCATTGATGCTTACGTAGAGAAAATCAAGAAGCAGAAGTAACACTTTTTTCCTGATTCGAACAAACAGAATAAGATAATAGTATTTTCCATAAACAGGTTGGCGCTTCTACGCCAACCTGTTTTTATTTTTCTCTACTTCACTACTCGTCTCGAAAGTTCGTCTCTTTATACTTTTGAAGATATCTAAACAAGAACAAAAAAACAACAGAATTGCAATCGATTACGCAGCTTTTCTTACTAAAATAAGTTAATTTATACCATTGTGCACCCACACAATTGAATCACAACAAAAATAATCAAATAAATATTTGGTGATTTGAAAAAAATCGTGTATCTTTGCAGCCAGTTATCCTGAAAACAATCTTTTTACCTTAATGGAAACTAATACCTATTGAAGATTTGGAGCGGTAGCCTGTGAAGGTCATCGCTTTTTTCTTTTTATACACCTCCTCCATCAAATAGCATATAGCATATATTGTTCCCAAGAAGAAAGTATACAATTAAAAGGTAATATCACTTGAGTCGGAAGACTTGCTGACTGCAGTCAGCAGACCTGCCGACTATAGTGAGCAGACCTGCTGACTAGGCTCAGCAGAGCTGCTGACACTAGTCATAACTTTAACGAAGGTATCTTCTTGAACCAGAGAAGTCGTATCCTTGAACCTAAGGAGACATCTCCTTGAACCTAAGGAGACATATCCTAGAACCAGAGGAGACATATCATTGAGCCAGAGGAGACGTATCATTGAGCCTAAGGAAGTACATCATTGAACCCAATAAAGAACATTATACTATTCACGAGTCCCTTATCTGGTAGCAAATAATCGGTATTCTTATAAAAAACAGGCTTTTCTGTTAAATCTTTCTAAAAAGCAATCTTTATTTCCCCAACATTTTGTTCATATCAAAGATAATTTGTAATTTTGCACCCCGAATGCTCATGGATTGGGCAAATGTTACAGAAAAGTTTAGTTCGAAGGGGCTCAAAGAAGATCCGGCACAATGCAGGACGCCTCCCGAAGAAACCCGTTTATATAATTAATTTAATGTACGCAATTGTAGAAATTAACGGTCAGCAGTTCAAGGCTGAGGAGGGCAAGAAGCTCTTCGTACATCACATCAAGGATGTTGAGGCAGGTCAGACTGTTGAGTTCGACAAGGTTTTGCTCGTTGACAAAGACGGCTCAATCACTGTCGGTGCACCAGCTGTTGAGGGTGCAAAAGTAGTAGTAGAAGTAGTGAACCCACTCGTAAAGGGTGACAAGGTCATCGTCTTCAAGATGAAGCGCCGCAAGGACTATCGCAAGAAGAACGGTCATCGTGCTCAGTTCACTGAAGTATCAATCAAATCTGTAATCGCTTAAAATTAGGAGGAATTAGAAAATGGCACATAAGAAAGGTGTTGGTAGTTCTAAGAACGGCCGTGAATCAGCTTCACAAAGATTAGGCGTTAAGATCTGGGGTGGTCAGAGCATCATCGCAGGTAACATCATCGTTCGCCAGCGTGGTAACAAGCACTTCCCAGGTGAGAATGTAGCTCAGGGTAAGGATGATACATTGTATGCTTTGGCAGATGGTATCGTTTACTTCCACAAGGGCCGCAAGGACAAGAGTACAGTTTCTGTTCTCTCTCCAGAGGTTTACGCTGAGAAGACCAAAAAAGCTGACGCTTAATTTTTAAAGTTTTAGAAAAAAACTATTCCAAACAAACAACATAGAAGCCTGCTCATACCTAGAGCAGGCTTTCTTCGTTTATATAAGTTTTTAGGCACGGGATTACACCACACCCCCTTTCTCTAAGCTCCTTAACCCTGTAAAACCACAAAAAAAACTTTAATTCTACCCTTCCCTGTAAAAAAGTCAGCAATTTTTTACGCTATCACAAATATTTTTTGTACTTTTGCCTACAAATAGTAAATTATTTAATTAAAAGACATTTTATGCTTACACTTAAACTTATCAGTGAGGAAACTGAACGTGTAGTTAAGGGTCTCGAAAAGAAGCATTTTCCAAATGCTCGTGAGGCCGTAGAGAAAGTTTTGGAGTACGACAAGATTCGTCGTGAAGCTCAGCAGAAGTTGGATAACAACAAGCAGCAGGCTAACCAGTTTGCTAAGCAGATTGGTGCCCTTATGAAGGAAGGTAAGAAAGAGGAAGCTGAGAGCGCAAAGGCTCAGGTAGCTATGCTCAAGGCAGACGCTAAGGCTCTTGAAGAGATTATGGAGAAAGCACAGAACGATATGACCAACCAGTTGCTCGAAATTCCTAACATCCCTTGCGAGCAGGTTCCTGAAGGTAAGGACGCAGCCGACAACGTTGTTGTGAAAGAAGGCGGCGAAAAGCCAAACCTCGGCGAGGATGCTCTCTGCCATTGGGATCTCTTGAAGAAGTATAATCTTGTAGACTTCGACCTCGGCGTTAAGATTACTGGCGCAGGTTTCCCTGTATATATCGGCAAAATGGCTCGTTTCCAGCGTGCGCTTGAGGCATTCTTCCTCGATGAGGCTCGCAAGAGCGGATATCTGGAGATTCAGCCTCCTTACGTAGTAAACGAGGACTCTGGTCGTGGTACCGGTCAGTTGCCTGACAAGGAAGGTCAGATGTATCATGCTAATCTGGATAATCTCTTCCTCATCCCTACTGCTGAGGTTCCTGTAACCAACATCTTCCGCGATGTTATTCTCGATGAGAAAGATCTCCCTATCAAGCGTTGTGCTTACTCAGCTTGTTTCCGTCGTGAAGCAGGTAGCTATGGTAAGGACGTTCGCGGTTTGAACCGTCTGCACCAGTTCGACAAGGTAGAGATTGTTCGCATCGATAAGCCAGGTCACTCTTACGAGAGTTTGAACGAGATGCTCGACCATGTTGAAGGTCTTTTGAAGAAGTTGGAATTGCCATACCATATCCTCCGTCTCTGCGGTGGTGATATGAGCTTCACCTCTTCTATCTGCTACGACTTCGAGACATGGAGTGCTGCACAGGGTCGCTGGTTGGAAGTTTCATCAGTATCTAACTTCGAGAGCTATCAGGCTAACCGTCTCCACTGCCGCTATCGCCATACAGATGACAAGAAGATTGAACTTTGCCACACATTGAATGGTTCAGCACTTGCCTTGCCACGTATCGTAGCAACCATCTTGGAGAACAATCAGACCCCAGAAGGAATCCGCGTACCTAAGGTATTGGTTCCATACTGTGGTTTCGAGATGCTTGATGACAAAAATTTCGATTAATTTGAAGTATCGGTAAGACTTTCAGTTTTTCTCGATTATACAAAACATTCGAAAAAACAAAAATAACATATATTGTACGAGGATAACTTCGACTGCCACAAAGGTAGCCGATGTTATCCTTTTGCATTTTTATGTACCATGAAGCAAACTCTAAACAGCTAACCAGAAATATTAATATATCAGCATTAAGAAATTTAATAGCCCATGAACAAGATTATCAAGAAAGTACAATACTCAGAGAAAGTATTCCGCTTCGATGTAGAAGCACCGCTTATAGCCAAGAGCCGAAAGGCAGGTAACTTTGTTATCATCCGTGTAGACAACAACAGTGAGCGCATGCCGCTGACCATCGCAGATGCTGACATTGAGAAAGGAACCATCACACTGGTTGTGCAGAAGGTAGGTCTTTCATCTACCAAACTCTGTGCATTGAATGAAGGCGATGAGATTCACGATGTGGTGGGACCACTTGGAAATCCTACACATATCGAGAACTTCGGAACTGTCATTTGTGCCGGAGGTGGTGTAGGCGTAGCTCCTATGCTCCCTATCATCAAGGCACTGAAAGCCGCAGGAAACAGAGTCCTTTCCGTAATTGCGGGTAGGAACAAAGACCTCGTGATTATGGAAGATGAAGTGCGCGCATCCAGCGATGAACTCATCATCATGACCGATGACGGAAGTTACGGCGAGAAGGGTGTTGTAACCGTAGGAATCGAGAAGTTTATCAATCAGGAGCATATCGATAAGGTTTTCGCCATCGGTCCTCCTATCATGATGAAGTTCTGCTGTCTCCTGACCCAGAAATATAATCTTTCCACAGACGTTTCGCTCAATACCATCATGGTGGATGGAACCGGTATGTGCGGTGCCTGCCGCCTGACCATCGGTGGCAAGACTAAGTTTGTCTGCATCGACGGTCCTGAGTTTGACGGCGCCCAGGTAGATTGGGACGAGATGTTCAAGCGCATGGGCACTTTCAAGGATGTTGAACGCGAAGAGATGGAACACTTCGAAGAGCACCTTGCAACTGTAAACGCAGGAAAGAAGAAAGAAACTACGGATGTAATCATGGACGTAGAACCTACAGATGCGAGCATCGAAGAGTTGACCGACCGTAACGCTGAGTGGCGCAAGGAGTTACGCGCTTCGATGAAAGCAAAAGAACGTACAGCTATAGAGCGCGTAAAGATGCCAGAACTTGACCCTCTTTATCGTGCCACAACCCGTACGGAAGAGGTAAATATCGGTTTAACCAAGGAAATGGCTTTGACCGAAGCCAAGCGCTGTCTCGACTGTCCTAAGCCTACCTGTATGGAAGGTTGTCCGGTAAGTATCAACATTCCTTCCTTCATCAAGAATATTGAGCGGGGCCAGTTCCTTGCCGCAGCCAAGGTTTTAAAGAACACCTCTGCCCTACCAGCCGTTTGCGGACGAGTTTGTCCACAGGAAAAGCAATGTGAAAGCAAGTGTGTACATCTCAAGATGAACGAGCCTGCTGTAGCTATCGGATACCTGGAGCGTTTTGCTGCCGATTACGAACGCCAGAGTGGAAATATCTCTGTACCAAAGTGCGATGAACCTAATGGCATCAAGATAGCCGTAGTTGGTTCAGGACCTTCCGGATTGAGTTTTGCAGGCGATATGGCTAAGAAGGGATTCGACGTTACTGTTTTCGAAGCGCTTCACGAGATTGGCGGTGTATTGAAATATGGTATTCCTGAATTCCGTTTGCCTAATGCTATCGTAGATGTAGAGATTGAGAATCTTCAGAAGATGGGCGTAAAGTTTATTACAGACTGCATCGTAGGCAAGACCATTTCCGTAAAAGATCTGGAAGAACAAGGATTCAAGGGAATCTTTGTCGGTTCAGGTGCGGGTCTGCCAAACTTCATGAATATTCCTGGAGAGAATGCCTTGAACATCATGTCTTCTAACGAATATCTTACCCGTGTAAACCTGATGGATGCAGCCAATCCTCATAGCGACACCCCTATCAACTTGGGTAAGAAGGTGGTTGTTGTAGGCGGCGGAAATACAGCTATGGACAGTTGCCGTACTGCAAAACGACTCGGAGCAGACGTAACCTTGGTATATCGCCGTTCGGAGGCAGAAATGCCTGCCCGACTCGAAGAGGTGAAGCATGCCAAGGAAGAAGGAATCAATTTCTTTACATTACACAATCCTAAAGAATATGAGGCAGACGATAAGGGCGCAGTAAAGGCTGTAGTTCTCGATGTGATGAAGCTTGGCGAACCTGATGCCAGCGGCCGTCGTCGTCCAGAAGCTACAGGCGAGACCATCACGCTGGAGTGCGACCAGGTAATTGTTGCCGTAGGAGTAAGTCCTAATCCACTCGTTCCACAGAGTATCGAAGGACTGGAACTCGGCCGGAAGAACACCATTGCCGTAAACGACCAGATGCAGAGTTCCATCGAAGAAATCTACGCTGGCGGCGATATCGTACGAGGAGGAGCCACAGTAATTCTTGCCATGGGAGACGGCAGAAAGGCCGCTCTCAATATGAGCGAAAAATTATTGAATAAATAAGAAAAAACGGGAAAAAATAAAAGGGCAGCCATGCATCACGCAGACTGCCCTTTCCTTTTCTCGTATGTAATGTTATAAAATGAAATGTAGTTCGTACATATATTTATTAATAATTGGACTCAAACACTATTTCAGATTAATACGGAGTCCGAACTGGAGATTAAAATTCCACTTCTTATCTTTAAACGTATTTTCTATTTCGCTGCCATTATCAAAATAATATTTTGCACCTGGCTCAATATAGAAGCCCACTTGTGGTGTAACATCATACTGTGCACCAAGCGAAGCCTTACCCGAGAACTGAACGCCATCACGTTTCACGTCCTCTTTATGGCCAGAAACCTTTGTATCATTCTTTACGTTGAAATCGGCTTCTCCACCCGCCATTACGTACGCATGAAAACCTCCCGTGCTCCAAACCTCATAGTTTAAACCAAGTGGAACACCCACATAATGCAAAACCTGATGTGTATCAAATTCTGAAACACCATAAGATTTGAAATCAGAAGCAACACGCGTATAAACGACACCGGTACTCAAAGACAAACGAGGCGCAAGTCCGATACCAACCTGAGCACCTATAGCCAAAGGAGCATGATGTTTCGCTTCAACATATTTCGGTATTGCATATCTTAAAGGAGAAGCTGCAGCCAGGAAAACGCCATGATCAGCAAAGCCGCCACCAGCAAGAGGATCTGAAGACGCATACATGCCGTTTGACATTCCATCACTGCCAGAACCCAGACTTACATTCTCTGCATACAGGTTCATGGTCCAGTTCTGTTCATACTTGTCCTTATAACTGCGTTCAAAATGACCATCCTGCGCCCTGCCAGCATAAAGTTTCTGCCCACCATCTGCTTCCAACGGCTTGGTTGCATGATTAGAAGAAACGGCCATTTGTCTTTCAGAATCCTCATTTTGCTTTTGCAAAACAGATAATTCCCGACCATTTACCTCTGCATTAACAGACTGTTCTGGCATTTCTACCTCTGCTGCAAGCATTACTTCATTATCAGCAGCAACAGTCCGCTCCTGGAAAGAGACAGAAGATTTACTATGGTTCAATTGACGCCCCGATGAATGACGATTCACCTGATGTGCAGATGCATTGTTTTCAGCAAGCAAGATTGCATTTTCACTTCCTGCCGATTGTGCTTCTGCACGGATAGCAGAAGAAGTCCTGCTTGAACCTGATGCTGTAGAGAAAGAACTCTGAACAGCTAAGTTAGCCTGTCCCGGTTCATCATCATGCAGATAAACATAACTGCCTCCAACTCCCAATAAAGCAATCGCTGCAGCTACCGACCATCTTTTCAAGACAACATAACGAGTCTGTGGTCTCTTTTTTACATCAGTTTCCTCATCACCAACCTTTTTAGACTGAGCAAGCGATTGTTCTATCTCAGTCCACATGTCGTGGCTGACAGGCTCTTGGTAGTCTGCCAACTGATCTCGAAGTTTATTTGTCCAATCGTTACTCATTACTTTTCTCGTTTATATGATTCAACTCTTTATTATCACTACAATCTGCCTGGCTCAGATAATCTTTCACCTTTTTGCCCAACAGCTTTTTCGCCCGCAAATATTGTGAAGCAGAACTGCTTTCTTTGATGCCTAACAGCCGTGCAATTTCTTTATGGCTTTTCTGTTCAAAAACAAACATGTTAAGAACCAGTCTGTACCCATCAGGCAATTCTCCTATCATTCTTGTCAGTTCTGCAGGCGGAACTCTTTCTACTTCAGGCTCTTCATCCTCAATATCATCGGGAACTTCGTCCACGATAGTGAAGCGCTTTTGCTGCCTTACAAAGTTGACAGCTTCATTTGTCACTATCCGCAAGAGCCAAGCCTGAAGAGCGCCCTCACCCCGATATTCAAACTTTGAAATGCCGGAAAAGACTTTTATAAAACTATCTTGCACTACATCTTCAGCATCATCGCGCATAGGGACATACCTCAGCGCTACGGCCATGGCATACCCCACATAGCGTTCGTACAATCTGTGCATGGCTGCCCGACTGCCGCTATTGATGTCGTCTAAGAGTTTCTTTTCCGATTCCAATTTCAAATCCTTTTTAAAGATTAAACGATATAAAGAGAAAACCTTGCATCAAAAATGAACTTTTTTTTGATGCAAGGCACTTTTTTTATATTTCTATATTATTCTATAGAGAACACTTTACCTTCCTGAGTAAGATAACTTTCCGTAAACACCTCTTTAGCTTCATTCAACAATACCTCTTCATTATTATATCTTGCACTATAATGTCCCAGAAGAAGTTTGCCTACACCCGCATTTCTGGCTATAGTTGCAGCCTGTCGGGCCGTACTGTGATAATAGAGTTTAGCCCTGTCCTCATTCTCTGAAGTATAGGTGCTCTCATGATAAAGCAACGTAACCCCCTTTACCTTTTCTGCCAACCCCGGAACAAACCGGGTATCACTGCAATAAGCATAACTGCGGGGAGTAGTGGCAGGCATTACCAATCTGGCATTAGGTATTACATCCCCCTCCTTCGTTGTCCAGTCAGCTCCATTCTTGATGTTATTAATCTGGCTTACAGGAATCTCGTAATAATCTATCATATCACGACGGATATGAGGCAATGTCGGTTTCTCTCTGAAGATGTACCCACAACAAGGCACACGATGCTGCAGAGGAACGGTTTCTACGGTTACAGAATGATCTTCATATACTACTTGCGACTTCTCGGTATCTACAGGAACAAATTCAATTTCATATTCCATTCCCTGCATAAAGAAGTCAATCTGACGCTTAAATAGATCTCCGTAACTTTCTGGCGCATACACCTTTAACTTAGCCGTTCTGCCCAGCATGCCTAAGGTAGAAAGAAGTCCCAGCAAGCCAAAGCAATGGTCACCATGAAGATGCGAAATAAAGATAGCATTTATCTTAGCAAAGTGAACATGAGTGCGACGGAACTGCATCTGGGCACCCTCTCCACAATCCATCATAAAGCATTTGCCACGCATCTCAATAATCTGGGCCGAGGCACTATGCTGAAGGGTGGGCAAAGCACTGCCACACCCCAAAATATGTACTTTAAATGGTTCCAAAACTAAATCATAATTTACAGGTTCAACATGATGACCTTACTCTTGGCGCTTGAAAACAAAGATACCCTGAGTGTTCTCCAACATAAGACTGTCAGAACCCAACTTGTCAATGGCAAAAGTATCCTTATTCAGCAAAAGTTTACCATTGAGTATCTTCCAGCTAGTCCAAGGATTAGTTTCAGCCTTCACATTGTTCTTCACCTCTCCACCTTCCAAGATATCAAAATTCTTATCCAGAGAAGTCCATTTACCCAAGAGGGATGTCAGGTTGATAATCTTCTGGGCCATCATCTCTCCATCCTCTGCCTTATAACCGATAAGAGCAATACGGTCGCCAGCCAGCAATCCTCCCTGAACAACATCAGGATTCTCATCGTCAATAAACACCGAAAGGGTGTCACCATCATCAGAAATCAACTCCAGGCTATGCATAGAGGTTCCCTCACCGCATACACCATAGATGGTAGAATCGTTCATTGCATCCTCTACCTCTACCGAATCTGCTGCACTGATAACAGGAACATTATTTTTGTTCTTACAACTGTTGGCTGCGAAAAGCGCCACCAAAGCTATTGTTACATAAACTAATTTCTTCATAACACTTTAGTTTTTATTATTATATTGATGAGTCGATAAGATTATCTGATTCACCGTTATTTATCATCCTTTTTCTCCTGAAGTTTTGCTTCATTCCATAGTTTATCCATTTCTTCTAAGCTCATATCTTTCAAGTTTTTACCTTGCTTTAAGCTATGATCTTCTACGTAGTTGAAACGGCGGATAAACTTCTGGTTGGTTTTCTCCAGTGCATTATCCGGATTGAGTTTATAGAGACGTGCTGCATTGATTACTGAGAAGATGAAATCGCCCAATTCCTGGGTAGAATTCTCTTTGTCGCCTTTAGCCAGTTCCACCTTGAGTTCTTCCAGTTCCTCCTGCACTTTGTCCCACACATCTTCTTTTTCTTTCCAGTCGAAGCCTACATTTCTAGCCTTGTCCTGAATGCGATAAGCCTTGATAAGAGACGGAAGAGAATTAGGGACACCGCTCAACACCCGCTCATTTCCATCCTTCTCCTGCTGCTTGATCTGTTCCCAGGTTTTCTCAACAGAAGTAGCAGTTTTCGGCTTGCTGGCGCCAAGAGCCAAGGTTTCTTCCGAACTGGCAGTTCCCGCCTTCCCGGTTTCTGCTTCTTCAGACTCTCTATATACCACCTGTCCCTCATCGTTGATATACATATCAGGATTCGAAACCGTCCAATTTCCTTCCTCCTTCCAGTTGATGAAAGGATGGCGGAACATCAATTTATCTGCCTCCTGATTGCAAACATCACAGATATCGAACTCGCCGTCTTCTCTGCCGATGATGCTATAGAACATCACGTGTTCCAACACATCGCCCAACTCCTTCTTGATATCTTTGTAATCGCGCTTCATCAAGGCGTCACAAAGCTCGAAAGTCTCCTCGATCGTATTCGGACGAAGACTCTCGAATGTCTGCTTTTTATCCCATGGACACTGCAGGCGCAAACGGTCCTGCACATCCAGCAAGCGGCTGAATGCCGCCAGTTTTTCTTCTTTCGTATGTCCTTTTCCTGTATTACTAACCATCGTTTTGTGCAAAAATTAATAATTTTGATGCAAAGATAGTATTTTTCGCCCAAAAATTAGTATCTTTGCACCGTTTTTTAAAGAAAAAGAAAGAAAAAGAATAAAAATTAGATATAAACAATGGAATTAGCAAGTAAATACGATCCACAAGCAGTGGAAAGTAAATGGTATCAGTACTGGCTCGACAACAAGCTTTTCAGCTCTAAGCCAGATGGTCGTGAACCTTATACAGTGGTTATCCCTCCACCAAACGTAACGGGTGTGCTCCACATGGGACACATGCTCAACAATACTATCCAGGATATTCTCGTTCGCCGTGCTCGCATGGAGGGCAAGAACGCATGTTGGGTACCAGGTACCGACCATGCCAGTATCGCTACCGAGGCTAAGGTGGTTAACCGCCTCGCTCAGCAGGGCATCAAGAAGACCGACCTTACCCGCGAGGAGTTCCTCAAGCACGCTTGGGACTGGACTCACGAGCATGGTGGCATCATCCTCAAGCAGCTCCGCAAACTCGGTGCCAGCTGCGACTGGGACCGCACAGCATTCACCATGGACGAGACCCGCTCTCGTGCCGTCATCCACGTATTCTGCGACCTGTACAAGAAGGGTCTCATCTATCGTGGCGTGCGCATGGTTAACTGGGACCCTAAGGCTCAGACTGCGCTCTCTGACGAGGAGGTTATCTACAAGGACGAGCACTCTAAGCTCTACCACTTGAAGTATTATGTAGTAGAGCAGGACTGCCAGCAGGTGGATGAGGAGAACGTGATACACAAGGATGAGAAGGGATACTATGCAGTAGTAGCAACCACCCGTCCTGAGACCATCATGGGCGACTCTGCCATGTGTATCAACCCAGAGGATAAGAAGAATACCTGGCTGAAGGGTAAGCACGTAATCGTTCCTCTCGTAAACCGCGAGATTCCTGTCATCGAGGATACATACGTAGATATCGAGTTCGGTACTGGTTGCTTGAAGGTAACTCCAGCTCACGATATCAACGACCACGCCCTCGGTTTGAAGCACGGTTTGGAGACCATCGATATCTTCAACGACAACGGTACCATCAGCGAGGCAGCAGGTCTCTATGTAGGTATGGACCGCATGGACGTGCGCAAGCAGATTTCCATCGACCTTCAGAACGCCGGTCTGATGGAGAAGATTGAGGACTATAATAATAAGGTGGGCTTCTCTGAGCGTACCAATGTGCCTATCGAGCCAAAGCTCTCTACACAGTGGTTCCTCAAGATGCAGCACTTTGCTGACATCGCCCTTCCTCCAGTAATGGACGATGATATCGAGTTCTATCCTAAGAAGTACAAGAACACCTATCGCCACTGGTTGGAGAACATCAAGGACTGGTGTATCAGCCGTCAGCTCTGGTGGGGTCACCGCATCCCTGCCTACTATTTCGACAATGCCGGCAAGAAGGATTTCGTGGTAGCTGAGACTGCAGAGGAGGCTCTGAAACTCGCTCAGGAGAAGAATGCCAACATCAAGGCAGAGGATCTTGAGCAGGAGAGCGACTGCCTCGACACCTGGTTCTCTTCATGGTTGTGGCCTATCTCTCTGTTTGATGGTATCGAGCATCCTGACAATGAGGAGATCAACTACTACTACCCTACTTCCGACCTCGTAACTGGTCCGGATATCATCTTCTTCTGGGTAGCACGTATGATCATGGCTGGCTACGAGTATCGTGGCAAGATGCCATTCAAGCACGTATATTTCACAGGTATCGTTCGCGATAAGCTCGGCCGCAAGATGAGCAAGAGCCTCGGTAACTCACCTGACCCATTGGTTCTGATTGACAAGTTTGGTGCCGATGGTGTTCGTATGGGTATGATGCTCAGCGCTCCTGCCGGCAACGACATCCTCTTCGACGAGAGCCTCTGCGAGCAGGGACGTAACTTCAACAATAAGATCTGGAATGCCTTCCGCCTCGTGAAGGGTTGGGAGACTGCAGATATCGAGCAGCCTAAGAGTGCAGAAATCGCCGTGAAGTGGTTTGATGCCAAGCTCAAGGAGGTGAACGAGGAGATGCAGAAGCAGTTTAAGGACTACCGTATCTCTGAGGCATTGATGACTGTATATAAGCTGTTCTGGGATGAGTTCTCATCCTGGTACCTGGAGATGGTGAAGCCAGCTTACGGTCAGCCTATCGACCAGAAGAGCTACGATGCTACCCTCCGTTTCTTCGATGCCCTCCTGAAGATGTTGCATCCATTCATGCCATTCATCACCGAGGAGTTGTGGCAGCACATCTACGACCGCAAGGATGGCGAGAGCATCATGCGCGAGAAGCTGGAGATTCCTGCACCTACAGCTGAGGAGCAGAAGTTGGCAGCCGACATTGAGGCTGTGAAGCAGATTATCGCCGGTGTTCGTACCGTTCGCAACCAGAAGAACATTGCCCAGAAGGAGCAGTTGTCTCTGCAGGTAGTAGGCAAGAACGATTTCGAGGCTTACAACGACGTAACGCTGAAGATGGCGAACCTTGATAAGATTGAGGTCATCGCTGAGAAGAGTGCCGATGCATCAAGCTTCATGGTAGGTACCGACGAGTTTGCCGTACCATTGGGCGACCTGATCGACGTTGCTGCCGAGATTGAGAAGGCAGAGGCTCAGCTCAAGCACTTGGAAGGCTTCCTGATGGGCGTACGCAAGAAGCTCAGCAACGAGAACTTCGTAGCTCACGCACCTGAGAAGGTAGTAGCCTTGGAGCGCAAGAAGGAAAGCGACTCTGTTGAGAAGATTGCTGCCCTCAAGGCAACCATCGAGGAACTCAAGAAGAAATAATAGTATTATATTTAATGTTGAATGTTGAGTGTAGAATGTTGAATTAGTCAAGCTGATTCGTTAGCAAGATTGCAACTCAACATTCAACATTCAACATTCAACATTTTTAATTATGATCAAGAAGCTTTTCACCTTATTTATATGTATGCTATCTCTAGCAGCAACTTTCACCAGTTGTGGCGATGAAGCTATTGATGTAGAAAGCGTCAATAAGCAGACTATCTTCGTCTTCTATCCTTGGACGGGTGGAACCAACACTTCCGGTCTCACAAGTTTTTTGGAAAACAACGTTGACAGTATCTGCGAAGGTATTGTTGCCAAGAAAGGCTTGAATAATTCGCGTGTAATGGTCTTCATGAGCCAGAATTACAGGAAGAGCTATCTTATAGATCTTCAGTATGACAGCAATAAGAAAGCCGTCATCCGCGACACGTTGAAGACATACGATGAAGCAACATATACTACAGCTGAAGGATTTGCAGAAATTCTGAATGAGGTGAAACGCCGTGCTGAAGCCCTGAATTATTCGCTCATCATCGGAGCTCATGGCTGCGGATGGACCTACAAGAGCGATTGGGTTCACTATCCCTATATGGCAAGACCGAATGCCGGTTTTGCTCAGAAAGGAAGCACCAGCTCCCCTACCGCTACCGACAATTTCAGCGGAATACAGTATGGTCCCGATCCCAACAAACCTATCACCCGTTTCTTCGGAAGCGTAAGTTTAGAAGAAAATGCTCTCGACGTTCCTACCCTTGCCGAAGGAATCAAACTCAGCGGCACCAAGATGCAATACATTCTCTTCGATGCATGCTATATGGGCAATGTAGAGACTGCATACGAACTGAAAGACGTCACTAATTTCATGATCAGTTCAAGTAGCGAAGTAATGGGAGCCGGCGTTCCATACAAAACCATGTGGAGTTACCTCAACAGTTCTGCGCCCAACTACTCAGGATTTGTCAACGGAGTTGTCAATTTCTACAAGAATAGTAGCGATCCATTCTGCAACATGGCGGCCATCGACTGCAGACAGATGGATAATCTAGCCCAAGTGATGAAGGAAATCAATAGCAAATATACCCTCTCATCATCCGTTCCGCTCGATTCCATACAGCCTCTGGATGGTTTCTCTCCCAACCTCTTCTACGACATGAGCGTATACGTAGATAGTCTTGTTCCAAGCGGCTCTCTGAAAGACAAATTTAATTCACAGATGAAACTCACTATCAAAGCTGCTGCTCATACCGAACAGGCTTATACAGGGTTAAAGAGTTATAGAGGTACAACCTTTAAAGTGAAAAATTATTGCGGTCTTTCTATCTCCGACCCTAGCCAGCACAGCGTAGCTATCAAGGGCAGAGAGAAAACAGCATGGTGGAAAGCTACACACTAATAAGCAATGAAGAGCGAAAGAAACTCCTTATTGGCTTTTAAGAAAAATATTATATAAAAGAATACATGATGGAATATTTTATCATTGAGAATAACGGACAGCAAGCGGGTCCATTCAGCCTGGAGCAACTCGTTCAGAAGGCTATCACACCCGAGACCCTTGTTTGGGCACAAGGTATGAAAGACTGGACTCCAGCTTGGAAAATAGCAGAACTGAAGACTGTTCTTGAAACTGTAGAAGCAATCAAAGCTAATACAGCCAACAAAGAAAATGCAGAAGGAACATCAGCAGATGCAGCCGGCAACAACGGGACAGAAGCAGCAAACTTTCAGGCTGCAAACCAGCAGGGTTTCCAGCAGGCACAGCAGGAAGCTTACCAGCAAGGCTTTCAGCACGGTGCAGCAATGAACCAGGGCTACAGACAGGAACCGGAAAAGAAAAAATCGAGCAAGACCCTCTGGAAAATCATCTTAGGTCTTATCGTACTTCTCTTCCTGGTTTTCGCCATAACCAACCCAGGACCTGATGCCCATAAAGAAAAGGTAAAGACTGAGGCAGCCAAGGCCATTGACAAGGCAACAGAAACCAGTGATAACAACTTCTTCACCCAAAGCATCCGTTCCATTGCCAAAATGATGGCAGGAAGCGCTATTGATGAAGTGATGAACCAGCTCTTCGAATACCACAACTATATCGTATGCTCTAAGGGAACCGTTGAGTTTAATGGCAAGCAGCACACCGTAAGCTTCGGAATCCTTGGCAGCGTTTACACGATGAATGCTGATGATATGGTGAAGGCGCTGGAAGGTGCCGACAATCTGCAGATAGAAGAAACCACCAGCTCATCAACCGATGAATCCCCTTCGGTAAGCGATAATAGCAGCGATGGTTCAGAAGAAGACGGACTGGGCGCTTCCGTTCAGAAGAAACTGGAAGACAAGGCAAACCAGGCCATGGATCAGGCTGCCGACAAGGTGAGCAAGAAACTGGAAGAGAAAATCAACCAGAAACTCGATGAAGCAACCGATTCTTCAACCGTAGAAAAGATTCTCGACAAGATTCTGGAACTGATCTAGCATCAGAAATCCGAAGAAACATAAGAAATATGACACATTTCTCAATATGACAGCATGGCGGCTTGACGTATATCAAGCCGCCATTGCTGTTTAGTTGACGTGTATCAAAAAAAGCCCCTTTTTCATCATTTTGTCATGTCTTTGTGACAGATATTCAAGAAAAAGGCATTACCTTTGCACCAGAAAACAGTGAGATTGTAAAAGGATAATGTAAAACAGGAGACCTCACATGGAGGCTCCACAAAGAAAGAAAGGAAACAAATTATGATGACGACAGTAATGATTCTTGCAGTTATGGCAGCAATGATTGCCAAGGCTGTAAATGTAAACAACAACATGGAGATGGGCAAGTAAAATTGACCACCGTTCATGAACAAAAGAATAAAGGAAATGGCAGAAATGCCAAGTATTAATTTTTTAAAAAAGGATAACGATTATGAAAACAATGTATGCAAACATCAAGAAGGCCTTGAAGGCTATTCTTGCAAATTACATGACCGCAATGGAAATGTATGGTGAGGCTTTGAACAGAAGCCGTGGCTGTGCTTGCGCATAGGGGTTCCAATCCCTTCATGCTGCGGCATAAACTAGATTGAAAGCAAAAAGTAATTACGTTTAAATAAAGAAAAAGCGTGTAAGTATGGTAACTTACACGCTTTTTTTGTATCTTTGCAACCGGTTAGTAAAAATTTTAAAAAGAAGAAACGATGAACTCACAAGATATGATCTGCAGGCTGGAATCGAAAGGCATTCGGCCAACCGCCAACCGCATACTCGTAATGAAGACCCTGATGGGCGAACAGAACCCGCAGAGTCTGAGCAATCTGGAACGAAAGATGGTTTCGATGGACAAGTCGAGCATCTTCCGTACCCTTACCCTCTTTCTGGAACATGATGTGGTACATGCCTTCGAAGATGGGCGAGGCGTACTCTGCTACGAACTCTGCGAAGAAAAAGGAGCTTGCGATCATCACGACGGGCACATTCATTTCTACTGCGAATCTTGCCAGCGTTCCTTCTGTATGGAGGATATCCATATTCCAAGTTTCGAACTGCCCGAAGGCTTTTACCCCCACTCTATTTCCTTTGTCATCAAAGGCGAATGCCCGGATTGCAGAAAGAAACACCAGTAAAGCGAAAGGTGCATTCTGCGTTAATTTAGCATAAATATTTTTGAAATTCTATTGTTTTTCCGATATTATCATTACTTTTGCAAGCGATTATCACGGGGTGCTGAAAGATTCGGCTGAGATGATACCCATTGAACCTGATGCAGGTAATGCTGTCGCAGGGATATTTGATAGCGCTTTATTTTTTTCTTAAGGCTTTCATCTGGAAGTTCACCGTGTTTGATTACATATTATCTTATCATCGCTTTCGGGCGATAGAAAAGCGTAAACAAACGGATTATTCATCATATAAAACGAACAGAATATGAAAGTAACTATCAACAACAAAGAGACCGAGACACAGGCTAAAACCATCAGGGAGTTAGCTCAGGAACTCGATTTGCCAGCTACAGGAGTAGCAGTAGCTATCAGTAACGAAATGGTGCCTCGTGATGAATGGGAAAACACAATCATCGCAGAAGGAGCTGACATCGTTATAGTAAAAGCGTTCTGCGGAGGATAACAGTCCCAGAATACTGCGGAAAAGAATCATCCAAAAGTACTTTTCCTACAGAAATGAAAACAAAAATAACAACTCTATAATAAAACAATGGAAAAATTAGTAATCGCAGGCAGAGAGTTTAACTCACGCCTCTTCTTGGGCACAGGAAAGTTTAACAACAATGCCCTCATGGCTGAAGCCATCAAAGCATCAGAAACAGAAATGGTTACTGTTGCTATGAAACGTATCGAACTCGAAGACAAGCAGGACGACCTGCTCTCTCATATTGTGCAGAACCCAAATATCCAGCTCCTTCCTAACACCAGTGGCGTGCGCAACGCCGAGGAGGCTGTCTTCGCAGCACAGATGGCTCGAGAGGCTTTCGGAACCAACTGGCTCAAGCTCGAAATCCACCCAGACCCTCGCTATCTTCTTCCAGACTCTATCGAGACGCTGAAGGCTACCGAGAAACTGGTAAAACTCGGTTTCGTGGTATTGCCATATTGCCAGGCAGACCCTACCCTCTGCAAGCACCTTGAAGAGGCTGGTGCTGCTACCGTGATGCCACTTGCTGCACCTATCGGTACCAACAAGGGATTGAGAATGAAGGACTTCCTGCAGATCATCATCGAGCAGGCTACTGTTCCTGTGGTAGTAGATGCAGGTATCGGTGCACCTAGCCACGCTGCCGAGGCTATGGAGATGGGTGCCAGCGCTTGTCTGGTTAACACCGCTATCGCCGTTGCCGGTGACCCTGTAGAGATGGCTAAGGCATTCAAGGAAGCTGTAGTATGCGGTCGCCGTGCTTACGAGGCAGGTCTCGGAGCCATCAGCGATTGTGCTGAGGCAAGTTCTCCTCTCACCGCATTCCTCAACGATTAATTATAATATAGATAATAAAAGGCATGAAGGATGAAGGCAAAGAAGCAGAATGTTCTTTTTACCTTTTTACCCTTTTACCTTTTTACCTTTAAAAAATTATGCCAAACGACAAGAAAGCTTACGCCCAGAGAGAAAAGGCGTATATGCAGGGAAAACTCTTCCCACAGATCAAGGTTGGAATGACCAAGGTTAACCTCACTCCTACTGTTGTGAAGGATGAGCGCGGCATTCCTCATACAGAGCCAAATGCTCCGGTTTACATCTACGATACCAGCGGTCCTTACAGCGACCCTAACTATCAGGTAGATTTGAAGAAAGGCTTGCCAAGAATGCGCGAGCAGTGGATTCTCGACCGCAACGATACCGAGCAGCTCAAGGAAGTTACCAGCGAGTATGGCAAGCAGCGCCTTGCTGACCATAGCCTCGACCACCTCCGCTTCGAGCACATCCAGTTGCCTCGCCGTGCACAGGCTGGCAAGCACATCACCCAGATGGCTTATGCCAAGGCTGGCATCATCACTCCAGAGATGGAGTACGTGGCTATCCGCGAGAACATGAACTGCCAGGAGTTGGGCATCGATACCCATATCACCCCTGAGTATGTGCGTGATGAGATTGCACGCGGACGTGCCGTTCTTCCTGCCAACATCAACCACCCGGAGAGCGAACCGATGATCATCGGCCGCAACTTCCTCGTGAAGATCAATACCAACATCGGTAACTCTGCCACTACCTCCAGCATCGAGGAAGAGGTGGATAAGGCTGTATGGTCTTGCAAGTGGGGAGGCGATACATTGATGGACCTCTCTACCGGCGACAACATCCACGAAACCCGTGAATGGATTGTGCGCAACTGTCCTGTACCGGTAGGAACCGTGCCTATCTACCAGGCTTTGGAGAAGGTAAACGGCAAGGTAGAGGATTTGAACTGGGAAGTATTCCGTGATACCCTCATCGAGCAGTGCGAGCAGGGTGTTGACTACTTCACCATCCATGCCGGCATCCGTCGCCACAACGTGCATCTCGCTGATAGCCGTCTCTGCGGAATCGTGAGCCGTGGCGGTAGTATCATGAGCAAGTGGTGTCTCTACCACGACCAGGAGAGCTTCCTCTATGAGCACTTCGACGATATCTGCGACATCGTGGCACAGTATGACGTTGCCCTCTCTTTGGGTGATGGTCTGCGCCCAGGCTGTATTGCCGATGCCAACGATGCAGCCCAGTTTGCCGAGTTGGATACCATGGGCGAACTCGTTACCCGTGCCTGGGACAAGAATGTACAGGCATTCATCGAGGGTCCTGGTCACGTGCCATTGCAGAAAATCAAGGAGAACATGGAGCGCCAGCTCGACCACTGTCACGAGGCACCATTCTACACCCTCGGTCCATTGGTTACCGATATCGCTCCAGGTTACGACCACATCACATCAGCCATCGGTGGCGCCCAGATAGCATGGCTCGGCACCGCCATGCTCTGCTATGTAACACCAAAGGAGCACCTCGCCTTGCCTAACAAGGAAGATGTGCGCACAGGTGTAGTAACCTATAAGATTGCCGCTCATGCAGCCGATTTGGCAAAGGGTCATCCAGGTGCAACCATCCGCGACAACGCCCTCTCCAAGGCACGTTTCGAGTTCCGCTGGAGAGACCAGTTCCACCTCTCACTCGACCCAGAGCTTGCCTTGAAGTATTTCGAGGAGGCAGGTCATACAGATGGTGAGTACTGCACCATGTGTGGTCCAAACTTCTGTGCAGCCAAGTTGACACACGATTTGAGAAAGTTTAAAAAGTAAGAAAATGTTTTCAGACGAATTAAAGAATATCAGTTGGGAGGAGACCACGGAGCGCATAGCTCGAATGACCGATAATGATGTGCGCCGTGCCCTTGCCAAGGACCATTGCGATGTGAACGACTTCATGGCGCTGATTTCACCGGCAGCCGAGCCATACCTGGAGGTAATGGCGCGTCTTTCCCGCAAATATACCGAGGAGCGCTTCGGCAAGACCATGTCGATGTTCATTCCTCTCTATATCACCAATTCATGCTCTAACTCCTGCGTGTATTGCGGTTTCCATCGTGAGAATCCGATGGCACGCACCATCCTCACCCCAGAGCAGATTGAGAACGAGTACAAGGCTATCAAGCAGCTGGCTCCATTCGAGAACATCCTTCTCGTTACGGGCGAGAACCCAGCCAAGGCTGGCACCCCTTATCTTGCCAAGGCAATCGATATCGCCAAGAAGTATTTCTCTAACGTGAAGATAGAGGTGATGCCGCTCTCTACAGAGGATTACAAGACCCTCGCCGACCATGGTATGAACGGTGTCATCTGTTTCCAGGAGACCTACAACCACGAGCACTACAAGCTCTACCACCCACGTGGCATGAAGAGCAAGTTTGAGTGGCGCTGCGATGGTTTCGACCGCATGGGTATGGCAGGTGTCCATTCCATCGGTATGGGTGTGCTCATCGGCTTGGAGAAGGAATGGCGCACGGATGTTGTGATGATGGCTCATCACCTGCGCTACCTTCAGAAGCACTACTGGAAGACCAAGTACAGCGTGAACTTCCCTCGTATGCGCCCTGCACAGAACGAAGGTTTCCAGCCAAACTGCTTCATGACCGATAAGCAGTTGGCCCAGGCTACTTTCGCCATGCGTATCTTCGACCACGATGTAGATATCTCCTACTCTACCCGTGAGCCAGCCTACATCCGTGACAACATGGCAACACTGGGTGTCACCACCATGTCGGCAGAATCAAAGGTAAATCCTGGCGGTTATCATACCTATCCTCAGGCACTGGAGCAGTTCACCGTAAGCGATGAGCGTACCGCCAAGGTAATCAATGCGAGATTGAAGGAATTGGGCAGAGAGCCAGTCTGGAAGGATTGGGATGCCTCATTCGATTTCTTCGGAAATATCGCAAACGGATAAAGAAGATGTAATTAAACAGAATAAAAAAAAGAGTGTATCATAAATTCATGACACACTCTTTTTTGTTAATATTCTCAGACACCCCTATAATAGATCATTTCAGATGGATGGTCTGTGTTTTCCCCGTGATATCAGTTACCACGGCGATCCCTCCATCACGAATCTCCACCTTCTCATATTTGGCATCAACTATCACCTTGCCTTTTAAGGTCATAATACCCCAATATCTTGGAATCTCTTCAAAGGCACAATAGGCACCAACAGGTTGCGCTATGCTGCGATAAAGGGGTGGCACGACAACTCTGCCATCCACTTTTATGCCCCATTTCTTTCCAGCCTGATATAATTCCACATGTCCTGCTACAGACTTTTCATGCAAAAGAATCATCTCGCTTGCTTCCTTTTTCTTCTCCTGTAACATCATCTCATCATAGTATTTCTTGCCAAGGCGAGGCATTACAATATGAAGATCTTCATTTTCATTCTTTGGGTTATTGCATCCAATATAGGTCTTCTTCAAATATGAATCCACCAGGTAGTAGTCCTGCTTGCTGTCCATAACCACGATACAACCACAACGAAGAGTGGCACACTTCCAATACACATGTTCATAATCACCACGCAAGAAACATACTCGATTACTATCTATAGTAGCCTTCATCATCAAGCCATTGCCTCCTTCATAATAGTACCATTCCTGGCAACCACTATCTACTAAATAATTATAACGATATATCAGGTAATCCCCAAAATTGAACAGGTCATATTTGGAAGGGCAATATGGCCAAGAGAAATGTTCGTAGGTGCGAGACATATAAACATCTCCATATTTGATGAACTCCCAACCTTCTAGCGTAACCACCTTTGGAACATCGTAAACATTGGGACCATCGTCAATAATAGCTCCAGACAACAGGTCATAATAGCAGACCTCCTTTCTGCGATGTCGGTAGAACAGGATGTTGCCATCCAACAGCTTCATGTCACGGTAATCGCCTGGCTCCAAGACTTGTTCTCCCTGCCGGTTCACTACCGTCATCTTTCCATCAGGCAGCTTGATGATGGCAAACTCCCCTTTGCTATCTACAAACTCACGATACTGTATCGTTTGGAGCAATTCTTCATGGCTCATCACCATCATCATTTCTGAGTCTGGATGAATCAGAATATCGTCTTGCTCCTCGTTCATCAGGAAAAACTCTCTATCCTTCGGAGTCTCCTTTCTCTTGCCAACTTTCAGCTTTCCCTCGAACATAGCATTCCAGTTCCATACTTGCGAAGGCAACCCGAACACCCGATATAGTCCCACATTATCTATAATTACGCAGTTCTTCTTTCCCTTAGCCACTCGCAATCCACGTCCCACCATCTGCAGATACTTGGCAAGCGACAATGTAGGTCGAGCCAACTGTACAAACTCCACATCCGGGCAGTCAAATCCCTCCGAGAAGATGTCCACATTCACCAGCACCTGTATAGGAGCAGCATCATCCAGATGGTCCTCAACCCCATCAGCAACCCGCAAGCAAGTATCACCAGCCCTACCAGCAAGTCCATCACCAGCTCGCAAGCAAGTAGCACCCAGGCGGTCCCATCCCGCACAATCTGGCGAGACCTTTGATGGTCCGCCATCCTTAGAGCGTAGCGGTTCCGAGCGACGAGGAGGAGCGGTTACATCCCCTGTCCCCTGAGGGGAAAGGGGCTTGGGGAAAGCGGTGGAGCCTCCCTTAAGGGTAAGGGAGGACGGGTGGGTTTTCGAAAAAGATAAGGAAGAAGCTTTGAATCTTTCAATCAGCATTCTGCGCTCACTCGCAGGAGTCTTACTATCAATAGCAACAGCCGCTATGCCGTGTTCTCTGTAGAACTCGGCAATAGCATTAGCATGAGAAATATTGATAGCATACACGATGCCCTTTCTTTCTTTACCATATTCTTCCAAACTCTGATAGAGCCTTTCGATGCTCGGCTTCTTATTCAGCAACATATCCATTTCCTTGTTCTGATAATCACCATCTGCTCCTCGCTTCTGCAAGGAGTCGATGAGCCGTTGCGTCACCCCATCCGATTTGATGCTCACGAAATCGTATGTTGCCAATCTTCCCTTGCTGATAAACTCAGGAACACTCCACGACTGCACCAAGACATCAAACAGATCAGTGAATCCCTTACCATTCAATCGGCAAGGAGTAGCCGTCAGTCCCAGGAATTTAGCATTTGGGAATCTATCCCACATTCCCTTGTAAGTCTTGGCAAGCGCATGGTGCGCCTCGTCAATCACTATCATTCCCGGTTCTTCCTCTATCTCGTCATAGTGCTTCGACAACCATTGTATCGACACCGCCTTTATCGGCATCATGTCAGAAGTAGGATTAACAGAAGTGGCAGCAAGCCCATCAGCAGGCCGCAAGCAAGTAGCACCCAGGCGGTCCCATCCCGCACAATCTGGCGAGACCTTTGATGGTCCGCCATCCTTAGAGCGTAGCGGTTCCGAGCACCGAGTAGGGCGGTTACATCCCCGCTTCCTGAGGAAGAGGGGCTTGGGGAGAAAGTGGAGCCCTCTTTGGAAAGAGGGACGGGGTGATTCGAAAAAAACTCTTTGAATAGTTTCTCGAATCTGAGAAACCAGCTCCCTTCTATGGGCAACAATCCAAACATGACAATTAGAATGTTCCCTCAAAAACGATTCTACGACCGAAGCGAGTAGAACCGTTTTTCCCGTACCCGTTGGCATTTGTGCCATTACGGACCGATGAAGGCGCAACGCCTTCTCAATCCGTTCCTTCATATCCTCTTGGTAATCAAATAACTTTATTTCTTTCATTCAAAAGAGATTATTTCTTCAATAGATTCTCGATATCCTTGATGGCTTTATCAAGGTCATTACATTCATATTCAATAATTATCTCTAGTTATCATTTCTTTCAACCTCAAAAAATGATTGATTTTTGACTTTATACGATTCTATCTCTTTCTTGAAAAGTTCTTCTGGCTGAATACCTTTTATTGTCTTGTAATAAGGAATGTTCTTTATCATACGAAACCTTGCCATAAGGCACATTTTATTTCTTTTCTTTTGACCAATCCCTTCTATCCAAGCCTTACCTATATCAGACAAGGAATTATAGTACAGCAAGACTTGCTCGTCATCATTCAATTGTGCTCTAAGTTGCTTGGCATAGACATATTTTTCATCCTCATCCAAAAAATTAGCTCTTTCTACAAGCCTAAGCATTTGATACATATGGCGATAGTAATGCCCCAAAAGAACATTATGAGGCTTAATGGTGCTGTTACTTAACACTAACAAATGCTTTACATGTTCTAAGATTTGTTTTTCTTCATCTACATTTGATTTTAGTAAAAACTTTTCTGAGCCATAAAAGAAAAAGCCATAGGCTATCCTCATGCATAATCGAACAGCCTTGCGCTGACTTTTTAAATAAGTCTTCATTTTACCTAACTTATCTTTTTGGACTTCATTATCTTTTGCAGATAAAGAATTAATGAGCAAAATATTATTGAAACAGCCTTGCACCATATCATATATTACTTCATATTGCGAAACAAGTTTTGAGAAAACGTCTCTTCCTGTTGTATTATCACTATCTTTCAGTGACATAGAAGTAATATTGTCATTATGAATATGAAGCATCTCATAAAAGGTTTGCCCGAAACTGTCCAACTTGTTTTGTTGAAATTGGTCTGTCAATGTTAGAATTAATAACACAACACTGACAAGAGAGAAAATTGTTCCAACAACACCACCAATAAAATCGCCAATGTTTCCTGTTTCAGAAATACTAACTGGATGATTTGAATCTGCAAGAATATAACCACTTTCATCAAGAGCCTTACAAAAGATATAAGATACGACGATGCCAAAAACAAGGCAGGCAACTGATAGCAATAAGATAATTTGTCTCTTATGTATCTGTTTCATAATTGCCATGCTTTTTAAACTTATCATAATTATCGACCAACAAAGGTGAAATTTGTAATTTTACAATTTCTGTGTCGAAATATTCTAGAAGCATTTCTGCAAACCTAGTATGATATACAGCATATATTTCCTTTGTCATAGCATATTTTCGAGATTCGATGATACAGAAATGCAAAGTGCATCCTTCGATTCTATCATCGATTGACATCCAAGCCTTGTAACGATATTCATCAAGATTTAGAATATAATCATTTTCATTATCTATATCCCAAGTAGTAATACGCTTTTCTTTTATGAACGTATTAATTTTTTCAACCAATTGTTTGGGAGCATTTTTTGTAGTTATAGTTATCATGATTGAGAACCTTTAAATTTATCTTCCTTATCAATTTGCTCGTCAATATCCTTCACGTGTACACCTGTAATCTCCTCTATCTCATCCTTCATGGACAAAAAAGGATTATATAAGCTCACATAAGCTCTGCCAACGGCACCATGAAACAACTTCATTTCAGGTCTATTGTCACCACATTCTAATATATGCTTTTGAGATATACCTGGATAGCTATCAATATAATAGATTTCTTTGATGCCTAATTGATAAGCTTTCTTTGCACATAATTCACAACAACAAGCTGTAGAAAAGAGTTTGCCGCCTTTAATGCCACTAGAGCCATATTTTGCCAATTGTAAGAAGGCATTCTCTTCTGCATGTAAACTTCTTGTATGTACTTGATTATCTATCTGCCCTGTAACATGTTTACTGTTATGAATATCCTTAAAACAATATGTCAAGTTGATTCCTTTAAGAACATCATCTTTTTGAAATTTAAAGTCAACATTGTGATCTTTATAAGCTCCAACAACTCTTTGAATATAGCCTTGAAAATCATCATCCAATCTTTCATAGTTGCTATAAGCCGTTTGGTCTTCTTTTTCTACCAAATCAGACAAACTTCTCAATGAGCATGGCGTTTGTCCCTCTGCTACGGTATTCCATCCTATAGAAACAACAGAGAATGCTTCATTAGTTACAGCGGCACCTACTTGCCTCGACAAACAACCAGAATTCAGTTTTGCCGTATAAGCGACTTGCATGACCCTTTCTATTGGTGAAGGCGGAACTAACCCAGGATGCATCATCAAGGCGAAATAGGTTATTATCTGATTTGTCAATTTACGGTTATTTTTATACTCTGTTCCGTCATGAGTGATATGAATATCAGACAATTCAATGCACTTATCTATATCCAGTCCGTTATATTGACTTTTAAAATCTTTCTTACCTCCTTCTCTCTTATCCAAAAGTTCGATTTCATCATTTCTATAGCCCTGTTCAAATAGCTTCTGTTTTCTAATTTGCTCTGTCGTATTAATGGACATCAGATAAAACGCAGCATAACGTTCTCTGAAATACAAAACCTCATAAGGATTTCTCAAAGCATCAATAGCAATAAGCGTTGGCTTCTTTTCACGTCGATTATCAAATCTAATCAGTTTGATAAACTGATTAATTTTTCTAGCCAAGCAAGATGGAGCATGCTCACTTTGGACAGAATCCCTAGTTTCAATTATTGAATCATAAATACATATATTATTTCCCCAAGTTTGCAACTCATTAGATAAGACCTTTTTAGACTTCACCAATGCTGCTGACAACTCTTGTCGAAAAGCGGGAATTTTATTGAGTATTAGTTCCTTATACTTCTCAATAACATTCTTCTCATATTGTTGATTACCGGAATTTAGAAAATCATTACATTCTTTTGCAATCTCTGATAATTCCTCGAACTTAGTTTTAACCTTATCCAAATCATTGCGAATTTCAATTGTGTGGGCATTATCATTATCTGAAAATTTCTCCTCACCCTCAGTTTTATTAGAAGAGTTAGCCAAGGAATCTGCAAAAACCGAGAATGGCTGGAGCAAAGCATAAAAGAAGATAAAATCGCTTGCCTTTACAACAACAAAAGGGTTCCAATTTTTCAGAATAAAGCGATAGATAATCCTGTTTTTCCTAATATCATTGTTGATTGGTGCAGAATTAACCTCCCTGTATTCAGATTTTAGATTCTCAGGATTCGCCGTTTGTAAGATTTTTGCCACGGTCGAACATCCACTACCAGTTCTTCCTGTAAGACCAATGATAACAAAGTTCTTACGTAGTTTATAAATCTTCTCTACAATATTATTAAGTTGTTCTTCCATAAGCTAGAAATCTTTATTGATTCGTTCCCTTGAAATAATCTTTGAGCATAACAATTCCTTGTCATATTGATGAAGGCGTATCTTAGAACCACCAAGATACTTTAACTCATTAATCGTTTTAATGATAAATCTCACCTGAGATTCTTCTTTGACAATGATATAAGTAACATCGCTTGCCTCGAAAGTAAGTTTCTTTTCTATCATTTTTTGTGAAGGTTCAGGTTTAGGACAACTTTCTAACCCTTCAGGGCTTCGCCATTTTACATAATCCTCATGACTCCAATACCAAGGAATCTCTTTACTCTCAGGAACTATATATCGCCATTCATTTTCAATATAATTGCAAATGGTTTTATTTTCAAACTTGCTTTTGTATTTCTTGCAAAAACCAAGAAGGTAACGGTTTAGAAAACTTTCATCCTCTTGTTTCATTAACTCCACAAGTTTCATTATATGCCCAATAGGCTCTGATATTGCATTCTGCTTTACTTGACGCTTAAACTCTTCGCTATTAATATATGTCAGATGTTCCTGTTCAGTCCTTAATAAAGCATTAAGTCCTCTCAAGGTATATTCATTGGTAATATACATAACAGGAGAAATGCCGTTCTTTATAGCCCACTCTTTAGTAAGTCCCATACCATATTCGCCGTAACGTTCATGGTGTTCAGACAATAAAGTAATCGGAATATCACAAAACGATGCCATCGGGATTCCTATTTTGAGTTCTGATTTCTCGCAAGATAAATCTTCCTCACAATAATTTGGATATATACCGGTTTTGAGATAATTCTGAAGCATTTTTCTTTCCTTACAGAACCTAAACAATGATGATGTTCTAAATACAGACATACGCTTATTTTATAAATAGATTTATTATTTTCCTAAATCCCCACATAAAAACCAATGGGAATCCTACGCCAAAGAATGCGTACACAAAAAGTAAGAGCATATTACCACCAACACCTGGTGTCAAATCACAAAGATTTGCCCCCCCATAACCTATATACAGCGTCCTCACTATTTATCAGCGGGTTAACCGTACCAGTATTTTTGAATAAAGTTTTGATTTTCTAAAATTTAACAATCAAGCGACGGCTTGTAACTACTCAGCACCCCTATGGGCATGAGTAATCGTCTTACTGTTGTACTACAG